>Ga0182792_1002101_pt1 | contig 14788 bp, 13 predicted proteins | sample Passage237B_FD_130497 | JGI IMG/M metagenome (GOLD analysis project Ga0182792, IMG submission 130497) | Cellulose adapted compost microbial communities from Newby Island Compost Facility, Milpitas, CA, USA - Passage2 37B (version 2) (version 2) ...
AATCCGTTGTTGCTCGCGAGCGAGCCTTTGCGGCTTAAAATAGTTTCACGCAAAGCCGCTAAGACGCAAAGAAAGTCACTTCGCGACTCTGCGCCTTTGCGAGAGAAAATGAAAAACGGAACCTGCGGAGCAAGCTTGAGTACCGCTGAAAACAAACAGGTAACGAAAAATCTGTCGTGCACCCGTTCTCCAGTCTGATGTCTTAAATCTCAAATCTAATAATTAACTTTGCCCATTATGCCATATTGGCGGCGAGTAGGTTTTGGTGCTATTATTGACCATGTGGCATGTCATGAATAAACGATAAATAGATGTTGACATTTTTAAGTAAAATATTTGGAAGCAAATCCGAACGGGACATCAAACATATCCAACCCTTGGTGAATCGAATCAAGGAAGAGTATGCGAAACTTGAATCCTTGACCAACGATGAGCTTCGTGCTAAAACGGCTGATTTCAAGCAACGGATAGCCGCCTACCTTGCGGATATCGATAAAGAAATCGCGGACTTAAAGGCTGAGGCAGAACAGGAAGGGATTGAAATGCCCCAAAAAACGGCGATTTACGAAAAGGTAGACAAACTGGGGAAAGAGCGTGACCAGAAACTAGAGGAAGTGTTGATGCAAGTGCTCCCTGAGGCCTTCGCTGTAGTGAAGGAAACCGCCCGCCGTTTTACGGAAAATACGGAACTGGAAGTTACGGCAGCTGATTTCGACCGCGAAATAGCTGCCTCGAAGCCGAACGTACAGATAGTCGGCGATAAGGCAATCTGGAAGAATACATGGGTGGCTGCGGGCAATGAGGTGACGTGGAATATGGTGCACTACGACGTACAGTTGATTGGCGGTATCGTGCTGCATGAAGGTAAAATCGCTGAAATGGCCACTGGCGAAGGAAAGACGTTGGTCGGTACCCTTCCGGCTTACCTCAATGCACTGTCTGGGCAGGGCGTACATATCGTGACTGTAAACGATTACTTGGCACGGCGGGACTCCGAATGGAACGGCCCGTTGTTCGAATTCCACGGATTGCGGGTGGATTGCATCGACAAACACCAGCCTAACTCGCCGGCAAGGCGAAACGCCTACGCTGCCGATATCGTATTCGGTACAAACAACGAATTCGGCTTTGATTACCTGCGTGACAACATGGCGCAGTCGCCCGAAGCGTTGGTACAACGGAAGCTGCATTTTGCCATGGTGGATGAGGTGGACTCCGTATTGATCGATGACGCCCGAACGCCATTGATTATCTCCGGGCCGATACCACGGGGCGACCAGCACGAATTCTACGAGCTCAAGCCACGCATCGAACGCCTGGTCAACACCCAAAAAGCATTCATCAATAGCGTATTGAATGAAGCCAAGCGAGCCATCGCTGCGGGCGATACGGGGGTCGAAAGCGGTGGGCTGGCGCTGCTGCGCGCCCATCGGGGGCTACCCAAAAACAAAGCGTTGATTAAATTCCTCAGTGAGGGCAACAACCGGCAGGTACTGCAGAAAACGGAAAACTACTACTTGCAGGAACAAAGCAAGAACATGCCCAAGGTCGACGCAGAACTTTATTTCGTCATCGACGAAAAAAATAACCAAGTCGAACTGACCGAAAAAGGCATCGAACTGATTACCGCCTCAGGTGAGGACCCGCATTTCTTCATCATGCCGGATGTAGGCACCGAGGTTGCGGAAATCGAAAAATCAGGACTTAGCCCGGAAGAGAAACTGGCAAAGAAAGAAGAATTGATGCGTGACTTTTCGGTCAAGTCCGAGCGCATCCATTCCGTGAACCAATTGTTGAAAGCTTATACGCTGTTCGAGCGGGACGATGAGTATATCATCGACGATGGCAAGGTCAAGATCGTGGATGAGCAGACGGGCCGTATCATGGAGGGCCGTCGGTATTCAGACGGGTTACATCAGGCCATTGAAGCCAAGGAAAACGTAAAGGTGGAAGATGCCACGCAAACCTATGCGACCATTACGTTGCAAAATTATTTCCGTATGTACCACAAGCTGGCCGGTATGACCGGTACGGCTATCACGGAAGCAGGCGAGCTTTGGCAGATATACAAACTGGACGTCGTTGAGATTCCAACGAATGTGCCTACGCAACGCGAGGATAGACATGATCTGATTTACCGTACGGCTAGGGAAAAATACAACGCTGTGGCCGAGGAAATCCAGAAGCTTACCCAGGAAGGCCGTCCTGTATTGGTGGGGACAACCTCGGTGGAAATATCGGAATTGCTGAGCCGGATGCTCAAGCTTCGCGGTGTGAAGCACAACGTGCTGAACGCTAAATTGCACCAACGGGAGGCTGACATCGTTGCTGAGGCCGGGCAGGCCGGCATGGTGACCATCGCGACCAACATGGCGGGTCGTGGTACGGACATCAAGCTTGGACCTGGCGTAAAAGAAGCGGGCGGTTTGGCCATTATCGGCACGGAACGCCACGAGTCACGCCGGGTTGACCGGCAGCTTCGCGGACGTGCCGGGCGGCAAGGTGACCCGGGGTCATCCCAATTCTTCGTATCGCTTGAAGACCCGCTGATGCGGTTGTTTGCATCTGAACGGATTTCCAACATCATGGTGCGCATGGGCGTGCAGGAAGGCGAAGTGATGCAGCATAGCATGCTGACGAGATCGATTGAGCGGGCACAAAAAAAGGTAGAGGAAAACAACTTCGGCATACGCAAACGCTTGCTGGAATACGACGATGTGATGAACTCGCAGCGTACGGTCATCTACGCCAAGCGCAAGAACGCCCTGTTCGGCGAACGCTTGGACGTCGATCTGAACAATACCATTTTCGATGTGGTGGAAGATGTGGTGGCTACCTACAAGGAATCCGGCACCTACGATGACTTCCAATTGGAGGTTATCCGTATTTTCTCGTTGGATCCCGAAATCGATGCCGATGAATTTGCACACAGTAACATTACAGCACTTACGGATAAGCTCTTTGCCCAAGTGAGTACCTACTATCGGGAGAAGGCGGAAAAGATTGCGAAGCAGACCCTCCCGGTGCTGACGGATGTCTTTGCCACGAGGGGCGGCCAGATTGAGAATATCGTCGTGCCCTTCTCGGACGGCTTGCGCGGCATACAGGTGGCGGCCAACCTAAAAAGGGCGGTGGAATCCGGCGGCAAGGAAGTTTTCAAGTCGTTTGAAAAAGGTATTGTCCTTGCGCTGATCGACGAAGCGTGGAAAGAACACCTGCGGGATATGGACGAGTTGAAGCAATCCGTGCAGAACGCCGTATACGAACAGAAAGATCCCATCATCATTTATAAGATGGAAGCGTTCAACCTGTTTAAGCAAATGCTTGTCAACATGAACAAGGATGTGGTCGGTTTCCTTTTCAAGGGTGAAATTCCGAACCAGCAACCGCAGGATGTCCGTGAAGCCAGGCCATTGCCGAGGCAGGAGGCTCGCGTCAGGACGTCCAAGCCCGAATTGGTTACCTCCGGTGGCGGCAGTGCACCGGCAGAAGACACCCGCGAAATCCAGCGTACCCAACCTATCCGGAACGAACATAAAGTAGGAAGAAACGATCCCTGCCCTTGCGGCAGTGGCAAAAAGTATAAAAACTGCCATGGCGCATAATGGGTAATCAGATGATGGTAATGCGTGGTGTATTTGTCGGCTTATTTGCCAGTTTATTGTTTTCAAGTGGCTACGCCCAGCAAAAAGGACAGGTCGAGATAGTCGCAGATCCGTTGATCAGCCTGATGCAGCGGAACCGTATGGGGACCAACATTACCGCTACTTCCTCGGCCAAGCCGGTTGTCGACAAGAAAAACGCTACCCGCACCACGGCAATGGGGTTCCGTGTCCAGATTTATTCCGGCGCCAACCGTTCGGAAGCCTATGCCGAGCAAGCCCGTTTTAAAAGGCTGTATAAGGATATCGACACGTACGTCAGTTACGAAGAGCCCAATTATCGGGTAAAGGTAGGCGACTTCCGAAGCAGGAGCGATGCGCAAGAACTGATGCAGGGCCTCCGAAAGCAATTCAACAACGTATTTATCTTTACGGAGGAAATATACGTATACCAATGAGCGGAGGCAGCCAATGATAGCGAAGATTCATACCCTTGCCACCCAGATACACGGGAAGACGGTAAGCCAGCGGCGTCACCTGCACCAGTATCCCGAACTGTCATTCGAAGAATATGAAACCTCGGCCTTTGTAAAGGCCGAATTGGACAACCTGGGGATTCCCTATCTCCCCATGGCCAATACGGGGTTAGTGGCCCAGATCAAAGGAGAGCTTCCTTCGAACAACGTCGTCGCCTTGCGGGCGGATATGGATGCCCTGCCGATTGCTGAAGTGCCGGGCCGCGAATACGGTTCGAAAAATGCCGGTATCATGCATGCTTGCGGGCATGATGCCCACACCGCTTCGTTGTTGGGCACTGCGCATATCCTCCAGTCACTCAAAGCGGAATTCGGGGGCACGGTCAAACTGATTTTCCAACCGGGGGAAGAGCGGTTGCCGGGAGGTGCGAGCCTGATGATCAAAGAAGGAGTACTGCAAAACCCCGCACCACAGGCGGTGATTGGGCAACACGTCATGCCCCTGATTCCCGCCGGTAAGGTGGGTTTCCGGGCGGGCAAATACATGGCATCCACCGATGAACTGTATGTGACCGTGAAAGGCAAAGGAGGGCACGGCGCGCAACCCCAACAGAATATCGATCCGGTAGTCATCACGGCACATATCATCACGGCGCTGCAGCAGGTGGTCAGCCGTATCGCCGATCCGAAGATGCCTACGGTATTATCTTTCGGCAAGGTAACCGCCAATGGAGCGACCAACGTAATCCCGGATGCGGTGTACCTGGAAGGGACCTTCCGTACGTTTGATGAAAGGTGGCGCAAGGAAGCCCACGCCCGGATGAAAAAAATGGCCACCGGTATCGCCGAAAGCATGGGAGCGACCTGCGACTTCGAGGTCCGCGTAGGGTATCCATACCTCGTCAACGAAGAGAAACTCACTGCCCGGGTTCGGGGCTATGCAACGGAATTTCTCGGCAGCGAAAACATAGTGGATCTCGACCTTTGGCTCGCAGGAGAGGATTTTGCGTATTATTCGCAGGTATCCGATGCCTGCTTCTATCGGTTGGGTACGGGGAATGAAGCCAAAGGCATCACATCCGCCGTGCATACCCCCACATTCGACATCGATGAACATGCACTGGCGTTGAGCACGGGATTGATGGCCTACATTGCACTGCGCCAATTGGGCAATTGACAAACTACCTGTACCACCATGTCTTCGCATCACATTGTCAAGGAAGACCAGGAGCCTGCGTTGATCATCGTGGATATCGATGCCGTTGCTCAGGGGTATCTGGATCAGTTGCTGGAATGGAGCCCGACCGTCGTCACCGATGCCGCAAGTTTTGAAGGGGCCATTAACCGGGGCATCAAAGTCGATGTATTGGTTAGTAAGGAGCCGCTGACGCTGCCGCAGGATCACATCCGTGTACTGCCGGTCAACGGTACGTTCTTGGATACCGCTTTGAGGTACCTGATTGACAACGATTATCCCGCCGCCAACATCCTATCCAAGGATACCCATTCGGCATTGCTGCTGCAATACGCCCAGATGATCAACGCTGCCGTGATTGGCAACGGCACCCGTATATTCGTTGCCAAATCTGGATTCAGCAAATGGGGGCCACGTGGGGAGCAGGTCTATGTATACGGCCCGAACACGGTGAGGTCTGCAATGGGGTTGATGCGACAGGATGCCAATCGATATATCACCGCGAAGGATGGCTTTTATTCCATCCATTTCACCGGGCCGTACGGGCTTGTAGGCGAACAGTTATAGACGATGAGTGACGTGACCATTCAACCCGCAACACGGATGGATGCAGCGGTCATCCATCGGTTGGCCCATGAAATCTGGTGGCCTACTTACGGCGATTTATTGCCGCATGCGCAGATTCGCTTCATGCTGAAAAACAACTATGCAATTGCAGCCCTGAAGCAGCAGATGGTAGCAGGCCAGCAATTTGCACTGGCCACAAGCGATGGCCAAGCCGTTGGGTTCATTGGCTTCCAGCAGAAACCGGCGGATGATTCCATCATGCGCATCGAAAAACTTTATGTACACCCCTCCCAACAAGGGAAAGGCACCGGGAAAAAGCTGATTGACCATGTCGGCCAGCTTGCATTGGCTGCCGGCATTTCCTACCTGGAGTTGAATGTGTACCGGCATAATCCTGCAAAGATTTTCTATGAGCGGCAGGGTTTCGTAATAGTCGAATCGGTGCAGATTCCCTATCACGGTTACCTATTGGACGACTACATCATGCGAAAGCAACTGTCTTAAGGCACTATTTTAGGTAATTCCAAACAATGGTGTCCACCTGATTGTCTCTCCACTTGGGAGCGGTTCCATGAGGGAGCCGCCATACTTGATGAGCGCCGATGACTAACGAAAAGACCATTTCCATTTACCGCGAAGCATTGGCCGTTTTGCAAGATAATCAATGTGACTTCATGATTGGCGGCGGATATGCAGTCGCCCACTACGCGGATGTACACCGGGCCACCAAGGACCTGGATATCTTTTGCCAGCCGCAGGAATATCCGAAAATACTCAAATGCTTTGCCGATAATGGCTACCGTACCGAATTGACCGATTCGCGGTGGTTGGCCAAGGTGTTTGAGGGAGATTATTTTATCGATATCATCTTCGACACGGTAAACAACATCTGTAAAGTGGATGACACCTGGTATGCCTACGCCGAAGAAGGTGATTTTTACGGGGTACCGGTCAAGTTCATTCCGCCGGAAGAACTGATCTGGTGCAAAATCTATGTGCAAAACAGGGAGCGGTACGACGGTGCGGATGTCAACCATTTGTTGCTGAAGACCGGCCATCGGCTAGACTGGACACGCTTATGGAAAAGGTTGGATACGCACTGGCACCTGCTGTTGGCACAGTTACTGCTTTTTCAATTCGTCTACCCTTCTGATTACCGCAACATCGTACCGGATTGGTTGTTCCATGACCTGATGAGCCGTGCAAAAGAGCAATACGATCTGCCGCCTTCGCTGGAAAAGGTGTGCCGCGGGCCACTCATTGACCAAACGCAATACGAAGTGGATATCAAGGCGTGGAACTATAAAGCATATACCATCATGACGGTATAACAAGGGATATACATGGAAACAGAAAAAAACGTACGGATAGCGGCCATAGGCGACTTGCATGTACGCGAAACCGACCGGGGGAAATACCGGGATTTTTTTGCGGCGATAAACGAGGCGGCTGATGTCTTGGTGATTGCTGGGGACATCACGGATACGGGGGATGAAGACGAGGCCACCGTCTTCGTGGAGGAGCTGAAAGGGACCAGCATCCCGCTGGTCGGTGTACTTGGGAATCACGACTACGAGAAAGGTCGCCAAAAGATCATCAAGGAGGTATTGGAGCAAGCCAACATGCGGGTGCTCGATGGGGAATCGACCATCATATCGGGAGTCGGGTTTGCAGGTATAAAAGGGTTTGGGGGTGGTTTCGGTGCACGCATGCTCGCCCGGTTTGGGGAAGACATGATGAAGTCGTTCGTGCAGGAAGCGGTTGATGAAGGGTTGAAATTGGAGCGTGCGCTCTCAAGACTCGGGCAGCATCAGGGCAAAATAAGTAAAATAGCTATTATGCATTACGCACCGATTCCGGAAACCGTGGACGGCGAGCCACTGGAAATCTATCCGTTTTTGGGATCTTCGAGGTTATTGGAGCCGCTCCGGCGGACAGATGTGGAAGCCGTGTTCCACGGCCATGCCCATATGGGTAAACATGAAGGCAAGACACCGGATGGTACCATGGTATGGAATGTTTCGTTGCCCGTATTGGCCCGTCAGGGCAAACCCTACCCTTTCCACTTGATGGAAGTAATGGCATCACACAGCGAAAGGGATCCCCATCAAATTAAATGAGAAAAAGGCAGCTATTTTTTTATTTTTGACGTAACTAAGAAGTTAATGCATGGCTGATCGGCACGTTTACAACAGTGGAATCATCGGGAACTGCGCCTACCTGGCCCATATCCAACAGAATACGAACATATCCTGGTTATGCTGGCCGTCTTTTGACAGCTCATTTGTATTCGGTGGGCTGCTGGATACACAACGGGGAGGGCGATTTTCCATACAGCCCATCGCTGACTTCACCAGCAAGCAGTACTACATCGAAAACACCAACGTATTGCGTACAGAGATTACCACGGCTGATGGCAGTTATCGGATCACGGATTTCGCACCCCGTTTTCGGCAATTCGAGCGTTATTTCAAACCCTTGATGCTCATCAGGAAAATAGAACCGTTGGACAATAATCCGCGTATCCGTATCGAATGTAATCCCGTGAGTGCCTATGGACAACAGTCGTTCACTAGATTCCGGGGAAGCAATCATGTGGAATTCAGCAATGGTGTCGAACAGATGCGGTTGACAACCAATGTCCCGATCAGTCATTTTTTTGGCGATTCGCCGCTGGTGTTAAGCGAAACCAAGTATCTTGTATTGACCTACGGGCAACCCCTCGAGGCACCCCTTGAGCGCACCGTTGAACACTTTCTCCGCGAAACCATCGGCTATTGGCGCACATGGATCAAGCACGCGACGATATCGCCGTTCTACCAAGATGCGGTCATCCGTTCGGCGCTCGCGCTCAAAATACACCAATATGAAGACACGGGGGCAATCATCGCAGCGGGCACAACCAGCTTGCCTGAGCATCCCGGGAGTGGGCGCAATTGGGACTACCGTTATTGCTGGCTACGCGACAGTTACTATGTCATCACGGCGCTTAACCATATCGGTCAATTCGAAGAGATGGAGCTGTATGCGCATTATATTTCCAATATTACCCACGCCGATACCGGCAGGCTGCAACCACTTTATGGAATCAGCGGGCAATTCGAATTGACGGAGCATATACTCGATGAATTGGCGGGCTATCAGGGAGAAAAGCCTGTCCGGATTGGCAATCAAGCCTACGAGCATATCCAAAACGATGTATACGGACAGGCCATGATTGCCCTATTGCCGCTGTACACCGACTACCGTTTTGTCTTCAGGGAACGTGCCGATGCGGGGCGATGGGTCGATTACATCCTGCAAAAAATAGAGAAAACCATCGATGAAAAAGATGCGGGAATCTGGGAATTCCGAAATTTTGCCAACCACCACTGCTACTCCAATCTTTTCCAATGGGCGGGAAGTTCGGCCGCACACAAGATCGGCAGGGTCATCGGCGACCAACAACTGATGCAAAGGGCCGAAGCCTTGATGAAGCGTGCGGCGTACCACATCGAATCATGTTACGATGCCGAGCGACAGGTGTATACCAATGCGGTCGGAAGCCCGCACTTGGATGCGAGCACCCTGCAACTGATTATGATGCATTACCTGGATCCCTCTTCGGAAAAAGCGCACAACCACCTGAAGGCACTGGAAGCCGAGTTGAAAACGCCGCAAGGGCTTTTTTACCGCTACCTGCATTCCGACGATTTTGGCAAGCCAAAATCCACGTTTTTGATTTGCGCTTTCTGGTATGTGGAAGCCTTGGCGTGCGTTGGCCGGGTAGATGAAGCCGTTGCCACATTCGAACGGTTGCTAGGCTATGCCAACCACCTGATGCTGTTTAGCGAGGATATCGACGAATCCAATGGAAGCCAATGGGGCAACTTCCCGCAAGCCTACAGCCATGTAGGGCTTATGAATGCAGCGTATCGCATTTCGATGAAACTAGATCGCCCGATTTTCATCTAGTTTTTGCGCGAGTCGTCGGTGAGCTTCCGCAGCAGTGGTCGCACGTCTTGTTGCCGTTTCAAGTAAAACTTTGCCGCGGACACTTCAGTTCCTACCTTGATGGTATAGCCATCTGGCGGTAGCACCTGGAAAGTATCCTCGTCGGTACGGTCATCGCCGATAGACAGGATAAAATCATATCGGTTTTCATGGAGGATATCCAATGTTGCGCGACCCTTGTTGACTTCCGCACTCCGTATTTCCACGACCTTGTCGCCATCCAATAACTGCAAGCCGTAGGCCGCTGAATAGTCACGGAGGCTATCGATCAATTCATGCGCACGCAACGGACCCAAATCCCGTTGTACCTTGCGGTAGTGCCAAGCTAGTGAAAAACTCTTTTCTTCCACGAATGCACCGGGTGTGCGGTCCGCATACGACTCCATAAGCGCACCAACTTCTTCCTTCCATGCATTGGAAAGCCCGCTTTTGAGCCGCCAATCCGCCCCGGACTCTTTGGTCCAGACACCATGCTCGGCAATCAGGCTGTAGGTCTTGCCGCGGAACCACTTTTCAAGTGTGCTGTGCTTCCTTCCGCTGATGATGACCACATGGTTGTTGACATCGGCTTCCAGCGTATCCAGCAGTTGATAAAGCTCGTCATCCGGCGATGCCTTGTCGATATCGTCCTGAAAGCCTACCAAGGTGCCGTCATAGTCAAGCAGCAACAGGCGGCTGCTGGCACTTTTATACGCCGTGATGAGGTGTTCTTCTATGCTCGGGCCAACGAGTCTGGCCTTCGTGGTCGATTGTACAGTTTTTATTTCTTGCAGTCTGTTCATAAATAACGTTGCCCAATGCTGGACATTGAATTTAAATACGATGGTACGCATGGATTTCATGCGCTTTTTCATTTCGGGAACCGGCATGCTCAAGGCCTCCAGCAGGGCCTTGCGGATGTCGTGGATGTCGTTCGGATTTACCACCAACGCATCGATGAGTTCCTTGGCTGCCCCCGCCATCTCACTCAGGATAAGCACACCGGTTTCGTCGATTCGGCTGGCAATATATTCCTTACTTACCAGATTCATGCCGTCGCGCATGGGCGTCACCAAGCAGACATCGGCTACGTTGTACAAAGCGGAGATTTCCTCGACGGGGTACCCATGGTAAAAATAGGCTACAGGGTACCAGTCATACGTGCCGTAGTGCGCATTGATATGGCCTACCAGCCGATCGATTTGATCCTTGAGCTCCCGGTATTGGGGGACCGTGTCGCGCGATGGTACCACCACCATATAGAGGGTCACCTGTTTATGGAATGCAGGGTTTTCCTGTAGGAACAGTTCGAAGGCTTCAAGCCGTTGGAGGATGCCCTTGCTGTAATCCAGGCGATCGATAGACAAGATGATTTTCTGCCCGTTGAACGTTGCTTTCAATTCCTCCACACGGCTGCGTACCGCCTCTTCGGCAGACAGTTCGGCAAACCGCATGGCATCGATACCCATCGGGTAAGGTTCAGCAAAAACCGTCCGTCCATCCACTTCCAACCGGTTGGAATTGTTGTTGGTTGCAGTAAGCCGGGTGGCCGAACTCACGAAGTGGCGAACATCGTCAAATGTATGGAATCCCAGCAAATCAGCGCCCAACATACCCCGCAATAGCTCTTTTCGCCAAGGGATAAGCCGGAAGAGTTCCTGCGAGGGAAAAGGGATATGCTGGAAAAAGCCGATGGATACATCAGGAAGTGCATCGCGGAGCAACCCCGGGAGAAGCAGGAGCTGATAATCATGGACCCATATGGTGTCGTCCGGTCCGGCGTGTTCCAGGATCAGGTCGCGGAACTTTTCGTTGACGCGCACATAGGTTTCCCAATTGCCGAGGTCATAATTGGCGTAGGAGGGGGTATAGTGGAAAATAGGCCACAACACCTCATTGGAAAACCCTTCATAAAACCCTTTGATTTCCTCATCGTCCAAAAAAAGTGGAATCAATCGACTCGCGCTCAATAACGAAGTAAAATGAGTTTTTTGTGCCTCATGGTCGACAGAAATCCCCGGCCAGCCAATCCAGCGGTTTTGACTTTGGCCGTGTATGGACGCCAATCCGGTGGCCAATCCACCTTCGCTGGGTTTTAATGTATAGCCATCGCCCTCCTCGATGATTTTTACAGGCAGGCGGTTAGATACAATAATCGTTTTACTCACTTCCTCAATAAGTTATGTTCACACTCCTGCTGATTGCGGATAGACGTACGCAGGTAGCGGAGGGCATAATTAGGAATATACCCATTTGATTCAATGCTTCCAATATACTAATAAACAAGCAAAGTGCCAAAAGTTTGATGGGTATTTGCTTTCTATCCGTTAAAGCGGGAGCCGCTTGAACGGAAAAGCCCGGGAAATATGCTTATTGAAATACCGTCCTTTGGACTTCGCTTGGCGTAGCCCGACATACACGGCCTCCGGAACCCCTGCGTAAGCATAAATCGCCCCCGTCTGGAAAGTGATTTTCAAGCGCTTGGTTTCCTCGTCGTAATCGATGTCTTTGATGACAGTCGAAGGCATTTTTTGCAAGGTATATCATATTTACAACTTGGGATTGGAGCGTTTGTTTGAGGGTCGTTTCAATGAAACAATCGAGGCGATTCGATGTTATTCCTTGCACAAGGATAGTTAATGAATGGGTTAATGACGGTGCTATGGATAAACTGAAAGATAAGGTGGCATTGATTACGGGGTCGGATTCCGGTATCGGGCGGGCCATTGCGATTGCTTACGCTGCCGAAGGTGCTAAGGTGGTCGTTACTTATCATTCCGATGTCGAAGGGGGCGAACGTACGGTTGGCGATATCAAGGCAAGTGGGGGCGAAGCCATTTGCCTTCACTTGGACGTAAGCGATGAGGCAAGTGTCACGGATGTGTTTGATGACACCATCCAGCAATACGGTCGCATCGATATCCTGGTCAACAACGCCGGAATCAACGGCAGCGATGTGCCGATTGCCGACATGGCAACCGATACGTTTGACAGGTGCATGAAAACCAACCTTTACGGTCCGTTCTTTTGCTGCAGGGAGTATCTCCGCAATTGGAAGCAGCGCGCGGGCGAAGGAAGCATAATCTTCATCAGTTCAATCCATGAAGACGTCAATACCGCAGGGAACGCAGACTACAATGCATCAAAGGCGGGAATAAAGAATTTCAGCCGAAGCTTGGCGCTGGAACTGGCGGAGAGGAACATACGGGTAAACAATATCGCTCCGGGGATGATACTGACCGAAATGAATCAGGAAGCCATAGCAGATGAAGCCGTGAGAAGGGAAAAAGAACGGCATATTCCCATGAAGCGTGCGGGGACACCCGAAGATGTAGCCCATGTGGCTGTTTTTTTGGCATCCGATGAGAGCGGTTATGTGACCGGAACGACCTACGCCGTCGACGGTGGCCTGATGATTCAACTCGGCCAAGGAGCTTGATTTATTTAGGCTATCGTTATCGTGCGGTCCGTTTTCCGCCTTTGCCTTTCGGTAGGCCCCCATCGTCTGTCAGCAGGGCATCCGCCGCGCCCGGTGTACCGGCTTCATCGCGTGCACTTTTCGACCCTGCGCCCGCATCCATCCCCTTCACTGCAGCTTTCATCGCGCTCACCGCGGGTGCAGACTCCGAGGTAATATTGCCGGTTTCGGGCGGCGGTAGCTGCTCTTCGGCGGCTGACTCCATGCTGGCTTCGGTGTTGATATCGCTTTCGGCCAATCGGGTTAGGCTGCTGTCGGCCTTTTTTTCCTCCGCCAATGTCTCTCCCAACAGGTCGGCTGCGCCGGGCTGTCCCAATGTTTTAGCGAGCGTGCTAAGGCTGCCATAGGAGGCTATTTCGTAATGTTCTACCTTTTGTGCGGCAACGATGAGGGCTGCATCGCGATGTGCCGAACCTGCGTCCGTCTCATCAATCACCTGCCATCCTTCATCGAACAGCCCTTGCATCCCCACGCAGAAAGTCGGTTGCGCTCCCATGTCGTTTAATGCGAAAATTTTCTCCAGCCGCTTGACGTGGCTGTCCGTCTCCGTCCGGTGGTTTCGGAAGACCGACTTCAATTCGTCGGTACTCGCACGTTCCTCCATGGTATCCAATACATCGCGAAGATGCAATTCACACCAGTAAATCTCCTGAAGCATCGTCCGGAAGAATAACTCCAACCCGGATAATTTTCCTTTCTCTTGCGTTTCCATCGTTCCGTCTCCCTTTGTTGTTGATGAATATATTCCCGTTTTTCGGTTTATGCCGCTGCAAAACACGACCATTGCCCCGACTACCGGGCGTAAGGTTTGAGCCGCTTTTTCAGCAGTTGCCTAGCAACGTGTATCCGCGTTTTCACGGTGCCGATAGGAATCTGGAATTGCTCGGCGATTTCATGATATTTGTATCCTTCGTAATACATCGTAAAAGGATAGTAGTATTCTTCGGAGAGTTTGGAGAGTGCGTGCTCAATGTCCTTCATCACGAACTTCCCTTCGGCGTTGTTGCGCAAGGAACTTCTGTAAAGATCCGATGAAGAGATAATATCGGTTTTCAGGATAAAGGAATTTGTCTTGACCTTTCGCCGATAATAATTGATGAATGTGTTTTTCAGAATGGTATATAGCCAAGCTTGAAGGTTCGTGCCCGCTTTGAATTTTTCGTAATACGAAAAGGCCTTCAGCATGGTATCCTGCACCAAGTCGCTTGCATTTTCTACATCTCGCGTAAAATAGCGCGCATAATGGTTTAACGCGCCTGCTTCTTGCACCACTTTGTTGCTAAATTCAATCTTATTCATAACCTGTTTATCGAAATGTGTGTTTACTACTAACTAACGAAAGCTTCCTTAAAGAACGATTGAATAAAACCGGATCTACTGTTGCCAATTTGTGTTACCTAACGAGCAAGCATGTTGGATAAGCCGACTTCGGTAGCATCAGGCGAATGAGCAGACAAAATTGAAACTAAAATTGTTTGGAAAAAGTTAAAATAGTTGC
>Ga0182792_1002104_pt1 | contig 14753 bp, 8 predicted proteins | sample Passage237B_FD_130497 | JGI IMG/M metagenome (GOLD analysis project Ga0182792, IMG submission 130497) | Cellulose adapted compost microbial communities from Newby Island Compost Facility, Milpitas, CA, USA - Passage2 37B (version 2) (version 2) ...
GGACTGAAAACCCAAGAGGAAATCAAAAGGGCCATCGAGTTTTCCGTGGCCAACCAAGGGTGGTTCCTATATGCCAAGGTCGAAAAACTTGCAGCGGAAGTGTTGGCAGGCTTGCAGGAACTGCTCCCCCATGGTCGGAAGATTGCCTACACAGGCGATTTCCGGAGGAAATGCGAAATCCTCCAATCGGTGGACATCCTCGTGGAGGCGTCGCGAAGCGAACTGGCCGAGGCAGTCACCAAAATGGGCACTTTGTCCATCCAGGAATTGGACGACCCTGCGCAGCTTGAAGCCAAAAGCGAAACCGGTACCGGCTTCCGCTTCCTTACGGCCGACCCACAATCCTTCCATCGCCAGTTGCTTATCTCTACGGGTTCGGATGGGCATTTGCGGCAACTGGATGAACTGCTGGCGGAAAGCCAGTTGCCCGACTTCGATTCGGAGCAGGCCATTTACCGATCGCTCGGGCTCCAGTACATCGAGCCGGAACTGCGCGAGGGCACCAATGAAATCGCTTTGGCTGGCGCAAATGCGCTGCCCGAGCTGATTCGCTACGCCGACCTCCGCGGCACCCTGCACAACCACAGCACGTACAGCGATGGCGTGAACACGCTGGAGGAAATGGCTGCCTATTGCCGCGATGAGCTGCGCCTGGAATACTTGGGCATATGCGACCATTCCAGGACAGCGGTATACGCAAATGGGCTGCCTGTTGAGCGCGTACTGGAACAATGGGCCGAAATCGACGCCTTGAATGCGCGGTTTGCCCCGTTCCGCATCTTCAAGGGCATCGAGTCGGATATTCTCGGAGATGGCTCGCTGGACTACCCCGACGAGCTGCTGGCCGGTTTCGACTTCGTGGTGGCCTCCGTGCATTCCAATCTCCATATGGATGCCGAAAAAGCCACGGATCGACTGATCAGGGCCATCGAAAACCCCTATACTACCATCCTGGGACACCCCACCGGCCGCCTGTTGCTGAGCCGCGCCGGCTACCCCATTGACTACCAACGTGTCATCGATGCCTGTGCGGCAAACGGCGTAGCCATCGAAATCAATGCCAATCCGCTTCGACTCGACCTCGACTGGCGTTGGCACCGCTATGCGGTGGAAAAAGGCGTACTGCTGTCCATCAACCCCGATGCCCACCGCAACAGCGGCTTCCACGACATGCAATATGGCGTACACGTGGCGCGCAAAGGGGGTATTACGGCGGCCGATTGCCTCAACACGTTTACGGCTGAACAAATCAGTAAGTATTTCAACCAACGGAAACGGCAGTAATCGGTCAATTTCCGCAAACAAATAAGCAAAAAACAACAAGTTGCTATACCCCATAGCGACTACTTTTATAGGCGATCTTTACTACCTTTATGTCCAGGATGTTCAATAGCGAAACATATCGCGCCCGCAGGGAAACCTTGAAGGAAAACGTGTCTTCGGGACTGATCCTGTTGATGGGGAACGGCGAAAGCTCCATCAATTTCAAGGACAACACGTATCCCTTCCGGCAGGACAGCACGTTCCTCTACTATTTCGGTATCTCCGCCCCCGACTTGGTAGCGGTTATCGACATCGACGAAAACCGGACGACGCTCTTCGGGGACGAGCTGAGCATCGATGACATCATCTGGATGGGTCGCCTCGAGACGCTGCGGGAAAAGGCCCATAATGCGGGAATAGAACACACCCTGCCGTCGAGCGCCCTGGCCCCGGCCATCCAAGACGCGCTGCAGCGGCAGCGGCCTGTCCATTTCCTCCCGCCCTATCGACCGGCCAATCGTATCGCACTGTCCGGGTTGACGGGCATACCAATCGATCGCCTCGCCGCGTCGACTTCCACGGAGCTGATCAAAGCGGTGGTCGCGCAGCGTTCCTACAAGTCACCCGAGGAAGTTGCCGAAATCGAGTGTGCAGTGGATGCCAGCGTGGCCATGCACCTTGCCGCCATGCGATTGGCCCGGCCCGGCATGACCGAACATCGCCTAGCTGCGGAATGTACCATGCCGCACAAATGGAAAACTGCACCCTCGCCTACCCGACCATCCTGACCGTCCGTGGTGAGGTACTGCACAATCACTACCACGGCAACGTACTCGAGGAAGGACAGTTGGTGCTCAACGACGCTGGTGCCGAAACGACAATGGGCTACGCCGGTGACCTCACACGCACCTTCCCCGCCGGCAAGCGGTTTACCAGCCAGCAAAGGGAAGCCTATGACGTCGTGCTCGACGCCCTCCAGACTGCCACCGCTGCGCTCCGACCGGGGGTCCGCTACCTCGATATCCATTTTCTCTCCTGCCGCACACTGGTGGAGGGGTTGAAAGGCCTAGGACTGATGCGCGGCGATACCGCCGCCGCCGTGGCCGCCGGTGCACATACCCTGTTTTTCCAATGCGGCACAGGCCATATGATAGGGCTCGACGTGCACGACATGGAAGACCTCGGCGAGCAGCACGTGGGATATACGGATACGCTCCGCAAGGATACCACGACATTCGGGCTGAAGTCCCTCCGCTTGGGCAAGGAACTGGAACCCGGGTATGTGCTGACCGTTGAGCCAGGGCTGTACTTCATCCCGGAACTGATCGACCGCTGGAAGGCGGAAAACAAACTCGCCCAGTTCATCAACTACAACGAGGTGGAAACATTCAAGGGATTCGGAGGCATCCGCATCGAGGACGATATCCTGATTACCGAAGCGGGTTATCGCATATTAGGAAAGCCGCTCGCCAAGACGGCGGCGGCAATCGAAGAAATAAGGGCAGGAGCGTTTTGATTTGAAGATTTGATGACTATGACAAATTGGTTTCGTATGCAGCTATGGCGATACAGTGCCGCATTTTCGTTGGTGTTGCTGTTTTGTGGAGCGGCAAATGCGCAATTCGGGCAGCGCACGCAGTGGTCGGAAGACGGCAATGCAATCATCAAAGCCGTGGACGGCGAAATCGTCCAGGAAATGGTGGCCGATCCTCAACAGCGTGTCGTCGTAGCCTCCAAAACGGCACTGACACCGGCCGGCAGTCCGGCTCCGCTGACCGTTAGGCGCTTTTCGCTTTCGGAAGATGGCAGTAAGGTACTCATCCATACCAACACCAGGCGCGTGTGGCGCTATGATACCCGTGGCGACTACTGGGTATATGACCGCATAGACAAGTCGCTTAGGCAATTGGGCACGACACTTCCGGAAGCGTCACTGCTGTATGCCAAGCTGTCGCCCGACGGCAGCAAGGCCGCTTACGTGAGCGGTCACAACCTGTACTTGGAAGAACTCGCTTCCGGGCAGGTCACCCCGTTGACCACCGACGGCGCTGACCGCATCATCCATGGTACTTTTGACTGGGCCTATGAGGAGGAGTTTGGCTGCCGTGATGGCTTCCGCTGGTCGCCAGATGGCCAAAAAATCGCCTACTGGACGATAGATGCCCGCACCATCCGCAATTTCCTGATGATCAACAATACCGATTCCGCTTATTCGTATACCATCCCCGTGGAGTACCCCAAAGTGGGTGAAGCCCCCAGCGGTGCCTTCATTTCGGTCGTCGACATCGCTACCGGTGTGGCCGTAAAAATGGACATCCCCGGCGACCCGGTGCAACATTACCTGCCGCGGATGGAATGGGCAGCCAATAGCGACGAACTGATCATCCAGCAGCTCAACCGCAAGCAGCAGGAAAGTAACCTCTACCTCACCCGTGCAACAGACGGCAAGTGCACACGGATATACCGTGAAACCGATGAAGCGTGGATCGACAGCAAAGCCCGTTGGAACGATGACGACCCCACGGGATGGGAATGGATAAACGGTGGCAGGGAATTCATTTGGGTGAGTGAGAAAGACGGCTGGCGCCACTTGTATAGGATTGACCGCCAAGGACGGGAAAAACGCATCACACCAGGCGACTACGATGTCATCGGCATCGACCTGATCGACGAAGCAAGGGATTACGTCTACTTTTCCGCCTCTCCGGAAAATGCCACGCAAAAGTACCTTTACCGGGTAAAACTCAGCGGCGGTCCGGCCGAACGCATTACGCCTGAAGGGCAAAACGGCACGCATGAATATACACTATCCCCCAATGGGAAAATCGCCCTGCACCGCTTCAGCAGCCATACGTCCAGCGCCGGTGGCAGGGTAGTCAGCCTGCCCGACCATCGTACGCTGGTTGAAGGCCGGCACAGCGAATTGCCCGCGGATGTGCCGAAGGCCGAGTTTTTCCAGGTGATCACGGAAGACGGCGTGGAAATGGATGGTTGGATGGTTAAACCGGCGGATTTCGATTCCTCAAAAAAATACCCCGTAGTGTTTTACGTATATGGCGAACCAGCGGGCCAGACCGTCGTGGACGGCTATGGCGTCGGCGGCAACAGGCTTTACCAGGGGAACATGGCAGCCGACGGATACCTCTACATTTCCGTGGAAAACCGTGGCACGCCCGCTCCGAAAGGGCGCGCATGGCGCAAGGCCATCTACAAAAACATCGGTATCCTCAACATCCGCGACCAAGCCATGGCAGCGCGGGAAATCCTGAAATGGCCGTTCGTCGATTCCTCCAGGGTGGCCGTTTGGGGATGGAGCGGTGGCGGATCGTCCACGCTCAACCTGCTTTTCCAGTACCCAGATATCTACCAGACCGGCATTGCCGTAGCCGCCGTGGGCAACCAACTGATGTACGACAACATCTACCAGGAACGCTATATGGGTCTCCCCCAAGAGGATTCGACGCCTTTCATCCAGGGATCGCCCGTCACGCATGCGCGCAACCTCCGGGGCAACCTGCTTTACATCCACGGCACGGCGGATGACAATGTACATTACCAAAATGCCGAGTTGCTGATCAACGAGCTGATCAAATACAATAGGCAATTTTCGTTGATGTCCTACCCCAACCGCAGCCACGGCATCAGCGAAGGTGAAGGCACGGGTGCGCATCTATCCACCTTGTACACCAATTTCCTCAAGCAACATTGTCCGCCGGGGGGAAGGTGATTGCCGTGGTGAGTGATCGGTGGTCGGTGACGGGTGGCCAGTGATTGGTGGATTCAGCCAGTCAGCAAAAAAACAAAAAGGCGAAAAAACAAAAAAGCAAAAACACAAAATAACCGTGGTGAAAAAAAACCTCATACTACTTCTCCTGCTCGCGGCAGTCACCAAAAACAGCGTCGCGCAGCTATTCGTACCGGCGAATCAGTTGTTTAGCCGGGCGGATTCCCTTCGTGGACAGCTTACGCCCTTACGTACCTGCTATGACATCAACTATTACCACCTTGATGTAAAGGTAGATCCCGACAAGCGGTACATCAGCGGTTCCAATCGCTTCCAGTTCACCGCCACGACCGATTTCACCCGCCTACAGGTTGACCTCTTCGACAACCTACGTGTCGACAGCGTAGTATACCGTGACCAGCAGTTGGCCTTCAAACGGGAGTTCCATGCGGTCTTCATCGATTTCCCGCAGACCATCGGTAAGGGACAACGCGATTCGTTCACCGTTTACTATTCCGGCAACCCCGTACAAGCCAAGCGGGCACCTTGGGACGGCGGCTTCGACTTCAAGAAGGATAGCAACGGCAAGCATTGGATCGCCACAGCCTGCCAAGGATTGGGTGCCAGCGTATGGTGGCCCAACAAGGACCACCAATCCGATGAAGTGGATAGCATGCTGATCAGCATCAGCGTGCCCAATGGGCTGACCAACGTGTCCAACGGGCGGTTCCGGGGCAGTGAAGACCTCGGCGACGGGTACACCCGGTTCAATTGGTTCGTCAGCAACCCCATCAACAACTACAACGTCGCCGCCAACATCGGCGACTACGTCCATTTTGCGGACACCTTCCGCGGCGAAAACGGTGTGCTCGACCTTGACTATTGGGTACTCCGCGAAAACGAAGCCAAGGCCAAGCCGCATTTCGACGCAAACGTAAAACCGATGCTCAGGGCCTTTGAACACTGGTTCGGCCCCTACCCGTTTTATGCGGATGGCTTCAAGCTGGTCGAAACCGCCCACCTCGGCATGGAACACCAAAGTGCCATCGCCTACGGCAACAAATACCAAAACGGTTACCTGGGCAGGGATGGTTCCGGCACGGGCTGGGGAACCAAATGGGACTTCATCATCGTACACGAGGCGGGCCACGAGTGGTTCGGCAACAACATCACCTCCAATGACCTGGCCGACATGTGGATACACGAAAGCTTCACCAACTATTCCGAATCCCTCTACATCGACTACTACTACGGGAAACGCGCCGGACAGGAATACGTGCATGGCAACCGCCGTGGTATCCAGAACCTCGCCCCAATCATCGGCAACTACCATGTCAACAATGAAGGGTCCGGCGATATGTACAACAAAGGGGGTGTATTGCACAACATGGTGCGCACCATCATCGACGACGACGAAAAATGGAGGCAAATCCTGCGGGGTCTGAACAAGCGGTTTTACCACAGTACGGTCGACTATGAAGACATCGTGGCGTACATCAGCGAGCAATCCGGCAAGGACCTTTCCAGCGTCTATGCCCAGTATGTACGGCATCCCAACATCCCCACGCTGGAAGTTGCCTTCGACAAGGACGGCAAGGCTTCCTGCCGGTGGATTGCCGACGAACGGAATTTCAATATGCCTGTACGGATTCGGGTCAAAGGCGGCGAATACCGGTTCATCCAGCCCACACGCCGCTTTGCACCCGTCGATATCCCGGGATTGACACGCGGCAACCTCGAAGTGGATACCTTCAACTTTTACATCGGTGTGCTGGTGAACGAGTAACAGCTACCGTTTGGCCAAGACGGTCTTACGGTTGTCAAGTGTATGCACCCGGTTGACGAATTCGTTGAACTCCGCGTATCGCTCCGCCGGGAAAATACCTTCGTAAAGGACGAATTTCCGGTAGTACACCAGTCGATTTCCCGTCTGTTCGACCGCGGCATGGTAGTGGCCGAATGGGCTGTCGATGGTCTCCTCCCAACTCCCCGAAACCAAGCTGCAGTCATCAGGCAGTTCATAAGCAATACGGTCTTCATCCAGGTATCCCCTATTGAGGTAAACCGGGAGCGTCCGGTTCTTCACCGCCGGGATGGTTCCCCGACGGTTGAATATATTGGTCACCAGGAATATTTGGCCATTGTTGGCAGGTGCGTAGCGGGCCAGCGTGACGTCAAAGGTTTCCGTCAGGATGGGCATACCTGATTCCGCTTTCCGGTAGGTAACATCGCCGAAAGTGATGTGGTCGATATCGTAGGCCGCTTTCAGCAGCTTTAGCTGTTCGGAGCCGTCGCTCTCGGCGATTTCCAGGTGGTTGTCGTACTGGCCGGCAGCAAATTCGGTCTCTACCGTTCCAGCGAGTGTGCCGTCGCCATCCAGTGTCAATGTGGCTTGCCGCCGTTGGCTGCTCGCTTCCTCTGCATAGCGCGGTGTCCGCAGGAGTTTACCGCCCTGCGGCGTGCACGCCCATACCGTCCGGTCATCGGTAAATGAACCCAGGAACCCGAACGGCGTCTGCTGGCTAGTGCATTCCAGCCAGGTGGTGTCGTTTTCGAACGGTAAGCAAAGGATGACATGGTTGCCTTGCTCCATGCCCGCGAAGTCGGCCTGCATATCCCGCTTGGCACTCCCCGCCTGTACCACGCAATAGTAAGAAGGGATACCTACCGCATTCAGCAATGCCTGCATATAGTTGACCAGGCCCTTGCAATCGCCATATCCAAGCCTGTCCACTTCGCTGGCCGCCGTGGGCTTGAAACCACCGATGCCGATTTGGACGCTGACATACCGTGTTTTCCGCTGGAGATAGGCATACAGTGCCCGGGCTTTTTCCTTATCGGATGTCTTGTCGGCCACCAAATGCCGGACTTCCTGTACCGTTTTCTCGGGAAGGGCCAACCCGTCGGCCAGCAGGGCCTTGTAAACCCAGCTGCCCAGTTCCGCCCAATCGGAATAGCGCCCTTGATGCTTATAATAGCTGAAAGCTACCGGCGCAACCCGTACCCAGGTACAATAGGTATCCGGATCGGGGCTGTAAGGCTCTTGGCGTCGCGCCGGAAGGTCACTCACTGCCCAAGTCAAGGTTTTCCGGCCATCAAGATTGCCTGAATCAGGTTCGCCTACGTAATTCATGGCCTTGACGCGCACTTGGTCGGCCGCGCTGCATATAAACGTGTACCGGCTGTGCTGAACTGCGACATCCGGATAGGCATCCGGCCGCCATGCCGGTATGATGAGGTTCTGCTTCAACTCCAGCTCATAATCGTATTCCACGGTATAGGGATAGTGGGTCACAGCAGGAAGGAAGTGCTTCACCCGGTTGTCTTCGTACAACGAAAAACTGCTCACCGCACTTTCATCCGTGAAATCCCGGTGCGTGAACCTGCCAATCTGGAATCCCTCGGCGTCGAACACCCGTCCGGCGATGCGCTTGATTGCCGTACTCCTGTCGTAGTAGATGACCAACCTGGCCTTGCGCTCGCCGCCCCTGTTGAAGACGGTGATGGCCTGCTTGACGTGATAGCGCACCTTGGTCGGCGCCTGCATATCCACGACGATGGTTTCATGCCGCACCACGGCATCCGCACGGGCCTTGAGCGCATCGGGGATGCCGGCAACTGCGTAGTCGGACTGCATTTGGCCGCCATAAGTGGCGATTGCTGCTACTGCCATCAACAAGATAGTGCACATTGCCTTCATCGCCCAATTCCTTTACGGAACACCACATCGATTTTCTCCTGCTGGATTATCCGGCTGAAAAGTTCTTTCAACGCGAAATAGCTTTCGGGCGGATAGGTGGCGTGGTTGAGCGCCAGCAGCTGCGAAAACGAGAACGTGTTGCCGACAAGCTGCGTCTTCGTGAGGTACCGGCCGCCCTTGTTTTCCAAGGCCAGGTTGCAATCGTCTGGCTTCGATTCCAACAGGTAGCCGTCCGGCAGCTTGATGGTCATCACCACGCGGTCCTCGCGTGCCGCTCCCATATCTACGGGATAGGTGCGCTCATCGAGGTTGAACGGGTTTTTTCCCACCCGGTTGACGAAAAATGGATTGAAGAAAACCGCTTCCGCAGCCAGGCTATCGTACAGTTTCATTTCCACTTCGTAGTGTTCCACCAACGGTACGTCCAAGTCTTCCCTCCCATGGATTTCGCCGCTTAGGATATCGAATCCCGCAGCCTGCTCATCCACGTGTTCGATGTACTCCTCGATGGTATTGTAGCCAGCGAGCTCCCGCCGTTTGCGGTGGGCGGCGTAGCCTTGGCTTTGCGTCGCCAACTGCCCTTTGAGCGTCCCATCCGGGAGCAACTCCGCCGTGAGTGTATATTGGGTCGTCGATTTTTGGGACGAAGTGGGTTCTATCCAATAGGAAGGTTTCTTGAGATTGACCACGCGGGCTTTGCCATTGATGCAATGCAGGGGCAACAGGCCGAATGGCAGCAACGGATCGGTGGCGTCCAACAGGTGATAGCCATCCCCGATGTTTACCTTGGCCACCACATAGTTGAAATCGCTCAATACCGGATGGATGTCGTTGACCACCCCATTATCACGTGTCGACAGGATCACTGCCTCGGCATCCAATCCCGCGGCGCTCAGCCCAGCGATCAATGCGAGGTTGATGTCGCCGACATTCCCCGACCGGTGTTCAAGCGCGTCCTTGATGCCGTTTTCGCTGTACTTCCCGAGGTAGCGGTTCCATTTGATGTGCTGCTGTATGTAATGGTATAGCGCTTTGGCTTTGCCGAGGTCGTCGGGCGCATCTTTCAGGATTCCGGGCAGTAGTGATTTGAACACATTGTCGCGTTTCATCTGGCCACCGAAACTGGCGTCGGTCACTAGCTCGCGGTCCACATCCCGCCATTCCTTCGTGATTTTCATGTTGGCTCCATTAAGCCGGTACATGTCCGATAGCTCAAAATAAATCGCTGACTTGAAATTACTTGCAGCAGTCATATAATCTTCTGCTACAAAGGCCGGGATATGACGCATGCCGTAAGTCATGTGCGAGCAATCGATATCTCGGCCAGCGATCCTGAAGGCGCCCCTGTCCAGTTTGGCATCCTGGGTGGTCAACGGATACGGTCCGCGCAATATCACGTTGTAGGTATACATACCCGGTATGATTGCTTCAAAAAGACTGTTGATTTTCGGGATGTCGTCCTGCAGGTACCAGGTCTTGAAATTGAAAATATGGGGAGACACCAAGCGGTAGCTGTATTCGATGATGCTGCCGTCTTGCAGGTCTGGAAACGTGAATTTGGTGTGTGTGAGGTACTTGCTGACATTTTCCTTGTACACTCGGGCTTTGTCCAACGGTATGGAAACCACCCGCCCATCCACGATATTGATCGTTACGGCTTTGATTTCCGACAAGACATCCATCCGCTCGCCGCTTTCGTCCCTGTAGGCTGGCAACGCGATGTCAGCGTATCGGTAGCCATCCCGGTTGAACAGCTTGATGCGCACGTGGTAGTCCACGACCAGCTCGGTATAGCCTCTCGTATCGTTATATAGCATATACGCCTTGCCGTATTCATTCAATACCGCTGCGTTGGAAAAGCTGTCTAAGTCGTTTTTGGCAAGCTTGATGTCTTCCGGCGTGAGCGAACCGAACGCAAAATCCTGGGCAATCAGGCACCAAGGAATTAGGGCGAAAAAGGTCAAGGTCAAGAAGGTTTTAACCATGGCAGGAATAAATCAATTGTTGCTGGTTAAAGTTATCAGTTTTTTTGGTAGGTTTGCACATTATTTAAAAATTCGTATCATCATTCATTATTTGCCGGATGGGGTTATTTAACTGGTTTACACAAGAAGTTGCAATCGATTTGGGCACTGCCAATACGCTGATTATCCACAATGACAAGGTGGTGGTGGATGAACCTTCCATCGTTGCGTTTGACCGCACGACGAACAAGGTCATCGCGATAGGTCGTCAGGCCATGCAGATGGAAGGCAAGACACACGACAATATCCGTACCGTAAGGCCGCTCAAAGACGGCGTGATTGCCGATTTCAATGCTGCTGAACACATGATCCGGGGCATGATCAAGATGGTCAACAACGGCAAGGGCTGGTTTTTCCCATCGCTGCGGATGGTCATCTGCATTCCATCGGGCATCACCGAGGTGGAGAAACGGGCGGTGCGCGATTCCGCCGAAATCGCCGGTGCCAAAGAAGTATACTTGGTGCACGAACCGATGGCCGCCGCTGTCGGCATCGGAATCGATGTGGAAGAGCCGATGGGCAACATGGTCATCGATATCGGTGGCGGCACGACGGAAATCGCCGTCATTGCGTTGTCAGGCATTGTCTGCGACCAGTCCATCCGTGTCGCGGGAGACAACTTCGACTCCGACATCGTGCAGTACATCCGGCGGCAGCACAACATCATGATTGGCGACCGCACCGCGGAGAAAATCAAAATCGAGGTGGGCTCAGCCCTGCCCGAGCTCCAGGATCCGCCCGCCGATTTTGCTGTGCAAGGCCGTGACTTGATGACCGGCGTACCCAAGCAAATCACCGTTTCCTATACCGAAATCGCGCATTGCCTCGATAAGTCCATTTCCAAAATCGAGGAAGCCATCCTGAAGGCGTTGGAAATCACGCCGCCGGAACTCTCGGCTGACATCTATCAAACCGGCATTTACCTGACGGGCGGCGGGGCATTGCTGCGCGGACTGGACAAACGTATCCAGGCCAAAACCAAGCTGCCCGTGCACGTTGCGGAAGACCCGTTGCGCGCCGTGGTGCGCGGTACCGGCATCGCATTGAAAAACATCGGTACGTTCAAGTTTTTGATGCAGTAGATTGGCTTTAGGCTGTACATAGGCTATAAGCTATAAGCCATAGGCAATAAGCCTACAGCATAAAGCGTAAAGCATAAAGCAATGAAAAACCTTTGGCTAATCCTTACGAAATACAATGCTTTTTTCCTGTTCATCATATTCTTTGGATTAGCGTTCTACTTGGTAATCAAAAACAACTCCTTCCAGCGGGCATCCGCCGTCAATTCGTCCAACCAGCTAGTCGGCACCGCTTACGCGAGGATTAACGCGTGGAAAAGTTACCTCCACCTTGCCGACGAAAACGCACTGCTAGCGGAGGAAAACGCCACGTTGCGGGAGCGGTTGCAGCAGTTTACCATGCCAGATAGCGTGGTCCGCGGCACGGTCAGGGACAGCGCCAGGGGGATACAGTACCACTATATCGTCGCGAAAGTGACCAACAACAGCATCCATCAGAAAAACAATTACATCACGCTGGACAAAGGCCGGAAGCACGGCATCGAAAAGGGAATGGGCGTCATTTCGAGCAGTGGCATCGTAGGCATTGTCCTGAATGTATCGGAGCATTTTTCCACCGTGCAGTCGTTGCTGCACAGCGAGACCCGTATCAGTGCCGAATTGGAAGACAGCCATGCGTTTGGCTCGTTGATGTGGGGCGACAATTATGATGCCCGCATGGGAATCCTGCGGGACATCCCCAACCACGTCAAGGTAAGGGAAGGCGAACACGTCTATACGTCGGGATTTTCCCTGTTTCCGCCGGGCATCCTGGCCGGCAGGGTAATCGAGACCGGTGTATCGGGCGGCGATAGTTTCCTGGACATCCGGGTCGAGCTGAGCACCCAGTTCCATAACCTGCAGCAGGTTTATGTCGTGCACGACTTGCTGGCCAAGGAAAAAGAAGCATTGGAGGCGCAAAACGACGACAATGGCTAAAGTATTTTCCTATAATATCGCACGTTTTTTTGCACTGGTCGTGCTGCAGGTGTTCCTGTTCAAGAATATCGGCTACTACAACCTTGCCACACCGTTCCCCTACATCCTTTTCCTGTTGCTGCTGCCCGTTGGAATACCCAACTTCATCCTGTACTGCCTCGCATTTATCACGGGCATCACGGTAGACGCCTTTTACGACACCCTGGGCGTCAATGCGGCGGCCTGCATAGCGCTTGCTTGGGGCCGCATCACGTTCCTGCGCGTCACGCTGCAGACCGACCACTACGAAAGCTACATGACACCGCTATGGGGTACCGTGCCATTCCGGTGGTATTTTCTCTATGTCGTCGTACTCACCACGTTTCATCACCTGGTGCTATTTCTGTTGGAGGCGTTCACATTCCATCAATTCCATTACACGCTCATCCGTATCTTATTAAGTTGTATATTTACGGTCATTATCATTTTGCTGTTCAGCTTGTTGTTTTACCGGAAAAAGCAGCGTTAACGTTGTCCACAAGGCATCTACGATAGAAATGAATAGTCTTTTCGAACGGAAATACATCATTCAGGGTATTTTTATTGCCGTTGCGGCCATCATCGCTGCCCGCCTGTTTTACTTGCAATTGATTGACAAGTCGTACCTGCTTTCGGCCAACAACAATGTCCTACGAAAGATGGTAATCTACCCGGCACGCGGGGTTATCCTCGACCGCAATGGACAAGTACTGGTACAGAATGAGCCGGTGTATGACCTGTTGGTGACCCCACGCGAAGTGCAGGACCTCGATACGGTGTTGTTATGCGAACTGGTGGGGATCGACAAGGAAGGCTTCGAACGGCGGATGGCCGCTGCCCGCAGCTACTCCCCCTACAAAGCCTCCCAATTCGAGAAGCAGATCCCGGCCACGGCATATGCGAAACTGCAGGAGCACCTCTATAAATTCCGGGGGTTCTATGTACAGAACCGGACCGTTCGCAGCTATCCCGACAGCATCGCTGCGCAGTTCTTGGGCTATATCCAGGAAGTCAACGACCGCGATATCGAACGGTCAAAGGGTTTCTACAGGCCGGGGGACTATATCGGTGCAAGCGGCGTGGAAAGCGCGTACGAAGAGTTGCTACGCGGCCAGCGCGGGGTCAAGAACGTGATGGTCGACGCGTTCAACAGGCCTCAAGGAGTCTTTGCCGAAGGCAAATACGATACGGTGGCTGTCGCCGGTGATGGGTTGGTATCGTCCTTGGACAGGGAGTTGCAGATCCTTGCAGAAAAGCTGATGCGCAATAAAATTGGCAGCGTAGTGGCCATCGAACCGGCTACCGGCGAAATCCTCACCTTCGTCAGCAGCCCCAGCTACGATCCCAACATGATGGTAGGCCGCGAACGGGGCAACAACTACATGAAATTGCTCCACGATCCGTACAAACCCATGTTTATCCGGCCGATACAGGCCCAATATCCGCCCGGATCGGTATTCAAGGTCGTGAGCGCACTGACGGCTCAACAAGCCGGGATGATCGAGGTCAATACCGTATTCAACTGCCCGGGCGGCTACCGCTATGGCGGTGGCAGGGCTATCATGCGGTGTACGCATGTGGACGGGTCCATCCCGTTGATTACCGCCATCCAGCGTTCCTGCAACACGTACTTTGGCTATACTTATGCCCGTATGATCGATCAGCGGGGTATGCCTTCCGTACAGGCGTACAACCTATGGCGGGAGGCCGTGATGAAATTCGGAATCGGCCACCCACTGGGTATCGACCTACCTGGCGAGAAAAGCGGGTTGCTGCCTACCGACGAGTTCTACACCAAACGCTACGGAAATACCCGATGGGGCTCGGGATTCAATATCTCATTGTCCATCGGGCAGGGTGAAATGGGCATCACGCCCTTGCAGATGGCCAACATCATGGCCATCGTGGCCAACCGGGGCTTCTACTACCGGCCGCACCTCATCAAGGGTATCGGCGAGCAGCAGATCACCAAGCCCGAATTCACCGAGAAGATTTCAGCCGACGTAGATGCCAAATACTACGAGCCC
>Ga0182792_1002105_pt1 | contig 14749 bp, 12 predicted proteins | sample Passage237B_FD_130497 | JGI IMG/M metagenome (GOLD analysis project Ga0182792, IMG submission 130497) | Cellulose adapted compost microbial communities from Newby Island Compost Facility, Milpitas, CA, USA - Passage2 37B (version 2) (version 2) ...
AGAAATGGACCATGCCGATCCGCGATTGGAAGGCCGCCCTGACTCGATTTACCATCCAGTTCGAGGAGCGGATCCCTCAGGCGTAAACAACATCCCGTTTACACAAAAATTCGGACACGCCCTCAGCAAGGCCGACACCAGCATCGGCAACACACCCGGCCCGGGGCGGCGCACGGTGCCAACTTCGTAACCAAGCGCGATCACGAAAGCCCCCAATCCGATCACGACGAATAGCAGCGACGTCATCAGATCCTCGAACGGGTACGCCGTCTTCGGATCCAGGCCCTGCTCGCCGGCATTCCCTGCAGCCATGCAGCCCTCCTCCTTTCAATCGTGGGGTCCGATCCTCCACGCACGAACGGCATAAAATCCGTTTCGACCGCCACGCGGACCGGCATTTCTGGTTTTTCTGGCACGCTGGACAACGCGAACCAATGGCGCAGATACTTACACCGCATCGGTGATTGGTCAACAATCTTTTGCTGATTGGTTATACGTTGGTTAGCCAATCGAATACGGAGCCCCGCATGAATGCCCTCCTTCCAGAACGCGAAGCCCCGCGCAAGGACGGCGCGCTGATCCAACTGCGCGCCTATCTCGCACGCGAAAACCCGCAACCAGGCAGTCGCCTGCCACCCGAACGCGAGCTCAGCGAAATACTTGGCGTTTCGCGGGGTGACCTGCGCAAGGCATTCGCCGTGCTGGAGTCCGAGGGGCAGATCTGGCGCCACGTCGGCAAAGGCACCTTCATCGGCCCCAAACCGGTCGATGCGCTGATGACCTTGCATGGCGTGGAGCAACAAACCAATCCGGCGGAGGTTATGCGCACCCGCCTGCTGATGGAAACCGCCATCGCCCGCGAGGCAGCGCTCAACGCCAACCACAGCGACATCGAGGCCATGCGCCGCTGTCTGCGCGCCTCGCGCGCATCGAAGACGTGGCGCCAGTACGAGACCACCGACAACCAGCTCCACCAGCTCATCGCCGAAGCCACCCACAACAGCCTGCTGGTAGCCATGTACGACGCCCTCAACGCCGTGCGCCGCACCATTGTGTGGGGCCGCATGCGCAGCAGCGAAGGAGGTCCGCCGGAAGACCATCACAGCTTCATCGAGCACGAGCGCATCGTTTCCGCCATCGAGGAACGCGATATCGAAGGCGCCAGTCGTGCCATGTACGAGCACCTACGCGGCGTCGAATACCGCCTTATGGACCCCACCGGTCGCGGCGCGGCTGAGCTGTGGCGCACCCCCGGTGCTGCACGCTGACCTCACGCGGACAGCCGGGCCACCGTTGAAACTGACGAGCTGCCTACATTTTTTTGCGCATCGCACCACACAAACTCTTGTATAAAAGCCGGACCAGCAGCAGCCCAACGCCATCAAATACGCAAGCCACCTACAAATAACTGTAAGTAAAAGATCTTCACTGCAACACCCCGGAGCACCCTAAGCCTCGCACGCACGCCGTATACGTAGAACTACTATATTGCGTTGCATCAAAACTTCCCCTAAAAAGACAGTACCCATCACATTGGGTGTTATATCTTCTACAAGACCTGGACGACCCCGAAAGGGTACGCCCCGGCATCTGCAGTGCGGATTTGCGGACGACCTTCGCAAGCAGCGCGCCGCGAACGATACGGGGACGTCCGGCCAACCCGCCGCGCCGAGAGACGCCCCGTCGACCAAATCGTTTTCGCCATCGACAGGAGCGCTCAATGACTCTCGACCGAATCCCCGGGCAGGCGACCGAATCCGCCACGCCCACCGGAATCCCATCCCATTCGTCCCCGAACACGGAGAACCGCCCCATGGCTGCACGCATCCAGTGCCACCAGCTTGCCGTTGACGCCGGCCTGCACCGTTTCATCGAATCCGAGGCTCTGCCCGGCACGGGCGTGGATGCCAACCGTTTCTGGGCCGATTTCAGCGACCTGGCGCACCGCCTGACGCCGCGCGTGCGCGCGCTGCTGGCCGAACGCGGCCGCCTGCAGGCCGAGCTGGACCGCTGGCACCGCGCCCATCCGGGCCCGATCGCCGACATGCCCGCCTACCGCCGCTTCCTCGAGTCCATCGGCTACCTCGCGCCGCCGCCGGCACCTTTCAAGGCCACGACGCAGAACGTGGACGACGAGATCGCCCGCATCGCCGGCCCGCAGCTGGTCGTGCCGGTCACCAACGCCCGCTATGCGCTCAACGCCGCCAACGCGCGCTGGGGCAGCCTGTACGACGCGCTGTACGGCACCGACGCGCTGCCGGAGGACGACGGCGCGACGCGTGGAGCGGAATACAACCCGGTGCGCGGCCGCAAGGTCGTCGAGCGCGTCCGCGCCTTCCTCGACCAGGTCGCCCCGCTGCGTGAGGGCCGCCACGCCGACGCCATCGCCTACCGCGTGCGCGACGGGCAGCTCGTGGTCGAGCTGGCCGGCGGCGCCGGGACGACGCTCGCCGACCCGGCGCGCTTCGCCGGCTACCAGGGTGAAGCCGCGACGCCGAGGTCAGTCCTGCTGCGCAACAACGGCCTGCACGTCGAGATCCGGATCGATCCGACGACGCGCACCGGCAGCACCGATCCGGCCGGCGTGTCGGACGTGCAGGTGGAAGCCGCGCTGACCACCATCATCGACCTCGAGGACTCGATCGCCGCCGTCGACGCCGAGGACAAGGTGCTGGCCTACCGCAACTGGCTGGGCCTGATGCAGGGCACGCTGACCGCCACCTTCGACAAGGACGGCCGCAGCGTGCACCGCACGCTGGCCGCCGACCGCGAATACACCGCGCCCGACGGCAGCACGCTGACGCTGCACGGCCGTTCGCTGCTATTCCTGCGCAACGTCGGCTCGCTGCTGACCTGCCCGGCCGTGCGGCTCGAGGACGGCAGCGAGATCCCCGAGGAACTGCTCGACGCCGTGGTCGGCACGCTGATCGCGATGCACGACCTGAAGGCACGCCGTAACTCGCGTACTGGCAGCATCTACATCGTCAAGCCCAAGATGCACGGCCCGGACGAGGTCGCCTTCGCCAACGAGCTGTTCGGCGAGGTCGAACGCATCCTCGGCCTGCCGCACGACACGATCAAGCTCGGCATCATGGACGAGGAGCGCCGTACCTCGGTCAACCTCGCCGCCTGCATCGCCGCGGCGAAGTCGCGCGTGGCCTTCATCAACACGGGCTTCCTCGACCGCACCGGCGACGAGATCCACACCGCGATGGAAGCCGGCCCGATGATCCGCAAGACGGCCATGAAGGGCACGCCGTGGATCGCCGCCTACGAGCGCCACAACGTCATCACGGGCCTAGCCTGCGGCCTGCGCGGCCGCGCCCAGATCGGCAAGGGCATGTGGGCCATGCCGGACATGATGGCGGCGATGCTGGAACAGAAGATCGCCCACCCGCAGGCCGGCGCCAACACCGCCTGGGTGCCCTCGCCGACGGCGGCCACGCTGCATGCGCTGCACTACCACATGGTCGACGTCGCCGCGCTGCAGGAGAAGATGGAGCGCGAGCACGACTACACGGCCGAGCGCGACGCGCTGCTCGACGGCATCCTGACCGTGCCAGTGGTCGAGAAGGCGCAGTGGAGCGAGCAGGAGATCCGCGAGGAGCTCGAGAACAACTGCCAGGGCATCCTCGGCTACGTCGTGCGCTGGATCGACCAGGGCGTGGGCTGCTCCAAGGTGCCGGACATCAACAACGTCGGGCTGATGGAGGACCGTGCGACGCTGCGCATCTCCAGCCAGCACATCGCCAACTGGCTGCGCCACGGCGTGTGCACGGAAGAACAGGTGCGCGACACGCTGCGTCGCATGGCTGCCGTCGTCGACGCGCAGAACGCCGGCGACCCGGCCTACCGTCCGATGAGCGAGGACTTCGAACGCTCCTTCGCCTTCCGCGCCGCCTCGGACCTGATCTTCGAAGGCTGCGCACAGCCCAACGGCTATACCGAGCCGTTGCTGCACCGCTGGCGTCAGGCGGTCAAGGCTGCACACTGACCGGGCTTCGGCCGGTCCGGGAACGGCGCCCCACCGGGCGCCGTTTTCGTTTACGGCCCCACACGGCCGTTGCGTCGAACCGCGCGCGGCGCGACACTTGTGCCATGCCCGACACCCACCAACGCCCCGCCCTCGCACGGCACTGGCGCAGCAACCTCCGCCTGACCGGAACGCTGCTGCTGCTGTGGTTCGCCATCGTGCTCGGGGCTGCGCTGTTCGCGCGCGAACTCAACGAATTCCACGTCTTCGGCGTGCCCGGCGCCTTCTACCTCTTCGCCCAGGGCGCCCCCATCCTGTTCCTCGTCATCATCGGCGTGTACGCACGCGCGATGAACCGTCTCGACCGGCTGGCCCTCGCCGGCGACCGCATGCCGGATGCAACCCCGCCCGCCGGCCCCCGATCCTGAAGAAATCCGCGCCATTTAAGGCTCCTGTAAGTTTCGACGCCGATACTGCAAGCGTGATCCAGGCGCCGGCTGGAACACGGCCTCACCCGAGACCCGTTTCAGCCGACGTCGAACTTCCACTTCCACTGCGGACTTTTGCCCGCGTGCTTGCACCCCCGGCTCAGCCGGGGTTTTTTTTGCCCGTCTCCTGCCCGTGTCCGGCACGACGCAACCGCCGGACGGCCGGATCGCGGCCCCCGGCCTTGCTTGCGCGCAAACGTCCGCATATTCCCCGGTCATGCACCGCGGCCACCCCGTTCCCAGGCAAAAAACCGCCACCGGCACGAACGAAACCGCGCGTCAACTGGTATAATCGGGAGCTTTTCACCCCCCCTGATTCGAGGTGCCGCCTTGTCCCTCGCCGTCCTGCCCCCGCTCGACATCGATACCTTCCATCCGCCGCATCGCATCCTGCTCGGCCCCGGCCCGTCGGACCTGCATCCGCAGGTCAAGTCCGCGCTGGCCCAGGACGTCATCGGCTATCTCGATCCGATCTTCGTCAACATGATGGAAGAGCTCAAGACGCTGATGCGTTACGCCTTCCAGACGAACAACGCCCTGACCTTCCCGATGTCCGGCCCCGGCTCAGTCGGCATGGAAGCGTGCTTCGTGAACCTCGTCGAACCCGGTGACAAGGTCATCGTGTGCCGCAACGGCGTGTTCGGCGGCCGCATGATCGAGAACGTCGAACGCTGCGGCGGCACCGCCATCGTCGTCGAGGAGGAATGGGGCAAGCCGGTCGATCCGCAGAAGCTCGAGGACGCGCTGAAGGCCAACCCCGGCGTCGCCGTCGTGGCCTTCGTGCACGCCGAGACCTCCACCGGCGCCCAGTCGGACGCACAGACGCTGTGCCAGATCGCGAGCAAGTACGGCGCGCTGACCATCGTCGACACCGTCACCTCCCTCGGCGGCACGCCGGTGCTGGTCGACGCCTGGGGCGCCGATGCGGTGTATTCGGCCACGCAGAAGTGCCTGTCGTGCACGCCGGGCCTGTCGCCGGTCACGTTCTCGGACCGCGCGATCGCCAAGGTCAAGTCGCGCAAGACGCGCGTGCAGAGCTGGTTCATGGACCTGAACCTGGTGCTCGACTACTGGAGCGCGACGCAGCGCACCTACCACCACACCGCCCCGGGAAACAGCCTGTACGGCCTGCACGAGGCGCTGCGCCTGCTCGCCGCCGAAGGCCTGGAGCGCGCCTGGGCCCGCCACCAGCGCCACCATGAGGCGCTCAAGGCCGGCCTGGACACGCTGGGCCTGCAGTTCGTGGTCGCCGAAGGCGCGCGCCTGCCTCAGATGAACGCGGTGTGGGTACCGGAAGGCGTCGACGACAAGTCCGCGCGCGGCATGCTGCTCAAGGAGTACTCGGTCGAGATCGGCGCCGGCCTCGGCCCGCTGGCCGGCAAGATCTGGCGCTTCGGCCTGATGGGCTACTCGGCCCGCGAGGAGAACGTGCTCGGCGCCCTGTCGGCGCTCGAGATGGTGCTCGCCGCCCACGGCCGTGAGGTCGAACAGGGCGCCGCGATCACCGCCGCCCAGCGCGTGTTCGCGCAGCAGCACCACATCGCGCCGCGCGTCTCGGCCTGACCTCGAGACACCGACGCGACGAAAAGCCACGGCATGCCGTGGCTTTTTTCTTTCGCCCCGTCGGGGCACGCAAAAACGCCGGGACATGCCCGGCGTTTTTGCTGACGGAGGATGGCCTCAGGCAGCGAGCGAGGCCAGCACGGCGTTGAACGTGGCGCTGGGGCACATCACCGCGCGGCACTTCTCGGGGTCGACGCGGTAGTAGCCGCCGATATCGACCGGCTTGCCCTGCACCTCGGTCAGCTCGGCCACGATCTTCTGCTCGTTCTCGGCCAGCGCCTTCGCCAGCGGCGCGAAACGCGCGGCGAGCTCCGCATCGTCGGTCTGCGCGGCCAGCGCCTGGGCCCAGTACAGCGTCAGGTAGAACTGGCTGCCCCGGTTGTCGAGCTCGCCGGTGCGGCGCGAGGGCGACTTGTCGAGGTCGAGCAGCTTGCCGGTGGCCTCGTCCAGCGTCCTGGCCAGGATCTTGGCGCGGGCGTTGTCGTACTTGATGCCCAGTTCCTCGAGCGACACCGCCAGCGCGAGGAACTCCCCGAGCGAATCCCACCTCAGGTGGTTCTCCTCGACCAGCTGCTGCACGTGCTTGGGCGCGGAACCGCCGGCACCGGTCTCGTACAGGCCACCACCGGCCATCAGCGGCACGATGGAGAGCATCTTGGCCGAGGTGCCCAGCTCCATGATCGGGAACAGGTCCGTCAGGTAGTCGCGCAGGATGTTGCCGGTCACCGAGATCGTGTCCAGGCCGCGCACAACGCGCTCCAGCGTGTAACGCATGGCACGCACCTGCGACATGATCTGGATGTCGAGCCCGCTGGTATCGTGGTCCTGCAGGTAGGTGCGGACCTTCTTGATCAGCTCGTTCTCGTGCGGACGGTACGGGTCGAGCCAGAACACCGCCGGCATGCCCGAGTTGCGCGCGCGCGTCACGGCCAGCTTGACCCAGTCACGGATCGCGGCGTCCTTGACCTGGCACATGCGCCAGATGTCGCCGGCCTCGACGTTCTGCGACAGCAGCACCTCGCCGGTCTCCAGATCGGTGATGTTGGCGACGCCCGCCTCCGGAATCTCGAAGGTCTTGTCGTGCGAGCCGTATTCCTCGGCCTTCTGCGCCATCAAGCCGACGTTGGGCACGGTCCCCATCGTGCGGGGATCGAAGTTGCCATGCCATTTGCAGAAGTTGATCATCTCCTGGTAGATGCGGGCGAAGGTCGATTCGGGCATCACCGCCTTGCAGTCGTGCAGTTTGCCGTCGGCGCCCCACATCTTGCCGCCCTGCCGGATCATGGCCGGCATCGAGGCGTCGACGATGATGTCGTTGGGCGAGTGGAAGTTCGTGATGCCCTTGGCCGAATCCACCATCGCCAGCTCGGGACGGTGCTCCTGGCAGGCGTGCAGGTCGCGGATGATCTCGTCGCGCTGGGACTCCGGCAGGACCTTGATCTTCTCGTACAGGTCGACCATGCCGTTGTTGACGTTCACGCCCAGCTCGTCGAACAGCTTGCCGTGCTTCTCGAAGGCGTCCTTGTAGTAGATGCGGACGCAGTGGCCGAAGACGATCGGGTGCGAGACCTTCATCATCGTCGCCTTCACGTGCAGCGAGAACAGGACGCCGGCCTCGCGGGCATCCTCGAGCTGCTGCTCGTAGAACTCGCACAGCGCCTTCTTGCTCATGAACATCGAGTCGATGATCTCGCCTTCCTGCAGCGCGACCTTGGGCTTGAGCACGATGGCCTTGCCGGAGGCGGTGATCAGCTCCATCTTCACGTCGCGCGCGCGGTCCAGCGTCATCGACTTCTCGCCGTGATAGAAGTCGCCGTGGTGCATGTGGGAGACGTGGGTCTTGGACCACGGCTTCCACTCACCCATGGAATGCGGGTGCTTGCGCGCGTAGTTCTTCACCGCCAGCGGCGCGCGGCGGTCCGAGTTGCCCTCGCGCAGCACCGGGTTGACGGCCGAACCGAGGCAGCGGGCGTAGCGGTCCTTGATCGCCTTTTCCGCATCGTTCTTCGGCTCATCCGGATAGTCCGGCACCTTGTAGCCCTTCTCCTGCAGCTCCTTCACGGCCGCCTTGAGCTGCGCCACGGTCGCGGAGATGTTGGGCAGCTTGATGATGTTGGCGTCCGGACGCTGCGTCAGCTCGGCCAGTTCGGCCAGCGCATCCGGCACCCGTTGTTCCTCGGGCAGGCAATCCGAGAACTCGGCCAGGATGCGGCCGGCCAGCGAGATGTCCGCCTCCTCGACCCGGATGCCAGCAGGTGCGACGAAGGAGCGGACCACCGGCAGGAAAGCTGTAGCCGCCAGCATCGGGGCCTCGTCGGTGATGGTGTAGTGGATGGTCAACTGCTGCGACATTGCGTGTTTCTCCCTCATGGTCTGGGTGCGCGGATCGGGCGATGGCGCGGACGGACGATGGACCGGGGCGCCGGCGCGCGAAAGACGCCGGGAGCCGTTCCCGCCCGGCGCCTGCACGCACCCGGTGACGGTCTCCCGTCCCGCACGCGGCCACGCCCGGCATGCGCGCGGCCGGTCTTCACCCGCGCGGCTTCCCGATTCCCTGGCGGCTTTCGAGCCTCGCATTATAGCGCCGCGATACCTGGGGCACGCCAGCGACGAAATGCGATTTCACGATATGATATCTTATATAAGACATGAGGTGAACTCGCTTCGTCGCGGAACGCGCGGGAAGTTCGGAGCATCTGCGCCCGAGGGCGACCGGCCAAGAAAAAACGGGCCGTGCGACCCGAAGATCGCGCGGCCCGCCCGGAGGTCGGTCGGAGAGTCGGTCAGGCGAGGCCCGGGTTGCCCTCCATACCCTTCAGGCGCGGCATGTTGATTCCGAGCTGGCGGACGACCTTGCGGTCGCGCAGGTAGCGGGCCACCACCTCCCACACGGGAGGACCGGAATCGCGCGCGGCCTCGGACACCGGCGCCCAGCCGGCGACCTTGTACGTCTTGCCCGGGTCGATCGGCTTGCCGGCCAGCGTCATCTCGCTGATGCGCCGCCCCATGCCCGCGTTCGGGTCGCACACGTACTGCAGGCCGCCCACACGCACCATGTCACCGCCCTGCTGGTAGTACGGGTCGGGGTTGAAGATGTTGTCGCAGACGTCCTCGAGCACGGTCTTGATCATCTCGCCGCTCATCTCGGTAACCGTGGTCCACGGATAGGTGATCGCGGTCTGGTCGAGCAGGTGCTCCATCGTGATCGTGTCACCTGGCAACAGCGACGTACCCCAGCGGAAGCCCGGCGAGAACGCGATCTCGGCGTCCATCTCGGCCATCAGCGCGTCCAGCAGCAGCTGGTCCCACGAGCCGTTGAAGTTGCCGCGGCGGTACAGCAGCCCCTCCGTCACCGCCAGCGGCTCCGTGAGCCTGTCGAGGAAGGGTGCGCGCACCTTCTCGATCAGCGCGGCCATCTCCGGATCGGCCGGCAGCAGGTTGGAGAACACCGGCAGCAGCTTGTAGCGGAAGTCGCGCACCTTGCCGTCGCGCACGTCGAAATCCATCACGCCGAGAAACTTGCCGTTGGAGCCGGCGTTGGTCACCAGCGTCTTGCCGCCGGCATTCTCGACGATGGTCGGGGCCGGCACGCCGTCGTGCGTGTGACCGCCGAAGATGGCGTCGATGCCGGTCACGCGGCTGGCCATCTTGAGGTCCACGTCCATGCCGTTGTGCGACAGCACGACGACGACCTGCGCGCCCTCGGCGCGGGCGGCGTCGACGGCCTCCTGCATCTCGCGGTCGCGGATACCGAAGGTCCATTCCGGCGTCATCCAGCGCGGATTGGCGACCGGCGTGTACGGAAACGCCTGCCCGACGATGGCCACCGGCACGCCGTTGATGTTCTTGATCACGTAAGGCTTGAACACCGGGTCCTCGAAGTCGGTCGTGCGCACGTTCTGCGCAACGATGTCGACATGGCCGGCGAAGTCCTTCTCCTCCACTTCCTTGACGCGCTCGGCGCCGAAGGTGCTCTCCCAGTGCAGCGTCATGACATCCACACCGAGCAGCTTGCAGGCGTCGACCATGTCCTGCGCGTCGGTCCACAGCGAGGTGCCGGAACCCTGCCAGGTGTCGCCGCCGTCGAGCAGCAGCGCACCGGGCCGGCTCGCCTTCAGGCGCTTCACCAGCGTGGCCAGATGCGCGAAACCGCCGACTTTGCCGTAGGTGCGCGCCGCCTCGGTGAAATCGAGGAAGGTGAAGGCATGGGCCTCGGGAGTGCCTGGCGCGTAGCCGAAATGCCTGAGCAGCGCCTCGCCGACCAGGTGCGGCGGCTTGCCGACCATGCCAGCCACGCCGAGGTTCACGCTCGGCTCGCGGAAGTAGATCGGCAGCAGCTGGGCATGACAGTCGGTCATGTGCAGCAGGCTCACGTTGCCGAAGGGCGGCAGATCGTACAGCGCGTCGGCGCCCCTCGCGGCGCGCGCAAAGTCGCTCGAGAGCGTCATTCCGCCCGCGGCGGCAACCGCGAGGATCTGCATGAATTCACGACGGTTCATCGACATGGCTGGACCTTTTTCTTTGGGATGTCGGCCTCCTGCAGCCGCCGGACGCGGGGACGAACACGGCCCCGCTCCCCTTCACGGGGACCGTTCTCCACGGGGACGGCCCGGCGGATGCGACCCGCGGCGGAACGCCACGGGCCGCGCTGCGGGTCTTACTTGTTGACCGGGGACTCCGGATCGAAGAGGTAGGCCATCACGTGACGGATCTGCTCCTCGGTCAGGATGCCGCCGTAGCCGTTGCGCGGCATGTCGCTGCACGCGTTGTAGGCCTTGGCGTTGTAGATCTTGCCCCAGGTGTATTTGACGATTTCCTCGGAGCGGCCGCGGATCTTCGCGTAGCCCTGCAGGTTGGGCCCGATCGTGCCGTAGGACATCTCGGCCGGGTCGAGGCCGTGGCAGTTGTAGCAGCCGCCGCCGTTGGCCGAGCCGGGCTTGTCGGTCCAGGTCAGGCCGCGACCGCTGAAGGCGATCTTGTAGCCTTCCTTCCAGTCACCGCCTTCCCAGTAGTTGCCGTCCGAAGGCCACTTGATGGTCTTCATCTCGGCCGCCTCGAGCTCGCGCGCGCGCGCCTCGGTGAGCATGTCCGGGTTCGAGCAGGCTTTCTGGACCTCGTCCTGCACCATGCGGTCCATGGTCGCCTGGCCGTTGGCCTTGAACGAGGACTGGATCATCTTCTGCAGCTTGTCGCCGTCCGCGTCGGCGAACGCCACGCCGGCGCACAGGGCGAGCGGCGCGATCATCAGCATTTTTTTCATGGCCGTTCCTCCTCAGCGCTTGGCGGCGGGTGCGTTCATCGTGCCGCCGTTGGCCATGCCGGCCATGTAGACGGACAGTGCGATGGTGATGTCGGAGCCGTAGATCGGCTCGGCCGTGCGCTGCTGGCGGTAGCAGTCGTTCAGGCGGTGCTGCATGGTCCAGAACTGCGAGTTGGACACGCGGTACGCGGGCCACGAACCCCAGGCCGCGGCAGCGCCTTCGTGCTTGGTCAGGTTCGGCAGATCCTGCATGCGGATGCGCTCTCCGTCGGTCGCGTGACAGGTCGCGCAGGCGAAGTCCATCGGACCCGAGCGGTACCAGAAGGCCTGCTTGCCGAGCTCGAACATCTCCTTGACCTTCGGATGATCGAGGTCGACCTGGATCTTGGCGCCGCGCGACTGGCCGACGACGTAGGCCACCAGATCGGCGACCTTGCCGCGTTCACCCTGGCGGAACTTGCCGTTGATGATCTCCTCGGACGGAATGCCCTGCAGGGTCTCCATGCAGGTCATCAGGCGCGACTCGAGATCCTGCACGCGTCCGGTGTCCTCGAAGTAGCGCGGCATCTGGGCGTAGGCGCCTTCGACGACACCGGGGCCGAGGCCCAGGTCACACTGTTCGAGCGTCGCGTTCTTGGGACCGCGCGGCGTGACCCACAGCTCCTCGCCGGCCATTTCGTTCAGCTCGGCCGGGTTGCTGTCCTGGATCATCTGGCGGTACTGCTCGAGCGCCGCCGCGGTGTCGTCCGCGAGGGCACCGGTCACTCCTCCTGCGATCGCGGCGGTCAGTGCCGCCGTGGCTATGCCTTTTTTCATTGTCTCTCCTCCGGGTTGCTGGTCCTTCGGCTCGGTCGACCGGGCTGCCTCGGCCGCGGACGGGTTCCGCGCGCCGCCGCCGGCCCGGTGCCGGCCGTCGTCAGCGGATCTGCACCGAGTCGGTACGCGATTCGCCCTTGTTGTCCTTCCAGCTCACTTCGATGGTGTCGCCCGACGCGCCGCCCTTGAACTTGAACGACAGGTACGGGTTGGTCGACACCGACGGCCCCATCTCGACCTTCAGCACCTCCTTGTCGTTGTGCTTGGCGACGAGTTCGGTGATGTAGTGGGCCGGGATGACGTTGCCCGAGCCGTCCTTGCGCTGACCGGTCTCCATCGGGTGCGACATCAGCACCCGCACTTCGGTGATGCCGTCCGCCGCAGCGGCGCGAATACGCATAGGTCCTGCCATGGTGATCTCCTTTCGTTCCGTGTTGCTTCAGCCGCCGCAGCCGCCGAGGGTGACCTTGATTTCCTTCTTGGCCATGTAGTACTTGCCGTCGGCCTTGACGACCGCATAGACATCCGAGGTCTGGCCCATCTTGATGCGGGTCTGCACATCGGCAACGGTACCGGCCGACAGGTGGAAGTTGGCGGCCACCATGTACGGGTTCTTCTCGACCATGATGGAGATCGACTCGACGTTGTCGAGGCTGGCGTTGACGCCCACCGGGACCACGGCGCCGTTCTCGGCGATGTCGGGCGCGACGATGGTGATCGCGTCGCTCACGTCCGGCTTGCCGGCGCCCAGCGCGGCCAGCGCCTCGTCGATCGACTTGGCGTCGAAGACCTTCTGGTCACGCGCCAGCGCGGAGCCCGGCTTGACCAGGCCGGCCGCGACGAGCATGCCGAAGATCCCCAGTCCGCCCCCGGCCTTGAGGGCATCCCTGCGTTGATGATTCATCCGTCTCTCCTTTGATGAAGCTTGGTTAAGGCGCCTTCGCGCCGGACAACAACCAGTTGACGATCGCCTCCACTTCCGCGTCCGTCAATTGGCCCTGCGGAGGCATGGGAACGGCGCCCCACACGCCCGACCCGCCGCTGCGGATCTTGCCCGCCAGATAGGCGGCCGCATCCGCTCGGTCACGGTGCCTGGCCACCACTTCCTTGAAGCCCGGACCCACGACACGGTTGTCCAGCCCGTGACAGGCCAAGCAGCCTTTGGCACGGGCCGCATCATATCCCGCTTTGATGGCGGAGTCCGCTTCCGCGACGGCCGGTGCGACCGCCGGCGCCTCGCCGACCGTCTGCTGGCCGCGCACCGGGCCGACCACGCGGTTCTGCTCGGCGAGGTTGCCGTGCGCGTCGCGCGCGTACTCGGGCAGCGCCGAGACCAGCTCGACCGCGGGCTTGCAGTCGCTCATGCAGGCGACGTTCCGCACATCGGGCACGCCGCCGTTGCCGATGCCGCCCTGCGAGGCCGGCGCGCCGGGCCACATGCCGTGGTCGGTCGTCATGCCGTTGCGGTTGGGCATGCGCTCCTGCACCTCGCGGATCGTACGCTCGTTGAGCTCGAAATCCGCCGGCACGACCTCCGCCAGATGCAGCATGTAGGCCAGCAGCGCATAGACCTCGTCGTCCGACAACGACTTGGGCGCCGTCCACGGCATGGCGCGGCGGATGTAGTCGAACAGCGTCGACACCGTCGGCACCTTCATCATCGTCGTGCGCTGCGGGAAGCCCCCCTCGGCCAGCGCGCGCACGCGGCCGGTGCGGATGTCCTCCTGCGTCGTGCCGCCGATCAGCGGCGTGAACACCTCGTTCGACTCACCGAAGATGCCGTGGCAGGACGCGCACTTGGCCTCCCACAGCACCTCGCCGTCGGCCACCGTGCCGCGACCGGACGGCAGACCCTTGAAGTCCGGGCGCACGTCGATGTCCCAGGCCTGGACCTCGGCCGGCGTGGCCGGCCGGCCGATGCCGGGATAGCCCTCGAAGGCGGTGGCGGCGCCCATGCCCGCCGTCAGCGCGAGCGCGACGAGAGTCTTAGAGAACCTGGACATTGCCCACCTCGCCCGATTCCGAAACCTTCCACGACTGGATGGCGTTGTTGTGATAGATCGAGGCCGTGCCGCGCACCTTGCGCAGCTGGCCGTAGGACGGCTGCACGTAGCCGGTCTCGTCGACCGCGCGCGACTGCAGGATGCAGGGCTTGCCGTCCCACACCCAGTCGCAGTTGAAGCGCGTCAGCGCCTTGCTCAGCACCGGCTCCTCGAGGCGTGCGGGCTTCCAGTTGATGCCGCCGTCGGTGGAGACGTCGACGCGCACGATCTTGCCGCGGCCCGACCACGCCAGGCCGGTGATGTTGTGGAAGCCCTTGTCGAGCAGGATCTGGCCGCCCGAGGGACTGGTGATGACCGACTTGCACTCCTGGATCGACGTATATTGGCGGTGCAGGCCGCCGGGCATCATGTCGATGTAGTGCACCGCCTCGTCCTTGGTGCCCCACGGCATGTCGCCGACCTCGATCCGGCGCAGCCACTTCACCCAGCTCACGCCCTGCACGCCCGGCACGACCAGCCGCAACGGGTAGCCGTTCTCGGGGCGCAGCATCTCGCCGTTCTGGCCGTAGGCCACCAGCACCTCGCCCGACTCGACCATCTCCATCGGGATCGTGCGCGTCATCGACGAACCGTCCGCGCCCTCGGC
>Ga0182792_1002107_pt1 | contig 14742 bp, 13 predicted proteins | sample Passage237B_FD_130497 | JGI IMG/M metagenome (GOLD analysis project Ga0182792, IMG submission 130497) | Cellulose adapted compost microbial communities from Newby Island Compost Facility, Milpitas, CA, USA - Passage2 37B (version 2) (version 2) ...
AAAGGGCTGATTCGCCGGTCCACAAAACGCGAACACCCCGCCGGAGCGGGGTGTTCGTCGGGAAGGGCCTCCGCGAGGAGGCCCATGGCGGGGGCTTAGTTCCGCACGGTCTCCACCTTGCGCGGGGCCATGAAGAACATCCAGGTCAGGGCCAGGAAGTACATGGTCGGGATCAGGGTGAACAGTACCGCGTAGTTGTTGTTGGTGGCGGTCAGCACGTGGCCGACGATCTGGGTCATGAACATGCCGCCGACCGCTGCGCACATGCCGCCGAAGCCGAACACCGAGCTGACCAGGTGTTTGGGTGTGTAGTCCATCACCAGGCTCCAGATGTTGGCGGTCCAGGCTTGGTGCGCACCCACCGCCAGGGCGATGGCCAGCACGGCGATCCACAGGCCGCTGGCGTTGGCGGCGAACACTACGCTGACGATGGTGCAGGCGAAGATCAGCATGGACACCAGGCGCGCGGTGGTGGCCTTGACGCCGCGGCCGATCAGCCAGGAGGACAGGATGCCGCCGCCCACGCTGCCGAAGTCGGCGCTCAGCCAGATGGCGATCAGCGGGATGCCCATCTGGGTGACGCTGATGCCCAGGTTGTATTGCTGGTTGAGGAACGGCGGCAGCCAGTACAGGTAGAACCAGAACACCGGCGCGGTGATCGAGTAGGCCAGGGCGAAGGCCCAGGTGCCGCGCATGCGCAGGATGCGGCTGAAGGGGACCTGCGGCTGCTCCGGCTCGGGATCCTGCTGGATGTAGGCCAGTTCGCTCTTGCGCAGGCTCGGGTGTTCTTCGGGGTTGTAGTACTTGATTGCCCAGGCGGTCACCCAGACGAAGCCGATGGCACCCATGCCGATGAATACCGCCTGCCAGCCCCACAGGCTGAGCAGCAGCGGCAGCAGCATCGGGGTCAGCATGGCGCCGACGTTGGTGCCGGCGTTGAAGATGCCGGTGGCCAGGGCGCGTTCACCGGCCGGGAACCACAGGCGGGTGGTCTTCACGCAGGCCGGATAGTTGGCGGCTTCGGTGAGGCCGAGAATGAAACGGCAGACCATGAAGCCGACCGCCGAGGTGGCCAGGCCGTGGGCACCGGTGGCCAGGCTCCAGAGCAGCACTGCGATGAAGAAGGCGCGCTTCACGCCGACCTTGTCGATGAAGCGCCCCTGCAGCACGAAGCCGACGGCGTAGCCGACCTGGAACCAGAAGTTGATGTTGGCGTAGTCCATCGCCGTCCAGTTCATCTTCTCGGCGAGGATCGGCTGCATGATGCCCAGCGCGGCACGGTCGATGTAGTTCAGGGTGGTGGCCAGGAACACCAGCAGCAGCATGACCCAGCGGGTCCTGCCGACGGCGAAGGCGCCGCGAATCTTGTCGCCGATGGAGCCGCGGGACAGGCTCGGCATTGCAGGGGTTTCAGTGTGGTGCATCGTTGTTCATCCGTTGTGTGCGGCGGGTGACCCGCCGGAACTGTTTCTACGCTGCGCGCGCTCGCGGACGGCCTGCCGGAGCCGGCAGGACCGGGACACGGGCAGCGATCGGGGCGTGTTCCGCTGATGGCTCAGGCGTCGAGGTCGGCAGTCGCTTGTGGCGACGGGCGTGCGATCCGAGTGGGCAGCGCGACGGAAAGCCGGGAGGGGAGGTTTGGCCGCACGAGGGAAGCGTGGCGCGTGTTACCGGCTGGGTGGGCGGTCAGTACGGGCATGGCATGTACCTGATTCTTGAAATTGTTATGCGGGCCTGATGGCGTTTTCGTTCGCGGGCATCCGGCATGGAAGGGCAGACTTCGACCGTGGGATGACACCCTGCGACGTAATTCGATGTTGCGGAGCGAGAGAAAGACCGTCAATTCGATAATCGGTCTTTTGTTCGTTAAACGAACAGAAAACTAACTAGTTCGTACAATTTGCATTGAGCTTCGAAAATACCCTGCGAATAATCGATGTACCAGAGGTTTGTCTGTCGGATACGCGCCCTTGCGAGCGCCTTCCGGCGACCCGTTTCACCTGCGCCGGACCCGCAGAGGTCACGCGCCCACCAGGAGCTGAAGCATGCAGCGTTCGATCGCCACCGTCTCCCTGAGCGGTACACTGCCGGAAAAACTCGAAGCCATAGCCGCCGCCGGATTCGACGGCGTGGAGATATTCGAGAACGATCTGCTCTACTACGCCGGCAGTCCCCGCGAAGTGCGTCAGCTATGCGCCGACCTCGGCCTGGCCATCACGCTGTTCCAGCCGTTTCGCGACTTCGAGGGCTGCCGTCGCGACCGCCTGGAGAAGAATCTCGACCGCGCCGAGCGCAAGTTCGACCTGATGCAGGAGCTGGGCACCGACCTGATTCTGGTGTGCAGCAACGTGGCACCGGATTCCCTGGGCGATCCGCGTATCATTGCCGACGACCTGCAGCGCCTCGCAGAGCGGGCCGGCGCTCGCGGCCTGCGCATCGGCTACGAGGCCCTGGCCTGGGGCCGCCACGTGAACAGCTGGCAGCAGGTCTGGAACATCGTCCGCGAGGTGGACCACCCCGCCCTCGGCGTGTTGCTGGACAGCTTCCACACCCTGTCGATCCAGGGCGACCCGAGCGGCATCGCCGAGATTCCCGGCGACAGGATCTTCTTCGTACAGATGGCCGACGCGCCCATCCTGGCCATGGATGTGCTGGAGTGGAGCCGCCACTTCCGCTGCTTCCCCGGACAGGGCGAGTTCGATCTGGCCGGCTTCCTGGCGCCGATCCTGAAGAGCGGCTATCGCGGCCCGCTGTCCCTGGAGATCTTCAACGACGGCTTCCGCGCCGCGCCGCCGCGTTCCAATGCCGCCGACGGCCTGCGCTCGCTGCTCTACCTGGAGGAGAAAACTCGGCAGCGCCTGGCCGCGGAGGGCAGTCCGCTGGCCGAGTCGGAGCAACTGTTCGCACCGCCGCCTGCCAGCCCCTACGAGGGCGTGGAGTTCCTCGAGTTCGCCGTGGACGAGGAGCAGGGTGCGCGCCTGGCTGGCTGGCTGGAGAAGCTCGGTTTCGCCCGCGTCGGCCGACACCGTTCCAAGGAGGTCAGCCTGCTGCGCCAGGGGGATATCAACCTGGTGCTCAACGCCGAGCCCTATTCCTTCGCCCGCAACTTCTTCGAGGCCCATGGTCCCTCGTTGTGCGCCACCGCACTGCGGGTTCGCGACCAGGCTGGCGCCCTGGCCCGCGCCCAGTCCTTCAGGGGCCAGCCGTTCCGCGGCCTGGTCGGTCCCAACGAGACCGAGATCCCCGCGGTGCGTGCCCCGGACGGCAGCCTGATCTATCTGGTGGAGCGCAGTGCACCGGGGCAGACCATCTACGACAAGGACTTCCTGCTCGACGGGCAGGCCCGGCCCAGCGGCAGCCTCAAGCGCATCGACCACATGGCCGTGGCGCTGCCGGCCGACAGCCTGGATAGCTGGGTGTTGTTCTACAAGAGCCTGTTCGACTTCGAGGCCGACGACGAGGTGGTGTTACCTGACCCCTACGGCCTGGTGAAGAGCCGGGCCATCCGCAGCCGCTGCAGCACCGTGCGCCTGCCGCTGAACATCTCGGAGAACCGCAACACGGCGATCTCCCACGCGCTGTCCAGCTACCGCGGCTCCGGCGTGCACCACATCGCCTTCTCCTGCGAGGACCTGTTCGCCGAGGTGAGCCGCGCCAAGGACGCCGGAGTGCCGCTGCTGGAGATCCCGCTCAACTACTACGACGACCTGGCCGCGCGTTTCGACTTCGACGACGAATTCCTCAGCGAGCTGGCCTACTACAACGTGCTCTACGATCGCGATGCCCAGGGTGGCGAGCTGTTCCACGTCTACACCGAGCCTTTCGAAGGACGCTTCTTCTTCGAGCTGCTGCAGCGGCGCAACGGCTATACCGGCTACGGTGCGGCCAACGTCGCCGTACGTCTGGCCGCGCTGGCCAAGACGCGCAGCGGCGCCGCTCGTCAGCCCAGGCTCTGAAGTCCCGTCAGTCCCGCAACGGACGCCTTCCGGGACGCGGCCCAGCCCGTCTGCGGGAGGCGTCAACTTCCTTCTGCCGTTTTGCCGGCCCATAATCGGCCCATTCCAACGGATGGCCGTGAGTTGTACATGAACGAGATAGCCGAACCTCCTGTCGCCAACGCGCGCAACCCCCGCAAGAACAACCCGGAAAAAACCCGAGAGGACATCCTCAGGGCGGCCATCGCCGAGTTCGTCAGCGAGGGCCTGTCCGGCGCCCGCGTGGATGCCATCGCCGAGCGCACCCACACCTCCAAGCGCATGATTTACTACTACTTCGGCAGCAAGGAGCAGCTCTACGTCGAGGTGCTGGAGAAGCTTTACGGCGACATCCGCAAGACCGAGAGCGAGCTGCACCTGACCGAACTGGAGCCCCGCGAGGCGATCCGCCGCACCGTGGAGTTCGCCTTCGACCACCACGACCGCAACGGTGATTTCGTGCGCATCGTCAGCGTCGAGAACATCCACCACGGCGAGTACGTGAAGAAGTCCACGGCGATCCGCTCGATGAGCAACACCATGCTCCACTCCCTGGCGGAAATCCTCCGCCGCGGCGAGGCGGCGGGAGTGTTCCGCAGCGGCATCGACCCGCTCGACGTGCACCTGTTGATCAGCTCCTTCTGCTTCTACCGCATGTCCAACCGCCACACCTTTGGCGAGATCTTCCAGATCGACCTTGCTGACGAGCAGATCAAGCAGCGCCACAAGCAGATGATCTGCGAGGCTGTGCTGCGCTATATCCAGGTCTGAGTCCATCCGGCCGCGGATTGCGGAGGTGACGCCATGACTATGCTGCTGAATGCCCTGCAGGCCGACATCACCTGCCTGCAGGTCGACGCCATCGTCAACGCGGCGAACGAATCGCTGCTTGGCGGCGGTGGAGTGGACGGGGCCATCCATCGTGCCGCCGGTCCCGGGCTGCTGGAGGAGTGCCGCAGGCTGGGCGGCTGCCCGACCGGCGAGGCGTGCATCACCGCAGGCTACCGGCTGCCGGCGCGTCACGTGATCCATACCGTGGGCCCGGTGTGGCGCGGCGGTCGGCACGGCGAGGCGGAGCTGCTCGCCGCCTGCTACCGCAACAGCCTGCAGCTGGCGGCGCGCCACGGCCTGCACTCCCTGGCCTTTCCCTGCATCAGCACCGGCATCTACGGCTATCCGGTCGAGGAAGCGGCTCAGATCGCGGTGACCACGGTGCGCGAGGCGCTGCATGGTTCAGCCCTCCGGGAGGTCTTGTTCTGCTGCTTCTCCGCCACGGACCTGGCGATCTACCGCCGGCTGCTCGGCCTCTGAGCCGGCCAGCGCCAGTCCGGCCAGGTAGCCGAAGGTCATCCCCGGGCCGAGGGTGATGCCGCCGCTCGGGTAGTGGCCGCCCATGATGCTGGCCATGTCGTTGCCTACCGCGAACAGCCCGGGAATCGGCCGGCCGCTGCCGTCCAGCACCCGCGCCGCGGCGTCGGTGCGCAGCCCGGCGAAGGTGCCCAGGCTGCCGGGGATTAGCTTCACCGCATAGAAGGGCCCGTGCTCGAGCGGCCGTAGCGACGGGTTCGGGCCGTGCAGCGGCTCGCCCTGGGCGCGGTTGTAGGCCGAGCGGCCGCGCCCGAAGTCCGGGTCCTCGCCCTGCGCGGCGTAGTGGTTGAAGCGCGCCACCGTGGCCTGCAGCTGCTGCGCATCGATGCCGCAGCGTGCGGCCAGCTCGGCCAGAGTGCGGCCCTTGCGGAGGTAGCCGCGGCGTTCGTACCAGGCCGTCGGGAAGGGAAAGGGCTTGGCCCAGCCGATCCCGTAGCGGCGCTGCGCGCGGTGGTCGCAGATCAGCCAGGCCTCGTGGGGTTCGCCCGACGGGGTGGCGGCGAACAGCGCGTTCATGAAGTCGTGGTAGCAGTCGGCCTCGTTGGTGAAGCGCCGGCCGTCGCGGCGCACGGCGATGAAGCCGGGCTTGGCCCGCTCGATCAGGTGCGGGAAGTGACCGGTGCTGCCGTCCCGGCGCGGTGCCAGGGACACCGGCGCCCAGGCACCGGCATGGGCCAGGTCGTCGCTCACCCGGCCGCCGATCCGTTCGCCCAGACGCAGGCCGTCGCCGGTGTTGCAGGGTGGCGCGGCGGAATGGTGCTCCCGGCCGCTGGGCGCATGAGGCATCAGCTGGGCGATGCGCTCAGGATCGTGGGGGAAGCCGCCGCAGGCCAGCACCACGCCCCGTCGGGCGTGAACCTCCAGGGTGCGGCCAGCCAGTTCCAGGCGTGCCCCGCTCACCCGGCCATCCCGCTCCAGCAGCGCCCGCGCCGGGGCACCGGTGAGCAGGCGCACGTTCCGGTCCAGGGCGCTGCGCAGCAGGCGGGCGACCAGCGCGTTGCCGTTCACCAAGTGCAGGCCGCGGCCGTGCACCAAACGGTCGCGGAAATGCCGCAGCAGCCGTCCGGCCACGTACCAGGCAGCCCTCGGCGAGCGGCTGGCATTGAAGAAGTTGGCCATGTCCGCGCCGCCGGCGATGCCCATTCCGGCCAGGCTGACGATGTCCAGTGGCGGCCGCAGCCTGTGGATCCAGTCGCCGAGCAGCCGGCCGTCGAACGGCTGGGCGCACAGCGAGCGGCCGCCGGTGACGGCACCGTCGCCGTCGCGCATGTCCGGCATGCGGCTGCCCGAGTAGAAACGCACCGCCGTGTGTTCCTGGAAGAACGCCACCATCTCCGGGCCTCGGGCCAGGAAGGTGCGCTGGCGTTCGTCCAGTTCCGTGGCGTGCACCTGGGCGCGCAGGTAGCGCTCCGGCGCATCGCCGTCCTCGATGATGCCTTCGGCGACCGCCAGCGGATTGCGAGGAATCCACAGCCAGCCGCCGGACCAGGCACTGGTGCCGCCGAGCAGGCTTTCCTTCTCGGCGACCAGCACCTCCAGGCCGTGGTGGGCGGCAGTCACCGCCGCTGCCAGGCCCGAGGCACCGGAGCCGATGACCAGGACGTCGCAGTGCAGCGCATCAGGATGTGACATGGCGGCGCGTCCCGGCTCACTGCAGGGGCGAGAAGGTGGTCGGGCGCATCAGCCGCGACTCCAGCTTGAGCACCGCGCCCAGCTCCTTGTTGAGCCTGCCGAACTCGGCCCAGCGCGGGTCGGCGGCCATCCGTGCGCGGCGGGCCATACGGTCGTCGAGGCTCTCGTAGGCCCAGATGTGCACTACCTGGTTGGCTTCGCCGAACTCGGTGGTGAAGAAGCCCACCAGGTTGCCCAGGTGCTCGGTTTGCACCTCATAGGCGTGGCTCTTGTAGAGGGCCAGCCAATCGGCCAGCTTCAGCGGATCGATGGTATAGGTACGCAGTTCGTAGTACATGCTCGGGTCTCCTTGGAAGATCGGTCAGTGCGCCGTGGCGAGGCGCTCGGCGATGTGGGTGGCGGCGATCCAGCCGAAGGTCAGGCCGGGGCCGATGGTGATGCCGGGACCTGGGTAGGTGCCGTTCATCATGGAGTTCATGTCGTTGCCCGCCGCATACAGGCCGGGGATCGGTTTGCCACTGCGGTCCAGCACGTTGGCGTTGCCGTTGGTGACCAGGCCGCGGGCCGAGCCGAGGTCGCCGGTGTGGATGCGGATGGCGTAGAAGGGCGCCTTGGTCAGCGGGGCCAGGCAGGGGTTGGGCTTGTGGTCCGGGTCGCCCATGTAGCGGTTGTAGCTGTTGCCGCCCTTGGCGAACTGCCGGTCGACGCCCTCGCGTGCATCGGCATTGAAGCGCTCCAGGGTTTGCCGCAGGCCCTGCGGGTCGACGCCGATGGTCCGGGCCAGGGCTTCCGGAGACTCGGCGCGGTACAGGTAGCCGGCCTCGATCAGTGCCGAGTTGTCCACCGGCTTCGGCCGCGCCAGGCCCAGGCCGTAGCGGTTCATCGCCTCGGCGTCGCAGATCAGCCAGCAGGGCGTGCTGCCGCTGGCGAACATGGCCTCGACGAAGTGGTGGTAGGAATTGGATTCGTTGACGAAGCGGCGGCCGGCCTGGTTGACGGCGATCACCCCCGGCTTGGCGCGGTCGGTGACCAGGTGCGGGAAGCGCTCGCGTTCGCCGTTGGGGCGCACCAGCTCGGAGACCGGCGCCCAGAAGAAGTTGCTCGGCAGCCCTGCGCCGCTGGCCGCGTCCACCGCCTCGCCGAGGCGCAGGGCGTCGCCGGTGTTGGTCGGCGGCGACATGGTCAGGTGCGGGGTGCCGGTGTTCGGGCGGTTGGCGGCGGCGATCGCTCCAGCGGCGAAACCGCCCATGGCGCAGACCACGCCGCCGCGCGCACGTACCCGCTCGTGACGTCCTTCGCGGCGGACTAGCACGCCGGTCACCGCGCCGTTCTCGACGAGCAGCGATTCCGCCTCGCTGTTCAGCCACAGTTCCGCGCCCTTGGCGAAGGCCGTGGTGGCCAGCCGGGCGATCAGCGCGTTGCCGGTAGTCAGGCGGGTTCCGCGGTGATGGCTGAGGCGGTCCAGGCCGTAGCGGGCCATCAGCTTGATGCAGTGCCAGAGGGATTTCGGCGAGTACTTGAAGCTGAGGAAATGCTGGATGTCGACGCGGTTCACCATCATGCCGCCGAACAGCAGCATGCCCGGCGGCGGCATCTTCAGGTCCTTGAAGCGCGCCCCCAGCCGGCGGCCGTCGTATTCGACCATCTCCAGGGCACGGCCGTAGTCGGTGGCGCCGTCCTCGTCCGGGTAGTAGTCCGGCGACAAGGGGCGCAGCGCGTAGCGCAGCTCGGTGTTGGCCTCCAGCCAGCGCAGCGCCTCGTGGCCGCGCTCGATGAAGGCGTCCACCAGCTCGGCGTTGTAGCCGTCTCCGATGATCTTGCGCAGGTAAGTGCGCACGGCTTCCGGGGAGTCCTGCACGCCGGCGGCGCGGGCCTGGTCGCTGCCGTAGATCCAGGCGGCCCCACCGGAGATCGCCGAGGTGCCGCCGAAGTGCTCGGCCTTCTCCAGGATCAGCACCTTCAGGCCGCGGCAGGCGGCGGTGGCGGCCGCGGCGAAACCGGCGGCGCCGCTGCCGAGCACCACCACGTCGTAGTCGCGGTCGAAGGTGGACTGCCCTTGGCCGCTCATGGCTGGATCTCCAGCGGGGTGGCGCCCATGAAGGCACCTAGGTTGCCGAGCTGGGCCAGGGCCATCTGCGGGCCGGTCTGGATCGTGCAGCCCCGAGCGCGGGCGAACTCCAGCAGCGGGGTGATCTCCGGCGAGGTGACCACGTCGGCCACGTAGGTGCCGGGCTGCAGGCTTTCCAGCATGGCGGCGGGCAGCGGCAGCTCGCCGCTGTCGCCCATGCCGACTGGCGAGGCGTTCACCAGCAGGTCGAAGTCGGCCAGCGAGTCGTAAGCGCGCTCGATGCGCAGCGCCGGGAAGAGGCTGCCAAGCCGCTCGACCAGGCCATCGGCGCGCTCGGCGCTGACGTCGTCGAGCACCAGGTCGTTCACACCGGCCTCGCACAGCGCATAGGCGATGGCGCTGCCGACGCCGCCGCAGCCGACCACCAGGGCGCGCTTGCCGGCGGCCTGGAACCCCTGGCGGCGCGCGGCATTGAGGAAGCCTTCGCCGTCCACGTTGTCGCCGAGCAGGCGGCCGTCCGGCTCGCGGCGGATCACGTTGACCGAGCAGAGCGCCTTGGCGCGATCGCTGACACCATCCAGGCGGGTGGCGAGAACCTGCTTGTAGGGCACGGTGACCACGCAGCCGCGCAGGTTCTGCCAACCGCGCAGGGTGCTCAGGAAGGCATCCAGGGCGTTCTCCTGAAGATCGATGGCGATCATCGCCAGATCGCGACCGTTATTGGCAAACCAGGTGTTGAAGTTTTCCGGTGATTTCACCTGGGCGATGGGTGAGCCGACGATGGCGACCAGTTCGGTCGAGCCTCGGATCATGCTGTCCTCCACGGGGTCGATTGCTGTTGTCGTGGAGGTAAGAGTGCTGGTGGAACTCGGTTCCAACAATGCGCTTTTCGGGCGATTGCTTCGTTTATCGCATTATCAATGCGATAATCGCATCATTCCCGCGAATCTTCCGCCCCGGAGTCTCGCGGCTGCGCGAAGCTGACAGCTGCCCCGAGGGCCTCCGGAACCGACCATGAACAAACCGACCATTCACCCCCGCGACTTGATCGCCGGCCTGCAGAAGGGCCTGGCGCTGATGCAGCTGTTCAATGCCGACCAGCCGCGCCTGAGCGTGCCTCAGGCGGCCAGGCAGGCCGGGCTGACGCCCAGCGCCGCGCGACGCTTCCTGCTGACCCTGGTCCACGAGGGCTTCGCGGAGACCGACGGTCGCCACTACTGGCTGACCCCAAAGGCCCTGCGCATCGGCCAGGCCTACGTCGACTCGGCGCAGCTGCCACGCATGCTGCGTCCGGTGGTGGAGCAGGTGGCGCGGCAGACCCAGGAGCACGTCTCGGTGGGCACCCGTGACGGCGACGAGATCGTCCACGTGGTGCGCAGCCGCTACAGCCACATCGCCTCGCTGTCGATCCGACCCGGTTCGCGAGTGCCTATGTACTGCACCGCCAGCGGCCGGCTCTGGCTGGCGAGCCTGGACGAGGCCGAGCTGAACGCCTACTTCCAGCGCAATCCGCTGCGCCAGCTCACTCCCTACACCCAGACCGACCTGCCGGCGCTCAGGGCGGAGATCGCCCGGATCGCCAGCCAGGGTTTCGCCGTCGTCGATCAGGAGTACGAGATCGGCATGCGGGTGATCGGCGTCCCGCTGATCGACCGCACGGGGCGGCTCCGGGCGACCCTGGCGATCACCACCCACGCCTCGCGGCTGAGCGTGGAGGAGCTGCGCTTTCGCTACCTGGCGCCGCTCTATGAGGCCCAGGCCTTGCTCAAGCCGGTCCTGGACTGAAGAATGCGTGCGCTGATCGCACCGGAGTCCCGAGCCAGAGGGGGCGCAAGGACATAATGAACGCCGTTCCATTTTCCCTTTTTCGAGCGAGTCGTTCATGACCTTCGACTTTTTTCTCGTGGCGCTGCCGGCCGTCCTGCTCACCGGCATTTCCAAGGGCGGCTTCGGGGGCGCCTTCGGTGGCCTCGCCGTACCGCTGATGGCTCTGGTGCTGCCGCCGACCCAGGCCGCGGCAGTCATGTTGCCGATCCTCTGCATGGCCGATCTGGTCGGTCTGAAGCGCTTCTATGGCAAGTGGGATGTGCGCAACCTGAAGATCATGCTGCCCGGGGCGCTGCTCGGCGTGCTGATCGGCAGCCTGACCTTCGGGGTGTTCAGCGAGCGCTTCATCGGTCTGCTGCTGGGGGCCATCTCCATCGGCTTCGTGCTGATCAATGCGCTGGTCGATCGTGCGGCGGCCCAGGTGGCCGAGCCGGCGGTAGGGAAGGGCACGCTGCTTTCGGCGATCGCCGGCTTCACCAGTTTCGTCGCCCATGCTGGCGGCCCGCCGGTGATGATGTATCTGCTGCCACAGCACCTCGAGAAGCTGCGCTACGTGGCCACCATCAACGCCTTCTTCCTGCTCACCAACGCCATCAAGTTGATCCCTTATGCCTGGCTGGGACAGTTCAGCGTGGACAACCTGCTGGCCAGCCTGTCGTTGGTGCCGGTGGTGGTGGTCGGGGTCTGGCTCGGGCTGTGGCTGCAGGGACGGGTCAACCACCTATGGTTCTACCGCATTGCGCGACTGGGGTTGCTGGTGACCGGCATCCAGCTGATCGTGCAGAACTGGTAAGCAGCAGGAGCCGGAAAGGCCGGCTCCATGTGCGGGCGATCAGCCGTTCATGCTATGGAAGTGCGCCTGCATGCGCGCGGCATCCGCCGGCTGGCCGGTGAACAGCTCGAAGGCCTTGACCGCCTGGAACACCGCCATGCTGCCGCCATCCAGGGTGCGGCAGCCGAGGGATCGGGCGTGCCTGAGCAGCTCGGTTTCCAGCGGGAAGTAGATGATCTCCGCCACCCACAGCTCGGGGCGCAGCAGTTCGACCGGCACCGGCGTTCCGGGCAGCTTGGCCATGCCCACCGGGGTGGTGTTGACCAGACCGTCGGCGGCGCCCAGCGCGCCGGCCAGATCCTGGCCGACCACGGCACGGCCTGCGCCGAAGTGCGCGTTCAGGCTGTCCACCAGGCCCTGGGCGCGGCTCGCCTCCACTTCGAAGATGGTCAGTTGTTCGATGCCTTCGCTGAGCAGGGCGTGAGCCACCGCAGCACCGGCACCGCCGGCGCCCATCTGCACCACGCGGTTGCGGGCGACGTCCGGCAGACCGCGGCGGAAGCCCTCCGCGAAGCCCAGGCAGTCGGTGTTGTGGCCGATGCGCTTGCCGTCCTTGAACACCACGGTATTGACCGCGCCGATCCCTCGCGCCTCGGCGGAAAGCTCGTCGAGCAGGGGAATGATCGCCTGCTTGCAGGGGAAGGTGATGTTCAGGCCGGTGAAGCCCATGCGTTCGGCGGCGGTAAGCAGCTCGGGCAGGGCGGAGCTATCCAGCTTCAACTGATCGAGGTCGATCAGCCGGTATAGGTAGCGGATGCCCTGGGCATCGCCCTCGTGTTCATGCATGGCGGGGGTGCGCGAAGCCTGGATGCCGGCGCCGATCAGGCCGGCCAGTATGGATGCATTGCTCATTGAGATCAGCCTTTCAGCAGGTGGGCGAAATGTTCGATGGCCAGGCGGTAGCCGTGGGAGCCGAAGCCGGCCAGCACGCCGACGGCGATCGGCGAGACGAAAGAGTGGTGCCGGAAGCTCTCGCGTTTGTGCACGTTGGACAGGTGCACCTCGATCACCGGCAGCTCGACCGCTGCCAGGGCGTCGCGGATGGCCACCGAGGTGTGGGTCCAGGCCGCCGGGTTGATCAGGATGCCGGCGTGCCGGCTGCGGGCCTGATGGATCCAATCGATCAGTTCGCCTTCGTGGTTGGTCTGGCGAAATTCCACTTCCAGACCATGCTCAGCCGCGGTACGCCGGCACAGGGCTTCGATGTCAGCCAGGGTTTCATGACCATAGGTCGCCGGCTCACGGGTACCCAGCAGATTCAGGTTGGGTCCGTTGAGGACCAGAATGGAGCGAGTCATGCGGTCTCTCTCTTCAATTGTTATGGGCTGCCGTCAGCAGCCGGGGCGGCTGGTGAAAAATGTACTAGGCGGTTAATTTGGTCAATCGGACCAATTAGGCGTGGCCGGCAGCCCGATTTTGTCCGAATGCCCCATGAATAGGCGCTTTGACCGGGATATGGGCCTCCGAGACGGAAATCGTCTGGCGAATAAAGCGTTCGGTTATCGGTCTTTTGTGGGGGAGATTGATCTGGGAAGATGGGCCGCGGCGATGCTTCAGGTTGAATTAAGTCTCGGGAGATAGGCTGGCCAATAGACAGACTCGGCCATGTTCCGGACGCTTCCTGGCATGCTAGCCGTGTTGCTGTCGACGTGATTGGCGATAGACCGGAAGTCATCCGGCGGAACTGAATGAGGGATTGAAGAAATGGATTGGAAAAACACTTCGACGCGTTATGGCGGCCTGTCGATCGGCCTGCACTGGCTGATGCTGCTGTTGATCGCGGCAGTCTATGCCTGCATCGAACTGAAGGGGTTCTACCCGAAGGGCAGCGAGCCCCGCGAACTGCTCAAGCAGTGGCACTTCATACTGGGGCTGACGGTCTTTGCCCTGGTCTGGCTGCGCCTCCTCGCCCGTCTGATCGCGCCCACTCCGCGTATCGAGCCGGCGCCACCGGCCTGGCAGGCATTCCTCGCCAAGCTGGTACACCTGGCCCTCTATGCCCTGATGATCGGCGCGCCGCTGGCCGGTTGGCTCATCCTGAGCGCCGCGGGCAAACCGATACCCTTCTGGGGGCTGGAGCTGCCGCCGCTCATTGGGGAAGACCGTGAACTGGCCGGGCAGATCAAGGAACTTCACGAACTGGCCGGCACCCTCGGCTACTGGCTGATCGGCCTGCATGCGGCGGCGGGGCTGTTCCACCACTACGTGATGCGCGACAACACCCTCAAGCGTATGCTGCCTGCCCGTGACGCCTGAAACTTGAACAGGGCAGGGGGAGATGCCTTCTCTAGCTACTGAAGATTTGCAGGCAGAGCGACAAAAAAGGCGTTGACTCTGCCTCCCCAATCTGTAGAATTCTCCTCCCGCCGCTGAGGGGTTGTTAGCTTCGGTGGCACGCAAGCGGTTGAAGTAGAAAAGAAATTTTCGAAAAGCGCTTGACGGGAAGTGAGGCTGCTGTAGAATGCGCGGCCTTGGTTGAGGCGAAAGGCTCACCCAACTGTTCTTTAACAAGTGAATCAAGCAATTCGTGTGGGTGCTTGTGGGGTAAGGCTGGTGATCGCAAGATTATCAGCATCACAAGTAAACACTCGTGAATTCGAGAGTTAATTTGCGATTGCTGAGCCAAGTTTAGGGTTTTCACAAAACCCGAGCAGCATTGAACTGAAGAGTTTGATCATGGCTCAGATTGAACGCTGGCGGCAGGCCTAACACATGCAAGTCGAGCGGCAGCACGGGAGCTTGCTCCTGGTGGCGAGCGGCGGACGGGTGAGTAATGCCTAGGAATCTGCCTGTTAGTGGGGGATAACTCGGGGAAACTCGAGCTAATACCGCATACGTCCTACGGGAGAAAGTGGGGGACCTTCGGGCCTCACGCTAACAGATGAGCCTAGGTCGGATTAGCTAGTTGGTGGGGTAAAGGCCTACCAAGGCGACGATCCGTAGCTGGTCTGAGAGGATGATCAGCCACACTGGAACTGAGACACGGTCCAGACTCCTACGGGAGGCAGCAGTGGGGAATATTGGACAATGGGCGCAAGCCT
>Ga0182792_1002109_pt1 | contig 14721 bp, 10 predicted proteins | sample Passage237B_FD_130497 | JGI IMG/M metagenome (GOLD analysis project Ga0182792, IMG submission 130497) | Cellulose adapted compost microbial communities from Newby Island Compost Facility, Milpitas, CA, USA - Passage2 37B (version 2) (version 2) ...
GTCAACCTGCCCAGCTGGTGGTCGTACGCCAAGCTGCGTACAGGGTTTGCGCAGGTGGGCAACGATACCGACCCCTATTCCTTTGCACAGCCTTACAATACCCTTGATCCATTCGGGCCTTACCGGGCGTTCTCCGAATCGGGGCGTCTGCCGAACTTCAACCTGAAGCCCGAGATCAGTGCGTCGTACGAGGTGGGAACCGAGCTCCGTTTCTTGGATAGCCGGATCAACCTCGACTTTACCTACTATAGCGTCACGACGCGTAACCAGATCCTGACCAATGTGCCCCTCACGGCAGCTAGCGGCTATACCAGCATGGTACTGAATGCCGGGGAGATACGCAACTGGGGTTATGAAGCGATGCTGGGTGCCGTGCCCGTGCGGTCGGACGGCGGCTTCCAATGGGAGTTGAATTTCAATTTTTCGGCCAACCGCAGCAAGGTGCTGGAGCTGGCGCCCGACATGGGGATACGCAACTACCAGATGGCCGGGCGCTACGTGTCCATCGAAGCCCGGGAAGGCGGGCGCATGGGCGACATGTACGGACTGGGATACCTGCGTGTGACCGATGTAAACAGTCCGCATTTCGGGGAAATCATCTTCAACAGTGAGGGTAAGCCATTGCCTACGCCCACCATCGTGAAATTGGGCAACTACAACCCCGACTGGTTGCTGGGCGTGCGCAACGGGTTTGCTTGGAAAGGCGTAAACGTGGGTGTCTTGTTTGACATCCGGTATGGGGGCGAGGTGTACTCCCATACCCAGGTCATCGGCCGCGAGACCGGTTCGATCATCGAGACGCTCGAAGGCCGCGCTGACGGCTATGACCTGAGTGTAGACGGCAATGGCGTGATCGGCAAAGGGGTCGTCCAAAATGCCGACGGCTCGTACTCGCCCAATGACGTGAAGCTTCCCGCCAGGGAATGGCACACCTCCTATACCTTGGGCAGAAGCCTGCTGGAGGGAGCCATCTTTGATGCCTCCTACATCAAATTGAGGGAAATCAGCGTCGGGTATACACTGCCCGTTAGCGTCATGGGCAGACTGCCGTTCCGTGACGTGCGCCTGTCACTGATCGGCCGGAACATAGCGGTGTGGTCAGATGTGCCGCATATCGACCCCGAGACGGCTGCCATGAGCGGCGGCACCATCGTGCCCGGCGTAGAAGACATGGCGATGCCTTCTACCAGAAGTTGGGGGCTGAGTTTGAATTTCAGGTTATAATCACTAATGGCTCAAAAATCAATGACCATGAGACGTAAAATCCTATTGTTTGGCATCATGGCACTGCTTGTTTCCGTGTCATCATGCGATAAGAATTTCGAGGAAATCAACGATAATCCCTATGCGATACTGACCGTCACGCCGGACCTGCTCCTCCCTACCGTCATCCGGGGCTCGGTAAACCGTGTGATGGATGATGGTTGGTCCATCGGCAACATCGTCATCCAACAGACGGCCAAAATCCAGTTCGTCAACGAAGACCGGTATATATGGGGCGATCGATCCGGCCTGTGGAACAGCCTGTATGGCGTATTGCGGGATGTGAACAACCTCCATACCTTAAGCGATGCTTCCGGCTTCAACAACTACAAGGGGGTGTCATTGGTGATGAAATCCTGGATTTTTTCCCTGCTGACCGATGCCTACGGCGATGTGCCCTACTCGGAAGCGACCCGGGGCAAGTCTGATGGAATCTTCACTCCGGTATACGATCCCCAAGAGCAAATCTATGAGGGCATGCTGGCTGATTTGGCCACGGCTAATGAACTACTGGGCTCGACGGAAGAGGCGATAAACGGCGACATTCTCTTCGGTGGCGATGTGCAAGCATGGAGGAAATTGGCCAACTCCCTGCGCCTTCGGTATTTGATGCGCATTTCGAATAGGACGGATGTATCCACGGCAATGCGCAGCATCGTGGATAACCCCGGCCAATACCCGATTTTTGAAAGCAATGCCGACAACGCCACGTTGGAGTACCTCGCGGAGGCCCCTAACCAATTCCCGCTGCATACGACGCGGGTGGGCTCCTTTGATGAGTTCCGGCTGAGCAAGAACCTGGGGGATAAACTATTGGCGTTTCAGGATCCGCGCATTGCGGTATTTGCGCGGCATACGGCTGCAAGTGCCGGCACGTCCAATCCAGTATATGTCGGCATTCCCAACGGGTTGAGTGATGTGGATGCGTTCAATTACAATGGCGGTGTGCAGAATGTTTCGCGCTTGGGGAGTTTGTACTTCGAGGATGCCATTACCGCACGAGGGAGGCAGGTAGCGCGAGGCTATATCATGGCCTATCCCGAGCTGCAGTTCGTGCTGGCTGAAGCCGCGCACAAGGGCTTGATCGTGGGTGACGCAACGGCTTATTACCGCGAAGGCGTCACTGCCGCTTTTGACTACGTGGATACCTCCATGCCCGCGGGCTACCTGTCGCGGGACGGTATCGCCTTTGAAACGAACAGGGCGTTGGAACTGATCGGTACGCAAAAATGGATTGCATTGTTCTTCACCGGGTTGGAGGCTTGGTTTGATTGGCGGAGGACCAACTATCCCGAAGTCCTTGCTGGTCCGTCCAACCAGAATAACGATCGTGTACCGGTACGCTATGCATACCCACTGTCCGAACAGTCACACAACACCGCTAACCGCGATGCTGCGGTCAGCAGGCAGGGTGCCGACGATATCAATACCAAGGTATGGTGGGACAACTGAGATCAGCTATCGGACTCGCTATCTTGGTGGCCTGCCTTTTCCATACCCACGCGCAGCAGCGAGCCGATGTGGTTGGCGACTGGTGGCTGTGGCCGGACTATACGCTGGGAGAACGGGCAAACAACCCGAAGGATTACCAACGTGCGTATCCGCTTGTGAGCCCCCCGCTGGTTGCCCAAGCGACCCTGCCCTATACCTTTTTCGGAGACTATCCAACCGACAGGATTTCCGGTATCCTGTCGGTTGACCAATTGCCTGGGCAAGCCTTCACGGTAGAGCTGTGGATGGTGAATCACGTAAACCACCCCGTTGGAGCAGCGGTGTTGATGCGCGACCAACAATCGCCCACAGGATTGTCGTGGGTAATGGGTTACCACCACCATCGGCTGGTCTTTTCAGTTGACCCACCGGCTTTGCAAGACACCGCAGCTGTAGCGACAATAAACTACCCCCTTCCAAGACGCGGGTGGAAAGGCCGGTGGCTACATGCAGTGGGTACCTGCGATGGGCAAGTCCTACGCCTCTATGTCAACGGCGAATTGGTGGAGGAGCGAACGGGACTTCCGCCTGCAATCGCGTCGGTGGGAGATGACCTGGAAATGGCGGCTTATATGGTGCAGGAGCCTGATATGCAGCTTGGTGATTTGGTGAAGAACGTCCGGCTGCTGAACCGGGCGCTCGGCCCCGACGACGTAGCGGCACGGTTCCGCTTACTTCAGGACATGGTAGAAAACGGGAAGCTGCTGCCCGACCGATTCCACTTCAATGCAGGGCCCTATTTGAACGATGTCACGCCGGCAAGCATCCAGATGGTTTGGGAAACCGACCGCTCGGCGAAAGCCACCGTCCGGTATGGGGAAGCTTTGCCGCTGAAGGACAGCCTGGTGCTGGAGCAGCAAGCCGGTGAGGTACACGACGGCGACGTGGTGAGCCACATCCGCCAGGTGAAGCTGGATAAGCTGAAAGCAGGGACCCCTTATTTCTATGAAATCGAAGCGGTGAGTACCGAGGGCGATACGGTCCGGTCAGGTATCGGTACGTTCAGTACAGCCAAGGCCGCTTCCATGCCATACGCCTTCGCCGTCATCGGCGATACCGAAGGGCGGCCACATATCAACAACCGGATTGCCAAGCTGGTATGGGACGAACGTCCGGATTTCGGCCTCCATTTGGGTGACATCACAGACGGTGGCGACCGGGAAAATAAGTATGAATGGAACTATGAATATTTCACGGGAATGGGCCAGTTACTGGAGCGGCTTCCGTTTTTTACGGTTCCCGGCAACGGTGAAGGCGATTTGTACTGGTACCGGAGGTACCATGCCTTGCCGGATACCCAAGCCTACTATCGTTTTTCCTACGGTGATGCGGATTTTTTCATGCTGGACAGCAATAGGCCCGAGCAATTTGCACCCGGAGGCGAGCAATACCAGTGGCTGGAAGACCAACTGAGCGCCTCTACCGCACGGTGGAAGTTTGTCGCCCATCACCATGCGGTATATTCGGCCGACGAGGACGACTATGGCAATTCATGGAAAGGGAAAGCTGCTTTGGGCGATACGCTGATTCAGAAAATCGTACCGCTGTATGAAAAATACGGGGTAGATATGGTGTTTTATGGCCATCTGCATACCTACCAACGGACATTCCCGCTTAAAGATAACCGCGCTGACAAGCAGGGTGTCATCTACATCCAAGCGGGAGGTGCAGGGGGCAACCTCGAGGACTTCACCCCCACCCGGGCCTGGTACAACGCGAAAACCTACCGGGGCTACCATTATTGCACGATACACATCGCAGGTGATGCGTTGAACCTGAAAATGTATGATGTGGACGGGCGATTGAAGGATTACCTGGACATCCATAAACCGGAAGACAGATGAGCGAGCGGGAAACTTCCAAACCAGCGATATCGCGGGAGCAGGGCGATATCAATGCCAGTGAATGGCGGGAGAAATACGTAAACGGCCTGGATCAGGATACCCTGCGGTGGATTGCCGAAGATGCAGACGTCTTTCTGCACCAAGCACTTTCTACCCCGGTCATGAATGTGTTGGCCAAAACCGATGGCGAATACCTCTATGACTTGGAGGGAAAGCGCTACCTCGACCTGCATGGCAACGGTGTGCATAATGTGGGTTTCTCCAACGCGCATGTCATCAATGCGGTTATCCATCAGTTGCAGGAGCGACTGGCTTTTACACCCAGGCGATACACGAATATTCCGGCTATCCGATTGGCAAGGAAGCTGGTCGACCTTTCGCCCGAAGGGCTTTCGCGTGTATTGTTTTGCCCCGGGGGATCCGAGGCCATCGAAATGGCCGTCATGCTGGCCAAACAGGTGACCGGACGGTGGAAGACCATCTCCTATTGGGACGCCTACCATGGCAACGGCTTCCAAGCATCCGGCATTGGCGGGGAGGAACATTTCACTACCGGAAATGGCCCCATGGTTCCGGGAGCCTTCCATGTCGAATTTCCCAACTATTACCGCAATCCGTGGGGATTGCAGGACGAAGAAGCCATCGACGAACAGTATATCCGTCAGTTGGAGGTAATCATCCAGCGCAACCCAGATATTGCGGCATTGATTGCCGAGCCGATATCCGCCACGCCCGTCGTGCCTTCGCGCTACTATTGGGAACGGGTCAGGTCGATTTGCGACCAGCACGGTATCGTGTTGATTTTTGACGAAATCATCGAAGGCTTGGGACGGACGGGCAAATGGTTTGCCTCCGAGCATTATGTGACGCCCGATATACTCGTGCTCGGGAAATCGCTTGGTGGCGGGGTGCTCCCTTTCGCAGGCATCGTTGCCAAGGAAAGCTATAACGTAGTGCCGCACCGTTCCATCGGACACTATACCCATGAAAAAAATCCGCTTTGCGCTACAGCCGGACTGGCGGCCATCCAATTCATCGAACAGGAAGGGTTGGTACGCAACGCGGCGACGATGGGCGCTTACCTCATGGAACAATTGAATGCACTGAAAGCGCAGTTCCCGAAAGTCGGCCACGTCGCGGGGAAAGGCTTGCACATCGGTATCGACCTGGTGGCCGATCCGGTGACCAAGGAGCGCGCCGTCGCCTATGCGGAATGGGCGATGTATGAGTGCCTCAAACGCGGGGTGGCGTTTAAGCTCATCGAAGGGAATGTCATGACCATCCGCCCGGCATTGACCATCAGCCAGTCGCAATGCGATGAACTGGTGAGCGTATTGGCATCGGTACTTTCCCTAACGGATAACTAACAAGATAAGGAATAAAATAACAGCTAAATGGACATTGCATTAATCGTTTTTGATATCGCAGGCACAACCGTAAAAGACGACAACAAAGTGGGTGAAGCCTTTCAGGCTACGCTGGAAAAATTCGGATATCGCATTCCGTTCGAGCAGATTACCCCTTATATGGGCTATGAAAAGCATGAAGCCATCACCGAGATATTGAAAATCTACCAGAATGGAGGTACTGCGATTGAAGATGCTCAGGTGTCGGCCATCCATCGGTCCTTTGTAGGCCGGATGATCCGGTATTACGAAACGTCGGACGATATGGAGGCGTTGCCGTATGTGGAAGAGACCTTTGCTGCACTCCACGAAAAAGGGGTGAAAATCGCGATTAATACCGGTTTCTCCCGCAACATCGCGGACATTATCGTCGAGAAACTCGGATGGTTCCAACGTGGGCTCATCGATTACATCATTGCATCCGACGAGGTACCGAGGGGGCGGCCTCATCCGGATATGATTCGGCGGTTGATGGCAAAAGCAGGGGTGGAAAATCCGTTGCAAGTGGCGAAAGTAGGTGATACGGAGGTAGACATCAACGAAGGCAGGAACGCGGGTTGCAAATATGTCGTCGGCGTCACGACAGGGGCATACACGCGCGAGGAACTGCAAAAATACCATCCTACGCATATCATAGACGACATCCGTGAGGTCGTTGACATCATTCAGTAGTGATATGGATACGTTGTTATCCACCCTGCGCTGGCGACTGGCACGGTTGCCCTTCCCGCACGTAACCGTGATTACTGCTTTGGCTGCCTTTGGTTGCTACACCAGTATGTATGCTTTTCGCAAAGCGTTTACGGCAGGCACTTTTGAGGAAATGCCTGTTTGGGGGATAGACTACAAAGTGTGGTTGGTCATTGCGCAGGTATTCGGCTATATGCTCAGCAAATTTTATGGGATTAAGTTCATCGCCGAACGGGGCCATCGTCGACGGGGCCACCACATCTTGCTATTGGTGGGTATCGCATGGATTGCGTTGATGGGGTTCGCCGTAATTCCCGCCCCGTATAACATCGTATGCCTGTTTGTCAATGGATTGCCCTTGGGAATGATTTGGGGACTGGTGTTTTCGTATCTCGAAGGGCGTCGTACGACAGAGTTCTTGGGAGCGGTGATGAGCGTGAGTTTGGTGTTCGCTTCGGGTTTCGTCAAGACGGTGGCGCGGACCCTGATGGAACGTGTCCACGTAAGCGAGGATTGGATGCCCTTCTGTACGGGACTGCTATTTGTGGTTCCCTTGGTGTGCTGTACGGCGCTGCTGGAGGCTACGCCGCCGCCGGATGCGCGTGATGAGGAAATGCGGACTGTCAGGGAACCGATGGGGGCGCACGAGCGCCGTACCTTTCTCCGGCAGTACCTCCCCGGCCTGCTGCTGACGATATTTGCCTACTTGCTGTTTACCATCATCCGCGACGTGCGGGATAATTTCGAAGTGGAAATCTGGGCCGACATCGGCGTGACCGGTGCGGCTATCTATGCACAGACAGACTCCATTATCGCATTGGTGGTGCTGGTGACCATGGGTTTGCTGATCATGGTGAAGAATAACCTGCATGCATTCACGCTGATTCACGTGATGATCATCTTGGGCTGTATGCTTGCCGGGGTATCCACTTGGTTGTTCCAGGATGGACAGTTGGGTGGCATCACCTGGATGAGCATCGCCGGATTGGGGCTCTACATGGTATATATACCCTATAACGCCATCTTTTTCGAACGGTTATTGGCGAGTTTCCAGCATCGGGGCAATATCGGTTTTGTGATGTATGTGGCCGATGCCATTGGCTATCTCGGCAGTGTAGCCGTGCTGGTCGTCCGTGAATGGGGGTTTGTCCATTTGAGCTGGGGTCCTTTTTTCCAGCAGGCGGTGATGGTAGCGGCATTGTTGGGCGGGGTTTGTGTAACCTTGTCCTTATGGTATTTCCGGCAGAAGCGGGCCCGTCAACGCGTCGGGCGACGGGAAACCTCATTGGAAGGAAAAATTACATATTCAGGCATATGAACATCAGCAAGCAGCAGACAGCCGTCGTCATCGGGGCTGGCATCGTGGGGTTGGCTTCGGCCCGGGCATTGTCCGAGAAAGGCTATCGGGTGACCGTGTACGATCGGCACCCTAAGGCGATAGGTGCGTCGATACGTAATTTTGGCATGGTATGGCCGGTGGGACAGCCGCCGGGGGAAGCCTACCGATGGGCCATCCGTTCGCGCGATATCTGGAAAGACATTTGCGCCAAAGCAGGCATATGGCATGAGCAGGTCGGCTCATTGCACCTGGCCTACAGCGAAAAGGAGCTGGCTGTGATGGAAGATTATGTAGCCGTATACGGCAACGAGCGGGATTGCAGCATGCTGACGCCCGAGCAAGTGGCAAAGAAGTCCGTTGCCGCCAATCCAACGGGACTGAAGGGGGCGCTGTGGAGCGGCGAAGAGGTCATCGTGGACCCCAGGGAGGCCATCGCGGAAATCGCGGTCTACCTGGATGAACAGCGGGGCGTGACGTTCAAGTGGAATACAACTATCGGCCGGATTTCGGAATCGGTCGTATACACCGGGGAGGGCGAATCGCAGCAGGCCGATTTGATCGTCGTGTGTAGCGGTGCCGATTTCGAAACCTTGTTTCCCGAACTTTACGCGGCATCACCCATTACCAAGTGCAAACTCCAGATGATGCGTTTGGTTGCTCAGCCCGACGATTGGCGGATAGGCCCAGCGTTGTGCGGCGGCCTGTCGTTACTCCATTACCCATCGTTCCGCTCGGCACCATCGATAACCGCATTCCGTGAGTGGGCCGAAAGCGAAATGCGTGAACACTTGGAATTGGGCATACACGTGATGGTATCGCAGCAGGGCACCGGCGAATTGACCATCGGTGATTCGCACGAATACGGTCGTTGCCCGGATCCGTTCGACAGGCAGTCCATCAATACCTTGATTTTGGATTATTTAAATAACTTTACACGATTTAAAGACTACCGTTTGCAGGAATCATGGAACGGCGTGTATGCCAAGATGACCGATGGCAGCAATCACCTGCTGGCCCAACCCGAGGAAAATGTAATCGTCCTGAACGCACTGGGCGGAGCGGGGATGACATTGTCTTTTGGGTTGGCGGAGCAGTTGTTTTTAACGTCGTAAGTCCGGAAGCCATTGCCCCGTGATCTTTCGTCCAATGATAGCGAAAATCTCATATCTCACAACTCACATGGAATCCAGGAGAACATTTTTAAAGAAAGCCTCCCTGCTCGCCGGAGCTGCGGCGGCCGTCAATGTACTGCCGCCTTCCATCCAACGGGCATTGGCCATCGATGCCGTGGAAGGAAGCACGTATTTGGATGCCGAGCACATCGTATTCCTGATGCAGGAAAACCGATCGTTCGACCATTGCTACGGTACGCTCCGCGGTGTCCGGGGCTTCAATGACCCCAGGGCGATTACCCTGCCCGATGGCCTGCCGGTATGGGTGCAGACCAATGCAGATGGAGAAAGCTATACGCCTTTCCGTTTGGATATCAAAAACACCAAGGCCACCTGGATGGGTTCGTTGCCCCACGGTTGGCGGGATATGGTGCATGCCCGCAACGGGGGTAAGCTGGATACCTGGCTCGAAGCCAAGAAGGCCGGGAATCCGGAATACCGCCATATGCCATTGACCATGGGGTACTACGATCGGGAGGACATCCCGTTTTACTATGCCTTCGCGGATGCCTTCACGGTATGCGACCAGCACTTCTGCTCATCACTCACCGGCACCAGTGCCAACCGGTCGTATTTCTGGGCGGGTACCATCCGCGAAGAACCCCGCGATGGCGACTCGGCAGCCCACGTAGACAACGGGCAGATCAACTATAAAGACGTGGGTTGGAAAACCTATCCCGAACGCTTGCAGGAAGCAGGTATCTCCTGGAAGGTCTATCAGAACGAACTGAGCCTGCCCGTGGGGTTCGAGGGGGAGGAAGAGGACTGGCTGGCCAACTTCACCGACAACAACTTGGAATTTCATCGGCAATACCACGTGCGCTTCCATCCGGCCCACCGGGCTTATCTGGAAAAACGTGCCGGGCAACTCGAACGCGAAATAGCGGCAGCTACGGCAGATACGGAGGCCCTGGCCGAAAAAAGAAAACAGCTAGCACAATTACAGGCCGATCTGGAACGGTACAGTGCTGCTAATTTCGATGCCTTGCCGGAATGGGCGCGTGAAATCCACCGTCGTGCCTTCATTACCAACACGGCCGATCCGGATTACCACCAATTGGAAACCATCCAATATACGGATGAGGAAGGGGAAAAGACCGTGCAGGTGCCTAAAGGTGACATTTTCTGCCAATTCCGGAAGGATGTGGCGGAAGGGACGTTGCCAACGGTTTCCTGGCTGGTGGCCCCATGCAACTTCTCCGACCATCCGGGGGCTCCTTGGTACGGCGCTTGGTACGTATCGGAGGCGCTGGACATCCTGACCCAGAATCCCGAAGTATGGAAAAAGACCATCTTCATCCTGACGTACGACGAAAACGATGGTTATTTCGACCATATCCCGCCGTTTGTGCCCCCGCTCACGGGGAGGAACGAGCAGGGAGCCGTGGCCAGCGGGGTCGACACATCGGATGAATACGTCACCGCCGAACAGGAAAAATTACGTACCGGCAATCCCGAAGCGACGTTGGATAGCCCCATCGGATTGGGGTTCAGGGTACCATTGGTCGTGGCCTCCCCATGGACCAAAGGCGGCTGGGTCAATTCGGAGGTGTTCGACCACACCTCGACACTCCAGTTCCTGGAGTATTTCCTGGAAAGGAAGACCGGAAAGGCTGTACGCGAACCGAATATCAGCGGTTGGCGGAGGCTGGTATGCGGCGACCTCACATCCGTGTTCCGGCCCGCGGGAACCACCAGCAAGCCGGAATTGGAAGCTTTGGGACGCAACGACTACGTGGAACGCATCTACTCCGCCAAAACCAAGGGCTTGCCCGGCAACTACCGGTTGTTTGACCCGGAGGCGCCCCAATTGCCCCGGCAGGAGCCAGGTACCAAGCCCGCGTGTGCCATTCCTTATCACCTGACGGTATCGGCCGATGTGGATCGCGTGCTGGGTAACCTGACGATGCGATTTTCAGCAGCGGGCGACTTGCCCAAGACCAAGATCATCGGTGTGCCTTTCCGGGTACATGCGTTGGTCCCTTACTCGCCGGACACCTTGCCCGGCCGGACGTGGGATTTTGCCGTGCGCGAAGAAGAACCCCTGGCGTATGCTTGGCCACTGCGCAATTTCGCCGCGCGCGCATATCATTTGCAGGTGCATGGCCCCAATGGTTTTTTCAGGGAATTTAAGGGCAATGCGGACGATCCCCGCCTGCAGGTAACGGTTACACCGGATACCAAGAGCGGCCGATTGAAAATAACGTGTGCCGCGGCGGAGCAGCACCGGGTGACGGTAAAGGACCTATCGTATCAGGGGCCGGAAAAGCACCTCGTGGCCGGTACGGGAGAGCCCTTATGGCTGGACCTGGATGCGTCCGGCGGTTGGTACGACATAGCGGTGCAGGTGAAGGGCTATCCCGATTATATGCAGCGCTTCGCAGGCCACGTGGAAACCGGGAAGCCTAGCGTTACGGACCCGCTGATGGGTGGGGATATAGCCGGTGATTGAAATGCGCTAACGTAGTGCCGAAATGATCTCGGTTGTTTACGATAAATTGTCGTAAAAATCACCGTTGGTTTTTTTTGTTTTAACGATCAGTTATTGTCGCTGTCCTACATTCGCGGTAGATCATCAATGAGGCAATGACCAATAAGTCGAAAAGCAGCGGTATCTTCGCTTTTTATGCAGCCTATCCCGCTTTCACCCTTTCCTTCCTCTTTTTGACGGTGGCTAGTTTAATACTGCTAGTCTCCGTTCCGCAAAACGAACAGTTTTTGACGGTGAATCGGCTGCACCATCCGGTAGCGGATGCCGCGTTCCAATACATCACGTACGGGGGGGATGGCCTGATGATGGTACTGTTGGCGGCCGTCCTTTTGTTTGTGCGCTTCAAATACGCCGTATATACCATTGCATGTTTTGTATCGACAGGACTTATTGCGCAAGGTATCAAGCGCTCGCTGAAACTGCCACGGCCGGCCAAGGTTTTTGACGGTCTGCATGATATCCACATCCCGCAGGATTATGCAGTCCATTTCAACAACAGTTTTCCATCTGGGCACACCACGACAGCGTTTGCAATGATGGAATATTGTATTACCTCTTTCCCAACCAGCGGAATTCGCCGTTTCTGTTTTTCATGGCGCTGCTTGTGGGGTATTCACGGGTTTATCTGTCCCAACATTTTCCGCAGGATGTTTGTGCCGGAACGCTAATCGGCAGTTCGCTGACGTTCCTGCTTTTATGGGTATCTGAGCGCAGCACCTTGTTCAAGGCAGCATGGGCCAATAGGCGGTTGCATATATCCGTGGCCAAATGCAAGTCGGCCGGGTCGGTTTCCGCCCGCATGAATCCAGTAGATTGAGCATGCCACTGATCTTTGCCGACAAAACAGACCGTTGTTTCCTGGTTGTCTTGGCAATCCACTTCTTGGTCCGGCTGGGGATAGCGCTTTCATTGGATTTGGGGGTGGACGAGGCCTATTACGTGTTTTACGGCCAATACCCGCAGTGGAGCTATTTCGACCACCCGCCTATGGTGGGATGGTTGGTATGGCTGACTACGATGGGTTTGTCCAACCCCTCGGTTTTTTTCGTTCGCTTGGGGCCATTGCTGATCAATACGCTCGTGCTGGTCGTCACGTATAGGATAGGTGTCTTGCTGAAGGATAGGAAAGCAGCGCTGATAATGGTATGCCTGGTAGCAGCATCTTTCTATAATTCGGTTATTTCAGGGGTATTCCTGTTGCCAGACGCCCCATTGGTGTTGTTTTGGGTGCTGGCGATTTGGGCCTTCCTTTCCTACATCAAAACGGAGCAGGATCATTTTTTGTGGCTGCATGGCTGTTTTTCCGGCATGGCGATGTTATGCAAGTACCAAAGTGCTTTTCTAGTGTTGGGCGCATTGGTGTGGCTTTTAAAATATAAGCCCGGAAAACTGCCGCTCCGATGGTTCATTCCATCATTGGTTGTCCCGGCGATCGTTTTCCTTCCGGTGTTGCTATGGAACGTCCGGCACGGTATGGTAAGCTATGACTTGCACAGCAGCCGTATCGGCAATGCCGACTTGGCCGTCAAGTGGCATTTCCTGTTGTCAGAGCTAGCTGGGCAATGGTTTTACAACAATCCGGTGGTTGTGGTATTGGTGGCAACCTCCCTATGGCGGCCTTCCCGTTTTAAGCCCGCTGCAGCTAGGATGCCGTACGCCTCCTACCTCCTTGCAGTGAGCGTTCCGCTGATTGCGCTTACCATAGGACTGTCGTTTTTCAACAAGACATTGCCGCATTGGAGCGGGCCGGCTTACTATGCACTGATACTGTGCGCGGTATGCTTCGGCCCCACGGTGCAAGCACGTAGCTTGCGGAGATGGGTACGATGCTCGCTTGCGTTTTTTCTAGCAGTAGCGGGGTTTGGATTGCTGCAGATACATACGGGCTTGTTGAAAATCGGCGACGGCCGCGCCGATGCCCATCGGCTAGGTTCAGGGGATTTTACGTTAGACGTATATGGATGGCCTCAAATCCGGGATAGGTTCGATGAACTAGTCGTAGAAGACGTTCGGCAAGGACGCATCGACACCAATTATGTGATAATCGTTGGGAACTGGTTTCCAGGTGCTCAAATCGATTATTACCTAGCCCTTACCCGTGGCCGCACCCTTTTTGTCTACGGGGATATTCGCCGCCAGCACCAATATCGATACATCAATCCGTATAGGGGCGGGTTTTCCACGCAGCGGGATGCCTACTATTTGACCACTTCGCGGTATTTCTTTCCGCCCGATCGATCGCTGGTCAGCCAGTATGCTCGGGTAGAAGAGGTCGAGCCGATTCCGGTACATCGGCAGGGTGAGGTCGTGTATTACCTGTATGTCTATCGGATGAGAAAGCGCGGCTAAACGATGTGTTGCTATGTTCATCTTCGCTTAATCGTAGGTTAATGCGGCAAGTCTAGCTTTGTATAAAGCTACGCATCATGGATCCATTGATTACCAGGGGGGCATTTGCCAAGGCAACGGGGATTCACAAGGTCCCGTTGCCCGGCATAGACCGCCTGTTGATGTCGGTGATGCAACTCAACCGATTTAATGCGGAGTTCGACAAGGTTCGGCATCTGGCGGGAATGCCTTTTGTGGACAAGGTACTGGAGTCTTTGGGTATTCAGGTCAGCGTAGATCCCGCCGATATGGAACGGATACCCAAGAAAGGTCCATTCATTGCGGTATCCAACCATCCTTACGGCGGTATCGAGGGGCTGATTTTGCTTAAAGTGCTATGCGCCGTGCGGCCGGAGACGAAAGTCATGGCGAATTATCTGCTGCAGTATATCCCCAACCTGAGCGAATATTTCATTGGGGTAAACCCCTTTCATGACGAAGCAAGCCACGACAACATCGCTGGCATCCGACAAGTGCTGGCTTCGGTGAAAAATGGAATCCCCATCGCGATATTTCCGGCTGGTGAGGTGTCGGCTTACCAACCTGCCATGCAACAGATTACCGACAAGCGCTGGCATCCCGTGGTGGGCAAATTGTTGGCCAAAGCGGGGGTCCCCATCGTGCCGGTTTACTTCCA
>Ga0182792_1002111_pt1 | contig 14702 bp, 11 predicted proteins | sample Passage237B_FD_130497 | JGI IMG/M metagenome (GOLD analysis project Ga0182792, IMG submission 130497) | Cellulose adapted compost microbial communities from Newby Island Compost Facility, Milpitas, CA, USA - Passage2 37B (version 2) (version 2) ...
AGTTTTTTGCAAAAAGAGGCCGGGGGATGATCGAAGCCAACCGGCTTCAGGCGGCCTTGCCAAAAACCTGCCGTTACCTGCCCAATTACTGGGGTACAGCTCCCGGAATGTGGTTCGAAAAAGATGGAAAGGTGCTGGTCTCGTTGCCCGGTGTTCCCTATGAGATGAAGGAACTGATGACGCATTCGGTACTGCCTGGGCTGAAAAAGGCATTTGAACTTCCTTCGATTCATCATTATACCGTCCGTACGATCGGAATCGGGGAATCCTTTCTGGCGGAAAAGATCGCTTCCTGGGAAGACAGTTTGCCCGCACATATCCGACTGGCTTATCTGCCTTCCTTCAGCGGGGTGAAGCTGCGGCTTACCGGCTATGGACAGGCGGAGGTGATTGATCCTGAACTGGAAGCGTGGGCTGAAAAGTTGAAACCGATCGTAGGCGAATATATTTATGGGTATGGCGAGGTGGAAATCGAAGAGAAGGTAGGGGAAATGCTGAAGGAGGGTAATTTCACATTGGCTACTGCAGAAAGTTGTACCGGCGGATACGTTGCCCATCGGATTACCTCGGTGCCGGGGGCTTCTGAATATTTTGAGGGAACGGTCGTATCTTACAGCAATAAGGTTAAGGCTGAGGTTCTCGGCGTTCCGATGCAGGATCTGAAAGATTTCGGCGCTGTGAGCGAACAGGTGGCCGTTGCTATGGCTGAAGGGGTACGGGACCGGCTGAAGACCTCATTCGGCCTATCGACTACCGGCATCGCAGGGCCTGGCGGCGGGACTGATGAAAAACCCGTAGGGACCGTCTGGATCGCCTGTGCCGGACCTTCCGGAACCGTTGCCCGGAAATTACAGTTGGGTAATCTGAGGGATGTGAATATTCAACTGACGACGGCCCATGTGCTGAATCTGCTCCGGAATGAGCTGAAACAACTTCAGGCGGTGAAAGCCATTAAATAATGGGAAACGTTGCGATATTATTGAAAACTCAGGGGGGAGTCGTTCCGCCCTCCCGCAGGGATGTATTACCTTTGTGTTGTAAATACCGAGACGAATGAAGATAGTAGACATGATAATGCCCCAGATGGGGGAAAGTATACTGGAATGTACGGTGTTGTCCCTGCTCAAGAAGGAAGGGGAGACGGTGGAAGCCGACGAGTCCCTTCTGGAAGTGGCCACAGATAAGGTCGATACCGAAGTTCCCTGCCTCTATACCGGGATATTAAAGGAATGGCTCGTCAAAGTCGACGACGTAGTGGCTATTGGCAGTCCGGTCGCCCGGATTGAAGTGGCTGACGATGTCGAGCTCGACGAACCGCTGCTGGAACCCGAGGCCGTAGCGGCAGATCTGGAACAGGAAATCAGTTCGATTGCCGGTCGTTTCAGCGCACCGGTGGTGAATGACAGGGAAAGTAGCATCAGTACGGTTAACAATAACGGGTTTTATTCACCACTGGTTCTGACCATAGCAGAGAAAGAAGGACTCAGCCGGGAGGAACTTCAGAACATACCGGGTACCGGACTCGATCATCGTGTAACGAAGGAAGATATTCTGAACTATCTGAAAAACCGTACCGCTGTGCCTGCCGCCGCGTCAGCTGTACCTTCCTTCAAGAGTTCGGGCGAGGTCGAGATCATTGAGATGGACCGCATGCGCAAAATGATTGCGCAGCGCATGCTCGATTCGAAACGAATCAGTCCGCATGTAACATCCTTCATCGAAACCGATATGACCCCGGTCGTGAAGTGGCGCGAGAAAATAAAACATAAGTTTCAGGAAAAAACGGGTGAAGGGATCACTTTCACGCCCGTATTGGTGTATGCGGTGGCGCAGGCAATCCGAAAATATCCGCTGATTAACGTGTCGGTTGAGGGGGACAAAATACTGGTGAAAAAGGATATCAATATCGGGGTTGCTGTTGCCCTGCCGAGTGGAAACCTGATCGTACCGGTCATTCACAATGCAGACCGATATGATCTTACAGGCCTTACCCTCAAGGTCAATGACCTGGTAAAAAGAGCCCGCCACAATAAACTGACGGCCGATGATCTGGCCAACGGCACCTATACCATTTCGAATATCGGTACCTTCGGGAATATTATGGGTACTCCCATTATTATGCAGCCCCAGGTGGCCATCATGGCATTTGGAGCTATCCGCAAGAAACCTGCCGTTTTTGAAACACCGAACGGGGATTTCGTCGGAATCAAGCACATGATGTTCATCTCCCACTCCTACGATCACCGGGTGGTGGACGGTTCCCTGGGCGGCATGTTCCTCAAGCAGGTCTCCGATAATCTGGAAAATTTTGACACACGGATTACCTTTGAATAGTTTACTGGTTGATGCTTAGAATAACACTGGATATGGATGACGTCCTGGCGGATACGCATGGGAAACTGGTGGACGTGATCCTGAATGAGTTTGACACTACGCTAACCCGGGAAGATTTAAACAGTGCCCCCCTTCGAAAGCTTTTACATCCCAAACAATACAAGAAAATTGTCGATATTCTAAATGCTCCCCGCTTTTTCAGGGATATTCCGGTAAAGGATGATGCGGTTGAAGTGGTTAGGGAACTGTCGGGTTATTACGAAATCTTTGTAGCCAGTGCGGCGATGGAATTCCGTAATTCGCTGATCGACAAGTTTGACTGGCTCGACGAGCATTTCCCTTTTATTCACTGGAAAAACCGGGTCCTTTGCGGGAATAAAAGCATTCTTAAATCGGACTACCTGATCGATGATCATGCTTTTAACCTGGAGACTTTTGCCGGCAAAGGCATACTTTTTACAGCCCCTCACAATCTGGACGAAACCCGGTTTGAACGAGTGAGCCACTGGCAGGAAATCAGGGAAATGTTTCTGGGAATAACCGGAAAGTAAATCGATTGCCGGCATTACAAAACAGGAAGAACATGAAACTGCTGTTGATAGAAGATGAGCCCAAGACCCTGCAGTCGCTCAAGCAGGGGTTGGAAGAGAATGGGTACGAGGTGGATTTTGCCTATGACGGACTCATCGGTCTGCAACTGGCCCGGAGGGGCGGATATGGCGTGATTATTACCGACATCATCATGCCCGGGCTCAACGGACTGGAACTATGCCGTGAATTGCGAAAAACCGACAGCAATACGCCTGTACTCATGTTGTCAGCCCTCGGAACGACTGATGACAAGGTCACCGGCCTGGACGTAGGTGCGGACGACTATCTGGTAAAACCCTTCGAGTTCAAGGAGCTCCTGGCACGGGTGCGGGCACTGACCAAGCGCCATTCGGGCGTAGCCCAGACCAGCAATGTACTCCGGTTTGCCGATCTGGAGGTTAACCTGGATGCCCGCACGGTTTATCGTTCAGACGTGAAAATCGATCTGACCGTGAGAGAATTTAACCTGCTCGTGTACCTGATTCGTAATCAGGGCAGGGTGGTGTCCAAGGCCGAAATAGCGGAGCATGTCTGGGACATGAACTTCGACTCAGGTACAAACGTTATTGAAGTATACGTCAATTACCTGCGGAAGAAGGTTGACCGTGACTTTCCCGTAAAGCTTATTCATACCCAATTCGGAATAGGCTATGTGCTGAAAACGGAATAGCCCATGCAAATCAGAACCAGGTTAACGCTTCAGTTTACCCTGCTGGTCAGCTGTATCCTGCTGATATCGTTCGTGGCTATCTACTACTTTTCCTACAAGAACGTCAAGGAAGACTTTTACGACCGTCTGCGGTCAAAGGCGGAGGGGACTGCCTCTCTTTTGCTGAAAGTCAAGGAAATCGACAACGAGCTCCTCCGGATCATCGACGGTACTAACCGCGATCAGATCTTCAATGACAATATGATCATTTTCGATGAAGAAAACAGGGTGATCTATACCAACATTATCCCCCCCGCCCAACCAGCCATTTCGGTCTCCAATTACTGGCTCGATGAAATCAGGAAGGCCGGTGAAATCCGCTACAGTGACGGGGACTATGAGGTGATTGGGCTCTATTACAAGTATCCCTACAACCGGTCGGTCGTCCTGTTTGCTGGTCAGGATCTTTACGGTAAGGCGAACCTGGCTAACCTTCGCGCTGTTCTGGCCATTATTTTCCTGGTGGTGACGGCGGTGGTGGCCCTGGCGGGGTGGTTGTTTGCCCAACGGGCCATTGCTCCCATTACCCGGGTGATGAACGAACTCGAGGGTATCCTGCCCCAGAACCTGGGCGTCCGGCTCAAAACCAACAACAATAAGGATGAGATCGGCCGGCTGACGGATACCTTCAACAAACTGCTCGACCGGATTGAAAATGCTTTCAAGGTCCAGAAAACCTTTGTGGCCAACGTCTCCCACGAACTCAAAAATCCCCTGACCAAGATCAATTCTCAGCTGGAGGTAGTCCTGCTGAAGGATCGCGAACCGGAAACCTATCGCCAGACCATATCCTCGGTACTGGAAGATATCAAGGATCTCTCGCTGCTGTCCGATTCCCTCCTGGAACTGGCCAAAGTAAGTGATGACCGGAAAGACCTTCTGACCGAAAAGGTCCGTATCGACGATCTCCTGCTCGACATTCGGGAGAAGATGCTCAAGATGCGGACAGATTACAATGTCGGGATTAACCTTGGCGAGCTCCCGGAAGATGACAGCTGGCTGGAACTGCAGGGTAACAGCGGACTGCTTAAGACCGCCTTTCTCAACCTGATGGACAATGGCTGCAAATTCTCGCCCGACCATACCGTGAATGTAATACTATCGGTGGAACCCCATGAAATCGCGGTGGGAGTAGGCAACAACGGAGAACCCATTCCAGAACATGACCAGTCGCAGATATTCCATCCGTTTTTCAGGAGCAACAAAACAGCGGGCGTCAAGGGTTACGGGATAGGTTTGTCACTGGCCGAGCGTATCGTGCGCCTGCATGGGGGGTATATCGGCCTGCAGACCCGGCAGGAAGGAACCGTGTTTACGGTGCATTTTCCCCGGAATTGATGTTTGTGTATGGCAGGTATTATTAGCCAGGTAAATGGTAAGGATTACCTGTAATAGTCGTTGTTACGGGATCGGTCAGATGCACTATGTCTCAAAGCGGTAAGCTGGCATTGTTCGGGAGCGTATTGTGGATGCAGGAGTAAATAGATTACCTAACTTATTGATAGATTGCTAGATATAGGTTTGTCGGCGCAGCTAATGGCGGCCGTTCCTGCCTCATGGCCTGGCCCTGGATGAATCCTTGCGCGCGTGGGGGGACAAGCCCTCCCCACCCCGGAGGCAATTTACAGCCACCCGCGCAAAGTATCCAGAGCACACACGTTTACTTCCGGATATATCCGGTTGTATACGATTGTCATTTGGTGAGTGTCTGATTTTTCTGATAATTCCCGGTATTCTCATGAGCTCGGAAAGCGTCGAGTCTTTGTATTTTCTTCCAGACCACTACGTCAGGCGGGCATAGAAAGTCGGGATCAAGGGGAATTCTTGTGGAGCAACCTTGATTAGGGATATCCACTGCTTATCTAAAATCATGTCACCCCTCTGGGGTTGGGGTTGTCCTGGGGAATAATAGTTATCTATCATCCTGTTACCCCTGAGGGGTTTAGGGAGATTGGTGAAATTCTCATTTTCTGATTTAGGAAGGTAGGCAGGTGAATTGAAGTAAGTCGGCTGTTAATACTGTCCCGGCCCTGATTACCTCTTGTCCACACTCGGAATGAGCCTTTTTCACGCGCGGGGGGACAAGCCCTCCCCACCCCGGAGGCAATTTACAGCCACCCGCGCAATGTATCCAGAGCACACACGTTTACTTCCGGATATATCCGGTTGTATACGGCTTTCATCCTCAGTTACAGATCGGAATGTGTCGGGGCAATAAAGTTTCCAACTACTTGCGAAGTATGTCTGCCGACTACTTTCATACGTAGCAAATCTCAAATCGGCCATACTGGCATTCTTATGCCGGAATTGCATCGGTTATCAATACCATCCGTTATCCGTTAGCTCTATAATATATGCGCCGTGTAATCCATTTGATGATTTCCTGGAGAAACAGCGTTCCCAGCGAAGTCAGAACGATCATGCGCATGATTTCACCATTCAGGGCCGTGGTTTTGAATACGGGCTGCAGCCACGGGACATACAGCAGGGCTAACTGGAGGGCAGCCGTGAGCAGGAAAGTATACCACATGTTTCGGTTGGCAAAAATGTCGGGGGCCAAGAGCGTATGAAATACCGACCGGACCGACTGGGCATTGACCAGCTGCACGAAACAGAGCGTCGTAAATACGGCCGACTGCTGGACGCGCGTATCATACCCCTGACCCGCCACCCAACCCTGGATCAGCAGAACAGCGAGGGTCATGACCAGTCCGGTTAGCATGATTCTCGGCAGCAGCCCTCCGGCAAACAGATTCTCTTTCGGTGACCTCGGCGGACGTTTCATGATATCCCGTTCAGCGGGTTCACCTACCAGAGCAAGTCCCGGAAGTCCATCGGTAACCAGGTTGATCCAGAGTATGTGAATCGGCAGCAGGGGAATGGCAAACCCCAGCGCCGGAGCCAGAACGATCACCAGAATTTCGGCCATATTGCAGGACAGCACATAGATGATAAACTTCCGGATATTCTCATAAATCCTCCGGCCTTCATGGACCGCCTTGACGATGGTGGAGAAATTATCATCCAGCAAGACCATTTCAGCAGCATCTTTCGATACGTCCGTTCCGGTTATACCCATGGCCACCCCGATATCGGCCTGACGCAGGGAAGGAGCATCATTGACTCCGTCGCCCGTCATGGCCACAAATTGCCCGTTATGCTGCAGGGCACGGACAATGGCCAGTTTTTGTTCGGGTGAGACCCGGGCATAGACGGAAATTTCTCTGACTCTTTTTTCCAGTTCATCCTCCGGCCATTCGTTCAATTCTTTCCCCGTGACCGCGTGGATGTTTTCCTCCGAATCAGACATATGAAGCCGTGCCGCAATTGCCCGGGCAGTCAGAACCTGATCACCGGTAATCATGACCGTTTTGATACCCGCATTTTTACATTGGTCTATGGCTTCAATCACTTCCTCCCGCGGTGGATCAATCAGGGCCGTCATCCCCAGAAAAAATAATTCACTTTCGAGGTTTTCGTCGACCTGAGATGGCTCATCCCGGAATATCCGGTAAGCAAAAAAGAGGACCCGGTGCCCTTCGGCGGCCCATTGGCGGTTGCGAACCAAATGTTCCTCCAAGCCCTCTTTGTCCTCATCTCGAATCACTTCTGCGATTTTGGAAGGTGCTCCCTTCGTCAGCAGAATGTACTCATCCCCGTGGGCATGCAGGGTGCTCATGCGCATCCGGTTTGAGTCAAAGGGGATCTGCCCGATTAAAGGCATTTCTTTCAGGATTTGCTCCCGATCGAAGCCCTTACGAAGGGCATTTTCTACCAGGGCGGTTTCGGTGGAATCGCCCAGCAATTCACCCTCGGCCGCAAAATGCACGTCGTTATTGAGGAGCTGGGCTTTATAAAGCAGGTCTTCCTTACCGTCAACTACCCACTGCTGCTCCACGGTCATCACGTTCCTGGTCAGCGTGCCGGTCTTGTCGCTGCAGATATAGGTCACCGACCCCAGGGTTTCCACGGCCGGGAGTTTACGGATCAGGGCATTCCTTTTTACCAGGCGGCTGGCGCCCTGTGCCAAGGCAATTGTAATAACTGCGGGTAATGCCTCCGGAAGCGCTGCTACGGCCAGGGATAACGCCGTAAGAAACATCTGAAATGGGGGTTCGCCCCGGTAAATACCATAGGCGAAAATCATCGCGCAGAGGATCAGTACCAGCACCGCAAGCTGTTTGCTGAAGATCGACAGACGTTGTTGCAGCGGGGTTTTCTGTTCCGGAATATCCATGATCCCGGCGATTTTCCCAAGCTCGGTCTGCATCCCGGTAGCCGTGACGATTGCCCTGGCGGTACCATTGCTGACAATAGTGCCTTTGAACACCATGTTGAGCTGATCTCCCGGCACGAGATTGTCGCTATCGATGGTGTCGGTATGTTTTTCAACCGAATGACTTTCTCCCGTCAGCGATGCTTCATCTGTCCTGAAAGCACTGCATTCGAGCAGCCGGGCGTCTGCGGGGACGATATTTCCGGCTTCCAGAAGGAGGATATCGCCTGGAACCAGATCCGAAGCGTCGATTCTGACGTGTTTTCCGTTCCGTACGGCTACAGCATGCTGGGCAGACATCTGCTGCAGCAGCCGGATCGAGTCTTCCGCGTTTTTCTCCTGTGAATAACCAAGCCAGGCATTGCCGACAATGATGGCCAGTATGACGTAGGCATCGGTATGTTCGCCGACCGCAAAGGAAATTCCCGCAGCAATGATCAGGATAATGACCATCGTGTCCCTGAACTGGCTAAGCAGGATGGAAAGAGACGATTTTCTCTTCCCTTCCTTCAGGGCATTGGGCCCGTACTGCTGTTTCCGTCGGGAGACTTCGGCTTCCGGCAGTCCGTCAGCTGAGCTTTCCAGGGTTTTCAGTACCTGTTCGATGGACTGCTGATGGAATGCCTTACCAGTTGTCATCTGCTAATAGCTTACCTTGTTTTTGGCTACCCCCATGGAGAGGATCCACAGGCCGGCAAAAGTAATTACGCCGTTGAGAATCAGACGTTCAAAGCCGAACTGATACCCGTTAAACCACGCTTCCGAATTTTCGTTCAGAATGAAGGTAATCAGCGGAGCCGCTACGCAAACGACCGGCACCCATTTGTCGCGTACACCGGCTTTGGTGAACACGCCGAAGGAGAACAGACCGAGCAGTGGACCGTACGTATAACCAGCCAGGTCAAATACGGCAGTAATAACTTCCTTGCTGTTAAGTTTGTTGAATACTATAATAACCAGGTAGAAGAGAAGCGAAAACCCCACATGTACCCAGAACTTGATCCGGGCACGGTCTTTCTCCTGTTTTTGCTCGATGTTCATGAAATCGACGCAGAAAGCCGTCGTCAGAGCTGTGAGTGCTGAATCGGAACTGGCGTACGTTGCTGCCGTAATACCCAGCAGGAAGGTGATTCCTACGACAACGCCCAGATCATTCAGTGCCAGCATAGGGTAGAAGTCGTCCGTTCTGGCCGGCGGTGTGATTCCCTTAGTTGCAGCATATACATACAGGAGAGCTCCCAGTGACAGGAAAAGCAGGTTCACTATCACCAGGATCACCGTAAACCAGAACATATTCTTCTGGGCTTCACCGATATTCTTGCAGGTAAGGTTCTTCTGCATGAGGTCCTGGTCAAGCCCGGTCATTACAATGGCGATGAAGGCCCCGGCCAGAAACTGTTTGAAAAAGTTACGCGAGTCATTGGTATCCCAGTAAAATATCTGCGAATACCCGCTTTCCTTCACCGTCTGGAAAATCCCGGAAATGCCCGGCAGATCGAGTTCACGGGCGACGAGAATGATGGTCAGTACGACCGCAGTCACCAGGAACAGCGTCTGGAGTGTATCGGTTATGATAATGGTTTTGATTCCGCCCTTGAAGGTATATACCCAGATCAGCAGGATGGTGATCCCGACAGCTACCTCGAAAGGTACACCCAGTGGCTGGAAAAGGGCGAGTTGCAAGACCCCTGCGGCTATGTAAAGCCTCACGGCTGACCCCACCGTTCGGGAAACCAGAAACACGGCTGACCCCGATTTATAGGACCAGAATCCAAAACGTTTTTCCAGATAGGTATAGATAGAAATAAGGTTGAGCCGGTAATATAGGGGCATTAGGACCGTTCCAATGACGAAGTACCCCACCAGGTATCCGAGGACGACCTGAAAGTAGGAAAACTGGTTATTGACCACGGATCCGGGAATGGAAACAAAGGTGACCCCCGACAGGGAAGTACCTATCATACCAAAGGCCACGAGGTACCAGGGGGATTGCCGGTTACCCGTAAAAAAAGTATTCGTATCGGCCCCTCTCGAAGTATAAACTGACACCAGAATGAGCATCAGAAAATAGGAGATGAGGATGCCGAGCGCTATATAGGGATTCATTGAATGTGAAATAAATGGTATTTTTTGGTAAATTGTAAGAAGTTCTGCAGTTTGTTTTTGGGAGGTGAAACTACAAAAAAACCTTCTTTAGTTGGCCATATTTGAGTAGATTTGCTTGGTAAAATCAAATTTGGATTGAGAATGCAGATCAGTGTAGATACCGAAGACGAAGTATTGCAGGAAACCATTGATACCGAAGTCAGGAACCTGGTAGTGTTCAACGATGACGTAAATACTTTTGACTGGGTTATAGAAACACTTATGGAGGTTTGTGGGCATACCCATGAGCAGGCTGAACAGTGTACGCTGATCATCCATTTCAAGGGGAAATGCAAAGTGAAAGATGGTAGTTTCGAGGAGCTGGTAGGGATGAGAAACGAAATCTGTCGCCGTGGTATTTCGGCCGAAGTCTTCTGAACCACGGAGACATTGATTCTTAATCGTTATTCCCTATGAATTATCCTTCCAAGCTTATTGAAAATGCGGTAAACGAAATCGCCAGGCTGCCCGGTATCGGTAAGAAGTCTGCACTTCGACTTGCCCTGCATTTACTGAAACAGGAAAAAGAGGAGATCCACAGTCTTACCGATGCGCTGATCGCCCTCCGGGAACAGATCTGTTACTGTGCCCGCTGCCACAATATCTCCGATGCTGAATACTGCATGATCTGCAGCAGCAACCGCCGCGATCAGTCGGTCATTTGCGTGGTCACCGATACCCGTGATGTGATGGCGATCGAAAATACGGCTCAGTACAATGGCCTCTACCATGTCCTGGGAGGGGTTATTTCTCCCATTGAGGGTATAGGTCCATCGGAACTGCACATCGAATCCCTGATCCGGCGGGTCTACGGCGCTCCGGAAGACCAGCCAGTGAAGGAGGTAATTCTGGCGCTCAGTCCGACCATGGAAGGGGATACCACTGCTTTTTACATTCAGAAAAAGCTCCGGGACAGCGGTGTGAAAATTAGTACTATAGCAAGAGGAATCCCGGTGGGGGGTGACCTCGAATATGCCGATGAAGTGACCCTCGGCAGAAGCATCGTAGGGCGTCTGGCCTATGAATAATCCCACTCGTGAAAACCTTAAAATTGGCCTTTTTTTGACTATTTGCTAAAATATTTCTTAACTTCCACTTTCAAACCAACCACAAGAAACCTATGAATAGAAAAGAGTTTTTGCAAACCGTTACGGGTGGCGCTCTTGCTTTGGGGTTTGCCGGTACGGCAGTCCGCTGTACACCAGGTTCAGCGGCAAGGGAGGTAGCTCCTTTCACACAAAAAGAGCTGCCCTACGACTTTGCAGCGCTGGAACCCCACTTCGATCAGGAAACCATGGAAATTCATTATACAAAGCACCACGCCGCGTATATTTCCAATCTCAATAAAGCCCTGGAAGGTACAGAACTGTCCAACAAGACGCTCGAAGAGCTGCTGGCAGGTGCCGGTTCTGCTCCCGTTGCCGTTCGGAACAACGCCGGCGGACACTGGAATCATACTTTTTTCTGGGATATCCTCGGCCCGGGTAAAGGAGGAGAGCCTACCGGAAAAATCGCTGAGGCCATCAACGGCCAGTTCGGTTCTTTCGGTGATTTTAAGGAAGCCTTCAAAAAGGCGGGTATGGGCAGGTTCGGCTCTGGCTGGGCATGGCTGGTAGCCAACGGCGGTAAGCTCGAAATCGGATCAACGCCCAATCAGGACAACCCGCTGATGGATGTTTCCGAACTGAAGGGAGCCCCACTTCTCGGACTCGACGTTTGGGAGCACGCCTATTACCTTAAATACCAGAACAAGCGCGCCGATTTCATCGATGCCTTCTGGAATGTAGTAAACTGGGATAAAGTGAACGAACTGCTTCCGGCCTGATCACCTGTCGGGAGCTCATATCAGGCAGGTCTGAATGTATTTCCGCCGTTTCTGCGGAGCTGCATCCAGACCTGCCTTTCTGTTTTTTTAAAACTGTCACTTTGTCAGGTTTGTGGAATTAATTTTCTAATTTTGTAGTTGGTTTAGACATAGGAAGTTTTAATAGATAATTGCAATTTTCCAAGAAGTAATGATAAAAGAGCCGGGTACTGTAGTTGCCAAGGGGTTGAAGGTACTGACAGAGGAAGACAAGGCAGGTTGTGAAACCGTTCAGATAACCACAGACGAACCTGCCATTGGCAAAAAACGTCTGTTTATAGAAAGTTACGGCTGTCAGATGAACTTTTCGGACAGTGAGATTGTGGCCTCGGTCATGCGGAACGCGGGTTATGCGACTACTTCTACGGAAGTGGATGCCGACCTCATTTTCCTCAATACCTGTGCGATTCGCGACAACGCCGAACAAAAAGTGAGAAACCGGCTTAAGTCGCTCAACGCCCTGAAGAAAAAAAGACCGGGACTGATGATTGGGGTACTGGGTTGTATGGCCGAACGCCTTAAAGCCAAGCTGCTGGAAGAGGAAAAGATGGTCGATATCGTGACAGGGCCGGATGCCTACCGCGACCTGCCCAACCTGGTGGAAGAAGCCGAAACCGGACAGAAGGCCGTGAACGTACTCCTTTCCCGGGAGGAAACCTATGCCGATATTTCACCGATCCGGCTCAATTCCAATGGAGTTACTGCATTTATCAGCATTATGCGGGGCTGTAACAACATGTGCAGCTTCTGCGTGGTACCCTTCACCCGTGGACGGGAACGCAGCCGGGATCCCTATTCCGTGGTACGGGAGGCGCAGGACCTCTTCGACAACGGCTACCGTGAGGTAACCCTGCTGGGTCAGAATGTAGACAGTTACCACTGGAAGTCGGAAGACGGGCTGGAAACCGTCAATTTCGCCCAGCTTCTGGAAAAGGTGGCTCTCGTACACCCGGACCTGCGCGTGCGCTTCAGTACTTCGCATCCCAAAGACATTACCGACGAGGTGTTGTATACCATGAAAAAGTATGACAACATCTGCAAATACATCCACCTGCCAGCCCAGAGCGGTAACAGCCGTATTCTGAAACTGATGAACCGTACCTATGACCGGGAATGGTATCTGGCCAAAATCGACCGTATCAGGGAGATCCTGGGAGAGGAATGCGGTATTTCGCACGATATGATTTCGGGCTTCTGCTCCGAAACCGAGGAAGAGCACCAGGATTCCCTAACCCTGATGGAGTATGCCCGTTTTGATTACGGTTATATGTTCTCCTATTCAGAACGTCCGGGAACCCCGGCTGCCAAAAAACTGAAAGACGATGTTCCGGAAGAAATCAAGAAACGTCGTCTGAAAGAAATCATCGACCTTCAGCAGAAACTGTCTCTGGAAAGGAACCAGATGGCCATCGGAAAAGTACATAAGGTGCTGGTGGAGGGTGAGTCGAAACGGTCGGATGAATTCCTGCAGGGAAGGAACGATCAGAACAAGGTGGTGGTTTTCCCCCGTGAGCACTATAAAAAAGGTGATTACGTGCAGGTAATGGTTACAGAATGTACAGCCGCAACGCTGATCGGCGTGGCCGTACAGGAGGTGGTTGTTTAATAAACTTATTGCTGAGAGAAACAGGTATTATGAATACTCCGGAAATACAGGCTATCAAAAATCGCTTTGGGATCATTGGGAATGCTCCTTCCCTGAACCATGCGATCAATGTGGCCATGCAGGTAGCTACTACCGACCTCACCGTATTGATTACCGGAGAAAGTGGTAGTGGGAAAGAATCTTTTTCCAAGATCATCCATAGCCTGAGTGCCCGGAAGCACGGGCCTTTTATCGCCATCAACTGCGGCGCGATCCCGGAAGGGACCATCGATTCGGAGTTGTTCGGGCATGAAAAGGGAGCCTTCACTGGAGCACTGGATGCCCGTAAGGGCTATTTCGAGACCACCAACGGCGGGACGATCTTTCTCGACGAAATTGGGGAAATGCCGCTGGGTACCCAGGCGCGCCTGTTGCGTGTACTGGAAAACGGTGAATTTATCCGCGTCGGATCCTCCCGGGTGCAGAAAACGGATGTTAGGGTGGTAGCCGCTACGAACGTCAATCTCCTTGCGGCGGTAGAAAGGGGCAAATTCAGGGAAGATCTTTATTACCGGTTGAATTCAGTTCCCATTTACGTACCCCCCCTGAGAGAAAGGGGAGAGGACGTGGTCCTGTTGTTCAGGAAATTCACCAACGACTTTGCCGAGCGTTACCGGACCAAACCCGTCAAACTTACCGAGGCCGGGCGTCAGATGCTGATGGAACACGAATTCCCCGGTAATATCCGGCAGCTCAAAAATATTGCCGAGCAGATTACCATTCTGGAAACGGATAAGGATAAACCGATTGATGCGGCGGTGCTGCAGAAATACCTGCATCCCGTCCAGCCCAATACCCGTAAGGGGCTGGTTCACGTCGGCGGCGAGACCGACATGCCCTTCTCCGAGAGAGAGCTGTTATACAAGGTTCTCTTTGACATGAGAAGGGATGTAAATGAACTCAAGAAACTGGTGAAGGAGGTTTTACAGGGCGACAAATTCAACGGCAGCGAACTGTTGCAGAAAAACAAGGAACTGTTCAGCAGTCTGGGACAGGAAAATTACCTGCCAGCTCCTGCGGGTGGCGCCGAATCGCCGCGTATCATCACCAATCCTCAACCCCGTATCCTCGATATCGACGACTATACCGAAGAGGGGGTGGTAGTGGAGGATGTGGACCATACCACGGCCGAGGAAGA
>Ga0182792_1002114_pt1 | contig 14687 bp, 16 predicted proteins | sample Passage237B_FD_130497 | JGI IMG/M metagenome (GOLD analysis project Ga0182792, IMG submission 130497) | Cellulose adapted compost microbial communities from Newby Island Compost Facility, Milpitas, CA, USA - Passage2 37B (version 2) (version 2) ...
GGCCGCACCCCGGCCAAGCTCGACGGGGTTGCCGCCGAGGTGGAGGCCCTGGGCCGGCGGGCCCCGCCGGGGGGCTGCGGGGTCTCCGGCCCCGACGCCCGCCAGGCCCGCGGGGGCGCGGGCGCGGGCCCCGCGGGTGGCGGGGCGAGCCATCACCACCAAGGGGTGATGGCGCCGCGCGATGCTGTCTTGCCGTCATGCCCGGCTTTATGCCGGGCATCCACGTCTTGCAGCATGTCCGCAACGAAGACGTGGATGGCCGGGACAAAAGGGCGTTCACGCCCGTCTTCGACGGGCTATGCCCGGCCATGACGAGGAGCGGAAAGCCTCCAGCGCGGACGAGCGGTCCCGCCGGCACGGTCCGCTATTTCCGTTTCGCTGCGTCGGTGGCGCTCTGCACGCGGCAGGTCGCGGCGGCGAGCGTGGCTTTCGCCTGCGCCATCAGGCCGGGCTCGGCGGCGAGCGCCTTGACCACGATCAGCCCGGTCGGCGACGGCGAATCGATGATCAGGCGGTCGGCGGCGGTGACTTCCTCATCCTTCGGCAGGTCCTCGTGCTGGGCCTCGGTCATCAGGTCGAGTTCGATGGTCTTGCGTCCGGCCGAACGGTCGTTGATGGCGTAATAGGCGATCTCCTCCGCCGTGTAGAACGATACCGAGGTGTAGGCCTGGCTGACCGGCACCGTCAGCTTGAGCGGGCCGGCGCCGAGGTCGTAGCGGCACACGGCGACGGCGAAGGCCGGGTCCATGAACGGCATCAGCGTCGTCTCGGGCGTGGCCGGATCCAGTTGCGTCATCGCGTTGACCGCGGCCAGCGGCGCGAGCCGCGAATAGGCGTCCTGCGTGGCGATGCGCGGCAGCGCCAGCACGCTGACCAGATGCACGATGCCGCCCAGCACGATGCCGGCGACGATCACGGCGAGGGTGCGCATCATGACGGACAGCCCACCGTCTTGATCGAGGGCATCGGCGTGTCGCGCTGGTTGCGCGTCGAGACGCCGCCGACCGGGGTATCGTAGAAGCGCAGCGCCACGACGTAGCGCTCGATGCCGCCGGTCGGCAGCCAGTTGCCGGCGCGTGCGCGCGGCGCCAGCGTCACCGCAAAACTGCCGTCGGCGCCGCGCACCACCTCCTGACTGGTGAAGCCGTAGCGTTCGAGCGTGTTGGCAACGAGGCGGCCGGCGAGATCGTGCAGCGTCAGCGTCCAGAACCGCGCCGCCGGCGTGGTGCCGCCGATCACCACGTCGCAGCGCCCGTCGAGCGGGCGGCCGTCGCTGTCCTTGCTGGCGAGGAACGCCACCCCGTCGCCGATGCCGAGCGGCAGTTCGCCGCTGCGTGCGATCGCCGCGCGCGCGTAAGGGTCGACCGAGCGGGTGCCGGCCTGCGGCCGCGCCAGCCATGGCCCGATGGCGACGGTGGCGATGTCCACGCCGCGCGTCGCCGTCATCCAGGTGGCGCCGAGCCCGATGCCGCCGGCAAGGGCAAACATCATCAGGGTCATCAGGATCAGCCGCACGGCAGTCGCGCCTTGGTCATGGCAAATTGGTCATGGCAAATCGGTCATGGTCAGATGGGTGACGAGCAAACCGCGCATCGGTCCAGGTCGCGCATCAGTCGTTGTGGGCGAGGCTGGCGCCGCCGTCGACGGCGCTGGTGCGGGCCGCGGCGCGGCTGGCGTCCTCCAGAAGCTTCTCGATGCGGATCAGCACGTCGGCGCCGCGCCGCGTCAGCACCGGCGGCGGTCCGGGCGGCGGCTCCTCGGCTTCGGTCGCCGCGCGCCCGGCGGCCACCGCCTGCGGCAGCTTCCTGCCCGGACCGACGCCGGGAATCTCCTTGATCTCCACGCCCTGATGCGCCGCCATCATGATGTCGTGCCACGTCTGCGCCGGCAGCGAGCCGCCGGTCATGCGGTTGGTCGGCGAATAGTCGTCGTTGCCGTACCACACCGCGCAAGTGAAGTTGCCGGTATAGCCGACGAACCACGCGTCGCGATAGGCGTTGGTGGTGCCGGTCTTGCCGGCGGCGGGAATGCCGTCGAGCTGGGCGCGCCGCGCGGTGCCTTCGCTGACGACGTGGCTCATCATCCCGGCCATGTCGGCGGCGACCGAGGCCGGGATCGCCTGCGACGGTTTCGGGCCGTCGCGGTCGAAGCGCCACACCAGGTCGCCCATGCCGGTGCGCACCTCGAGAATGGCATGCGGCGTCACCGCCTTGCCCTTGTTGGGGAAGGTGGCATAGGCGACCGCGTGCTCCAGCACCGTCACCTCGTCGGCGCCGATCGGTAGCGAGGGCGTATCCGGCAGCGGCGTGACGATGCCGAACTTGCGCGCCGTCTCGACGATCATCTGCCGGCCCTTCTTGGCGCTGGCCCAGACGTTGCGCGGGTTGCCGCCGATGGCGATCGACAGCTTGACCGGGATGACGTTGATCGAGCGCGTCAATGCCGTGGTCAGCGTGATCGAGCCGGAATAGGAGCGGCCGTAGTTCTGCGGACACCAGTTGCCGAGGCAGACCGGGCCGTCCACCACGATCGAGGTCGGCTTGAAACCGTTCATCAGGGCGGTGGCGTAGACGTAGGGCTTGAACGACGACCCGGGCTGGCGCATCGCGTCGGTGGCGCGGTTGAACTGGCTGGTGCCGTAGTCGCGGCCGCCGACCATCGCGCGCACGCCGCCGTCGAGGTCGGCGACCACGGTTGCGGCCTGCGTTGCGTGATAGTCGCGGCCGAACTGGCGCAACTGGTTCTCGACGGTCTCCTCGGCGGCGCGCTGCACGTTCATGTCGATGGTGGTGCGCACCACGAACACGCGCTCGGTATAGGAGCGCGGGAAGGTATCGACCACCTTGCGCATCTCGTCGAATGCCCAGTCGAGAAAATAGTTCGGCGAGTTCTCGTCGCGGCGATCGACTACGCTTGCCGGGTTGCGCCGTGCGCCGAACACCTGGCCCTCGGTCATGAAGCCGGCCTCGACCAGATTGTCGAGCACGACGTTGGCGCGGGCGCGCGCCGCCGGCAGGTTGATATGCGGCGCGTAGCGCGTCGGCGCCTTGAACAGGCCGGCCAGCATCGCCGCCTCCGCCAGCGTGACGTCGCGCACCGACTTGTTGAAGTAGAAATGCGCGGCGCCATCGGCGCCGAAGGTGCCGCCGCCCATATAGGCGCGGTCGAGATAGAGTTTCAGGATCTCGTTCTTGGTCAGCCGCGATTCCAGCCATAGCGCCAGGAACGCCTCGTTGATCTTGCGCTCCAGCGTGCGTTCGTTGGACAGGAACAGGTTCTTGGCGAGCTGCTGGGTGATCGAGGAGCCGCCCTGACGCACGCCGCCGGCCTGCGCGTTGGTGACCAGCGCGCGGAAGGTGCCGGCGATGTCGATGCCGAAATGGTCGTAGAAGCGGCGATCTTCGGTGGCGAGCGTCGCCTTGATCAGGTTGTCGGGAAAGTCTTCGAGCGGGATGGCGTCGTTATGCTTGATGCCGCGGCTGCCGACCGGGTTGCCGTAGCGGTCGAGGAAGGTCACCGCGAGGTCGGCCTTCTTCAGCCAGTTCTCGTCGGCGGTCTCGCGGAAGGCCGGCTGCGCCAGCGCCAGCAGCACGACGAGGCCGGCGAAGCCCATGGTCGCCGCCTCCGACAGCGGCTCGACGATGACCCAGCGTTTCCAGCTTCCGACGTGGAAGCGGTCCATGAAGGTGGAAAAGCGCTCATAGGTCTCGCGCAGGCCCACCGCGCTGGAAAACAGCGAGGAATCGATGCGTGCGTCGAGGTCCAGCAGAAAATGCCGGAGGCGCTGCATCCAGTCGGGAGGCGATGGAGGTGACACCAACAGTCCTACGTCGTGGCGGCGAAGCCGTGTCGGCACGCTTCACCGCTGTCATGCGGCAATGTTACGGCAATCCCGTGGCGGCTGTCCGCCGCGAGATTGGCCATCGTCTGACCCGGCCGGGCCCTTGGCGAAGCGACGCCGTTCCTTCGAGCGGCCATGCCGGCAACCGGCAATAACGGCTTAAAGCGTTTCATCAAAGACTTCAGCATCGAAATGGTTCAAAAGACCGTGGAACGGTTGCGGCGGGCGAGGTTTGCCCGACATAAGGGACACCATGGCGAAGCGCTCCGACCCGACCCCGAAAGTCCAGGAAAAATTCTGGAAAACCAAGACGTTGGAGGAAATGTCCGACGCCGAATGGGAGAGCCTGTGCGACGGCTGCGGGCGCTGCTGCCTGGAGAAGCTCGAGGACGAGGATTCGGGCCGCATCTACTACACCCACGTCGCCTGCCGGCTGTTCGATGCCGGCCGCTGCACCTGCCGCGACTATGCCAACCGCTCGGCCAAGGTGCCCGACTGCGTGCGGCTGACGCCGGACAACGTGCGCACCCTGAAGTGGCTGCCGCCGAGCTGCGCCTACCGTCTGGTCGCCGAAGGCCGTGACCTCCACTGGTGGCACCCGCTGGTCTCCGGCGATCCCGATACCGTTCACGAGGCGGGCGTGTCGGTGCGCGGCCGCGTCGTCGGCACCGAGACCGAGATTGCCGCCGACGACCTGGAGCACCATATCGTGCGCTGGCCGCGGCTGTTGCCCAAGCGCGCGCGGCGGCCGAAGCCGTCGCCGCAGACCCCGCGCAGGTTCAAAGCGGCGTCGCCGGAGCGATGAAACGCACCCATGCGCGGGCATGGCTGTCGCCTCGCGGCGGTGCCAGATAATGTCCCGGCCCCGCGCCACCTGTTCTACGCATCACCAAGCCGAACGCATGAGCCGCTTTGTTCCCGATCCGGCCGATGAGGAGCCGGTGCCCGACGATATGACAGCCGGCGCCACCGGGTTGCCGGACGTCGTGCTCGACGTCGCCGAGACGCCGCCGCTCGCGCCGCATGCGCCGCTGTCGCGGCGCGACGTCCGCACCATTCTGGCGAGCCTGATGATGACGATGTTTCTGGCGGCGCTCGACCAGACCATCGTGGCGACCGCTCTGCCGACCATCGGGCGGCAGTTTCAGGACGTCTCGCAATTGTCGTGGGTGATCACCGCCTATCTATTGTCGTCCACCGCGGTGGCGCCGCTGTTCGGCACCCTGAGCGACATCTACGGCCGCCGCGCCATGATCGTGACGTCGCTGGCGCTGTTCCTCGTCGGCTCGATTTTGTGTGCGCTGGCGCCGAACCTGCTGGTGCTGATTCTGGCGCGCGGCCTTCAGGGCCTTGGCGGCGGCGGCATCCTGCCGCTGGTGCAGACGGTGATTGCCGACGTCGTCACCCCGCGCGAGCGCGGCCAGTACCAGGCCTATTTCAGCGGCATGTGGATGGCCGCCGGCATCGGCGGCCCGGTGCTGGGCGGGTTGTTCGCCGAGCACCTGCACTGGTCGATGATCTTCTGGATCAACGTGCCGCTCGGCGTGCTGTCGCTTTCGCTTTTGCTGCCGAGGATGCGACTGATCCCGACCTATCACCGCCGCCGCAGGGTGGACTGGCTCGGCGGCCTGTTGTTGATGGCCTCGGCGGGGGGGTTCCTGCTGGTGCTGACGTGGGGCGGCCAGCGCCTGCCGTGGGGATCGCCCGCGATCCTGGCGATGGTTGGCGCCGCCGCGCTGCTTGCGCTGTCGTTCGTCGCGCATGCGCGGCGCACGCCGGAGCCGTTTTTGCCGCTGCCGCTGCTCGGCGGCTCGGTGGTGCCTTATGCCATCGTCGCCGGCGGCTGCGGCATCGGCACCTCGATCGGGCTGATCGTGGCGCTGCCGCTCTATTACGACGCGGTTTATCGCCTGACCGCCAGCGAAGCGGGCCTGGCGCTGATTCCCGTCGTGACCGTGTCGGTGCTGGGGGCGGCCGGCGCCGGCCGCGCGATGGCGCGGCTCAAGCACTACAAATGGAGTGCGATCGCCGGCAACCTGACGGCGGCCATCGTAATGGCGGTGCTGGCGCTGGTGCCGCCGCTGCCGCTATGGGCGCTGCTGGCCGCGCTGTCGCTGTTCGCCTTCGGCCTCGGCACCACCTTTCCGATCAGCGTGGTGGCGATCCAGAACGCGGTGCCGCGCCATCAGGTCGGCACGGCGACCGGAGCGATGAACTTCTTCCGCTCGCTGATGGCGTCGTTCGCCGTCGCGGCGTTCTCCACCATCCTGTTGATGGCGCTCGGCGGTGACGTCTCGCTCGGGGCCGAGCAACTGACCGCAGCACCCTGGGTCGCCGCCAGCGACATGGCGGCGGCCTTCCGCTTCGTGTTCGGGGCCGCCGCCGTGCTCACGGCGATTGCCGCGATCTGCCTAGTCGTGATGGAAGAGCGCCCGCTGGCCGGGCCGACGGATCGGCCCGTCGCCCCGGCCGAGTAGACGCTCCGTTACGCTGGAGCTTTTACAGCCTTACGGACAGGCGTGGCGCTGGCCGTCATAGCCGAGATAGGTGCCGCTCGCCGGGTCATAGGAGCGGAAGCGCTGCGCGCAGGAATTGTCGCCAGCGTCCATCGAGGCATAGGCATCGCGTGCCGTGCCCGCGCGGAACGGCGCAGTGGCGATGGCGCCGGCCGTATTCACCGCCGCACCGGCAATGCCGACAGCGCCGCCGATCGCACCGGCCGCGATATCAGCCGGAAGGAATCCGGTGCTGCGATAGGCCGGGCCGGGGGCATAGGCGTAGCTGTCGACCGGTCCGCCGTAGCTATAGCCGAGGCCGTTCGACGGGCTGTTGGGCTGGGCGTCGGTCGTGCCCGGGCTGTGCAGGTTGTAGGAGCCATCGGCGTCGTAAGGCGACGATGCCACCTGCGCCAGGGCAGGCGTTGCCATCATGGCGGCGATGGCTGCGGCTGCGCTCAAGATCTTCAATCCGGTCATGCTTGGTCTCCATTGACGAGGCGCGCCACCGAATGGCGCGCAAGGAAATCGGCATGCCTTCGACACGCGCCATAAACGGACCGTTCGGACGATCGCCGTGGTCGCTTTGCCGTGGCAGCCGATGAGCTTTGGCAACGGAGTGCACCGCGGGTCGTTCCGCGCTTTTGCTGCACTGCGTTCAAACGCGCGTGAGCAGGAGGGATGAAGCTCGATTAGGAAAAAAGTCCTTGACAGCGTGACGCTCCCGCTGTAGGGTCCGGCCATGCTCGATAAATGGGCCTGGCGGTGGGACGGCAGCGGTCCGGCCCCGCTTCTTATCTTCTCATCGCGCGGTTTCCTTCACCTCATCGATGGCGGTTCCCTTGCAATGTTCCCTCGGAACATTGCCGGCGGGCTGTCGTTGGCCTTGCAACAAGCGTCGTGCGTTGGCCGGTTGCTGCCGGCTCGATGAGGATGACCATGGCGGAACGCGAGAACGGACGGATCGTGGAAACGGCGCGCGAGGCGCGGCAGGGCGAACGCGGGCCATCGATCCTGATGTTGCTGACGGTCAGCACGATCCTGGCTGCCGTCGTTCTCGCCATTTTATGGTTCGTGTTTTTCCAGACGTAGGGCGGTTCAGCTTCTGACGGAACCGGGACCGTCGCGGGTGCCGGGGTCAAAACTGTCCCGGATCAGCAGCGCGGCATGACATGCCGCGCAGCATCCGGGACACCCATCCCTCTACGTCACCCCGCGGGCTTGATCCGCGTGTCCATCTTCCGAAGAAGGATGGATTGCCGGGTCGAGCCCGGCAATGACGGGAGAAGAGATGGATTGCCGTGTTTCCAGCGCGGCATGTCATGCCGCGCAGCGTCCGGGACACAGGCGCCGAAAGTAATTTTGCTCATGCCCGACCGCATGTCTTTACGCCGATCCGTCTTGGCCGGTGCTGCCAGGAAGGTTGCGAAGAAAGCTGCAAAGAAAAAGGTGACGACGAAAAAGACGGCGGCAGCGAAGGCGGATGACGAGACCGCAAGCGAGACGTGCGACGCGGCCGCCGGCGGCGAAAATGACGCCGTTGCAAGACAAGTCGTCGTCAAAGGTTACACGCGTGCGCGCACCCCTCGCAGGCGTTCGGCGGTGGAGCGGCTCAACGATCGCCCGCCGCCGATGGCCGATCCGTTGCCGCCACCGCCCTCGCCGGAACTCGAACTGATCGATCGCGTCAGCCGTGCCATCGAGCGCGAGCTGATGCAGATCGAACGCATCGTCGGCGGCCACCATGTGCCGGTCAAGCAGCGCAGCGAGGCCGAGCGCCGCGCCCGGACGCTGGCGTCGCTCGCGCGCACGCTGAGCGTGGTGCGGCACCTGCGCGCCGAGGAGGACAAGCCGAAAGCTGCCGATGACGACCCCGTGCCCCGCGATCTCGACGAATTCCGCCGCGAGCTTTCGCGACGACTGGCGCTCATGGACGCCGGCGCAGCGCCGCTTCCTGCTGGCGGGGATGAGTGAGGCCGAGCTTGAGTTCGTCAATGCCTGCTGGGACGTCTTCGCGCACGATCACCAGCGCCCGCCGTTTCACGCGGCGAACGGCGCGCCATGGCTGACCTGGCTATTGATCGGCGGGCGCGGCGCCGGCAAGACGCGCGCCGGCGCCGAATGGGTGCGGGCGCAGGCGCTCGGCCTGCCGCCGTTCGCGCAAAAGCCGGTCGCGCGCATCGCGCTGGTCGGCGAGACCGAGCACGACGTGCGCGAGGTGATGATCGAGGGCATCTCCGGTCTGCTTGCGGTGCATCGCCGTAACGAGCGTCCGCTGTGGGTGCCGTCGCGCCGCCGGCTGGAATGGCATAACGGCGCCGTCGCCTATGCGTTCTCGGCCGAGGACCCGGAGAGTTTGCGCGGGCCGCAGTTCGGCTGCGCCTGGGCGGACGAACTGGCGAAGTGGCGCTATGCCGAAGCCGCCTTCGACATGCTGCAGTTCGGCTTGCGACTGGGTGCGAACCCGCGCCAGCTTGTCACCACCACGCCGCGCCCGACTGCGCTGATCAAGCGCCTGATCGCTGAGCCGACCACCGTGGTGACGCGGGCGCCGACCCGCGCCAATGCCTTTCATCTGGCGCCGACGTTTCTCAAGACGGTGATGGCGCGCTACGCCGGCACGCGGCTCGGCCGGCAGGAGCTTGACGGCGAGATCATCGACGACCGGCCCGATGCGCTGTGGTCGCGCGCCTTGATCGAGCGTTGCCGGATCGCCGCCGCGCCTGCCTGCGGCCGCATCGTCGTTGCGGTCGATCCGCCGGCCTCGTCGGGCAAACGCGCCGATGCCTGTGGCATCGTCGCGGCGGGGCTTGCGGCGGACGGCACGGTCTGCGTGCTCGCCGACGACACGGTGGCCGGCGTCACGCCGGCAACGTGGGCGGCAAAGGCGATCGCGCTGTGGCGGCGGCTGGAAGCCGATGCGCTGGTCGCCGAGGTCAACCAGGGCGGCGACATGGTGCGCGCGGTGATCCACGAGGTCGATGCCGCGGTGCCGGTGATCGCGGTGCGGGCGACGCGCGGCAAGTGGCTGCGCGCTGAGCCGGTGGCGGCGCTCTACGAGCAGGGCCGGGTGATGCACGCTGGCGCGTTTCCGGCGCTCGAGGACGAGATGTGCGACTTCGCCAGCAACGGGCTGTCGTCGGGCCGCTCGCCCGATCGGCTCGACGCGCTGGTATGGGCCGTCACCGCGCTGGCGCTGACGGCACGCTCCGGCCCGCGCGTGCGGGGCTTATGACGTCGGGTGACAGAGGTTGGGTCTGATTCAAGCGTCACCCGCGGGCTTGACCCGCGGGTCCATCTTTCAAAGATGATGGATCGCCAGCATAGGCGTTCGATAGAGCGCCGTTCTACGAACGGCTATGCCCGGCAATGACGAAGATGGATGAGGCATCGCACGTTTCACCGGGTGATCTCGTCGTAAAGATCGTGCCACTGCGGATTGTCGCGGATAATCAAATCGATCTTCCACTCGCGCGGCCAGTGCTTGATATTTTTCTCGCGCTGGATTGCGCCGAGAACCGAGTCGTGAGCCTCGAAGTAGACGAGCCGCTTCACATCGTATCTCTTCGTAAAACCAGGTCCTAATCCTTCGCGATGTTCGAATATGCGGCGCACCAGATCGTTGGTGACGCCGATATAGAGCGTCCCGCCGGGCGCGCTGGCAAGAATATAGACCCAGTAACTCATTATTCCCACCGTCACCCGCGGGCTTGACCCGCGGGTCCATCTTTCAAAGATGATGGATTGCCGGGTCAAGCCCGGCAATGACAAAGTCGAAGGACGTGGCATGCTCCAGCGTCTCAAGAACTATTTCGCCCCGCCCGAAACAAAAGCCAGCCGCACCGCGCAGGTGCTGGCGTTCGAGCGCGGCGGACGCGCGCGCTGGACGCCGCGCGACTATGCGGCGCTGGCGCGCGAGGGCTACCTCAGTAACGCCATCGTGCATCGCGCGGCGCGGCTGATCGCCGAAAACGCCGCGTCCTGCGTCTTCCTCATCTATGAAGGCGCGCGCGAGCACGAGGCGCATCCGCTGCTAGCGCTGCTGGCGCGTCCCAATCCACGCCAGGACGGCGCCAGCTTCTTCGAGGCGCTCTATACGCACCTGCTGCTTGCCGGCAACGCCTATGTCGAGGCAGTCGCGCTCGACGGCACGTTGCGCGAACTTCATGCGCTGCGCCCCGACCGCATGAAGGTGGTGCCGGGCAGCGACGGCTGGGCCGCGGCCTACGACTACACCGCGGGCGGGCGCAGCGTGCGCTTCGACCAGAACGCGGTGCCGCCGCCGATCCTGCACCTGACGTTTTTCCATCCGCTCGACGATCACTACGGTCTCGCGCCGCTGGAGGCGGCGGCGGTCGCGGTCGATACTCACAACGCGGCGGCGCGCTGGAACAAGGCGCTGCTCGACAACGCCGCGCGCCCCTCCGGCGCGCTGGTCTATTCCGGCCCCGAGGGCGCGGTGCTGTCGGACCAGCAGTTCGAGCGGTTGAAGCGCGAACTGACCGAGACCTATCAGGGCGCGGTCAATGCCGGGCGGCCGTTGCTGCTCGAAGGCGGGCTCGACTGGAAGGCGATGTCGCTGTCGCCGAAGGACATGGATTTCATGGAGGCCAAGCACGCCGCCGCGCGCGAGATCGCGCTGGCCTTCGGCGTGCCGCCGATGCTGCTCGGCATTCCCGGCGACAACACGTTTGCCAACTATCAGGAAGCCAACCGCGTGTTCTGGCGCCAGACGGTGCTGCCGCTGGCGGCGCGCGTCGGCGCGGCGCTGGTGCAGTGGCTCGACCGCGAGGGCGATCTGCGTGCGGTGGTCGATGCCGACCGCATCGACGCGCTGGCCGCCGATCGCGCCGCGCTGTGGGAGCGCATCGCGCGCGCCGATTTCCTCACGCGCAACGAAAAGCGCGAAGCGGTGGGTTATGGGCCGGTCGCGGATGGCGACCGGCCGGCGTGATCGGTCATGGGCGATCTGATTCAGACATTTTCAGCGCGCGGCGACCTTGCGCACCTGGCGCTGCTGCTGTGGGCGGCGGGCGCCAGCGCGGCCGCGCTGTTCACGCTGCGCGAACTGGCCTTCGCGATGCGCCGCTTCGACGATTTCGTGCGCGAGCTTGCGCTGTTCAACGCCCGCGCCGCCGCGCGCAGGCGCTCCGATCACCACGAGGACGATGACTGATGGACACCCTGCACAGCATGCTGCGCGCGATCCGCCCCGCGCGCGAGAGCTTTGAGACCAAGAGCGTGCCGACGCATCTCACCGTGTTCCGTGAATTTCTCGCGCATCTCGAGCGCCTGCAACGCAAGGCGCCGGCCAAACCCGCGCACCGCAAGACGCCGATACGGCGCAAGCCGGTGAAGCGGTAGCTCTTTCGCCTTCGTCATGGCCGGGCATAGCCCGTCGCAGACGGGCGTAAACGCCCTTTTGTCCCGGCCATCCACGTCTTTCTTGCTGAAGCGCCGTCAAGACGTGGATGCCCGCAACACGTGCGGGCATGACGGTTGTGTATGCGGCGCAGCTTCACCCGTCTCACGACCTCCTCCTGTTCCTTCCGACGAGGCCCGCCCATGCACGCGCCGCTGCCGTCCGCTTCCCGTGTCGCGTTTGCCGGTGACGGCAGCGTCGAGGGCTATGCCAGCCTGTTCGGCGAGATCGACCAGGCGCGCGACATGGTGATGCCCGGCGCGTTCGCGACCACGCTGAGGCAGCGCGGCATCCGCAAGGTGCCGATGCTGTTCCAGCACGACCCGTCCGAGCCGGTCGGCATCTGGCTCGACCTCGCCGAGGATGTGCGCGGCCTGCGCGCCCGCGGAAAACTCATTCCCGACGTACGCCGCGGCCGCGAACTCCTGGCGCTGATCGAGGAGGGCGCCATCGACGGGCTGTCGATCGGCTATCTCACCGTGCGCGCGCGCATCGATCCGGCGACGCGCATCCGCAGGCTGTACCAGGTCGATCTCTGGGAGATTTCCATCGTCACCTTTCCGCTGCTCGCCGGCGCGCGCGTGCATGCGGTGAAGCCGTCGCGCCGCTGATCACCATCAAGGAGAGCCCCATGGACTTTGACATTTCCGCCACCGCGCCGGAGCAGAAGGCCGGCGTCGTCACGCCGCACGACGAGTTGATGCGCGCCTTCGAGGCGTTTCGCGACGCCAACGACGAGCGCCTCGCCGCGCTCGAGCGGCGCTCCGCCGACGTGCTCCTGGAGGAGAAGGTCAACCGCATCAACGCCGCGCTCGATGGCGCGCAGCGCCGCCTCGACGCCATGGCGCTCAAGCAGGCGCGCCCGGCGCTGGAAGGGGCCAGCGCCGCCCCCGATCTCGCCGCCGCCGAGCACAAGAGCGCGTTCGACGCCTATGTGCGCTCGGGCGAGGCGGGCGAACTGCGCCGCATCGAGACCAAGGCGATGTCGGCGGCTTCCAACCCCGACGGCGGCTATCTGGTGCCGGTCGAACTGGAACGCGAGATCGGCCGGCGCCTCGCCGCGATCTCGCCGCTGCGGGCGCTGGCGACGGTGCGCGAGATTTCCGCCTCCGTCTACAAGAAGCCGTTCATGACCGCCGGCCCGGCGTCGGGCTGGATCGGCGAGACCGCCGAGCGGGTGCAGACCACCACGCCGACGCTCGATGCGCTGTCGTTTCCGGCGATGGAGCTTTACGCCATGCCGGCGGCGACCGCGACGCTGCTCGACGATGCCGCGGTCGATATCGACGAGTGGATCGCCTCCGAGGTGGAGCTGACCTTTGCGATGCAGGAAGGCACCGCCTTCGTCACCGGCGACGGCTCGGGCAAGCCGAAGGGTTTTCTGAGCTATGATACCGTGGCCAATGCGTCGTGGGCCTGGGGCAAGCTCGGCACGGTCGCGAGCGGCGGCGCCGCCGGCTTTGCCGCCTCGCATCCCTCCGATGCGCTGGTCGATCTGATCTACGCGCTGAAGGCCGGCTACCGCCAGAACGGCGCCTTCGTCATGAACCGCAAGACGCAAGCCGCGATCCGCAAGTTCAAGGATGTCGGTGGCGGCTACTTGTGGCAGCCGCCGGCGCAGCCGGGCGGGCGCGCCTCGCTGATGACGTTCCCGGTGATCGAGTCCGAGGACATGCCGGATCTCGACACCGACGCCCTGCCGGTGGCGTTCGGCGATTTCCGCCGCGGCTACCTGATCGTCGACCGCGCCGGCGTGCGCGTGCTGCGCGATCCGTATTCGGCAAAGCCCTATGTGCTGTTCTACACCACCAAGCGGGTCGGCGGCGGCGTGCAGGACTTTGACGCCATCAAGCTGTTGAAGTGCAGCGCGAGCTGAGACGCGTTGCCCGCAACCGTCATTGCCGGGCTTGACCCGGCAATCCATCTTTTTTTTCTGAAGATGGACCCGCGGGTCAAGCCCGCGGGTGACGACAGGCGTATCCTTTCCCCGTCAAGGCCGGGCATGACGAGGGAGGGGTCAAGCGACAATCACAACCCCGCGCCCCACTGCCGCGCGGTCGTGACGATCCAGTCGTAATAGAGCGACAGCGGCGTGACGCCGGTGAGGCCGCCGCAGCCGCTGGCGTTGTTCGCCGCCGTGGACCAGCTCACCACGCCGACGATTGTCGCGCGGCCGTCCTGCACCTGCAGCGCCGGCGCGCCGGAATCGCCGGTGCAGGCGCCGAGGCCGGGGCGGGTGTTGTTGGTCGCCGGATCGACCAGGCGGATCTGCAGCGTGCCGGGCCGGCCGGTGGCATTGAGCCGCGCCACGCGCGCGGTGCCGCCACTCCGGCCGTCGCCCGGAACGGCGACGCCGACGCCGGCCACCGTGAACGTCTGTCCCGGCGCGATCGGCCGCAACGGCACGCCGAGCGGCAGCGCCCGGCCGGGCAGCGCGGCCGGGTCAGTGATCCGCAGCAGCGCGACGTCGGCGGTGGCGCGATGGCGGGTCAGGCTATGGGCGCGGAAATCCGGATGCACGGCCACGCGCGCCACGTCGATCAGGCGCGGCTGGCGCGCCGCGTCGTAGGTCACGAGCTTGTAGTCGGCCTTTGCCGCCACGCAGTGCGCGGCGGTGAGAATGAGACCGGGCGCGATCAGCGCGCCGCTGCAGAAGGTGGCGCGCGAGCCGATGATGGTCACCACCGCCGCCGCCAGCGGCGGCGGCGCGTTGGCCGCGCCGCCGACCATCGCGGGCGCGGCTGAAGGCGCGCCGGCCGCGAGGCCGAGCGCTGTCAAGAAGGCTGCGATGCGAACCCCGCCGCGCGTCATGGCGCGAGCCAAAACCGGTTGCGGCCGCGCTGTCAACCGCCCGTGAAGCAAGGAGCCACGATGCCCGCCGTTCTTTTGATCGCGCCCGCGGTCGAGCCATTGTCGGTCGCCAACGCCA
>Ga0182792_1002120_pt1 | contig 14666 bp, 12 predicted proteins | sample Passage237B_FD_130497 | JGI IMG/M metagenome (GOLD analysis project Ga0182792, IMG submission 130497) | Cellulose adapted compost microbial communities from Newby Island Compost Facility, Milpitas, CA, USA - Passage2 37B (version 2) (version 2) ...
CGCACACCTCCACCGAGCGATAGCCGAACATGCGCTCGGCCGCCGCGCTGAACGACAGGACGATGCCGCGCTCGTCGATCACGATCATGCCGTCGGGCACCGTGTCGAGAATCGACTGCAGGTGGGCTTCACGCTCCTGCAGCGCAGCCGACGGCGGTGGGATCGTCTCTGTCATGGTTGATACATATCAAAGCCGCGGCCGCGCAAAATGCGCAAGCTGTCGCTGTCACCATGTCCCCGCCCGATGATCTTCATCATTGACGACGACTGCGACATCCGCGATTCGCTGCGCTTCCTGCTGAGCTGCGAGAGCCTGGCGTCGCGCTCCTTCGCCACGGCGAACCAGTTCCTGGAAACGCAGATGGTCACGGATCAGGATTTCCTCATCACCGACATGCATCTGCCGGGCATGAGCGGCCTGGAGCTGCTCGCCGCCGTCCGCAAGCGCGGCCTCACCCTGCCGGTGGTCCTGATGACCGGACAGGCCAGTTCGCAGCTACGGCGGCGAGCCTTGGCCAGCGGCGTCACCGCCTTCCTGGAGAAGCCGCTCAAGGATACCGAAATCCTGTCCCTCATCCACCAGGAGGACCCGTCCGGTCGGTAGCCGGCGGCGGTATGGGGATGCGATTGCGCCGCAGAAGCTCCTCGAGCTCCTGCGTGCCCGCTTCGTAGCGGCCTTCGCGGCAGTCCTCCAGCGCCAGCTCCGCGCGTGCCCGCTGTCCTGTGTGGTGGAAGGTGACGTGCTGCCCGTAGCGCATCCATGTCGCATGAAGCTTGTTGCACCATTCGAGCCTGGCCGGCGACACCGGTGGTGGCGCGCTGCAGGCGGCAAGCAACAGCACGCCGAGGTAGAGTGGAAGGGCCGCGCCCGTCCAGCCGCCCTTCATGGTCAGCCGATCACGCCGCGCGCGCCCAGCACTCCTGCGGCGGCCGTCGCCACTCCCGCCGCCAGCAGAAGCCAGTGCAGCCGCTGGACCAACGCGAAGGTGCCTTCCGGGTCGACGAGCGCGCGACGGCTGAACCAGCCGTTCAGCACCAGCGGCTCGAGCACGAACAGGATGACCATGAAGACCAGCCAGACGACCGCCATCGCCATGAGCCACCAACCGGCAGGATCGACGAAACGTGGCCAGGCATGGAGGCGCTCGGCCATCCAGGCGCCGCTCAGGCCCGCCACGGGAACCGAGACGCGAACCTGGCGGGAGAAGCGTCGTTCGATCTCCTCGAACAGCACCAGGCGCCCGCCCGGTTCGGCGAGCCGCGACACTGCCGGCAACACGACGGATGTCACGAAAGCGACCCCACCGAACCAGTGAAGCACCGCGAGCACATGCACCACCCGCGCGACCGCAACGTCGTCCATGACATCAAACCGACGACCGCGCCCCAATGACGCCACCGCCCTCCGCCGACGACAAGCCGTGGTCCGCGAGCCATTCGGCGATGGCGCCCATCGTGGCCGGAAGCTCGATGGCGAGCGGTCCAGCGAATGCGCGCCACCGATCGAGGTTGCGGGCCGGCACGCCGACCAGAACGGGGATGCCGCGCTCGACGGCCTCGGCTACGGCATCGCGCAATCCGCCGCCATCGGCCTCGATCTTGCCGAACTTGTTCACGACCAGCAGCCGTGGCTCTCCGCCGTACAGGCTTTGCAGCACCGCCTCGCCGATCTCCGTCAGCAGGCCGACATCGAGCCGGCAGCCGCGCGCCTCGCGGCCGCGGTGCTCGGCAATGGCATGGACGTCGCCACTCGCAAGGTCCTCCAGCAGCATGTCGCAGGGATGGCCACCGGCGACAACCGGCTCGACCTGCAGCGCGCCGGCAAGAGGCAGGCCCACCGCGCGCAGCGGCTCGATGATCCGCGCAATGATGCGGTCCGGATAGACGCCGTCGGAATAGACGACGGCAGCAATGGCTTTTCTACTCATGACCCTCTCCCGTGCAACCACCGCCGCAGCCGCAGCCGGCGGCTTCCTTGCGCAACGCCCAGGCGAGCATCTGCCGCAGGCAGGCCGAACCCGGGTCGTCGGTGCGCTCCAGCGCCGTCATCAGCGCCAACCATTCCTCGTCGGAGGCATGGTCGGCGAAGCGCCGCGCCGCCGCCGCGGCGTAGGCGACGGCATCGGTCCCCTGTTCGCGGCAGGCAGTCTCGACGTCGACCAGCAGCGGCAGGTCGCCCAGCGACAGCAGGGCCTCCGCTGCGAACGCATCGTCCGAAAGGCATTGGATCATCTGTCCCAGCAGCATCGCGGCCCCCTACTGCACCAGCGGCCCGGCGGAACCGCCGAGATCGACGCCCGTCAGAACCGCGCGCCCGGCCAGGATGGCGACGTACTGGCGCAAGGCCTGGCGCTCCACGGCCTCGGCGAGATACGCGGCGACATGCTGGCGCACGGCTTCGTAGGGCAGTTCGCGGCCGTCGATGCGCCTCTCCAGGCGGACGACGTGCAGTCCGTAGCGCGTCTCGACCGGTTGCGGATGAATGGTACCGGGCCGCATGAAGCGCAGCGCGGCCTCGAATTCGGGCACGGTCTGGCCGGGGCCGATCTGACCGAGATTGCCACCCTGCGCCGACGACGGGCAGGCCGAGTGCCGCGTCGCGGCGGCGGCAAACGCCGCCGGATGCCCGCCGAATTCGACGATCAGCGCCTCGGCAGTGCGGCGCGCGGCCTCGCGGGCCGTCGCATCGCCCGGCGCGGCTGCCAGCAGGATGTGCGCCACCTCATACAGATCGGACGTACGGAAGCGGCGGCGGTTCTGCTCGTAATAGCGGCGGCAGGCGGCATCGTCCGCCTGCGGCACGATCACCTCCTGCTCGATCAGGGCGCGAACACGTGCCTCCTGCGGCGTCTCGCGGCGGCCCTCCTCGTCCTCGATCGGCACGGCCTCGACGGCCAGCCGCTCGGCCTCTTGGCGCAGCAGCTCCCGGATCGCGAGCGCGCGGGCGGCCAGCGTCCAGGCCTCATCCGGATCCGGCGAGGCGTGATGCTGCGTCTCGTGCGCGATGTCGGCGCTCGGGACGACGACACCGTTGACGCTGACCGGCACGGGGCGAGCGAAACGACGGCGCGGCGTGACGGCGGTGGGGGCAGTCATGGTCCTACTCCGCTGGCTGGCGCGAAGGCATGGAGCGCGCCGCGGGCGCGCGGCGCGTGCGCACGACCTGGTAGCCGCGCCGGCCGAGATACCAGACCGGCGCCGACCAGATGTGCACCAGCCGGCTGAACGGAAACGCCAGGAACAGCGTCATGCCCAGCACGAGATGCGCCAGGTACGGCCAGGCGAGGCCCTGCAGCGTCGCCGCATCGACCGGATGCAGCGTGACGATGCCCTGCGCCCAGTGCGAGAGGATCAGCATCACCGAACCGTCGCTATGGCCGATCGAGAACGGCAACGTGGCCAGGCCAAGGCAGAGCTGCAGCCACAGCAGCGCCAGGATGGCGATATCCATGGCCGAGCTGGTGCTACGGATGCGCGCGTCGAACAGTCGGCGATGCAACAGCAGCGTCAGACCGACGAAGCAGATGGCACCGGCGACCCCGCCAGCGACCACCGCCACGATCTGCTTCTGCGGCACGGTCATGACCAGCGTGTAGACCGAGGTCGGCGTCAACAGCCCCACCGTATGGCCCAGCAGCAGGAAGAGGATGCCGACATGGAAAAGGTTGGAGCCCCAGGCGAACTGGCGCTTGCGCAGGATCTGGCTCGAGCCGGCGCGCCAAGTGTAGGGCTCGCGGTCGAAGCGGACCAGGCTGCCCAGCAGGAAGACGGTGAGGCAGATATAGGGATACCAGACGAACAGGAGATGGAAGAGCCAGTCCTTCATGACGCTGCTCCCTGGCGGGCGGCGCGGCCGCGGGTGATCGGAGGGACAGTGCCGTTGCCAGGGCGCATGGCGGCGCGCAGGCGATCGGCCAAGCCTTCGACGGCACAGCCGCCACCCGACGCGCCCGGGCCGAATGTCACTTCCTGATCGACCCAGGCCGCGTCGAGGGCTTCGAGGTCGTCCGGCTCGGGATCGGGCTCGGCGCGCAGGGTGTCGAGCGTGGCGGCATCCAGCTTCGCCCGGGAAAGGGCAAGCAATGTCCTCATCACCGCGGCGTAGGCCGACCGGCGCTTGGCAAGCCGCTCGTCGAGGGCTGCGATGACGTTGGCCGGCTGGCCGATCAGCGTGATCGCCTCCGCCGGATCCCGCGTCGAGGCATATTCGAGGAACAGCGGCAGGAAGTCCGGCAGCTCGCTGGCGGTCGGCGTATAGCCGCCTTCTTCGTAGAGCTTCAGCAAGTCAACCATGGCCTGGCCGCGATCACGGCTCTCGCCATGGACGTGCTCGAAGAGATGCAGCGACAGGGAACGGGTACGGTCGAACAGCAGCCCGTAGCCCTCCTGCAGGTCGTAGAGGTCGCCCGTGCGGAGCTCGCTGATCAAACGGTCGAGCTGAGCACGCTCGATCACCGGCACGACGCCTTCACGGTCCAGGACCTCGTCGATCTCCCCCAGGGCGTCCACCAATTCGGCCGTGGGGTAGGACAGCAGCGCCGCCAGGGCTTTCAGGGTCTTCATCACGCGACCTCCATCGGGTTCTTGGCACGCGCTCTCAGCTTGCCGCCGCCAAACAGGTTGCCGGTTCCGTCGTCAGGCGAGCAGCCATTGCCGAAGCTGAAACCGCAGGCGCCGCGCAACTGGTAAGCGTCCTCGGACGTCTCGCGATGGGCGGTCGGAATGACGAAGCGGTCCTCGTAGTTGGCAATTGCCATGACGTGGTACATCTCCTCGATCTGTTCCGGATCGAGGCCGACGCGCCTGGCGACGGCGCCGTCGATCACGCCGTCGACCGTCTTGGCGCGCATGTAGGCGCGCATGGCGAGCATGCGCTCGAGACCGCGCGCCACGGGTTCCTCGTCGCCGGCGGTCAGCATGTTGGCGAGATAGCGCAGCGGAATGCGCAACGAGCGCACGTCGGGCATGGCGCCGTCACAGCCCATGCGGCCCGCCTCCGCGGCCGACTGGATGGGCGACAATGGCGGCACATACCAGACCATGGGCAGGGTGCGGTACTCCGGGTGCAGCGGGAAGGCCACCTTCCATTCCATCGCCATCTTCCAGACCGGGGAGCGGCGCGCGGCTTCGAGCCAGGCGTCGGGCACGCCGTCGCGGCGGGCCTGGACGATCACGGCCTCGTCGTTCGGATCGAGGAAGATGCCGAGCTGGGCATCGTAGAGCTGCTTCTCGTCGGCGACCGACGCCGCTTGCTCGATGCGGTCGGCGTCGTAGAGCATGACGCCGAGATAGCGGATGCGGCCGACACAGGTTTCGGAGCACACGGTCGGCTGGCCGGCCTCGATGCGCGGATAGCAGAAGATGCACTTCTCAGACTTGCCCGAGGACCAGTTGAAATAGATCTTCTTGTAGGGACAACCCGAGACGCACATGCGCCAGCCGCGGCACTTGTCCTGGTCGATCAGGACGATGCCGTCCTCCTCGCGCTTGTAGATGGCGCCCGACGGGCAGGCTGCGACGCAGGCCGGGTTGAGGCAGTGCTCGCAAAGCCGCGGCAGGTACATCATGAAGGTGTTCTCGAACTGGCCGTAGATCTCCTTCTGCACGCCCTCGAAGTTCATGTCGGCGGAGCGCTTGGCGAACTCGCCCCCCAGGATCTCCTCCCAGTTGGGACCCCACTCGATCTTCTCCATGCGCTGCCCGGTGATCAGCGATCGCGGCCGAGCCGTCGGGAAGGCCTCCAGCTCCGGCGCCTTCTGCAGGTGCTCGTAGTCGAAGGTGAAGGGCTCGTAATAGTCGTCGATCTCCGGCAGGTCCGGATTGGCGAAGATGTTGGCGAGGATGCGCCACTTCGAGCCGATGCGGGGCTGGATGCGGCCGTTCTTCTTGCGGACCCAGCCGCCGTTCCAGCGCTTCTGGTTCTCCCACTCCTTCGGGTAGCCCACGCCGGGCTTGGTCTCGACGTTGTTGAACCAAGCGTACTCCATGCCCTCGCGATTGGTCCAGACGTTCTTGCACGTCACCGAGCAGGTATGGCAGCCGATGCACTTGTCGAGGTTCAGCACCATCGCGATCTGCGCGCGGATCTTCATGGTCAGTCTCCTGTTCACTTGGAGGCGTCGGCGTGCGGACGTTCGAGCCAGTCGACCGTGCCGAGCTTGCGCACGATGACGAACTCGTCGCGGTTGGTGCCGATCGTGCCGTAGTAGTTGAAGCCGTATGCCAGCTGAGCGTAGCCGCCGATCATGTGCGTGGGCTTCAGCACCGCGCGCGTCACGGAGTTGTGGATGCCGCCGCGCTTGCCGGTCATCTCCGAGCCCGGCACGTTCACGATCTTCTCCTGGGCGTGGTACATGAAGAGGGTCCCCTCCTTCATGCGCTGCGAGACCACGGCGCGCGCGACCAGCGCGCCGTTGACGTTGTAGGCCTCGACCCAGTCGTTATCGACGATATCGGCCTTGGCTGCGTCGACCTCGCTCAGCCACACGATCGGGCCGCCGCGCGACAGGGTCAGCATCATGAGGTTGTCGGTGTAGGTGGAATGGATGCCCCACTTCTGGTGCGGCGTGATGAAGTTCAGCACTACCTGCTTGTTTCCATTCGGTCGGCTGTCGATCACCGGCTGCGTCGTGCGCAGGTCGACCGGGGGGCGGTAAACGCACAGCCCCTCGCCGAAGGCCAGCATCCAGCGATGGTCCTGGTAGAGCTGCTGGCGGCCGGTCAGCGTGCGCCAGGGAATCAGCTCGTGGACATTGGTGTAGCCCGCGTTGTAGCAGACCTTCTCACTCTCCAGCCCCGACCAGGTCGGTGCCGAGATGATCTTGCGCGGCTGCGAGACGACGTCGCGGAAGCGGATCTTCTCGTCCTCCTTCGGCAGCGCAAGGTGGGCATGCTCGCGGCCGGTGGCGCGCGACAGTGCCTCCCATGACCGTACGGCGACCTCGCCGTTGGTCTCGGGCGCCAGCATCAGCAGCACCTCGGCAGCATCGATGTCGGTGTCGATGCGGGCCAACCCCTTGGCTGGGCCGTCGGTCACGACGCCGTTCAGGTGCCTGAGATGATCGACCTCGCGGCCGGTCTGCCAGGCAATGCCCTTGATGCCGTTGCCGACCTTCTCCATCAGCGGCCCCAGCGCCGTGAAGCGCGCGTAGGTCGCCGCATAGTCGCGCTCGACGACGCTCACCGCCGGCATGGTCTTGCCGGGGATCGGCTCGACCTCGCCCTTCTTCCATTCGAGCACGTCGGTCGCCTGCGCGATCTCGGCCGGGCTGTCATGCAGGATCGGCGTCAGCACGACGTCCTTCTCGACGCCCAGCACCTCGGGCGCCACGCGCGAGAAGGCCTTGGCGATCGCCTTGTAGATCTCCCAGTCGCTGCGCGCCTCCCAAACCGGGTCCACCGCCGCCGTCAGCGGATGGACGAAGGGATGCATGTCGGAGGTGTTGAGGTCGTTCTTCTCGTACCAGGTGGCCGTGGGCAGGACGATGTCGGAGTAGACGCAGGTCGTGGACATGCGGAAGTCCAAGGTCACCAGCAGGTCGAGCTTTCCCTGGGGAGCCTCGTCGCGCCACACCACCTCGGCCGGCTTCGCGCGGCCTTCCTCGCCCAGGTCCTTGCCCATGACGCCATGGGTGGTGCCCAGCAGGTGCTTCAGGAAGTATTCGTGGCCCTTGCCCGAGGAGCCGAGCAGGTTGGAGCGCCACACGAACATGTTGCGCGGCCAGTTCTTCGGGTTGTCGGGGTCCTCGCAGGACATGCGCAGCTCGCCGCTCTTCAGCTTCTGCGCGACGTAGTCCTTCGGTTCCAGGCCGGCGGCCGCCGCCGCGCGGGCGATCTCGAGCGGGTTGGTCTGGAGCTGCGGCGCCGACGGCAGCCAGCCCATGCGCTCGGCACGCACGTTGTAGTCGATGATGGCCCCGCCCCACTCGCCAGCCGGCGCCGTCGGCGAGACGATGTCGCCGACATTGATGGTCTCGTATCGCCACTGGTCAGTGTGGGCATAGAAGGCCGATGTCGAGTTCTGCTGGCGCGGCGGACGACACCAATCCAGCGCGAAGGCGAGCGGCACCCAGCCGGCCTGCGGCCTGAGCTTCTCCTGGCCGACATAGTGCGCCCATCCGCCGCCCGACTGGCCGATGCAGCCGCACATCGCCAGCATGTTGATGACGCCGCGATAGTTCATGTCGGCGTGGTACCAGTGGTTCATCGCGGCGCCGATGATCACCATCGAACGGCCGTTGGTCTTCTCGGCGTTGGTGGCGAACTCGCGCGCGACATGGATGATCTTGTCGCGCGGCACGCCGGTGATCTTCTCGGCCCAGGCGGGCGTGTAGGGCACGTCGTCCTCGAACGACCGGGCGACGTTGGGGCCACCCAGGCCGCTGTCGACGCCGTAGTTCGCCATGAAGAGGTCATGCACCGTGGCCACCAGCGTCTCCCCCTCGGCGAGCTGCAGGCGTTTTACGGCGACGAGGCGGTTCAATACCCCCGCATGCGCCGTCGAGGCGAAGTGCTCGTGGACGATGTTGCCGAAGTACGGGAATCCCACGTCGACGATGTCATCGCACACATCGTTCAGGGACAGGCGCAGCCTGGTGTCCTTGCCGGCCCCATCGCGCTCCTCCAGGTTCCACTTGCCGGCTTCCCCCCAGCGGAAGCCGATGGAGCCGCGCGGAACCACAATGGAACCTTGGGCCTCATCGAAGGCCACCGTCTTCCATTCGGGGTTGTTGGATTCGCCCAACTTCGTGTTGAAGTCCGAGGCCCGCACGAACCGGTCCGGCACGCAAGTCCCGTCGGCACGCCGGGAGAGGCGCACCAGCATCGGCATGTCGGTGTAGCGCCGCACATAGTCGCGGAAGTACGGCACCTGACGATCGACGTGGTACTCCTTCAGGATGACGTGGCCCATCGCCATCGCCAGCGCCGAGTCCGTGCCCTGCTTCACCGACAGCCAGATGTCGCCGAACTTGGACGCCTCCGAGTAGTCGGGGCAGATCACCGCGCTCTTCAGGCCGCGGTAGCGCGCCTCGGTATAGAAGTGGGCGTCGGGGGTGCGCGTCTGCGGGACGTTGGAGCCCCACAGGATGACGAAGCCGGCATTGTACCAGTCGGCCGATTCGGGGACGTCCGTCTGCTCGCCCCAGGTCTGCGGCGAAGCCGGCGGCAGGTCGCAATACCAGTCGTAGAACGACATGCAGACGCCACCGATCAGCGACAGGTAGCGCGAGCCCGCCGCGTACGACACCATCGACATGGCGGGGATCGGCGAGAAGCCGAGGATCCGGTCGGGTCCCCAGGTTCTGGCCGTGTAGGCGTTGGCCGCGGCGATGATCTCGGTCGCCTCGTCCCAGCCGACGCGGACGAAGCCGCCGTGACCGCGCTTGCTGGTGTAGGCGGCGCGCTTGATGGGATCCTCGACGATCGAGGCCCAGGCGGCGACCGGGCTCAACGTGCCACGCGCCTCGCGCCACAGCCGGAGCAACCGCGACCGTGCCAGCGGATACTTCACGCGATTGCCGGAATAGAGATACCAGCTGTAGCTGGCGCCGCGCGAGCAGCCGCGCGGCTCATGATTGGGCAGGTCGGGCCGCGTGCGCGGATAGTCGGTCTGCTGCGTCTCCCAGGTGACGATGCCGCCCTTGACGTAGATCTTCCAGGAGCACGAGCCCGTGCAGTTCGCACCGTGGGTCGAACGCACGATCTTGTCGTGCTGCCAACGCTTGCGATAGGCCTCCTCCCAGGAGCGGTCCTCGGCGGTGGTGATGCCATGGCCGCCGGCGAACGGCTCCTTGACCTTGTTGAAGAAGGTCAGGCGATCGAGGAAATTCGACACTCGGGTCTCCCGATGAGGCTGGCGGCTAGCGTGCCGCGGGCACGGTTGAGGTGATGACGGAAACGCGCCGTTCGACGTCGAACAGCAGGCCGCCGCGGCGGGTGTAGAAGAACCACGTGATGGCGATGCAGCTCAGGTAGAAGGCGAGGAAGCCGTAGAGCGCCAGCGCCGCGCTGCCGGTGAGCGCGATGGACGAGCCGAAGCTCTTGGGTATGAAGAACGCGCCGTAGGCGGCGATCGCCGAGGTGAAGCCGATGATCGCCGCCGACTCCTTCTCCGCCTGCAGGCGGCGGGCGTCGGCGGTCGCTTGCGGCATCAGCCGCTCCATGTCCTTGCGCATGATCGCCGGGATCATCTGGAAGGTCGAGGCGTTGCCCACGCCGCTGGCGAAGAACAGCAGCAGGAACATCGCGAAGAAGCCCGTGAAGTCGCGCTCGCCCAGGAAATGCACGACGCCTACCGCGCCCAGCGCCATCACGACGAACACCCAGAAGGTGACGCGCCCACCACCCCACCGATCGGCGACCCAGCCCGTCAGGGAGCGCGACAGCGCGCCGACCAGCGGTCCAAGGAAGGCGTATCGCAACGCATCGACCTCCGGGAACACCGTCTTGGACAGCAGCGGGAAGGCCGCCGAATAGCCGATGAAGGAGCCGAACGTGCCTGTGTAGAGCCAGCACATGATCCAGTTGTGCCGGCGCTGGAAGATCACCGACTGCTCCGCGAAGGAGGCGCGTGCCGCGGCGATGTCGTTCATGCCGAACCAGGCGGCAAAGGCGGACGCCGCGATGAACGGCACCCAGATGAAGCCGGCGTTCTGCAGCCACAGCCGGCCCTCGCCCGACGCCTCGGCCACCGTCTGCGGCGCGCCGCCCAGCCAACCGAACACGCTCATGGTGATGACGAACGGCACGACGAACTGCACGACGCTGACGCCGAGATTTCCCAGCCCGGCGTTGAGAGCCAGCGCGTTTCCCTTCTCCGCCTTGGGGAAGAAGAACGAGATGTTGGACATCGATGAGGCGAAGTTGCCGCCGCCGAAGCCGCAGAGCAGCGCCAGCGCCAGGAAGATCCAGTAGGGCGTCGCAGGGTCCTGCACGGCATAGCCGATGCCGACGGCAGGGATCATCAGCGACCAGGTGGCGACCGTCGTCCAGAGCCGCCCGCCGAAGATCGGCACGACGAAGGAGTAGAAGATGCGCAGCGTGGCGCCGGTGATGCCGGGCAGGGCCGCCAGCCAGAAGAGCTGGTCGGTGCTGTAGCGGAAGCCGACGGAAGGCAGCTTGGCCACCACGACCGACCAGACCATCCATACCGCGAAGGACAGCAGCAGCGACGGGATGGAGATCGCGAGGTTGCGACGCGCGATGCGGCGACCGGCCTTCTCCCAAAAGACCTTGTCTTCGGGCCGCCAGTCCTCGAGCGTCCTGCCCGAGAGCTTGCCGACATGCTCGGGACCATGGATCGGCTGCATCTCGGGCAACTCGGGCAGCCGGGCCAGCGCCTCGCCTGCCTTCTCGCGTTCCATCGCCCGGATGGAAACGTGCATCCAGACAAGCGACACGGCGACGACGAGGAAGAGCAGCATGAAGCAGCTCGTCCACAGGCCGGTCAGGTCGTTGAGCAGACCGAAGGCGATTGGCAGCACGAAGCCGCCCAGGCCCCCGACCAGCCCCACGACGCCGCCGACCGCGCCGACCCGTCCCGGGTAGTAGACGGGAATGTGCTTGTAGACCGCGGCCTTGCCGAGGCTCATGAAGAAGCCGAGCACGAAGACCAGGGCGGTGAACGGCACCAATCCCGTCTCCAGCGTGAAGCTGATCGGCCCCTGGATGCCCTGGACGATGTACCGGGTCGGCGGATAGGCGAGCACGAAGCAGGCGACGGCCGACACGCCGAAGGTCCAGTACATGACCCGCCGCGCCCCGAACCGGTCGGAGAGCACACCACCGTAGATCCGGAACAGGCTTGCCGGCACGGAGTAGACGGCCGCCAGCATGCCGGCGGTGACGATGTCCAGCCCGTACACGCCGATCAGGTAACGCGGCAGCCACAGGGCCAGCGCGACGAAGCCGCCGAAGACGAAGAAGTAGTAGAGAGCGAAGCGCCAGACCTGGATGTTGCGCAGCGGTTCGAGCATGGCCGAGAGGGGCTCGGGCCTGGTGCCGGCCTTGCGCCGGGCGGCGAGTTCGGGATCGTCCTTGGTCGTGAGCCAGAAGACCGCCGCCATCACCACGAGAGCGGCAGCCCAGATGTCGGCCACGCTCTTCCAGCCCCAGGCCACCATGATGAAGGGGGCCAGGAACTTGGTCACGGCGGCGCCCACATTGCCGGCACCGAAGATGCCCAGCGCCGTGCCCTGCCTGTCCTGGTCGTACCAGCGCGAGACGTAGGCGACACCGACGGCGAACGAGCCGCCGGCGATGCCGACACCGAGCGCCGCCAGCAGGAACGTGGGATAGTCGTAGGCGAAAGTCAGCAGCCAGGTCGCCACCGCGGCGGCCAGCATGACGCCCGCGAGGACGACGCGGCCACCATACTGGTCGGCCCAGATGCCGAGGATCAGACGGATCAGCGAGCCGGTGAGGATGGGCGTGCCGAGCAACAGGCCGAACTGCGTGTCGGTGAGTCCGAGGTCCTTCTTGATCTGGACGCCGATGATGGAAAAGATCGTCCACACCGCGAAGCAGACGGTGAAGGCCAGCGTGCTCATGCCCAAGGCGGTCGTGCGATCGCTGCTCGCTGCTTGCTGTGATCCCGACTGCATGACCATGGCTGGCTCTTCCCCGTGTGGCGGCAGGCCCAAAGTCGACGCGGTCTCAGGCGCCGCGATTGACCTGGATCAAGCGCGCCGGCGGGAGGCGAACTCTTTGGCGAGTTCTTGCCAAATGTGCGATTTCACTCTTCTCATTTGTTAACGATCGAGCCCGCAGGAAAAGCCGATGCGCCCCACCGACCTGCCCCTCATCCGCCGCTCGCGCTTGTTCTCCGACGTTCCAGAGGTGGAGCTTGCCGCCATGCTCGCGCCCTGCTTCGTGCAGACGCTCCCCAAGGGGACGGCACCGTGCCAGCAGGGCGAGAAACCCGAATTCCTGCATATCGTGCTGTCCGGCCGCGTCGGCCTGTTCGCCGAAGGCCCCCGCGAGGAGGTGCTGGTCGAGTTCTTCGGGCCGAGCGACAGCTTCGTGCTGCCGGCCGTCATGCTGGACGCTGCCTACCTCGTGACGACCCGCCTGCTCGACGAGGGCCGCATCCTGTTCTGGCCGGCGGCGACCTTCCGGGCGCAGGTGCGTGCCAATGGTGCGCTGGCTTATGGCGCGTCGCTCCTGCTGTCGAGCTATTGGCGGACGCTGATCGGCCAGATCAAGGATCTCAAGCTGCTGACGGCCATAGAGCGGCTGTGCGCCTTTCTCCTCGCCCTTTCACCGAGCGAGACAGGGCCGGCCACGGTGATGCTTCCCGGTGGACGTGGGCTCGTCGCAGGCCGCCTGGGCGTGACGCCGCAGAGCCTGTCCCGCGCCTTTGCCGCCCTGCGCCCACTCGGCGTCACCGGACGCGGTCGCGAGGTATCGATCCGCGATCCGTCGCGGCTGAAGAAATTCGGTATGGCGGGAGCACTGTCCGAACATGCGGAGGAGAGTTAAGGGACGACTTCTTTGCGCCAGATCAAGCGGCGGATCGTACCGGGCTGCGATACTGCGCACATCCAACTCAGGGGGTCGTTCTCATGTCCGCCGTTCCCCGGCTCAGGCCCTATACGGGGCCGGCCCTGCTCTCCTACGGCTTCCGGCCCTTCTTCCTGCTCGGCTCGGCGTGGGCCGGGCTGGAGGTGCTGGCCTGGCTGCCGGTCCTCCATGGCGATCTCTCCATTCCGACGGCCTTCTCTGTCCGCGACTGGCACGTCCATGAGCTGCTGTACGGTTACCTGGCCGCGGTCATTGCGGGCTTCCTGCTGACGGCCATTCCGAACTGGACAGGACGCCTGCCGCTGCAGGGGCCGTCCCTTGCCGTCCTCGTGCTGACATGGCTGACGGGACGCTACGCCGTCACCTTCTCGAATGGCATCGGCTGGCTGCCGGCGGCCATCATCGATGTCGCCTTCCTCGCGCTGATGACAGGCGCCGTGGTGCGCGAGATCGTCGCCGGCAGAAACTGGCGCAATCTCAAGATCGCGGCTCTCCTTGGCCTGCTGAGTGTCGGCAATCTCGGCTTTCACATCGAGGCGCATTTCGAAGGGGCCGCCATCTACGCCACACGAGTCGGCATCGCCGTCATCCTCATGCTGATCATGGTGATCGGCGGGCGCATTATCCCGAGCTTCACGCGCAACTGGCTGGCGCGCCAGGGCGCGGGCCGGCTGCCCGCCCCTTTCGGCCGTTTCGACACGGCGTGCCTGGCGTTGAGTGGCGCAAGCCTGGCAGCATGGTGCGTCATGCCCGAAGCACCCGCCACCGGCGTGGCGCTGCTCGCTGCGGCGGCCGTCAACGTCGTGCGGCCTGCCCGCTGGGCAGGCGAGCGCACTCTGCCCGACCGGCTCGTTCTGGTGCTGCATGTCGGCTTCGCCTTCGTGCCCTTGGGATTCCTCCTGTCCGGACTGGCAGCCTTCGACGCGATCATGCCGAGCGCCGGTATCCACGCCTGGACGACAGGCGCCATGGGCATCATGACGCTCGCCGTCATGAGCCGCGCGAGCCTCGGCCATACCGGACGGGAACTGACCGCCTCGCCGGCCCTGCAGGGGATCTACCTGGCGGCACTGGCCGCCGCCATCGCGCGCCTCGGTGCCGACGTCCTTCTCGGCTGGCGCGAGCCGCTCCTGTATTTCGCGGCG
>Ga0182792_1002123_pt1 | contig 14645 bp, 16 predicted proteins | sample Passage237B_FD_130497 | JGI IMG/M metagenome (GOLD analysis project Ga0182792, IMG submission 130497) | Cellulose adapted compost microbial communities from Newby Island Compost Facility, Milpitas, CA, USA - Passage2 37B (version 2) (version 2) ...
ATATCGATACCATACACCGGGAAATAGGTGACCAGCATATCGAGTTGGCTGCTTACAAGACGGTTTTCGACGATGCCTACCACCAAGGGAACGATTCGCTTACCGTCCGGTTTACAAAACAGGCGCTATCCGTCGCCAGCGCTCATGATAACCGGTTTTACCGGTTGGTCTGCTATGCGAAACTCGCATCCGTCTACCATCGGATGGGGGCGTTGGAACAAGCGTTGGTGTATGCGGAACAAGCAGAACGGAGCATGTCCTTCGATTCATTTTCGGCCAGTAAATACGCTGTGCAGATCATCAAGGCCATGATCCTGGCGGGATTGGACAGGTGGAAGGACGCTCAACAGATTGTCGAGGTATCCCTATCTGAGATCGTGGAAAACCAAGCGGATGCCAGGGTGAAACTTTCCGAGCTGCGAGCAGGCGATTTGGGAGACCTGTCTTCCTATACGTTCATCCGCGTGTTCACGGAAAGTGCTTGGATCCTATATCGTTGCTACCGACGCGATCACCGGGCGGAGACACTGCGAAAGGCTGCAAATGTATATTGTGCTGCAGCCGCCATGTTCAACCGCTATTATTTAAAAGGCGAGTACACAGACTTGATAGACGACCTTCACCTGAAAATCACGGAAGGTTTGCTCACATTGAGCATCGACGAGCCGAGTCGGGCGGCAGATTACCTCGACTTGATTGAGCGTAACGCTTCGCAACACTTGATCAAGGAATTTGAAAAGAAACTTTGGATGACGAACAGGCTACAGCCACAAAAGGCAACCAACTTTAACCTGCTCGATGTATTCGCAGCCTTGGAACCCGGAGAAGCACTGGTCAAATACCATGTGGCCAGCGAGCACGTTTATCGGACACTGATTAGCGAGGATGGAGCGATGGTAGCCCGTATTGGCCGCACCGATTCACTCAAGCAGTTGGTTTTCCGCTATGCTGACCAACTCCGCCAACTGGCGCCGGGCTACGAACAATTATCTGATTCCCTTCGCCAATGGCTATTAGGTGCCGACCCGGTTAAAATCACCACCCTGATTCCGGATAATTTCCTGAACTACGTGCCGTTTGAAAGTCTCTATGATGCGAAATCCGACAGGCTTCTCATCGAAACGCACACCGTAAGCTATGCGTATTCACTGCCGATTTGGCTATTGAACAGACAGGCCTCATACCCCTCGTTGAATGCCGTGCGCATGACGGCGTTTTCCCCGACCTACCGGGGTGAATACGTGATGCATGAACGGCAGCAACTGCATGAACTGCGGTACGCCCGTGAGGAGGCACTGCGTGTGGCGGCATTGTTTGGCGGCGACCGCTTTGTCGCAGACGATGCTACCAAGCAGGCATTTCTTGCCCGGCTGGCGGATTACGATGTGTTTCATTTCGCGATGCACTCATTCTTCTACGAGGACGATTTCAACCAGTCGTGCTTGGTATTCAGCGGTGTGGAAAAGCTGTATTTTTCTGAACTGTATGCGCTGCATATCCCGGCGCGCATGGTGGTACTCAGCGCCTGCAACACGGGAAATGGAAGGTTGGTGAAAGGCGAGGGTGTGATGAGCCTTTCCCGTGCATTCACCTATGCCGGTGTGGCCAGTACGGTGGTGAGCCTCTGGCAGGCACCCGATAAGGAGACCGCCGAAATCATGACCCTGTTTTACGAAGGCATTGCCGAAGGGCTGTCCAAATCGTCGGCGCTGGCGAGGGCAAAGCGTGTGTTTATCGAGAACAACCCGATGAAACGGCATCCGTTTTTCTGGGCTGGTTTTGTAGTCAATGGAGACGACTCCCCGCTGGTTGCTCCGCCGCGCAACGGATTCGTGTGGGCCGGGATTGGCATGGGGGGTGTCGCGGCGGTATTGCTTTCCGTTTGGCTGGTGTGCTGGCGGAAGCGCTCAGAGGCGATTCAGTAACTGTTGGGCCTCTTGGCTGACGGGTGTCTGGCCATCGGCCAGCTCGGCCAGCAACTCGCGCGATTCGTCTCGCTTGCCCAATCGCAACAGTGACAATGCACGGTACCACCGTGCATAAACGTACAGCGATCCCTCAGCCGGATATCCGGATAGCACCGAGTCAGCGGTTGTGAAACGGCCGAGTTCTAGGAGGGAAACGCCTCGGTAGAGCAGCGCGTAATCTTCGCCGCTTTGCCGGTAGAGGTCACCGAATAATTTCTCGGCATTGGCGTAGTCGGCGTTGTCGTACGCGCGGAAGGCCTGTTGTTCGAGAAATCCCGGTTGTTCGCCGCGCACCGTAGGCATGACGGTGTTGGGGTAGGTTTGGTAATATTCGGCATAAAGCACTCGTGCCGAGGAGGCGCGGTGCCAGAGGAAGGTACCTCCGCCCACCACCAGCAGAACGGCCGCAGCCGCACCGATCCACCAACGCATGCGCAGTGTCGGCTTGTTGTGTTGCTCATGGTCGCGGAGCAGTTGCTTTAGCTGTGCCCGTTGGTCTAGCGTTATCGCCTGCCTTACTTCCCGCTGGAATTCGACTTCTTGTGCAAAACCAGCATCTTCCACCAACAAACGGTCAAATGCTCGTTGCTGCTCAGCGGTAAGCGTGCCTTCGAAGTATCCGGTTATCAACGCTTCATGCTCCATGTAATTTCTCCTTTGTAAGCTCTTTCAACTGTTTCAGGCAGCGCGATTTCTGGCTTTTCAATACATCTTTGTTGGCATAGCCAAGTTCTGTCTGGATTTCATCCAGTTTTTTGCCATCATAGTAAAACATCCGCAAGATTTTCTGGCATTGATTGCCCAATTGCCGGAAACCCTTCCGGAGCAATTCGACTCGTTCGCGGCGCAGGGTTTCATCGTATAGGTTGTCGGGTATCTCCGTTATTTCGTCTACCATGGGCTGCTGCATCGACGTTTTCTTCAGCCTGTTCAGCATCATATACTTGCCAACACCGAATAGGTAGGTTTTGATGCTGCTTTTCAGTCCATCCAGTTTGCCCTGCCGCGCATGTTCCCACAGCACGATGATGGCATCCTGGTAGATATCCAATACGTCTTCGGATGCTATCGGATACTTCGTCGCAAAACGGACGAAGGCCCCCTTATGGTCATCGTATATCCGGATGATGTCACGATTCGAGCCGCTTTTCAATCTGTCAAGAAGAACGCTTTCTTTCTCCATTAGTAGTTGGTCGGGGGCAAAGTAAACAAAAGTTTTACTTTTTTTTATCCGGCATGTTTACTTTTTCCTTGAGGGTATACTAATAGGAAAACATTGTATTTGCCATGAAAAGAAAATTGCTTGTATTGCCCATTTCATTAATCGCCCATGTGGTTTTCGCCCAAGAATCGGTCGGTGAGCGTGTCGTGAATCGCACGAAAGAAACAACTATTCGGAAAACTGAAGACAAAATCGACGAAAAAGTCGACAATACGCTGGATAAGATTTTCGATGGATCGATTTTCAAAAAGAAAAAGAAGAAAGGTGAAGATGGAAATGCCTCAGGTACGGAAAAGTCGTCCGGAAAGCGAACCACCAGCAGAAACACCGCATCGGATGGCGACGATACTGACTTCAGCAACTATCGCGATTTTGATTTCGTACCGGGAGAGAAAACGCTTTTTTTTGAGGGTTTTTCCAGTTCATCGCTGGGCAACGGTCCTACACAATGGACGGTCACAGGAGAAAAAGGTGAACCGGCAATCACCACGATTCCCGGAAGTAGTGGTCGGTGGCTCCGCACGCCCAAGGAAGGGCTGAGCTTTCCAAACGCATTCAACGATTTCCCGGAAAACTTTACCCTGGAATTTGACATGTATGCCGACCCGGTGGAAATGAGTGAGATGATGAGCGGACTGAAAGTCGTGATTGTCCAAAAGATGGCTGATCGCTCGGAGTACGACCAATGGTTCAATGGATATCCGCAGATTTTCCTGGACATCCACCCATCTGGGGGAGGTGGATCGCTGAACCTCGTCGCAAAGACGGAATACAATGGCAATCTATCGCAAGAAGAAATGACGCTGCACGACAGTACTTACCGGGATGGGTGGCTGAATGGCGAGGTGAACCGAATCTCCATCGCTCGAAACGGCAAGGCTATTGCCTTGTACGTCAACGAGACCAAGTACATCGACCTGCCGAATGGGCTTCCCAAACCTGGCCAATACGGGTTGGTTTTTGCCAACAATATGTGGGGAGACGGCACGTACCTGACCAACATCCGCATCGGTGGCGGCGGCAGTGCCAAGGCCGAAACCATCAGCAAGGAAATCCAGGCAGCAAAGAAGTTCATTTCGCGCACCATTTACTTCGATGTCAATTCTGCACGTATCAAACCCGAATCATGGGCCACGCTCAATGAGCTAGCCAATTCAATCGGGGAGCTGCCCGGCAACTTTCATATCGTGGGCCACACCGACAGCGACGGAAGCGACGAAGCCAACCTGGCGTTGTCCATCCGCCGTGCGGCATCCGTGAAGAACGCGCTGGTCAATGAGTTCGGCTTGGATGCGGCACGCCTGACAACCGACGGTAAAGGCGAGGCAGAGCCTGTGGAATCGAACGCCACGGCGGCAGGCAAGGCACAGAACAGGCGGGTGGAATTTATTCAACAATAAGCATAGCAACGATGAAGACGAATGTGACTATAAGGCGGTGGTTTGCTGCCGCGCTGATTTGCGGATGCGTTGCGGCTTCCTGTGTGGGTGATGAGAATAAAGCGGCCGTGCCAGCCTCGTTTGATGGCACAGCGCTGCTTGCGGCCGCCAATGAGCTAGAACAGCTATTTTCCGTGGGCAATATCGCGGAACTGGTCGGTATCCCCGCGGAGCGCATTTCCCGGCACGTGGAGGACTATGACAACAACCCGTCGCGGAAAAAACTGGTCTACCATTGGGAGTCGCCGGGTTCCATTTCGTTTACCACGCTTTCGGGCGAGGAGGTAAGCCTCCCTAAACATCATTCGGTGGGCATTGCTAACTTGGAAGCCATGGATCAGGAAACGTTCAACCAGCGGTACGGTACTTCCGCAGGGATCAAGGCTGCCATCGATGCGCTGGTCGACGATGAGTCGGTGGATGCAGATGTGGCGATTGCCCAAGCCACGTACCTGGCCGAAATGGCGAAAAACCTGTCGCTGGAACCGCTCGAAGGTGTTGGCGAAGCCGCCGTCTGGGAACTGCCCACGCAGGTGCTGCATGTTTATGCCGATAGCGTATCGTTTACCGTAACGACAAATTTCGGGGACGATCTGGAAGAAAACAAAAAGAAAGCGATCGCCTTTGCGCGAATGGTTTTCAATAATCAATAAAAGATGAAGAGCATATCGACGATGTTGGCCATCGGATTTTTAACAATGGCCGCTACTTATGGAAACGACAATATACTGCAGGCAACCTGTGTCTCCGGCGAGGGATGCACATTCCGACTCTTGGATGTCACAGGCGAAGAGATGGACGTGGTGTTGGGTACCGACAATGTCTATTCATCCATTGGCGGCGACGATTTGCTGGTGCATGCCAAGGTGGGGGAGGAGTGGAAGACCTACATCGAGCGCGACCTGACGCGCAGCAAACTGGATCGCCTGTATGGCGGCGACGGCTACACAATGATTTACCTGTTCGATCCGCAGGTACAACCCAAAGACGGCGCATGGAAGGGCGGGACGGGAACACCGGTGGCTTCGCCCTGTGTGGCCGATATCGGAAGTTACCTGGGCAGGATTCAGGGATTGCATAAGACGGGAACTATCCGGTTCCCTAAACCTTTCCGACCTGAATTTTTGCTGAACAACCCCTATATGCGTTGGGTAACCGTGACGCCCAACCGGTTCCGGGGCATCATGGACTTCGGCGGTGGACTGTCGAGCCCCATGAAGGTGGTGTACAACGCGACCATCGTCAACGACGAATTGATCGAGGGTGCTTTCGAGATTACTGTGTCCGTTCCGGAGCAGTCGCCGTGTCATGTCTCCGTGCCGGTTTCGTTTTCCTGCATAGTGGAGGCCGACGGAACAGCCGAAAATCCGCTTGATGAAAACCAGGAAGACGACCTGCTCCCGGTCAGGTCCAAAGGTAACCCGGGGGATGAATTGTTGCCCGTGAAGCCCAAGGGACATGGCGATGACCTACTCCCAGTCAAACCCAAGAGCAATCCGGATGAATTATTACCTGTGAAACCAAAGAAAAACTAATTACAGATAGTCATGAACAAAAGCACATTCCTAATCCCGATGGTCGCCTTTGGCTTGATAGCGGTCGGAGCCTGCGGCGAAGGCAACAACAAGAGCGACAGTGGGAAAATCGGCGGTATCGATGTCAGCGATGCTATCGCAGCAGCGGAAAAGCGCCGTGGGGCGGACCCGGATGCGTCCGGGGGAAACAAATGCCTGCTGGCTTATCAGGAAAAATATGATCAGTTGCTCACCAAAGACATCGTGTTGGCGCTTACCGGCTTCGACGAAAGAAAGATGGGCGTGAAATACAATAAGATCATGAAACCCGAATACCACAGCGTCAACTACACGTTTGACAACCAGCGCGTGCGCGAACGGGGTGGCTACACCATGCCGTTCAAAGACCATGTGCAGTTGGGGGGTATCAAAGCCATGTCGTTGGCGCAGTTCAACGATTCCTATCGCGCGGTAACCGCGGAAGAGGACCAACTGGTTGATGAGGTATTGGAAGACATGCACGAAGGCAAGGTTACCGACCCCGCCGCTCAGGAAGCGATAAGCAACCTAGAGAAGCAGGGCGTGGACAAGGAAACCGCCAAACAAGCCACGGGAACGCTCCGCGATGCCTTTAAGAAAGTTGCCGAGGGCTACCGGAAGGTGGAGGGTCTGGGCGACGCGGCCGTGTGGAACGTGGAGACTTTGGAATTGGTCGTGCTGGACAACGGAGTGAAATTCGACCTGCAGGTCGATACCAAAAACACCAACGACGAAAACAAAGCAGTAGCCATTGAATTGGCGCGGAAACTACTGGATGCCTGCAAATAAGGACAGCATAAACAAAAGGAGTAGGAAAATATTTTCAGGAATGGTTCAAGTCGGTTTAATAGCGGGTCTGGGGCTGCTTGCCATCGCATGCAGCTTGCCGGAAGCACAACCGCGGACTGTCGTATTTACTTCGGACACTACGGTTGCGGCCGTCACGGTTGGCCCGCCGTCGAGTGATGGCCGGTACACGTTTCACCATTCGTGGCACTGGGCATACGAAAATACCTGGATTCCCGAAGGAGAGCACGGCCATACCGGTGAATTGACGGTTTACCACGACGACAGCACCGGAGCGTGGCTGTTTACAACCGAGGCTTATGGGGCTACGGATGAAATGGCCGATCGGGTGCTAGCACTGCCCACGGGCGAGTACATCACGGCGTATCGCGATGAGACAGGCAATCGCACCTTGCTGCGCGATACGCTCGATTTTCCCGAGTCCGATGAAGCGATCGCCGAGTGGTTGCAACCCACCGGAGAAAAGCAGGTCTATGGTACAAACAACTACGGTTCGCCCACCCTTCAGGCTGCGGCTTATCACGTTGACTACCTGAAAACGGAAGAACGTGCCACCGTTTGGCTGGCCGATACCACGGTGGATATGCGTCCGCTTGTCTATTTCAATAGGCGGATCGCCGACGCCAAACTTCCAATACATTTCACGCCCGGTTTGCCGACCGGTAAAATTGAGGTTGCCGCCGATACGGAGTCGGGCACACACCGTGTACGCCACCGGTTGACCGCGATATCCGATAATTATTACGAAATAAATTTAGAAGAGTATGAAAGCAAATAATATGATAGCGTTGGTCTGCGTTGGACTGATGATTTGTGCAGCGATGCTGCTCAGCTGCAAATCGAAAGAGGGTGAAACTGTGAAGGCCGAAACCGTAGCGACCTGTGCTGCCGAGGCAGGTTGCACGTTTTACTCGGTAGACCTTACGCGGGCCGAGATCGACCAGCTGTTGAACAAGAGCGATTTCTTTGCGGCCGCAAAAGCCGAGGCGGTGCTCGTATTGGTGGATTGCGCACCGCTGATCGAGGAAGAACAGCCGCTCGAAGCCATCGACCAAAAATACGGCGGTGCCGGTGAAGCCCGATTCGGCGAAGGGTTCGATTTCAAAAACCACCTGTTGCAGCATGCCTGCCTTGCGTTACCGAACAACACCAAGCGCATCGACTATACTGCGGTGGATAAAAAAGAGGGCAAAACTGTGCAAGGATATTCGTTTCTGAATATAAAAGGACGGGAAGCGTTTATACCCAATGAGTCATTCATCAAGCTGCTTGAAGACGCAGAAGGGATTGTTCAGATCGATGCCTTCATGAGAGACCGTGTTATGATACAATATATGGTAGACCCTGAAGGCAATAAATGGGAGATCCGGATGGATATCGGCATGACCTACGGGCCATCACCCGAAGATGTCGATAACCTGGCGCATTTTAACCAGCATTTCAAGAAAACCGGCAATCGCGCCCGTTTCCTCCAAACCGCGCTTTATTCGGAAGAATACGCCGGGAAAGACGCCGAGGGGGCGGACATGAATATTTGGCTGGTGCCCGCAACCGACGTCATGCTGCCGCCGAATGAATTTGCCATGGTGGGCTTTCTGAACATCGGCTACCTCCAGCTTGGCGGGGTTACCTACCTCATGCACAAGTTCACCAGCAGCCTGTTTGACGTTGAGGTGACGAGGATACAGGATGGCGAGTATAGCTTCGACCCGACGGGGTATACGCCGTTTACGTTGGGGATATGACTATATTGATTTTACGGATAGGGAATCTTGTTGCCCGGTTTTAGTCTTGGATGCTACAAAACATGCGGGTTAATGACTTTCAAGCCAGGTCCAACTGGTCTTCGGTGAACCGGTTTTTGTAGCTAGGTTTTACGATGAAGCCGAAGACGTAATTGTTTGCCTTGCCCAATAAGAACGACAATTCGTCGTCCGTCATTCCGCGTTCATTAAGCAACGCGATAACCCGGTAGATAATGACGTAGTCCATCCGGGCCATCACGACGTCCGGCTTATCTGCTTTTCGTACCGAGGGTCTTTGGATTACTTCGATCAATAAAGTGGGGTTGGATGAAAGTTGATGCCGAATATGGGTAATTAAATTAATCGGAGCTTATTTGCTTTTCGACAATTTCGGCAATCCAATTTTAGATAACACTTGATTCGCCTCTGCTAATTTTTCGGGGAACAAAACCTGACCCTGAAACTGATTCAAGCGCTTGTCGATTTTGACAATGGGCGTTTTGGTCTTATTTATTCGTTCTATCCTCATAATACAAAGTTATGAATTTTGCGTGTAACCAAAAAGGCCTCATAATCTTCACTAACCACAAATTCCTCCCATTGCTCAATACTCTACGATTTTTTTGATGGACTCTTTAGGGCCTTTACTCGTAAGCTCATAGTGAAGTCTTTGGCTTTCGGCGATATATTCGTATGCTAGATTTGGTTTCGCGTCGGTGTTTCCGTATCTCTACCGTTCAAAGGAGTTAAGATTATGTCAGTTCAATATATCTCTGATAGTAAGGGCAAGACGACTGGAGTTTTTATACCTGTTAGGGGAATGGGAAAAACTCAAAGAAAAGTATGAGGGTCTTGAAGAAACAGCGGAGGCAATGCCGGAATGGTACAAGCATGTTGTGCGCGATCGTCTTGCTGAATATAAAGCGAATCCCCATATTGCTGTCCCTTTAGAAGAAGCGTTGACAGCTTTGGAAAACGAATGAAGCGCTATAGCATAGTCATCCTACCTGCCGCCCTAAACGATGGCCCAGTTAAGCGTATCTTTTCGAATTGGGTTAGGTTGCTGCTTTTTCCTGTATTGCCGATCTGTTGAATGGGTTTTGCGAACATGAACCATCATCCATCCTTTTCGGCCCGCATCGGGATTCAAAAGGTGGTCGATGTTCCGTTTCTTGCAATTGGCTATCGCTTCTCTTTTAACAACTTCCCACACTAGTTCAAAATCCCGTATCCGACATACCTGCGTCTAAATAAATTAGCTTTTTTGAATGGCTTTCTGCATATTTGCCGTATGCCTAATGAAAAGAACAGATTGACCGAAACCGCGATCTATGACAAGCTGTTCCGGGAGATATCACCCGTATTCCTGACGGTGTTCGCCGAAAAGGTGCTTGGACTGGACATCGTGGAATACTCGGAATTGAAGGACAAGCTCCAGATCACGCGGCAGAAAGAGACCGATTCGCTGCGGAAGGCAAGGGACCGCAAGGGCGACACTTTCATATTCCAACTGGAAATCCAGAAGGAGAACGAGCCGGATATGCCGGAGCGGATGGCTGATTACTACATCCTCCTCCACCGGTTGCACCGGCTACCGGTACGGCAATACGTCCTGTACATCGGGCCGGGGAAGGCAGACATGCCGGACCGGCTGGAACTTCCCGGCTTCAGTTTCCGCTACACGCTGGTGTCTTTCTCGGACCTGCCGCATGAGCTGTTCCTCGATGCGGAGCATACCGAGATCCAGATGCTGGCATTGCTGGGCAACCTGGCGAACGCGGACCCCTACGAAGTGACCGAGCGCATCGTACGGGCCATCGACAGCCAGCCGACGCCCGTCGGCGAGAAATATAAACGTATAAACCAGTTGCGAATATTGAGCCAATTACGTAACTTTACACCACAATTGGAGGCAGCCATGTTGAAAGCAGCGACATTTTTCAAGGAAGAGCGCGACCCGTTTTACAAAAGGGGCCAAGCGAAGGGCATCGAAAAAGGTGCCGAGCAGAAAAGTTACGAGTTCGTTAGGAACTTAATTCAGAGCACGGAGTTCGACGATGCCAAAATTGCGTCGTTGGCTGTAGTTGAGGTGACGTTCGTCCAGAAAGTCCGCGCTGACTTGGGCAAGAAAAAGAAATAGCGGAGACCTATGTTTTCGTTGTAATGGTATTGAGCCATCCCACATTAGTCGGGTGGCTTTTGTTTTTGAGTATAATTACTTGTATTTTCCTTTTATGAAATTTAATTTCTATGTTTGAATTATGACTAATAGGCTTTTGCGTGTACTCAAAAGAAAAACAGTTAGAGGTGTCAAGATTGTCAACGTTCGCCTTAACCGCTGGTAAAAAGAAATAATACAAATCGCTACCTTTACCACCATGAACACCCAACTACCTAAATTACCCCAGGAAAAACTCCAAGAAATCTAAGCCATCAAGCAGGTCATTGTCCAGGTCATCGTTGATTTCGTGGTAAGATTATCCTGTATGGAAGCTACGCAAAGGGCACATATGTAGAGCAGGTGTATCCGAGATGGTGTACTTGTAGTTCATCCGTCAGTAATTTGTAGTATGGTAACTCTATAAATAGAAGAATTTATCCAATGGAATTAAAGTCGTATATTCGTCTTTGTAAAAAGAATAATTGCTATGCGTACAAATATGATTCGTGAGAAATTATACGATTATATTCGATTTGCGGATGATAAAAAGATAAAGGCCATTTATACAATGGTGGAGGAAGAAATCGCCATGAGAGTCAATCCGTGGGATGATCCTGAATTCATCGCAGAACTTGATCGTAGGGTAGCCGAGTATGAACGCGGGGAAGTGAAAATGTCGACGTGGGAGGAAGTTAAAGCCAAGGCTCGTGCATTGAAGCGGTAATGTATAATGTTGTTTTACATCCGGAGGCCGAAAAGGAATACCTGAGTTCTTACTTTTGGTATGAAGAACGTTCGCCAGGGTTAGGTGAACGGTTTGCCAAAACCATTGACGCTGCTATCCAATACATAGCCAATCACCCGCTCCATTATCCAGAAAAGAAGAAAAACTACCGTGAGGCGCTTACAAACGTATTCCCCTTTTTGATTGTCTACAAAATCTATCCAAAAAAGAAAGAGATTTTTGTGGCATCCATATTTCACACCAGTAGAAGCCCTAAGAAGAAATACAGAAGATAAACCATGAACCCCAATCTTTCACATTTACCCGCCAACATCCGCAAAGACCTTAACGAAATCGTTGAGGTGATAAAGGATGTGGCTAAGCCGGAAAAAATTATCCTGTTCGGAAGTTTCGCCCGTGGGGATTGGGTAGATGACGCTTATGTGGAAAGGGGAGCCGTTTTCACCTACAAAAGTGATATGGACTTTTTGGTTGTGTTGCAGGATGTCGACGTCAAAGATTACGAAATTAAAAGCCGCATCGTTAATAGAACGAAGAAATATGAGCATCCGGTTCGGCCAATGGTGCGAAGTATTGGATACATCAATTATGGCTTGGAGCGAGGTCAATATTTTTTCACTGACATCATTAAAGACGGTTTAGTGCTGTTCGATACCGGACAATTTGAGTTTGCCGAACCTCGTCAATTAACTATTGAAGAACAAAGGGAACAAGCGGTTGAATACTATGAAAAGTGGGTGGAGAGTGGTACAAGATCACTCTTTTTGACAAAAACAGCCTACGAATCAGCTTTACAAAAGGGATTCGAGTTAAATGAAATAATGTTTTGGACGCATCAAGTTGCCGAATACTTGTATGCAGGTTTTGGTTTAGTATTTACCGGATATAAACCAAAAACACATAGCATTGAAGAATACAGAGAGTATACAAAATCTATCTCTGACGATGTAAATAAACTATTTTGCTATCCACCTAATGATGAAGAGGAAGATCGCCTATTCAAAATTCTTCAGAAAAGTTATATCGATGCTCGCTATCAATTCGGTTACCATATAGAAAGAGCTGACTTAGAAAAGATTTTGACAAAGGTGGAACGGCTGGAACAATTAGTAGTTCAACTTTGTAAAGAGCGGATTGAAAGTCTTCGTTAATTCTCTTGGATTTGTCGAACCAATTATAATTCTTCCTGTTCAGGAGGAAAGAAAGACTTTACAAATCCAAATTCTTTGTTAAGCAAATCTTTAGGGTGCATTTTTAGACCTTTAGCATATTCTAAGAACGTAGTAAAATTAAAGTCCTTCTTACCATTCTCAATATTGCTGATGTTGCTTTTAGTAAGGTCGCACCTAGCTGCAAGTTGGTCTTGGCTTAGGCGAGACGCTTTTCGCAGAGCCCTTAGATGGCTTCCTATTTCCTGAAGTCTTGGCAAATCCCTTTCTTCGTTCATAGTTGATTTTTTGCCAAGGAAAGGGTTAGAATAAAATTATTTGTTATAAGTTCTTGCAACAAAAAGATATTTAAACTACATTTGTCCAATCATCCATGTGGTACGGCGTGAGAAACCAGAACTAACATGGAATGGTACCTAAGGAAAAGATCAACGGCATAACGAGCACGGCCTCCTTCATTTTCTGGTCGCGTAGTTTCTCACGCTCAACCACAATCGAGCAGAGGAGGTCTGTGCCTTGTGCTGTCGTATTTTTCATAATCATAATTCAATTATTTTATGGCATTTTCATCAGCCTCACGGCTTACGAAATGCTTTACCCCCTAAAACCCAAATCCCCCGTATAGCTTGTTGATATAGCCGCCAACATCCGTTGGTACACATTCTCTGATTATCAATTAATTATCTAACCATATCAACAACCAATGAAGCAAAAATTACGCTTAATGGGATTGCTATGTCCCAAAAATAGCGATTACAACATACAATTGCCAATCCTGTTATTGGCTATTTGTGGTTTTATCATGTGTGCAGAAGCCCGTGCGCAGCGCCCGGAGCCCTCCGGGCCTGTGCTGTCGGGTATTGTTATTGATACCGCAGGCCAACCGATCCGGGGCGCTACCATTACGGTCAAAGGCACGCAGGTAAAGACCCTTACCGACAACCAAGGCCGGTTTATCTTACCTTCATCCGAGCCCTCCGGTACGCTGGTCATCAGCTACCTCGGCCATCAAACTATCAATGAAAAATTCGGTGATGGGAACGCCGGTCCGTACCGTTTTGTATTATTATCGGTGGATAACCTTCTCGAAGAGGTTGAGGTATCTACAGGCTACCAGACGATCCCGAGGGAAAGGGCGACCGGAAGTTTCGACCATATTGCAAAGAGCCAGTTTGACCACCGTTCCTCTACCGATATCCTTTCCAGGCTGGAAGGCCTGACACCAAGTACTAACTTTTTGGAATACAGCGGGGCTATATTCAATCACGCCGCCTATAAAGTAGTTTATATCCGAGGTCAGGCTGGTTTCTCGGATGCGAGCCTGCCGCTGGTGGTTTTGGACGGTTTCCCTTACGAGGGAGACGTCAGCCAGATTAACCCGAATGAGATTGAAAGTGTCTCGATATTAAAGGACGCCGCAGCAGCGTCCATTTGGGGTGCCAGGGCGGGAGGTGGCGTTATCGTGATAACGACCAAAAAAGGTGCCTATAATGCAGGCAATAAGCTTTCCGTTATGGCCGGCTTGAGCACGGCAGCGAAGCCCGATCTATTCTATAGGCCGTCGATGGCAGCGGCTGACTTCATTACCTATGAGCGGTTCCTGTTTGATCACGGTTATTACAATTCAAGGCTGAACAACGAGCGTACGTATCCTTACGTAAGTCCGGTGGTGGAGCTGCTGGCACGGCACAGGAGTCTCGAAATAACAGATTCGCAGTTGAGTGATGCGCTGGCGTATTACGGCAGCAATGATGTGCGGAATGATTACCTGAAGCATGTATACAGGCCGGAAATCAAGCAGCAGTACAGTCTTTCTTTAACGGGGGGCTCCGCAGGG
>Ga0182792_1002128_pt1 | contig 14635 bp, 14 predicted proteins | sample Passage237B_FD_130497 | JGI IMG/M metagenome (GOLD analysis project Ga0182792, IMG submission 130497) | Cellulose adapted compost microbial communities from Newby Island Compost Facility, Milpitas, CA, USA - Passage2 37B (version 2) (version 2) ...
CAAGAAGAAACTGCTGGAGAAGCAGAAGGAAGGCAAGAAGCGCATGAAGCAGGTCGGCCGCGTAGAGATCCCGCAGGAGGCCTTCCTGGCTGTGCTGCAGGTCGACGGCAAGTAGCGCATGGGAACCGCGGCATCCACCGGGGGCGGGGGCGCGGCCGTGCGGCGGGCCGCGGGCCGTACCGTCCGCCGTTCCTTCCTTTCTTCCGCCCCGCCCTGCCGCCCCATCCACGCAAGGACCCCGCATGAAATGGTTTGAGATCGGCCTGGTCGTCCTGACCTTCGCCACCGGCATCATCTGGCTGCTGGACCGGCTGTTCTTCGCCCGGCGGCGCGCCGCGCGCGGCGGGCTGCTGGACGAGGAACCGGTGCTGGTGGACTACTCGCGCGCCTTCTTCCCGGTGCTGGCGCTGGTGCTGGTGCTGCGCAGCTTCGTGGCCGAGCCGTACAAGATCCCGTCCAGCTCGATGATGCCGAACCTGCTGATCGGCGACTTCATCCTGGTCAACAAGTTCGCCTACGGCCTGCGCCTGCCGGTGACCAACGCCAAGTTCGTGGACCTGGGCGAGCCGGTGCGGGGCGACGTGGTGGTGTTCAAGCCGCCGCACGCGCCGGACCAGAACTGGATCAAGCGCGTGGTCGGCCTGCCGGGCGACCGCATCGGCTTCCACGGCGACACCCTGTACGTGAACGGCCAGGCGGTGCAGTACCGCCCGCTGGGCGACTACGTGGGCGAGGGCCGCGGCGCGGAGATGAACGGGGCGGCCCTGCTGCTGGAGGACCTGCCGGGGCGCAGCCACAAGGTCCTGGAGTGGATCGACCGGGCCAACCCGGCCGGGCAGGGCGAATGGACGGTGCCGGCCGGGCACTATTTCGTCATGGGCGACAATCGTGATAATAGCGAGGACAGCCGGTTCTGGACCCAGACGCACTTCCTGCCCGAGCAGAACCTGCGGGGCAAGGCGTTCCTGATCTGGCTGAACTGCGAGGGGTGGTTCTGCACGGGCAGCTTCGATCCGGGCAGGATCGGCACCAAGATCGAGTAGCGCATCCAAGGGGAATGGCAATGAAGCGCAAGCAAGGCGGTCTGAGCCTGGTCGGTTTCCTGGTCGTGCTGGCGGTGGTGGGCTTCGCCGCCTACGTCGGCATGAAGCTGTTCCCGATGTACCAGGAGTACTACTCGGTGCGTTCGGCGATGAAGGGGCTGGCCAGCGAGGCCGGCGTGGCGGACATGGACCCGGCGCGGGTCCAGGACCTGTTCTTCCGCCGCCTGTACATCAACTACGCCGAGAACGTGAAGCCCCAGAACGTGAAGTTCGAGCGCACCGACGGTGGCTGGCGCATGCGCGTCAACTACGAGGTGCGCCGCCCGCTGGTGGGCAACCTCGACGTGGTCGGGCGCTTCGACGCGACCCAGGACCTGACCCGGCGCGGTGGCGACTGAGCGTGCCGTGGTCCGCGACCGGATCGGCCACGACTTCGCCGATCCGGCGCTGCTGGCGCAGGCGCTGACCCACCGCAGCGCCGGTTCGCCGCACAACGAACGGCTCGAGTTCCTCGGCGACGGCGTGGTCAACCTGCTCGCCGCCGAGGCGCTGTACCTGCGCTGGCCCCGGGCCGACGAGGGCGTGCTCACCCGCGCCCGCGCCGAGCTGGTGCGCGAGGCTTCCCTGGCCGCCATCGCGCGCCGGCTGGAGCTGGGCGAGCGCCTGACCCTGGGCCCGGGCGAGCTGAAGTCCGGCGGCTTCCGCCGCGATTCCATCCTCGCCGACGCGCTGGAGGCGGTGGTGGCGGCCATCTACCTGGATGCCGGCTACGAGGCCTGCCGCCGCATCGTCCTGCCGTGGTTCGAGGAAGCGCTGGCGGCGCTGCCGGTCGGGCGCCCGGAGAAGGACGCCAAGACCCGGCTGCAGGAATGGCTGCAGGCGCGGCAGCGGCCGCTGCCGGCCTATGAGCTGGTCTCCGAGGAGGGCGAGGATCACGCCAAGGTGTTCCTGGCCCGGTGTACCCTGAGCGAGCCGCCGGTCAGTGCCGAGGGCCGCGGCACCTCGCGGCGGCTGGCCGAACAGGCCGCCGCGGCCGCCGCGCTGGAGCGGCTGGAATCCGCGCACCGGCATCCATGAGCGTCCACGAGTGAATCCCGAAACCCCTGAAACCCACCGCTGCGGCAGCGTCGCCGTCGTCGGCCGTCCCAACGTCGGCAAGTCCACCCTGGTCAACGCCCTGGTGGGCGCCAAGGTCAGCATCGTCTCCAACCGGCCGCAGACCACGCGCCACCGGCTGCTGGGCATCGCCACCGTCGAGGGCGGCCAGCTGCTGCTGGTGGACACGCCCGGCCTGCATCGCGAACAGGGGCGCTACAAGGCCTCGGCGATGAGCCGGGTGATGAACCGCACCGCGCGCGGCGCGCTGGAGGGCGTGGACGCGGCGCTGATGGTGGTCGAGGCCGGGCGCTGGGACGAGGAGGACGGCCTGGCCTTCGACGTGCTGCGCCAGGCCGGCATCCCCGTGGTGCTGGTGGTCAACAAGGTCGACCGCCTCAAGGACAAGTCGGTGCTGCTGCCGTTCCTGGCGCAGGTCGGCCAGGGCCGCGACTTCGCCGCGGTGCATCCGGTCTCGGCGCTCAAGCGCAAGGGCCTGGAGGCGCTGGTGCGCGACCTGCTGGCGCTGCTGCCCGAGGCGCCGCCGGTGTACGACGAGGACGAGATCACCGACCGCAGCCAGCGCTTCCTGGCCGGCGAGCTGGTGCGCGAGCAGCTGATGCGCCAGCTGGGCGACGAGCTGCCGTACGCCACGACGGTCGAGGTCGAGCGCTTCGCCGAGGACGGCGAGCTGCTGCGCATCGGCGCGGTCATCTGGGTCGAGCGCGAGGGGCAGAAGCCCATCGTCATCGGCAAGGGCGGCGCGCGCCTGCGCGAGATCGGGAGCAAGGCGCGGCAGCAGATGGAGCGCCTGTTCGGCCGCAAGGTGTTCCTGGAAACCTGGGTGCGCGTGCGCGAGGGCTGGTCCGACGACGAGGCGGCGCTGAAGGCCTTCGGGTACGAGTGAGGCCGGCGGGCGGCGCGCATCCCGTCCGGGCCTTCCGCTCCCTCCGGTTCCCGCCCGCCACTTCCTGCCATGCGCATCGACGGCGACACCGGCTTCGTCCTCCACGCCCGGCCCTGGCGCGAGACCAGCCTGCTGGTGGAGGTGCTCAGCGCCGGGCATGGCCGCATCGGCCTGGTCGCGCGCGGCGTGCAGGGGCCGCGGCGGCAGGCGCTGCGCGCGGCGCTGCAGCCGCTGCAGCACATCCGCTTCGACGCCGTGATGGCCGGCGAGCTGGCGCAGCTGCGCGCGGCCGAGGCGCTGGACGCGGCGCCGCAGCTGGCCGGCGAGGCGCTGCTGGCCGCGTTCTACCTCAACGAACTGGTGCTGCGCCTGGCGCCGCGGCAGGACCCGCTGCCGGAACTGGACGCCGCCTACGCCCGCACCCGCGAGCGGCTGCGCGCGGGCGAGCCGCTGGCCTGGACGCTGCGCCGCTTCGAGCGCGACCTGCTCGAAGCCCTGGGCGTGGGCTTCGAGCTGCATTGCGACGGCGACGGCCAGCCGCTGGACCCGGCCGCGCGCTACCGGCTCGATCCCGAGCACGGCCCGCGCCGCCTGCTCAGCGACCGCGGCCACGCCGAGCGCAGCATCGCCGCCACCGGCCGCGCGCTGCTGGCGCTGGCCGCCGATGCCATGCCCGCTCCGGAGGACCTGGCGAGCCTGCGCCTGCCGCTGCGCGCCGTGCTCGCGCACCACCTCGGCCCGCGCGGGCTCAAATCCTGGGAGATGGCCGCGGCGCTGGGCCGGCTGTCGCCGCGGCGCTGACCGCCGCGCGGCATTTGGCCGCGTGCGCTGCGGAGCTCGCGTCCGGTTCATGCGCGCCGGTACGCGGCCGCTAGAATCCCGCCATGCCCACTTCGCCCGAAATCCGCCACGTCGGTGGCGCTGACATCACGCCCTGGCTGGACGACGTCGCGCGCCTGCGCATCGAGGTCTTCCGCGCCTGGCCGTATCTCTACGACGGCGACCCCGGCTACGAGCGCGACTACCTGGCCGCGTACGCCGCCTCGCGCGGCAGCGTGTTCGTGCTGGCGCTGGACGCCGGCCGCGTGGTCGGCGCCTCCACCGGGCTGCCGCTGGCCGACGACACGGAGGCGTTCTCGGCGCCGTTCCGCGCCGCCGGCATGCCGGTGGCGCAGGTGTTCTACTTCGGCGAATCGGTGCTGCTGCCGGGGTACCGCGGGCTCGGCGTGGGCCATGCGTTCTTCGACCGGCGCGAGGCGCATGCCCGCGCGCTGGGTTACCGCTGGACCGCGTTCTGCGCGGTGGACCGCGACCCCGGCGACCCGCGCCGCCCGCCCGGACACCGCGACAACGACGCCTTCTGGCACAAGCGCGGCTACGCCCGCCGGCCCGGCATGACCATGCGCCTGCCGTGGAACGAGGTCGGCCGCGGCGAGGTTGAGCACGCGCTCACGTTCTGGCTGCGCGACTGGGAGGCCGCATGAAGGTCGCCGCGTGCAAGTCCCCGGTCGGCGCGCCCGCCGACTTCGAAACCTTCGCCGCCCGGCAGCGGCAGCTGCTGGACGAGGCCGCCGCGCGCGGCGCGCGGCTGGCCGTGCTGCCCGAATACCTGTCGCTGGAACTGGCGGCCATGTTCCCGCCGCCCGTGCGCGCGGACCTGCACGCCTCGCTGGAGGCCATCCAGCCGCTGCGCGCGCCGTGGCTGGCGCTGTTCGCCGACCTCGCCCGGCGCACCGGCATGCACGTGGTCGCCGGCAGTTTCCTGCTGCGCCAGGAAGGCGGCCGCTACCGCAACCGCAGCGACCTGTTCGCGCCCGACGGCGGGCACTTCTGGCAGGACAAGCTGCAGCTGACCGGCTTCGAGAAGGCCACCGGCGCGATCGAGGGCGGCGACGCGCTGAAGGTCGCGCAGGTGGACGGCGTGCGCGCCGGCATCGCCGTCTGCTACGACAGCGAGTTCCCGCTGCCGGTGCGCGCCCAGTACGAGGCCGGCGCACGCCTGCTGCTGGTGCCCAGCTGTACCGACACCGCCGCCGGCGCCACCCGCGTGCAGGTGGGCTGCCTGGCGCGCGCGCTGGAGAACCGCATGTTCGTCGCCCAGGCGGTCACCGCCGGGCAGGCGCCGTGGAGCCCGGCGCTGGACGAGAACACCGGCGAGGCCGCGCTGTACGCCCCGATGGATGCCGGCTTCCCGGCGGACGGCATCCTCGCCCGCACGCGCGGCGACGAGGCATGGGCGCTGGCGGACCTGGACTTCGACGGCCTGGAGGCCACCCGCGACCGCGCGCAGGTGGCCAACGACCGCGACTGGCCGGGCCAGTCCGCGCCCGCGCTGGTCCGCGCCCGCGTCCACGGCCACCAACCCGTCTAGGAGCCGGCCTGGCGTCGACCGCAGGCAGGAGCCCGCATCGAACCGCATCCCGCGGCGACCGCCACGGCCCCCCGTCGCGGCCTACAGCAGCGTCGGCAACCAGAGCGACGTGGCGGCGAGCAGGGTGCCGATCGCGGTGGCCGCCAGCACGTCGCTGGGGTAGTGCAGGCCCAGCACCACGCGCGAGACCGCGACCGACGCGGTGAACGGAATCAGCAGCACCGCCAGCCACGGGTAGTAGGCCAGTGCCACCACCGTGAACGCGACCGCGTGCAGCGTGTGCCCGGAGGGGAAGCTGAACTCGTCCAGCGGCGCCACCCACGCCCGGATGCGCCCGTCGGCGGCGAACGGCCGCGGGCGGCGCGTCCAGCGCTTGAGACGCTTGTACAGGGTCAGCGCCACCGCCCCGGTGGCGGCCAGGTGCACGGAGGCCGCCAGCCCGTCCATCCCGTCCATCAGCACCAGCAGGCCCATCAGCGTGTACCAGAACACGCCGTCGCCCAGCCGGCTCACCACGGCGAAGTAGCGTCGCACCGCGCCGCGCGCGCCCCAGCGGTTGGCGCGCACGCACCAGCCGCGGTCGCGCGCGCGCAGGCGGGCGGCGCGGCGGCGCGGCGGGGCGAAGGACGGATGTGCGCGTTCAGGCTGCGAGACCGGCATGGCGCTCCCTCCGGCGGGCCAGCCCCGCCAACAGCGAATCGAAATCGGCGGCCACCTGTTCCGGCCGCAGCCGCATCACCGCCGCGCGCGCCGCGCGGCCGCGGGCGCGCAGCGCCTCGTCGTCGCCGGCCAGGCGCATGGCAGCCGCCACGAAGCCCCGCTCGTCGGTCGCCAGCGCGCCGTGCACGCCGTCCTGCAGATGCTCGCGGGCCGCGCCCGAATCGAAGGCCACGGTCGGCACGCCGCTGGCCATCGCCTCGAGGGTGACGTTGCCGAAGGTCTCGCTGCGGCTCGGGAACAGGAACAGGTCGCCGCTGGCGAAGTGCCGCGCCAGCTCGGGCCCGCGCTGCACGCCGCAGAACACGAAGTCGGGGTTGGCCTGCGCCAGCGCCGCGCGCGCCGGGCCGTCGCCGACCCAGACGAAGCGCGCATCCGGGCGCTGCTGCTGGATCGCGCGGAAGGCGCGCACGGCCAGGTCCAGGTTCTTCTCGGGCGCGATGCGGCCCACGTGGATGGCCACCAGCGTGCCGGGCTGCGCGCCCCAGGCCGCGCGCAGCGATTCGTCGCGCAGCGCCGGCGACAGCAGGCCGGTGTCCACCGCCCGCGCCAGGCGCACCACGCGCTCGAAGCCGCGCGCCTGCAGGAATTCCATCAGTTCGCGGGTGGGGACCAGGGTCGCATCGGCGCGGTTGTGGAAGCGCCGCATCCAGGCCAGCGCGGTGCCTTCCAGCCACGGCATGCCGTAGTCGCGCATGTACTGGTCGAAGCGGGTGTGGAAACCGGAGGCGACGGGGATGCCCAGCCGCGAGGCCGCGCGCAGCGCCGACCAGCCCAGCGGGCCCTCGGTGGCCACGTAGATCGCGTCGGGCGCCTCGCGCGCCCAGTGCCGCGCCAGCTGCCGCGTGGCCGGCAGGCCGAAGCGCAGGCCGGGATAGCGCGGGAGCGCGGCGCCGCGCACCAGCCGCGTGCGGATGCCCTCGGCGTCGGACGCGGCGCCCGGGTCCCGCGGTTGCCGGGGGCGCACCACCTCCACCTCGTGGCCGCGCGCATGCAGGCCGTTGGCCAGGCCCTGCACGGTCAGCGCCACGCCGTTGACCTCCGGCGGATAGGTCTCGGTCACCAGGGCGTAGCGCATTGCGGGACTCCGGGTTTTGCCCAGAGTGCGGCGCGCGCATGGAGCGGTGATGACGCGCGGATGACGCCCGTGTGACGGCGCGCCGGTTCAGGCCCCGCGGTCGGGCTCGCCGGGCTCCGCGGCCTCGACCCGCAGCGAGAGCGTGCCGTCGCGAACGCGCGCGTGCAGGCGGTCGCCGGGCGCGGCCTGCGCCGTGGACTGCACCAGGCGCCCGTCCGCCGCGCGCGTGAGGATGCTGTAGCCGCGCGCCACCGTGGCCAGCGGGCTGCAGGCTTCCAGCGAGCGCGCCAGGCCGCGCAGCTTCAGGGCCTCGCGCTGGAGCGCGCGCGTCATCGCCGTTTGCGGGCGCGCCTGCACCCTTTGCAGGCGTGCGCGCAGCTGCGCCAGCCGCCGTTCCGGATGGTGCGCGCGCAGCACGGCCACGGCGTGCCGCAGCCGCGCCGCGCGCGCCTGCAACCGTTCGCGCCAGAGCGCCTCCAGCCGCCGCCGCAGATCGGCGTGGCGCTGGCGCAGGGCGCCCAGGCGCGCCTGCGGCGACTGCGCCTGCAGCCGCAATGCGGCCCGGTCGGCGCGCTGCATCGCCTGGCGCAGCCGGTGGCGCTGCAGCGCCTGCATCCGCGCGTCCAGCGCGCGCAGCGCGGCCTGCAGGTCGCGGCGGTCTGGCACCAGCAGTTCGGCCGCCACGGACGGCGTGGGCGCGCGCACGTCGGCGGCGAAGTCGGCCAGGGTGAAGTCGGTCTCGTGGCCCACCGCCGACCCCACCGGCACCGGCGAGGCCGCGATCGCGCGCACCAGGCGCGCGCCGTTGAAGGCCCAGAGGATCTCCAGCGAGCCGCCGCCGAGCGCCACCAGGATGGCGGCGTAGCGGCCGCCGGCGCCGGCCCGCTGCAGCAGGTCGGCGATCTGCGCGGCCGCGCTGTCGCCCTGGACCAGGCTGGGCAGCAACTCCACCTCCAGCAGCGGGCAGCGGCGGCGCAGGACGCTGACGATGTCGCGGATCACCGCGCCGGTGGGCGAGGTGATGACCGCCAGCCGGCGCACGAAGCGCGGCAGCGGTCGCTTGCGGCCGGCATCGAACAGGCCCTCGGCCTGCAGCCGGGCCTTGAGCGCCTCGAACGCGCGGCGCAGCGCGCCCTCGCCGGCTTCCTCCATATGGTCGAGCACCAGCTGGTAGTCGCCGCGCGCCTCGTAGAGGGTGAGGCGGCCGCGCGCCAGCACCTTGAGCCCTTCGCGGGGGGCGAAGCGCAGCCACTGGCTCTTGGGCTTGAACATGGCGCAGCGCACCTGGGCGCGCGCGTCCTTCAGGGTGAAGTAGAGATGGCCCGAGCCGGGGCGGGTGACGTTGCCCAGCTCGCCCTCGACCCAGACCAGCGGGAAGGCGCCTTCCAGCAGGTCGCGCGCCAGCGTGTTGAGCTGGCTCGGGGTCAGGACGTGGTTCTGCTCGGACATCGTGCGCGGTGCGGTCGGCGGCACAGCATAGCGCGGGCGCCGGCGCGCGGCGGTCGCGGCCGCGGGGCTTCACCCGCCTGGGCGGGCGGCGTGCCTGTCCAGCGCCCAGGCCACGTGCTCGCGCACCAGCGGCGACGGGTGGTCGCGGCGGGACTCCAGCGCGGCCAGCGTTTCCGGCGCGGTCGGCGCGTTGCCCAGCGCCACGGCGATGTTGCGCAGCCAGCGCTCGTGGCCGCTGCGGCGGATCGGGCTGCCCTCGGTGCGGCGCAGGAACTCGTCCTCGTCCCACGCGAACAGCTGCGCCAGCGTCGCCCGGTCCAGGTCGTTGCGGGCGCGGAAGTCCGGCTCGTCGGTGCGCCGCGCGAACTTGTTCCAGGGGCAGACCAGCTGGCAGTCGTCGCAGCCGAAGATGCGGTTGCCCATCGCCGGGCGCAGTTCCTCGGGAATCGCGCCCACGTGTTCGATGGTCAGGTAGGAAATGCAGCGGCGCGCATCCAGGCGGTAGGGGGCGACGATGGCCCGGGTCGGGCAGATATCGATGCAGCGCGTGCAGGTGCCGCAATGCGCGGTCGCCGGCGCGTCCGCCGGCAGCGGCAGATCCACGTAGATCTCGCCGAGGAAGAACCAGGAACCGCCGTCCCGGTCGATCAGGCAGGTGTGCTTGCCGATCCACCCCAGTCCCGCGTTGCGCGCCAGTGCGCGCTCCAGCACCGGCGCCGAGTCGACGAACACGCGGTAACCGAACGGACCGATCTCCGCGGCGATGCGCTCGGCCAGCTTCTGCAGGCGGTTGCGCATCAGCTTGTGGTAGTCGCGGCCCAGCGCGTAGCGCGCCACGTAGGCGCGGGTGCCGTCGCCGAGCGTCGCCCACGCTTCCTCGTCGTCGCGGCGGCCGTAGTCCAGGCCCACGGAGATCACGCGCAGCGTGCCCGGGATCAGCTCGGCCGGGCGCGCGCGCCTGTCGCCGTGCGCGGCCATCCAGTCCATCGTGCCGTGCAGGCCCCGGGCCAGCCAGTCGCGGAGGTGGACCTCGTCCTCGGCCAGGTCCACGCCGCTGATGCCGCAGCGCCGAAAGCCGAGTTCGCGCGCCAGTTCGCGGACCCGCGCGGCCACGGCCGCGGGGTCGAGCGGGGCGGCGGCGGGCGCGGCGACGGACATGGCGGGATTATAGGCGCCGGCCCGCAACGGCCCCGGAACCGGGCGCGCCGGACCGCTAGAATCGCGGCATGCCCACGCCGTCCACCGCGCTGTATTCCGCCGCCGCCGCGCGCGAGCTCGACCGCCGCGCCACCGCGGCGCTGGGCGGCGACGGCTACGTGCTGATGCAGCGCGCCGGCCAGGCCGCCTGGCGCACGCTGCTGCAGCGCTGGCCGCAGGCGCAGCGCGTCGTCGTGGCCTGCGGCCCGGGCAACAACGGCGGCGACGGCTACGTGCTGGCGCGCCTGGCGCGCCAGTCCGGGCGCCAGGTACGGGTGGTGCACCCGGCCGGCGACGGCCCGCGCACGCCGCTGGCGCAGCGGGCCTGCACCGAGTACCTGGCCGCCGGTGGCCGCGTCGACCTGTTCCCGTGCGCGCTGGACGATGCCGACGTGCTGGTGGACGCGGTATTCGGCATCGGCCTGGCGCAGGCGCCGCGGGCCGACGCGGCGGCGCTGCTGGCGGCGCTCGATGCGGCCGCCGCGCCGGTGCTGGCGCTGGACGTGCCCAGCGGCATCGACGCCGACCGCGGCACCGCGCCCGGCGTGGCGCTGCACGCCGACTGCACGCTGCAGTTCATCGTGGCGCACGCCGGCCTGCACACCGGCGTCGCCCAGGACCACACCGGCACGCTGCTGCTGGACGCGCTGGAGGTCGAGGCGGCGGACTGGGCGGAGGCCGTGCCGCCGGCGGCGACGCTGCTGCGGTCGCCGGCGTTGCGCGGCTGGCTGCGGCGCAGGCCGCGCGACTTCCACAAGGGCCGCGCCGGGCGCGTGCTGTGCATCGGCGGCGAGCACGGCCACGGCGGCGCCATCGTGCTGTGCGCCGAGGCGGCGCTGCGCTGCGGCGCCGGCCTGCTCACCGTGGCCACGCGCGAGCGCCACGTCCCGGTGGTGCTGGCGCGCCGGCCGGAGGCGATGGCCGCGGCGGTGGAATCGGACGGCGAGCTGCCGGCGCTGCTGGCACCGGCGGACGTGGTCGCGCTCGGGCCCGGCCTGGGGCAGGGCCCGTGGGGTCGCGCGATGCTCCGTCTGGCACTGGAGGCGGACAAGCCGCTGGTGCTGGACGCCGATGCCCTGAACCTGCTCGCCGGCATGCCGCCCGCCGCGGGCGATGCCATCCTGACCCCGCACCCGGGCGAGGCCGCGCGCCTGCTCGGCACCGACACCGCCGAAGTGCAGGGCGACCGCTTCGCCGCGGCGCAGGCCATCGCCGAGCGGTACGGCGCGGTGGTGGTGCTCAAGGGCGCCGGGAGCATCGTCGCCGCGCCCGGCCGCGTGCCGCGCGTCATCGGTGCAGGCAACCCCGGCATGGCCACCGGCGGCATGGGCGACCTGCTGACCGGCGCGATCGCCGCGCTGCGCGCGCAGGGGTTGCCGGCGTTCGACGCCGGCTGCGCCGGCGCGCTGCTGCACGCACTCGCCGGCGACGCCGCGGCGGGCGAGGGCGGCGAGCGCGGCCTGCTGCCGTCGGACCTGTTGCCATGGCTGCGGCGCCTGGCCAATCCGGAGGACACCTGATGCGCATGCTGCTGCCTGACAGCGGGGCGACTGAAGCGCTGGGACGCGCCCTGGCCGCGACGCGCCCGCCGCTGGCCATGGTGCACCTGCAGGGCGATCTGGGCGCCGGCAAGTCCACCCTGGCGCGCGCGCTGCTGCGTGCGCTGGGCGTGCAGGGGCCGATCCGCAGCCCGACCTACACCCTGGTCGAGCGCTATCCCGTGCCCGGCGGCGAAGCCTGGCACCTGGACCTGTACCGGATCGGCGACGCCGCCGAGCTGGATTTCCTGGGCCTGGACGAAGGCAGCGCCTGCCTGTGGCTGGTGGAATGGCCCGAGCGTGGCGCCGCCGCGCTGCCGGCGCCGGACCTGCGCATCCGGCTGGCCCAGGCCGGCGACGGGCGCGAGGCCCGGCTGGAGCCGGAGTCCGGCGCGGGCCGGGACTGGCTGGCGGCGCTGGAAAAAAGCGGCCGTTTGCAGGGCCTTCCTGCCGGGTGACGCTAGGAAGGTGCCACAGGTCATGGATTATTAAGGAAAAACTTGTTGCATTCCGTCGGGCGCAGTGTTTGAATCCGCCCCATGCGCCAGGGGAGTGCCCGGATAGGACGTTGGTGGGTGGGCTTCATGCTCGCCGCAACGGCCGTCGGCGCATGGGCGGGCGAGGTCCGCTCGCTGTCCCTGGTCCAGGGTGCGACCGGTACCCGCGCCGAAGTGCAGCTGCAGGGCGCGGGCAGCTACCGCACCCTGTCGCTCAGCGGCCCGCACCGGCTGGTGCTGGACCTGCCCGATTCCCGCGCCGCGCGCGACCTGAAGCTGCCGGCGCCCGCCGGCGTGGTGGCCGGCATCCGCACCGGGCAGCCCGTCCCGGGCACTTTCCGCATCGTGTTCGAGCTGGCCGCGCCGGTGGCCGCGCTGCCGGTGCGCATGGAGCCGGCGCCCGACGGCGCGAAGCTGCTGGTGGAATGGCCGGGCGACGGCCCCGCGGCCGTGGCGGCCAGCGTCTCGCCCGCCACGCCCCCCGTGCCGGCACCTGCCGCGCCGGAACCGGCCCGGCCGGCGGCCGATCCCCGTGCGGAGGCCGCACGCGCCACCGCCCTGCTGACCGCGCAGACCACTTCGGCCGCCGCCGTGCCGCCGCCGCTGCCGGCCGCCGCGGGCGCGGCGGCATCGCCCGCGGGCGCGGGCACGGCTGCGGTGGTGACGCCGTCCGCCGTTGCCGTTTCGCCGCAGGCCATCCTGGAAGGCCGCAGCGCCGGTCCCGCGCCGGCCACGTCCGCGCCCGGCATTGCCGCGGCGCCCGTCACGGCCGCACCGGCACCGCCCGCGCCACGCCCGGCGCCGGCGGCCTCGCTGGCGGGCATGCGCCCGCTGGTGGTGGCCATCGACGCCGGCCACGGCGGGCAGGACCCCGGCGCCATCGGGCCTACCGGCAAGCGCGAGAAGGACGTGACCCTGGCCATGGCCCGCGAGCTGGCGCGCCAGATCAATGCCACCCCGGGCCTGAAGGCCTTCCTGGTGCGCGACAGCGACGTGTTCATTCCGCTGCCCATGCGCGCCCAGCGCGCGCGCGCGGCCAAGGCCGACATCTTCGTCTCCATCCACGCCGACGCGGCGGAGAACCGCAACGCGCGCGGCTCGTCGGTGTACGTGCTCTCCACCAAGGGCGCCTCGTCGCAGCGCGCGCGCTGGCTGGCCGACAAGGAGAACGCGGCCGACCTGGTCGGGGGCGTGCGCCTGCAGCAGACCGAGACGGTGCTGGCCAACGTGCTGCTGGACCTGGCCCAGAGCGGCCACATGCGCGCCTCCGAGGATGCCGCCCACCACGTGCTCGGCGGCCTCAAGCGCGTGGGCAACAACCACAAGCCCAACATCGAGCGCGCCAACTTCGCCGTGCTGCGCACGGCCGACATGCCGGCCATGCTGGTGGAGACGGCCTTCATCTCCAACCCGGAGGAGGAGCGCCGCCTCACCGACCCGGCGTTCCAGCGCAAGGTGGCCGGCGCGGTGCTCGACGGCATCAACACCTACTTCACCCGCCAGCCGCCGCCGGGGACGCTGTTCGCCGCCCGCGCGCAGGCCGAGAGCGTGGCCGCGGCCGGCACCACCTCCGGCGGCACGCCCTGACCCGCGGGCCGCGGCGGCGGGGCCCGCTGCGGCTATCATCCACGCACCTGTCCCGATGCGGCGCCCGACGCCGTGCGCGCCCGTGCCGATCCGCCAGCTTCCCGACACCCTGATCAACCAGATCGCCGCCGGCGAGGGCGTGGAACGGCCCGCCTCGGTGGTCAAGGAACTGGTGGAGAACGCGCTGGACGCCGGTGCCCGCCGGGTGGACATCGACCTGGAGGAAGGCGGCATCCGCCTGATCCGCATCCGCGACGACGGCGGCGGCATCGCTCCGGACGAGCTCCCGCTGGCGGTGTCGCGCCATGCCACCAGCAAGATCGCCTCGCTGGACGACCTCGAAGCGGTGGCCACGCTGGGCTTCCGCGGCGAGGCGCTGCCGTCGATCGCGTCGGTGTCGCGCTTCCTGATCGCCTCGCGGCGGCCGGGCGACGCGCACGGCGCGGCTCTGCAGGTCGACGGCGGTCGCCTCGGCGAAGTCGCGCCGCGCGCGCACGCGCCGGGCACCACGGTGGAAGTGCGCGACCTGTTCTACAACGTGCCGGCGCGGCGCAAGTTCCTGCGCGCCGAACGCACCGAGCTGGGCCACATCGAGGACTGGCTGCGTTCGCTGGCGCTGGCGCGCCCGGACGTGGAGCTGCGCGTGAGCCACAACGGCAAGCCGGCACGCCGTTACCGGCCCGGCGACAGCGACGCGGGCGCGCGCCTGTCCGAGACCCTGGGCGAGGACTTCGCCCGCCAGGCGCTGCGCATCGACCATGCCGGCGCCGGCCTGCGCCTGCACGGCTGGATCGCCCAGCCGCACTACTCGCGCGCCAGCGCAGACCAGCAGTATCTGTACGTCAACGGCCGCGCGGTGCGCGACCGCAGCGTCGCCCACGCCGTGAAGCTCGCCTACCAGGACGTGCTCTTCCATGGCCGCCAGCCTGCCTACGTGCTGTTCCTGGAACTGGAGCCGCAGCGCGTGGACGTGAACGTGCACCCGGCCAAGCACGAGGTGCGGTTCCGCGACGCGCGGCTGGTCCACGACTTCGTCTTCCGCACCCTGCAGGAGGCCCTGGCGCAGACCCGCGCGGGCGCGCCGGCGGGTGCCATCGCCGCGCAGGGCGGGACGCCCGCCGCCCCCGCGCCCGCGCCGGCCGGCGCCGCCGCCGCC
>Ga0182792_1002129_pt1 | contig 14635 bp, 12 predicted proteins | sample Passage237B_FD_130497 | JGI IMG/M metagenome (GOLD analysis project Ga0182792, IMG submission 130497) | Cellulose adapted compost microbial communities from Newby Island Compost Facility, Milpitas, CA, USA - Passage2 37B (version 2) (version 2) ...
GCCAGCAACACCGAGCCCCTGCTGCGCCTCAACGCCGAAGCCAAAGACCAGGACACGCTCGACAAGCTGCTCAAGGAACTCAAGCCCATGCTGGGCAAGGAAGAAGTCCACGGCCACTGAGCCAACCACCAGCCTTTGCTTCCTTCACGCAGGCCTCGCATCACGCGAGGCCTGTTTTATTGTTTCATGGTTAGCCCGAGAGAGAGGAATCACAGGCAGGTGTTATCATCCCGTAGGGAATATCACTTCTGCGTTGCAACGGAGCCTCAGCCATGCGCATGACACGATGGGTCCTGGTCCTGATGGCGGGCGTCTGGATGACCTTGGCGATGGGCTGCTCGTCCACGCCTGCGCCACGGGCGAAGAACATCGACGCCACGCGTCAGCAGAGCAATCATGGGTATGCCCTGCTCTACAGTCTGGTGGGGAAGAATCAGGACGTGGACAAGATTCTGATCGTCAAGAAAGTCTCGCCTGAAACCAAAGCCGTCATCAAGGACATCGCCTCGCTGTGCAAGGAAATCACCACGCAGCTCGATGAATACGTCAAGATTGATGACCAGCTGGGCTATGACGATCAGGGCCTGCCTCGCTACGAGGTAGAAACACGCGATGCCATTGAATCCACCACCACCAGGAGGCTGCTCTTCTCATCAGGCGATGTGTTTGAAATGAGGCTGCTGCAGACGCAGTCGCAGTCGATGGACTACCTCTCCCACCTGGCACTGATGCTCGCCGAGAATGAAACAGACACCAACCGCGCGGCCTATCTCAAGGAAGCCAGCGATCGGGCGGATGCTCTGTTTAACCGGGTGATGGACCTGCTGACAGTGAAGAAGCAGCCTGGCAGCGACAGCAACTGAGTTACTCCGAAGCCGATTCTTCCCGCTGGCCTGTCTTGCGAAAGACGGTGCGTTTCTTCGCGTATTCCTCGGGGGAATGCGGGAGGTCGGGGTTCTCTACGCCGTCGAGTACCTGCTGATGCAGCTTCTTGATAAAGGGCACGCACCACCCGCAGCCTGTTCCGGCCGACAGGCAGGAACTGATCAGGCTGGCGACAGGCGGCTTTTCACGTTTACAGAAATTCACGATCTTGCGCTGCGAAACGTGAAAGCACAGACAGACCTGGTCGTCGGGATTCATAGGGGTATTGTAGTCGCAGACGATGATGCGGGGTTTAAGAAAAAAAGCCCAGGCATGGCATGCCCGGGCCTTAAAGAAATTTCCTTAACCCGAATCACCGGATCACAGGCTGATCCATCGCCCCTTCCGGCTGGCGGTGTACATCGCTTCCATCACGCGCACGCGGGCAGCGGCTTCGTGCACCGACACCAGCGGAACATCCTTGCCATTGAGGGCATCAATGAACAGGTTGAAGGCGTGAGGCAGCGTCATGTCCTCAGGCAGTTCCATGGGGGTCTTGCCATCGGCGCCCGGAATTTCCTTGCAGGCGTAGAAAAGCTGACCATTGATGACCGACGCGTGAGCCTGCGTTCCGGCGACCATCAGGGTCACGGGGTTGGCCACATCGACCCAGCCGGCGGTCAGTGAACCGGTGACGCCGCTGGCAAAGCGGATCATCGCCTGGCCTGTCTCGTCGCAGCCTTCGTAGCGGTTGATGACCGGGCGGATGATGGCGGTGACCGCTTCAATATCGCCCAGCAGCCACATGAGAATGTCGAGCATGTGCGTGCCCAGATCGCCGAAGGCGCCGCAGCCTGCCCGCTTCGGGTCGGCCATCCAGCGCCAGTCCAGCGCGGGCTCGTTGGGCTTGGTGGCGAACCAGTCGCCCAGTGCGCCGGAGTGACAGTTCCACGCCTGGGCGCGGGTGATGGTTCCAAAGCGGCCTGCTTCGATTTCCTGCCTGATGAACCGATACACCGCCATACTGCGGCTGAAGTAGCCCGTCTGGAACTTCACGCCCGCGGCCCCCACCGCACGGGCCATCTGCAGGCTGTCGCGCGAACCCAGGCCCAGCGGCTTTTCAACGAACATATGCTTGCCTGCTTTGGCCGCGGCCAGCACCAGCTTCTTGTGTGCATCGGTTTCCGAGCAGATCACCACGCCATCGATGGAAGGATCCTTCCAGATGGTCTTGACGTTGGAGACCACTTCGCCCTGACCGAGCGTCTGAGCGGTGTGCTCGGAGCGGACGGGGTTGGGGTCCCACAGGTATTTCACCTGCACGTCGCTGCTGGGGAAGCCTGAACGCTCACGCAGCCTTTTGACGAAGCCGGGCGTATGAATATGGGCACAACCGACAAATGCAATCGTAGCCATGGATGAATCCTGTGAGAGAGTGATTGATGAACGCGACCAGCCGGCTGTTCACAGCCAGCGGTCCAGAAACGTATTGACCTTGGCAGGCGACCACATGTGCGGGCCTTCAAAGATGTCGACTTCGATCCGCTTCTTCTCGCCGAGCTTCGCATAGCGGCTGGTGAGTTCGCGGATCGCCTTCTTCGCGGCTTTGAGGGGGAAGATGTGGTCCTGCGTCCCGCTTTGAATCAGCAGCGGGCGCGGATAAGCCATCATCGCAAGGTCCACCATGTCGAAATACTTCGCCATGCCCGGAACGAAATTGCAGATGCAGTGATGCATGCCCATCACGGAGTCTTTGAACGTATTGAAGTAGCCGCTGACGATCGCCAGCTTCAGGCGAGGCTCCATGGCCATGGTCCAGAGGGTCATCTGCCCCCCGCCACTGATGCCCATGAGCCCGATGCGGGACGAGTCGATGGCCGGGTGGTTCTGGAGGTAGTCGATCCCGCGCTGAATATCATGCAGGCGGATGCGGGCCAGCGTGGTCCCGAGCATGGTGGCAATGCTCGACGCCGCGTGACAGCCTGACTCGAGATACTCAGGGAACGCCATCTCGTAATCACGGCGTTCACCGAAGCCCAGCGGCTCGATCACCAGCGTGGCGATGCCATGACGGACCGCCGCCAGGCCGTAGTCCTTCTGATAGCCCTTGCCTTCTTCGCGGGGGTTGCCCTTCTCATCCAGGCCGATGAGGTCCTTGGCACCGATGCCATGGCCGGGCGTTGCGATCATCGCAGGCAGCTTTGCACCCACCCCTGCGCCATCAGGCAGCAGCAGCCAGCACAGGGCCCGCATGCCCGGCGCAGTGGCCAGGGTGAAGGTGGTACGGGAGTAGCCATCGAGCTGGACGCGTTCGAGCACCTTCGGGCGAGGGTCCACCTGCGGGATTTCATCGCCCAGACACAGGTTCATCTGTCTGCGGGCTTTCGTACGCCAGGCTTTGAAAATCTGAATGTCGCCGGTGGGATTGTCGTAGGCCAGAGCGGGTCGGGCGGGAACCCATTTAAGCATGTTCGGCCGAAGGCCCAGTTCAGGAAGGATGGGCAGCTGACCATAGGAAATCATGTGAGAAATGCTCCCGAAATCAGGTGCGTCTCCGGCGTGAACATTCGCCCAAACGACCTGATCACACTATACTCAAAATTGGCCAGTGCAATGCCATCTGGCTCCCCGAAATACACCATTCCAACATGAGGCAGACCCATGTCAGAAGAACAGCCCAAGATTCATATTGATTCGGACTGGAAGGCTCAGGCTCGCGCCGAGAAGGAAAAGCTGGCTCAGAAAGCCGCTGAATCGGAAAGCACCAAAGCCGCTGCCACCGGTCCTGGCGGCATGCCCCCGGCCAACTTTGAAACCCTGATCAGCACCATGGCCACGCAGGCCCTGTTTGCGATGGGTGCCATCCCTGACCCGCGCACCGGCCAGCGCATGGCCCACCTGGACCTGGCCCGCCATCACATCGACATGCTCACGGTCATTGAAGAAAAGACCAAGGGTAACCTGTCGGAAGAAGAGACCAAGATGCTCGCCGGGACGCTCTATGAGCTGCGCTCGCGCTACATCCAGCTGGCCAACCAGGCCCGCCAGCGCTGAGCAGAATTTATCCACCTGCCTGCCTGCTGAAGCCGATCTTTCAGCCAGGATTGGTATACATGTTGACCAGACGGTTAGACATGCTTAATCTGCCCGTACTCGCACCGGACCTTACCCCTGGGTTTGGCGGATGTTTATGCCCGTTGGCGTCCTGCGCCTGCAGCATTCCCCAGCACCCGGACCGGTCCTGAAAAGGATAAGACACTGTGTCTGAGCAAGCCCCCGTCGCTTCGGATGTCCAGAACCCGCTGAAAAAACATGCTTTCCTGCTCCGCAGACTGCATTCCCTCTCGGGCATCGTCCCGGTGGGGTTGTTCGTCTGTGTGCACCTGTTCACCAACTTCCAGCTGCTGGTGGGCGATTATCAGCACGAAGTGGAATTCATCCACTCTCTGCCTGCCCTGCTGTTCATGGAAATCACCATCTGGGGCTCCATCGCCTTCCATGCGATTCTGGGCCTGGTGTACACCTTCCAGGGCAAGAGCAACGTCGGACGCTATCCTTACATGGATAACTGGCGCTACACCCTGCAGCGTATTACGGGCATCATCGCCCTGGTGTTCATCTTCGTGCACGTTTCGACGCTTCGCTGGCGCTGGAACTACTTCGGCCTGATCGACACCCCCTTCTACGTCGCCGGCCCTGAAGGCCAGCCTCTGGTTTCGGCCACCACGGCTGCGGCTCTGCAGGCCAGCCTGGCGGTCTTCATCTTCTACATCATTGGTACGTTCTCGGTGGTCTACCACTGGTGCAACGGTCTGTGGACTGCCGCCATCAGCTGGGGTCTGACCGCCAGCGTCCCCGCTCAGAAGCGCTGGGGCTATGTGTGTGCGGGTCTGGCCATTGTGCTGTCGGTCTTCTCCATCGGCGCTCTGGTGGCCGGTTACACCCGTCCGCTGACCGAGCAGGAAAAGGCCTGGATCCAGCAGACCCACGAAGCCCACAAGGCCGGCCAGCCCATCCTTCACAAGGCTGACCCGAACTTCAAGGCTCCTGCGGCCAGCCTCAACAGCGTGGAAGCCAACACCCCCGCCGTCCCCCTGAACCCCTGAGCCGCGATGCCCTCGGGCACCCGTGGCCGATCCGGGTCGATTTCAACCGGACTTTTCTCCCTCGCAAGCGATACAGCATTTACAGGTAACCGTTCATCATGGCCAATAACAAACCCAGAGTGATCGTCGTCGGTGGCGGGCTGGCAGGTCTTTCCGCCTCGGTCCGCATTGCCGAAGCAGGCGTCGCCGTCGATCTGTTCTCGATGGTTCCCGTCAAGCGATCCCACAGCGTCTGCGCCCAGGGCGGTATCAACGCCTGCAACGAAGTAGCTCGCCAGCAGGGCTACTCCGAGTGGATGCACTTCGACGAAACGCTCTACGGCGGGGACTTCCTGAACCATCAGCCCCCCGTCTACGAAATGACCCACTGGGCCCCGAAGATCATCGACCTGCTTGACCGTATGGGCGTGCCCTTCAACCGTACCTCCGAAGGTCAGCGCGACCTGCGCATGTTCGGCGGCTCGCTGTTCAAGCGTACCCACTTCGCCGGCGCTACCACCGGCCAGCAGCTGCTCTACGCTCTGGACGAACAGGCCCGCCGCTACGAAGACGAAGGCAAGATCAACAAGTACGAATTCTGGGAATTCCTCTGGCCGGTGCTCGATGAGACTGGCACCTGTAAGGGCATTGTGGCGCAGGACATGCGCACCATGCAGATCCGCTCCTTCCGCGCCGACGCCGTGGTGATGGCCACCGGCGGCCCGGGCCTGATCTTCGGCAAGTCGACGATGAGCGTCATCTGCAACGGCGGCGCTGCCGCCCGCTGCTACCAGGCCGGCGCCTGGCTGGGCAACCCCGAGTTCATCCAGGTGCACCCCACCGCCATCCCCGGCGAAGACAAGTGCCGCCTGATGTCCGAATCCGCCCGTGGTGAAGGTGGCCGCGTGTGGGTCCCCCGCAAGAAGGGTGACGACCGTCACCCCAACGACATCCCCGAAAACGAACGCTACTACTTCCTCGAGGAACGCTATCCCAAGTATGGCAACCTCGTGCCCCGCGACATCGCCACGCGCGAAATCTTCAACATGTGTCAGCAGGGTTACGGCGTCGGTGGCGGCCGCATGGTCTACCTCGACGTCTCCCACCTGCCCATGGCCAACAAGAAGAAGCTGGCGGGCATCCTTGAAATCTACGAAAAGTTCGTGGGCGACAACCCGTACGAAATGCCCATGAAGATCTTCCCCGCCGTCCACTACTCCATGGGCGGCCTGTACACCCGCTACACCCCCAAGCCCGACAACAAGGGCCTGGTCCTGGGTGATCCGGGCAACATGATGACCAACATCCCCGGCCTTTACGCCCTGGGTGAAGTCAACTACCAGTACCACGGCGCGACGCGTCTGGGTGCCAACGCCCTGCTCAACTGCATCTTCGACGGCCTGTTCTGCGGCCTGGGCATCGTCAACTATGCCAGGGAAGTCGCCAAGCCCGCCAGCGAAGTGTCGGCCGGCGTGTATGACAACATCGTCAAGCAGGAAGAAGAAAAGGCCCGCAAGCTCATCGAGGCCAAGGGTGAAAACAACCCCTACCTCATCCACGAGCGTCTGGGCAACGAACTGACCGACTGCTGCACCGTGGTCCGCGAAGAGAAGCGCATGCTTCAGGGCTACGACGTGCTGCGTGAACTCAAGCAGCAGTACAAGTCCATCCGCCTGTCCGACACCGGCGCCTGGACGAACCAGAACCTTTCGTTCTCCCGTGCCCTGGGCGACATGCTCATCTACGGCGAAGCGATCCTCAAGACCGCCATCGAACGCAAGGAATCGCGTGGTTCACACTACCGCACGGACTACCCCGAGCGCGACGACGTGAACTTCCTCAAGACCACCATCAGCAAGTACGACCCGGCCACGGATACGCACACCACCGTGTACGAAGACGTGCCCACGCCGCTGGTCCAGCCTCGTCCGCGCACCTATGGCAAGGTCGATGCCTGAATCGGCTGATTTGTCGTCCCTGTAGTCAGACTCACACTTGCAGGCCTAACATTCAATACATGTATCCCTGCTCGAAAGGCCCAGGCGCATGACCGCCACACACACTGCCACCAAGCCCGCCAAGAAGCTCAACATCAAGACCATCCGCTTCAAGATCAAGCGCCAGGATGGTCCGGAAACCCAGGCTTACTGGAACGAATTTGACGTTCCCTACAAGCCCAACCTCAACGTCATCGGCTGCCTGAACTGGATCGCCGCCAACCCCAGGACCGTCTCCGGGCAGGATGTTACCCCGGTCACCTGGGAATGCAGCTGTCTGGAAGAAATCTGTGGTGCGTGCACCATGGTGATCAACGGCCGCGTGCGTCAGAGCTGCTCGGCTCTGGTAGACGAAGTCATCACCCCCGAAGGTGAAATCACCCTCGAGCCGATGAGCAAGTTCCCCGTCGTCCGCGACCTGATGGTCAACCGTCAGCGCATGTTCGACGCCCTTCGCCGCATCAAGGGCTGGGTGCCCATCGATGGCACTTACGCTCTGGGCGCCGGCCCCCGCGAATCGCAGGAACAGCAGGACCTGCGCTACCGTCTGTCCAAGTGCATGACCTGTGGCTGCTGCCTCGAAGCCTGCCCGCAGTATGGCCCGAGCCAGGAGTTCATCGGCCCGCAGGCCATCGGCCAGACCCTCTACTTCAACATGCACGAAACGGGTAAGCGTCTCAAGGACCAGCGCCTGAACGTGATGGAAGAATCGGGCGGCATCTCCGACTGTGGCAACGCTCAGAACTGCGTGAAGGTCTGCCCGAAGGAAGTGCCCCTGACCGACGCCATCGGCGCTATCGGCCGCCAGACCACGGTCCACGCCATCAAGACCTTCTTCACGGGCAAGAAGTAATTCACCCGCCAGAAGCGTCCGTTTGAATTTCTCAAAACCACCGATTACTCGGTGGTTTTTTCTTTTATGGCAGGCAGGACGAAAAGGGAAATCAGTGCTGAATGCAGGGATGGCGAATGGGGCAGGCATGCATAACGGGCATCTGCAGCCACTCGTAACGTCAGCGTTTATTGTCCTACCTGCATCAGGCCCATCCGCGATCAAGTAACACCTGATTCCCCAGAGGCCGGGATATTTCGCCCCGCCTTATCTGCTGCATCGAAACTGCTGAGGCCATCATCAGCTTGGCGCGATAGTGCCCCTCAGCGATGGCGGGTATTCCCTTTCAACTTTCTTTTTTCTACCCTCGATTTATGCAAAACGACGAATATAGTGGAGCAGGGAGATAGCGCCGCGGAGCCTGGGCTCTGTCAGAAAACAGGCGATCCAGGGCTCCAGAGGCAGGATTTAAAATCCTCCTAAGGAGGAAGAGAGCGAGGTAGTCTCATGGCTCACCCATCGTCTTCATCCAGGTCTGCTCAGGTCCAGTCTCAGCCACTGGCCCATTTTTCAGCCTTCCGTCCACTGGTGCGTTACGTGGATGATCAACAGGCCGTGCTGGAATTCCATCTAAAAATCGACTGGCCTGCCGCCCTTCACACCGCCCCGGAAGACGGGCTGGCGGTGGAGCTGCTCGCCCGCGACATTCAGGGTCAGCACACGCGTCTGATGCAGAAACTTTCTGGCGTGCAAGGCGAAGGAACGGTTCGTTTCTCCATCCCAGACCCGATGCTCTGGTGGCCGGCCGGCATGGGCGATCAGCCGCTGTATGACATCACCCTCAGGCTGATGGTTCACGATGAACCTGCGGACATTCAGACCACCACCATGGGCCTGTCTTCCGTGCGGGCCATCGACGACGTGGCCGGTCCGAGCCTGCTGGTGCATGGTCGGCCCTGCTCGATTCAGCAGGTGGTCCAGATTGAACCGCCCGACGAGAAGAACATCCTTCCCGCCGGCGCAGGGTCACTGATGATCGTCAGGCATCACTACGGCTCGGAAGCGCTCTACGAGGCGGCTGACCGCGCGGGGATCCTGCTGATCCAGGCGATTCCTGACCCGCAGGCCGCCTGCGATGACAGCCAGTCGCAGCTTACGATGCAGGAAGAAGTGGGCAGGCTCACGGCGCATCCGAGTCTGGCGGGCTGGCTCATTGAGTCGGCCGACAGCCTGGCTCAGAAGCTCACCACGCAGCTGAGCAGACTCGATCCTACCCGTGCGATCTTTCACAACCTGCCCGGCCTGAACTGAGAAGCAGCGGCCAGTGGCTCAGATCAGTGAACCATACGGGTATCATGGGCGTCTTAACAGACAGGCCGACACACCTCGGCTGCTCTGCTGTCCGTGACGATATGACATGCCGGCGATACGTTCGCCCAAGGAACCGACGCTTGAATCAGACTCTCCATGCCTTTGTAGTGTCCGCTTCGCTCGCCCTGCCGCTCTGGCCTGCCCTGGCTGCGGCGCAGGACGCTCCGACCACGCAGACCCAGCCTGCGGCCCCTGCGGCTTCTGAAGAAGCCCAGGCCTGGCTGGAACGCATCGACGCCGCAGGCCAGAAGCTCAAGACGCTGCAGGGTACGCTGCGTTACGAAGTTGTTCAGGGCGCGATGGGCGACAAGCAGGTGCGCATGGGCAGCCTGTATTACGACGCCGCTGCGCCCGCGAAATTCGCCGTGCATTTTGATCGCCTGCTGGCCAGCCGACGCCTGATCCGCGATGACCGCTGGTATATCTTTGATGGCCAGTGGCTGGTCGAGAAGATGGTCGAGCAGAAGCAGTTCATCAAGCGCCAGCTGGTCGACCTTGAGAAAACCCAGGAAGACGGCCAGCCGCCTTCCGCCAATCCGCTGGCCGACGGCCAAGGGCCATTCGCGCTGCCCATCACGCTCAAGAAGGATGCTGTCCTGCGCAAGCACCGGGTGGACCTGATCGCTTTCAAGGCCGGCGACCCGGCCAACAGCATCCACCTCAAGCTCACGCCTCACGTGCTGCAGCGTGGCGAGTTTTCCCGCATCGACCTGTGGTATGACACCACCACGCTGCTGCCTGTGCGCGTGCAGACGATTGATGAAACCGAAAACGAAACCACGGTGATTCTGTCGGAAGTGAAGATCGACGAGCAGATCGAAAGCATCCGCTTCGACACCGCCGAGCCCCCGGCGTCCGAAGGCTGGACCGTGGAGCTCAAACCCTTGGATTGACCTTTCCTGGGCGCTCCCTATCCCTGACCATCAAAGCCCATCCATTGCATGGATGGGTTCTTTTTTAGTTACCCCATTAGGGAAGCGCTTCGATCAATCGATCCATCTGCTCGATGGTGTTGTAGAAGTGCGGACTGGCCCGCAGTCTCCCCTGTCTCAGTGCGATGATAATGTTCTGCTTCTCCAGTTCGTCGATGATCTGCTGGTGCTTCGTCGGGTCAGAGGCGCTGAAGGAAATGATGCCGCTCTTCTCCCCTTCCCGGCGAGGCGAAAAGACCTTATAACCCCTGCGGGTCAGCCCGTTGCACAGATGGGTTGTCAGGGCATCAATCCGCTGCCAGACATTCTCCAGCCCCACATCAAGCAGTACCTGCAGGCTCGCCCCCAGCGCCAGCACACCGGGGATGTTGTAACTGCCTGGCTCGAAGCGGCGGGCGTCGGTGTGAAGATCAAAGCGATAGTCGGTGTACTCCTTGCGGATGGGCATGTTCATCCAGCCTACCACGCCGGGGTGGAGCATCTGGATCAGGTCGCTTTCGCAGTAGATGAAGCCACAGCCTTCCGGGCCGAGCATCCACTTGTGGCCATCGGCGGAGAGGAAGTCGATCCCCAGAGCCTGAACATCCACAGGCATCGCTCCGATGCTCTGGATGGCATCGACGCACAGCAGCCCGCCTGCGCGATGCACCATCTCGGACACAGGCTTGAGATCAATCTTGAACCCCGACGAAAACTGCACGTGCGACAGCGACACCACGCGCGTACGGCTGGTGATGGCGTCGAGCACATCTTCCAGATCAATCCGGCCATCGGGCAGCGGATCAATTTCGATCAGTTCCACCCCCTGCTTCTGCAGGTCCTGCCAGGGGTAGCGATTCGCGGGAAACTCAATGCTGGTGATGATGACATTGTCGCCCCGGCGCCAGTCCAGCCCGCGAGCCAGCAGCGACAACCCAGCCGAGGTGTTGGGCACAAAGGCAATGTTCTGCGGCCCGGGGGCGTTGATCATCTTCGCCGCCAGTTGCTTGACCTGATTCGCCTGCCTGTACCAGTGATGGCCCACGTAGGCCCGGCTGGCAGCGTTTTCGGCGTAGGTCTTGAGCGCCATCGCAGCAGCAGCACTGATGGGCGCCACGCCGGCGTGGTTGAAGAAATCCATCTGAGCGAGGATGGGAAACTGCGCGACATCATCGTGAGCGTTGGTGATCATGACACTATCAAAGTGAAAAAGCCTCGGCAGTGCAATGCCGAGGCTTTGAAATTATCAGTCAGTTTTCGCCTGAAGTCCTGAAACGATCAGACGTCCAGGTTCTTCACTTCCAGCGCGTGCTCTTCGATGTAACGCCGGCGGGGTTCCACTTCCTCACCCATGAGGATCGAGAACAGCTGCTCGGCCTGGGCAGCGGCGTCCCAGGTCACACGCATGAGCGTGCGGTTTTCCGGGTTCATCGTGGTCACCCACAGTTCTTCAGCGTCCATTTCGCCCAGACCCTTGAAGCGCTTGATTTCAACGCCCTGCCTGCCTGCGTTGAGGATGGCAGGCAGAATGCGGGCGATGTTGGGCACATCGACCACCGTGGGGTTGGCCTTGTTTTCGCCGGTGATCAGCTCGAAGCGCGTGGGCATGCGTTCACCACTGGGCGATTCTTCCTGGACCAGCGAGTAGTCGTCAATGTTGATGCCAAACTCGGCGGTGAGCTTCTGGAGAATGCGTTCGAGTTCCTTGACTTCATGGAGTTCCTTGCGGGTCACCATGACTGCAGGCTCGCCGGCCTTCTCACTGCTGCTGGCCAGATCGGTTTCACCGATGACCTGATCCAGATCGGCATCAACTGTCTGGAAGTTGTTGGCCTTGCGGAAGGCGTCTTCTTCCTCTTCCGACCAGAAGTAGTCATCACGACCGCCCGGCCCCTGCATGCGGATGCGAGGCAGCCTGCCCTGACCGGTGGGATCCTTCGCACGCAGCGCCAGCAGGTCTTCAAACTCAATCCCACGACGCTTGACCACCGCCAGCAGTTCATCGAGCTGCGTGAGCGTGTCGAAGAGATTACGCAGTTCTTCGCCACGCAGGCGACGCACTTCCTGATGGTTGTCGTCGTAGATCACCAGCGCCGAGTTTTCGATGCCCAGCTGGCCAAGCACCATGTGCATGCGCTTTTCGTTGAGCACATACTCGTTCTTCTTGTTGCGCGTCACCAGGTACAGAGGCGGCTGCGCGATGTAAATGTGACCACGGCGGATCAGCTCAGGCATCTGACGGAAGAAGAACGTCAGCAGCAGCGTACGAATGTGACTGCCGTCAACGTCGGCGTCGGTCATGATGATGATCTTGCCATAGCGCAGCTTCTCGATGTCGAACTCATCGACACCAATGCCGCAGGCCAGGGCCTGAATGATCACGCGGATTTCTTCCGAACCCAGGATGCGGTCCAGACGGGCCTTTTCGACGTTGAGAATCTTGCCTCGCAGCGGCAGAATCGCCTGATAGCGGTGATCGCGCCCGCCCTTGGCTGAACCACCGGCGGAGTCACCTTCGACGAGGTAGAGTTCGGAGGAGGTGATGTCCTTGCTCGTGCAGTCGTAGAGCTTGCCAGGCAGGCCGCCGCCGTCGAGCGCGCCCTTACGGCGGGTCAGCTCGCGGGCCTTGCGGGCCGCTTCACGAGCCTGCGCCGCCAGGATGCCCTTGAGGCAGATCTTCTTCGCATCGCCGGGATGTTCTTCCAGCCACGCCGCCAGTTTCTGGTTGACGGCCGAGCTGACGAAGGCTTCCACTTCGCTGTTGCCCAGCTTGGTCTTGGTCTGGCCTTCAAACTGTGGATCCGAAACCTTGACCGACACAATCGCCGCCAGACCTTCGCGAAGGTCTTCACCCGTGGGAGCCACATCATCCTTGAGGATGTTGGCGCTGCGGGCGTAGTTGTTGAGCGTACGGGTCAGCGCTGACTTGAAGCCCGAGAGGTGCGTGCCACCTTCGATGGTGTTGATGTTGTTGGCAAACGACATCAGCGTTTCGTTGTACGAGTCGTTGTACTGAATGGCGACTTCGGCCACCAGGTTCTGCTCGTTGTCATCCACGCGGAAGTAGATGGGCTGATCGAGGATCGTCGTCTTGCCTTCGTTGACGTCCTTGACGAATGCCTTGATCCCCTCGGGGAAGCAGTACACCTGGGTCTTGCCCACGCGTTCATCTTCGAGGGTGATGTTGAGGCCCGGGTTGAGATACGCCAGTTCACGCAGGCGGCCGGCCAGCGTTTCCATGCGGAACTCAGTGTCGGGGAACATCTGCGGGTCGGGCTTGAAGGTGACCTTGGTGCCCGTCTTGGTACGGGTGCCAATTTCATGCAGCTTCTTGACCACCGCACCGCGTTCAAAGCTCATGGTGTAGAGCTTGCCAGCGCGGGCGATTTCAACTTCAAACCATTCCGAGAGCGCGTTGACGACCGATGCGCCTACGCCGTGCAGACCGCCTGACACCTTGTAGGCGTCATGGTCGAACTTACCGCCGGCGTGGAGCACGGTGAGCACGATTTCAACCGTGGGCTTGCCATTGAGCTGCGGATTGGGGTGCTTGTAGGGACCGACGGGAATACCTGAGCCGTCGTCGATGATCGACACGCTGCCATCGGCATTGATCTTGACCTGAATGGCGCTGCATCGGCCGGCCATGTGTTCGTCGATGGAGTTGTCGACGATTTCATAAACCAGGTGATGCAGACCGCGCAGCCCGGTGTCGCCGATGTACATCCCGGGGCGCTTGCGAACGGCTTCAAGCCCTTCGAGCACCTTGATGTTCGACTCGCCATAGGCTTTGTTGGAAGGCTGATCTGCAGGAGGATTCACCGACGTCTGAGCTTCGATGGGGTCGGGTGTCTGGCTCATTCCTAATGCCTCTTTTCCTGCGTTGGGCCGGGGGCGAACCCAGCGGCGGAATCGCTTATTTTCCTCTGAAAAATCAGGGATTTGGTAGACAATGATTATAGCATGAAACCACCCTGCCGACTACGCGCAGGCATGCAAATAATTCTTCAGCACAGACCCTGTCTGACACGCCCTTATGGAGCTGGAGAAGTGGTCGCGGGCTTGAGGCTGTCGGCCACCGGAACGATCTGATTCGCCGCAGCAGCAGCGAGCTTCACCCGCAGGTGTTCAGGCAGCCTGGCCACTTCGGGATCATGCGAATAATCCCTTGTTTCAAGCAGTTTCTGAGCCTGACGCCAGTAGGCGATCGCCTGCGTGGACTCCCCTGCCTGATAGCAGGCATCGCCCAGATGATCGAGAATCAGCGGATTCTGCCCGCCTTGACGATCCACCGCCAGCTTGAGCCAGCGCACGGCCTGTTCATACTGGCCGAGCTTGTAGTACACCCAGCCCAGCGAATCGAGGTAGGAGGCGTTGTCAGGCTCAGCGTCCACAGCGATCTGAATCATCCGCCTGGCTTCTTCCAGATGGATGCCCTTGTCGGCCCATGCGTAGCCCAGGGCGTTGTTGGCCAGGGCATGGTCGGGGTAACGCTTGAGCAGCGAGAGAAGCGCCTGCAGTGACTGCTCTTCCTGCCCCATGCGCTGAATCAGCATCGCCCGTTCAAACAGCAGA
>Ga0182792_1002133_pt1 | contig 14619 bp, 14 predicted proteins | sample Passage237B_FD_130497 | JGI IMG/M metagenome (GOLD analysis project Ga0182792, IMG submission 130497) | Cellulose adapted compost microbial communities from Newby Island Compost Facility, Milpitas, CA, USA - Passage2 37B (version 2) (version 2) ...
CGCTGAAATTTTCGGCGGCTTCCCGCGTGACATCTGCGCAGCCCCTCAGCGCAGCGCGCAGATCGTGCCCATGCTGGCGGAAAGCATGGTACATCGCTATGTATCGGCGAAGGATCCTGTGATGACACCGGATACCTTCTCCGATCATCTGACGGAGATCGTGATGCGCGAAATGGCGCTCAGCTCACCGCTTTCAGCAGATTGCGCGCGATGATGACCTGCTGCACCTGGCTCGTGCCCTCATAGATGCGGAAGATGCGCACGTCGCGGTAGAAGCGCTCGATGCCGTAATCGGCAACATAGCCTGCCCCGCCATGTATCTGCACCGCGCGGTCGGCGATACGGCCCACGGCTTCCGAGCAGAAGAGCTTGGTGCAGGAGCTTTCGGTGGCAACATCCTCACCCGCATCGCGGCGACGGGCAGCGTCCAGCACCATGCAGCGGCCCGCATAGGCTTCCGTTTTGGAATCCGCGAGCATGGCCTGCACGAGCTGAAGATTGCCGATCGGCGCGCCGAACTGGCGGCGCTCGGCGGCATATTTCACGCTGTCTTCGACAAGCCTGTCGGCAACACCGATGCAGACGGCGGAAATGTGAAGCCTGCCACGCTCCAGCACCTGCATGGCGGTGATGAAGCCCTTTCCCTCCTCATCGCCCAGCAGGCAATCGGCGGGAATGCGAGCATCTTCAAACACCACGTCGCAAATATGCGCGCCCTGCTGGCCCATCTTCTTTTCCGGCTTGCCGACATGGATGCCCGGCAGATCGCGCGGCACGACAAAGGCCGAAACGCCCTTTGCTCCCGGCGTCTTCGGGTCGGTGCGCGCCATCAGCGTGAAGGCGTGGGCCTTGTTCGCATTGGTGATGTAACGCTTGGTGCCGTTGACGATGTAATGGTCACCATCGCGGATTGCCGTCGTCCTCAGCGATGCGGCGTCGGAGCCTGCTTCAGGTTCAGTCAGCGCGAAGGAGATGATCGTCTCGCCGCTTGCGATCTTCGGCAGCCAGTATTCCTTCTGGTCCTGCCGGCCATGCATGACGATGCCCTGACTGCCAATGCCCACATTGGTGCCGATGACAGAGCGGAAAGCCGGGGATGTGCGGCCAAGCTCGAACATCAGGAGGCATTCTTCCTCCATGGTGAGGCCGAGGCCGCCATATTCCACCGGAACCGAAATGCCAAAAAGGCCGAGTTCCTTCATTTCCTCAACGATTTCATCCGGCACCATATCGGTTTCGGAGACCTTGTCCTCGATCGGACGCAGGCGTTCATCCACAAAACGGCGGACGGAGGAGATGAGCTGTTCGCGAGTTTCGGCGTCTAGGGCCATGACCATTCCCGGTGCTTGGTTTCTGAAAGCTGCGGGAATTTAGGCCAAGGGCTGCCGGGGGTCAAAAGCCCTGAAAGGGGACGGATCAGGGGCGGGGCAAGGGCTTCGAGACGGCAGCACCCAGAATCCGGTCGGTACGGGCGCCATCCAGCGTGAGAGGCAGATAGACCCCCTCGACGCTCACCCAGCCGCGCTCGACATATTCCATCGTGCCGCGCACCGCATAGGGGCGCTTTTGCTCGGCCACGAATGTGTAAAACGCATGGAGCACTTCGTTGAAGCGCCCGGTATGCGAGCGGCTTTCGATGACGCGCTGGCCGCGAAAATTGGTGCCATGCGCGGTCACGACATCCCCGCCGATCAGCCTGTAAGTGAGGTCGAAAGGCTCCCAATCGACCTGCACCATGAGAAGATTGGGCATGTAGCGCGCAAAGCGGACCGGATCGATCTCATCGCGATGGGGCATCACGCGATCCCCCCGCAGTTCATTCCAGTAAGCCAGCATGTCGCGGCAAAGCGGCTCCCGCAGATCCTTCAATTTGCAGAAGGCAATACCGTGTGCACTGGCTTCGGCGAAGAGATCCTCGACGCTTTCTTCATTCTGCGTTCTTACGAGGCGTTTCAGTCCCAAACCCATTTCCCACCTGACCTTTGGTCACCAATCATTAAAAAATGGCCGTATTTCCCTAAGGGAAGCTGAAGTAAACCGTTAAAATCCGAAGCAAGCTCACATCAGGTCCACGCCTGTGTCGTAAGCGGCGGCACCGAGGATTTGCGCGGTTTCCCCCTCCTTGCCGGCAAGCGGAAGGTAAACGGACTCAAAATGGCGGAAGCCGCGATCGACGAAGCGCATGTTGCCGCGCACCGCTACGGCCTCTTTCCGGCTAGCGACATAGCAATAGAAATCATGCAGCGACGAGCCATATCCGGGCCAGATGCTGTCGAGTTCGCGGACATCAAGACCGGTGAAATTCGCACCATGCGCCTCGATATTTGCCTCGCCCACCAGGCTGTAAACAAAGGAAGTCGGACTCTCTTCCACCTTCAGGATGAAGACCTGCGGCAGCAGGCGCGGAAAGCGCAGCGGATCAACCTGAGGACGCTCAGGGATACCATTCTCCGGCCGGCGTTCTTCCCAATGCGCCCAGAGTTCCCGCAGGGCTGCGTTGCCAAGATCACGCGGGGAAATGGCCGTCGCGCTGTGCTCTACGCGCCGATCTTCTCTGAATCTGTCCAACATCCGTGACTGATCCTGTTCCAACAAAAGCTTATGCAGGCAATCTGGCGAAGCGAAGTAACGAACCGCTTAATAACCACGACAAAAGCGGGGATTTATTGCCTCAGGCTTTTGAAGCCGCAGGGTTCCTGTTAAAAGCCCGGCAAAGGCAATCCCAAGAATGAGCGTCTGATTTCATGAATACGACCCTGAGCGGCCGACTGGCTGGCTATGAAAGCTGGAATGGACACGATCCTTTTGAAGACCATGCCGGGCCTTTCTTTTTCCGCAGGCAGCCGGATGGAAGCATCACCTGCGCCTTCGAAGCGACGCCGACGCATTGCAATGGCGGCGGCTTCCTGCATGGCGGGCTGTTGATGACCTTTGCGGATTTCTCGCTTTTCGCCATCGGGCGCGATGTGCTGGAGGGCGGGCCTTCCGTCACCGTTTCCTTTTCGGCAGAGTTCACCGCAGCCGCAGGCGCGGGTGAGTTCATCGAGGCGCGAGGCGAAGTCGTCCGCAATACCGGCAGCATGGTATTTGTACGCGGCCAGGTTTTTACCGGCAGCGGCGAGAATGAGCGCATCCTGCTCAACTATTCCGGCATCGTGAAGCGCGTGAAGAAGCGCCCGCTGGAAAAATAGCGACAGGCATCGGCAGCGCCGGGAGAAGAAGCCTGAGGAAGAAGAAGGAGGCGGCCATATGGTCACGCTGAGCGTTCTCGATCAGTCACCGATCCGCAAGGGTGGCAGCGCGGCAGAAGCGTTCGCCAATACGATCGACCTCGCGCAGCAGGCCGAGCGCCTCGGCTATAGCCGCTACTGGCTGGCCGAGCATCACAACACCTCGTCCTTTGCCGGCTCCGCCCCGGAGGTGCTGATCGCTGCTGTGGCGGCAGCAACGAACCGCATCCGTGTCGGCTCGGGCGGCGTGATGCTGCCACATTACAGCCCCCTCAAGGTGGCGGAATGCTTCCGCGTGCTGGAGACGCTTTACCCGGGCCGTATCGACCTCGGCGTCGGTCGCGCGCCCGGAGGCGATATGCGCACCACCCGCGCGCTCCAGCCGGGGCCGCAGGCCTATGATGTCGGCGTCTTTCCGCAGCAGGTGGAACTGCTCCGTCAGTTTCTGGAAGATGCAACAGGGCTTCAGGGCGAGGCAGGCGGCTTTCCGGCCGATCATCCTTATGTCGGGCTTCACGCGACGCCGCGCGGGCCCGGCATGCCTGCCCTCTGGATGCTTGGCTCAGGCGGGGATGGCGCTCTCATCGCGGCCCAGCTTGGCATGGCCTATTGCTTCGCGCATTTCATCAATCAGGATGCGGGCACCCAGCCGCTTGAACTTTATCGCCGGAACTTCCGTCCCTCGCGTGACCATGCAAGCCCGCGCGGCTCCATCGCCGTCTCGGTCACGGTTGCCGACACGGAGGAAGAAGCAAGGCGCATCGCCTCTTCCCGCAATCTCTGGGTGATGCACCTTCTCCAGAACCGGGCAGGCTCCTTTCCTTCCATCGAGGAAGCACTCGCCTATCCCTATACGGATCAGGACCGCGTGATGCTGCGCGCCATAGAGCAGCGGAGCATTACCGGCTCCCCTGAACAGGTCCGCGCCCGATTGCTCGCTCTCGGTGAAGCGCATGGTGTCGATGATTTCGTCATTCTGACGATCACCTATGACCAGAAGGACCGCATCCGCTCCTACGCACTTCTGGCAGAAGCGATGGGGTTGGAGCAGGCGTAACCGCCTGCCCGGCACTCACCCTTTCTTTCAATCCGCCATCACGCGGCGCAGTTCGCGCCGCGCCATTCTGCGTTCCAGCGCCGATCGAAGGCGCTGCTGGCGCTCATGCGTGATCGGATAGCGCAGGATGAACACGATGGAGATAAGCCAGAGGATCAGGGGCACGACGCAGAACATGAGGAGAAGCACGAAAAGCGCCTCAGGTGTGTTCTCCGTCGATTGTGCATTGAAGCCAGCCCATTTCAGTACCGGCAGCGCAATGCCCACGCCCATTGCCTCGAACGCCTTACGCACCATGCCGATGAAAGCGAAGATGAATGCCGCCCGAGGCTCTCCGCTCTTTATCGTGTCGAGGTCAACCACGTCGGCAAGGATGGACGGCGCGAGAATGGGCGCTGCACCAAAGGCAAGCCCCTGCACGACAGTGACGAAGAGGAAGCACAGGAAAACCCATTCGGGGGCCAGCGGCTTCACGAAATAGATAATCAGCGGCACAAGCGCGAAGACAAACATCGAGACGAAGCCCGACACGGCCACAGCCGTGTGCTTGCCGATGCGCCCCCCCATCCACACCCAGAAGGGAGAGCCGATAACCCCGGATACAAACAGAACGAAGATCAGGATCGTGCTCGCTTCGCCGATCTGCGCGACATGCTCATAAAAGAAGATCACGACGCCGACATTGATGGAGCCTGCCAGGGCGCTGAAAATCGTGCTTGCGAGAAGGATGCGGAGCGGCCCGTTCTTCATCGCGAGTTTCAAGCCGCGAATGATCGGCACGGTTTTCGTTTCCTGAATGGCCGGCTCAGGCACGGATGAAAGGGTGAGGAGCGCACAGATCGGAAGAAGGATGACGGTCAGCCAGCCAAGAAGGCCGACAGCGGAACGGCTCGCCGCGTTGGAGCCGCTCGTCCCCTCGCCACTCATGTAAGCGCCGATGATCGGTGCGGAGATTGCGATCAGAAGCCCGACAAGCAGGAAAATCTCGCGACTTCCGGTGATGCGGTTTCTTTCATGGTAATCGCCTGAAAGCTCCGCGCCCCATGCGCCATAGGGAATGGTGATGAGCGTATAGCCGAGATAGATCGCGGAGATCCAGATGAGCAAATAGAGGTTTGATACCTCGCCTGGCGGCAGAAAGAGCATATAGGCCGAGAGCATCATCACCGGCACGCCAGCCAGCACCCAGGGGCGGCGGCGACCGACACGGGTGCGTGTGCGGTCAGAGAGGCGGCCGATCAGCGGATCAGTGATGACATCCGAAATGCGCGCCAGCATCAGGATCAAGCCGACAGCGGCAAGGTCTAGGCCGAGCGTGCCTGAATAGAAGGGCGGAAGATAAACCGCGACGGGCAGCCCGATCACCGCCAATGGCATGACAAGCTGTCCATAGGCAGCAAGTTGCCATGTCGATAAACGCTTCTCGCCCGTTTCCTGCGCCATATGCTCCTCCCCAGGGCGTTGGCCGAATCCAGCTAGTAAATGCAGCTTACTAAATTGCGTGTCTCGATCAATGACCGGACTGCGCGGTCCTGATCTGGTTCAGCCTGCGTTCAGCTTCGCGCTGCCATTCTCCCCTTGCCGATGGGTCGAGAGTTCATCGGATCGCCTCTTCCCGGCGTTTTGAGTAGGGGAAGAGGTGGATCGGGCGGCGTCCATTCCGTACCCCGTGGACGCCGCCCATTTCCCCATCATCGCACAGAATCGTCAGCTGATAAGCCCAATCACTGCACCGGTCATGGAGGTTGCGAGCGTGCCTGAAACAATGGCGCGCGTGCCGAGCGTCACGATCTCCTGCCGCCGCGAGGGGATGAGCGCCGTCATGCCGCCGATCAGGATGCCGACCGAGCCGAAATTCGCAAAGCCGCATAGCGCATAGACCATGATGAGGGTCGAGCGGTCAGAAAGCGCGCCTGCAGGCAGTGCGGTCAGATCAAGATAGGCGATGAACTCATTGAGGATGGTCTTGGTGCCCATGAGCTGGCCCGCGACATAGATTTCCTCCGGCGGCACACCCATCGCCCAGACGAGCGGCGCAAAGACCCAGCCCAGCATCCGTTGCAGGGTGAGCGGCGCCCCCGCCATATCCGGCAGCAGCGCCAGAAGAATATTCGTGAGCGCAACAAGCGCCACCATGACAACCAGCATCGCCATGATGTTGAGCAGAAGCTGCAACCCCTCAAAAGTGCCGCGTGTGACGGCATCCATGCTGCTCTGATATTCGAGCAGCGGGACATCATCGCCAATGCCTGTCGGCCGCGCATGCAGTTCTTCGGGCACCATGAGGCGTGCGATCAGAATGCCTGCCGGAAGCGAGATCAGCGAGGCGATCAAGATTTGCCCCAATGCGCCGGGCACGACGGGCGAGAGAATGCTTGCATAGAGCACGAGCACCGTTCCCGAAACGGTCGCAAGCCCGACTGTCATCGTCATGAAAAGTTCAGAGCGTGTCAGTCTTTCGAGATAGGGCCGGATGAGCAGCGGGGCTTCGACCATCCCCATAAAGGCATTGGCTGCGGAAGCCAGCCCCACCGCGCCGCCTATCCCCATCGTCTTTTGCAGCACATAGCCGAGGCCGCGCGTGACGCGACCCAATATGCCCCAATGCCACAAAAGGGCCGAGAGCGCCGACATGACGAGGACCAGTGGCAACGCCTGAAAGGCCAGGACAAAGCTGCTCTGCGGAGCCGTTACCTCGAAAGGGGTCGGCCCTCCCCCGATATAGCCAAAAACGAAGCCTGTGCCCGCGCGCGTCGCCTCGGTAAGTGCTTCGACGGCGCCATTGAGCGCGATCAAGGCCGCCTGAGAGGCCGGAAGACGGAGCAGCAGAAGGGCAAGGCCGATCTGCAGCACAAGCCCCACCAGCACGGCGCGCCACGAGAAAGCGCGGCGATTTTCGCTTAGTACCCAGGCAAGACCAGTGAAAAGAACCAGTCCGAAGGCGCTCTGAAGGGCTGGAAGGATCATCTCGGCTGTTCCGGCTAGGTTATGGTGTGATTGCGGGTGCGCCATCATAGGAATCGGTCGGGAGTGTGCAACGAAAAGCCCTCCCCGGGCCTCTCCGAAGCCTCCCTTGACCCTCGCCCGCCACTCATGCACAAAGTCCCGCAAGTCTTTGCGGGCATCCCGGCCCGACCCTGAAAAGAGGGCCGAGCGGCAGCCCGTTTCCGGTCATAAATGGCCCGATAGTCCAACTGGAGAGATATCTATGAGCATTCGTTTTGACGGCAAGGTCGCCATCGTAACCGGCGCGGGCGGCGGTCTCGGCCGGTCGCATGCGCTGGAGCTTGCACGGCGCGGCGCGAAAGTGGTGGTGAACGATCTCGGCGGCGACCGCACGGGCGCTGGCGGCTCCTCGGAAGCTGCCAAGAAGGTCGTTGAGGAAATCAAGGCGCTGGGTGGCGAGGCCATCGCGAACGGCTCTTCCGTGACGGATGATGAAGGCGTGGCCAACATGGTCAAGCAGACCATGGATGAGTGGGGCCGCATCGACATCCTCATCAACAATGCGGGCATCCTGCGCGACAAGTCCTTCTCCAAGATGGAGATGTCGGATTTCCAGATCGTGGTGGACGTGCACCTGATGGGCACGGTGAAGCCGACCAAGGCCGTCTGGGAAATCATGAAGAACCAGAACTATGGCCGCATCGTCGTGACGGCTTCCTCGACCGGCCTTTACGGCAATTTCGGTCAGACGAACTATGGCGCCGCGAAGCTCGGCGTTGTCGGCTTCATCAACACGCTGAAGCTTGAAGGCCAGAAGAACAACATCCATTGCAATGCGCTGGCCCCTGTTGCCTATACGCGCATGACCTCCGACCTGATGCCGCCGGAAGCTGAACAGATGCTGACGCCGGAAGCGGTGACGCCGGGCGTGATGTATCTCGTCTCGGAAGATGCCCCGACGGGCATGATCCTTTGCGCAGGTGCCGGCGTGTTCGCTGCGGCGCGCATGGAAGAATCCGAAGGCGTCTATCTCGGGCGCGAAGGCCTCACCGCCGAGAAGGTTGCGGAGAACTGGTCGAAGATCACCGACTTCTCGAACGCAACCCCCTTCCACATGGGCGGCGAGCAGACGGGCAAGTTCTTCAAACTCGCCTCGGGCGGCAAGTAAGCATCCGGCGCATAGCCAGATCAGAAAGGGAGCCTGCATGGCTCCCTTTTTTGTTGCACGCTGCGCAAAGAAAAGCGGGCAAAAGAAAACGGGCACCGGATTTCTCCGATGCCCGCTTTTCGTGACTGTCGCTGCCGCTCAGAGCCCGAGCACAGCCTTTGCCATGATGTTGCGCTGAACTTCATTCGAGCCCGCATAGATCGACGCCTTGCGGAGCGAGAAGTAGTATGGCGCAGCGGTGAAAGCACCTTCCGGGCCTACTTCCGGCTCGTTCGTCTCGACAAGGCCGTTCTCGATGGTCGGCTGCGCATAATCGCCCAGCACTTCCACCATGAACTGCGAGACTTCCTGCTGCAGCTCCGTACCACGGCACTTCAGCAGCGAGCTTTCCGGGCCGACATTGCCGCCAATGGAAAGCGCGGAGAAGATGCGCAGTTCCGTGAACTCCATCGCCGTGATCTGGCTGCGGATATCGGCGTAACGCGCCTTGAAGCCCGGTGTTTCCGAGAGAGGCTGACCATCAACGATGATCTCCTTCGCCATATCCCGCACTTCATCGAGCGCGCTGTAGAGCCCCGGCGAATAGGGATTACCGCGTTCGAATTCGAGGAGGTATTTGGCGTAGGTCCAGCCCTTGTTCACCTCACCGATCAGGTTTTCCTTCGGCACCTTCACATCTTCAAAGAAGACCTGATTGACTTCCTGATTGGGCGCCGGGGTGCCGTCGAGGCAGATAATCGGATCGACGGTGATGCCAGGCGTCTTCATGTCGATCAGGAGGAAGGAAATCCCCTCCTGCGGCTTGCCCTCATTCGAGGTGCGCACGAGACAGAAAATCCAGTCCGCCCACTGAGCAACCGAGGTCCAGATCTTCGAACCATTGACGAGGAAATGGTCGCCCTTGTCCTCCGCCTTGGTCTTCAGGGACGCGAGGTCCGACCCCGAACCAGGCTCCGAATAGCCCTGACACCAGAGCACATTCGTTTCGAGAATGTCGGGAAGGAAGCGCTTCTTCTGCTCCGGCGTCCCGAACTTCATGATGACGGGCGCCACCATTGTCGGCCCGAAGGGAATGGTGTGCGGAACGCCCGCACGGCCCATTTCCACATTGAAGATATATTTCTGGGACTGGGTGAAGCCCGGCCCGCCATATTCCTTGGGCCAGTTCGGCGCAAGCCAGCCCTTTTTCGCGAGCGACTTCTGCCACTGGATATGGGCTTCCTTGGTGATGTAGCCATGCTTCGAACGGGCATGCAGCCGTCGCATTTCCGGCGTGTAATGCTCTTCGATGAACTGGCGAACTTCCTGCCGGAAAGCCTCGTCTTCCTTGCTGAATGCGAGATCCATAGTCAATCTTCCGTTCTTGGCCGGTATCGGCCCGGCAAATAATTACTCGACCTTGTCGAGGAACTGGAGAGAAGGCGCACCACCGAGAACGGCTCCGAGGGCGGGGCCGGCGGCACGGAAATAATCCGTCTTGCCATGTGCATCAAGGTCAGCCTGCGTGGCGTACTGCTCCATGACGATGTAGGTGGACGGCTCCGACTTGGACTTGAAGAAGTCATACTGGAGGCAGCCCTTCTCGTTCGCCTTCACCTTCTGGCGCAGCTCGCCGAAGACCTTCTCAAATTCCGCTTCCTTGCCAGGCTGGACCGGCAGGGTGGCGACGATTCCGATGATGCTCATGTTCCACTCCCGTGTTGCTGGGCGGCTGCCCTTGTTTTCTGATTGCGGGGAACTTTAGGGGCAAAGCGGGCGCGCATCAATGCGCGCCCTGCCGCATTCTGTTCGCCGCCTGCCCTGCGCCTGTTCAGTTTCGGACAGGTGATCGATCCGCTTACTGGCCTTTGTAGCTTGGTGCCCGCTTCTCGAAGAAGGCATCCAGTGCTTCCATATGGTCTTCCGTATGGTGCGCCAGCGCCTGCATGGAGGCGGAGAGCTCCATGATCGTATCGAAATTGGTGAGCATGCCCTGGCGGAGGAGCTGCTTTGTCATGCGCAGCACATCCGGCGCCTGATTGCAGATCTTGGCAGCCACGGCACGCGCCCTGTCCATCAGCTCCGCCGCCGGCACGACTTCGGAGACAAGGCCCCATTCGCGGGCGGTCGCGGCATCAATCGTGTCGCCCGTGTAAAGAAGCTCGGAAGCGCGCGCCATGCCGATGATGCGCGGCAGCAGCCAGGCGCCGCCATCGCCCGGAATCAGGCCGATCTTGAGAAAGGTCGCGCCGAAAATGGCGGTATCTGCCGCAATGCGCGTATCGGCAAGGCAGGCCACGTCATTGCCGAGACCGATCGCCGGGCCGTTGACGGCGGCGATGACCGGCACCTCGATGCCCCATACGGACTTCACGATGCGGTGGATGCCATTGCGGTAGCGTTCCCGAATATGGACACCGGGGCCGCCAAAGCCGTCCCCGCCCTCGCGCATGGCCTTTACATTGCCGCCAGCCGAGAAGGCTTTTCCGGCACCCGTCAGAATCACGCAACGGACCTCGCGGTCAGCATTGATCCGGGCGGCAGCGGCCGAGAAATTCTCCGCATCCTCCGGCGCACCCAGCGGATTGCGGCTTTCGGGCCTGTTGATGGTGAGGGTTACGACCGGGCCCTCTTTCTCGAAAATCAACGGATCGCTCATGCCTGACGGCCTCCCCTTTTGTTCATCTGTTGGACGCCTTATCGCACATACGGGCGCTTGCGTAAAAACCGGCCTTGTTGGGCACAATCTCCGTTTTAACCATGTCTCGGAAAGCCTTGTTAAGACTTTTAGTCGAACTTTGCCCAGTGAGATGATTCCGCTGGATGCGCTTGTTGCGCAAAGGGCGGCGGGGCGGGCTCAAGGTAACTGGTATGACCATCGGGAATATACGGCGCGAGTTCGAGGCATCCGAGGGGACACCTTTCGGCAGCCCGCCGCCGCATGACATAGCGCCGGATGCCGGCGTGCTGAAACGTCTCCTCTCCTTCATCCTGCCGCTGACACCGCCGCGACTCTCTCCTTCGGCCCGCATCGAGCAAATACGCATGCTGGTCGAAAGCCAGAAAATGCCGGTGCCCTATGTTTTCCCGGCCCTGATGGCGCTCTATGCCTGCTGCTTCATCAATGTGATCGAGTGGTACTGGCTGCTGCCTCCGGTTGCGGCGATGTTCTTCTCGACATGGTACAACCGGCGCACGGTTACGGAATTCCGGCAGAATACGCACGCAGCGGAAGACATTCCCTATTGGGAACGCCGTTTCAGGATTGCATCGGTCCTCTTTGCGGCGTCGATGTCATCACCCGTCCTCTTTTACTGGGTGCCTGATAATCCGATGCTGCAGGCTTTCGTGCTCTGCGCCCCGCTTGTCGGTCTTGCCCCTGCGGCGCTCATCACCGCCTGCTACATGCCGATCTTCTACACAACCATGATCCCCATTGTGGGCGTGGTCTGTATTCGGCTCTCGCTCTATGGCGATGTGCTTTCCATCATGCTCGCTGCCGTGCTTGTTCTGTTTATGCTGCTTCTTGCCCAGCTTACGTCGCGGCTGAACGCCATCATGCTGCACTCGATCACGCTGCGGGAAGACAAGTCCGGCCTGATCGAGCAAATCTTCAAAGCAAAGCGCGAATCGGATCTGGCGCGCGCGCGCGCCGAAGAAGCAAACCGCGCCAAATCGCATTTCCTTGCCAATATGAGCCATGAGCTTCGCACGCCGCTCAATGCGATCATCGGCTTCTCGGAAGTGATGGCTTCCGAAATCTTCGGCAAGCACGCCATTCCAACCTACAAGGAATATGCGCACGACATTCATCGTTCCGGTCAGCATCTGCTCGGCCTCATCAATGATGTGCTCGACCTGTCGCGCATTGAGGCGGGCCGCTACCAGATCACCGAAGAAGATATTGATCTCGTTCAGGTGGCAGAAGATTGCCGCCGTATTCTCGAAATTCGGGCCCAGGCCCAGCGCGTGACCATCGTTTCGCAGTTCGATGCGAATTTGCCCATCGTCTATGGCGATGCCCGCGCGCTCCGTCAGATATGGATCAACCTGCTGACCAATGCCGTGAAGTTCTCGCCGCCGGAAAGCTCCGTTCTCATGTTCATCCGCATGGAAGAGAATGGCGAACTGCGCTTCGGCATTCACGACAACGGGCCGGGCATTGCGGAATCGGAAATCGAGAAAGTGTTGCAGGCATTCACGCAGGGCGCATCCGGTCTTGCCCAGCCGGGCAAGGGATCGGGCCTTGGCCTCTCCATCGTGAAGGGCCTGCTTGCGGTGCATGGCGGACGCTTCGAGCTTACGAGCCAGCTCGGCAAGGGCACGCAGGCTGAATGCGTGCTGCCCGAACAGCGACTGCGCGTGCGCACCGCAATGGCGCGCAGCGCCTGATCCTGTTCAGCGTGGCGGTAGACGCCGCCTCTCCACCAAAGAAAAAGGCCGCTCCGAAGAGCGGCCTTGATCGTTTCACTGTCTCGCCAATCAGGCGGCGTCGGCGTAGCGCTTCAACTGGTAATCGACATTGCCGAACTGCGTGTCGATCATCGTCAGGCGCTTGAAGTAGTGGCCGACATTGAGTTCGTCGGTCATGCCCATGCCGCCATGAAGCTGCACGGCCTGCTGACCAACGAAACGGCCAGCCTTGCCGATCTGCACCTTGGCGCCTGCGGCGGCGCGTGTGCGTTCGGCTGCGTCTTCATCGAGCTTCAGGTTCACCATGTAGGTCATGGAGACGGACTGCTCATAGGCCATGAACATATCGACCATGCGGTGCTGCAGAACCTGGAACTTGCCGATCGGCACGCCGAACTGCTTGCGCGTCTTGCAGTATTCGACGGTCGCGGTGTTGAGTTCCTTCATGCAGCCCGTGGCTTCCGCCGCAAGAGCAGCGATTGCCTGATCCGTGATCTTCTCGACGAGCGGCAGACCCTTGCCCTCTTCGCCGATCAGCGCATCCGCATCGACCTTCACATTTTCAAAGGTGATTTCCGAAGCGCGGCGGCCATCGACCGTCGGGTAGTCGCGCGTCGAAACGCCGGCAGCCGACTTGTCCACGATGAACACCGACACGCCGTCGCGGTCGCGCTGGCCGCCCGAGGTGCGAGCCGTCACGATGAGCTTCTGTGCCCAGGGCGCGCCGAGAACAACGGCCTTATAACCGTTGATGACATAGCCCGAACCGTCCTTCTTCGCCGTGGTGGTGAGGTCGGCGAGGTTGTAGCGGCCCTGCGGCTCGGCATAGGCGAAGGCCCAGACCGTTTCGCCGCCGATAATGCCGGGGATATGCGCTTCCTGCTGCGCGGCCGAGCCGCCTTCACGCAGGAAACCGCCCGCGATGACAACAGTTTCGAGGTAAGGCTCGATGACAAGGTGACGGCCGAACTCTTCCATGACGATCATGGTTTCGATGGCACCACCGCCAAGACCGCCCTGCTCTTCGGAGAACGGAGCCGCGAGAAGGCCAAGTTCCGCGAACTGCGCCCAGATTTCAGGACGCCAACCTTCAGCCGACTTCGCCACCTTGCGGCGTGTCTCGAAATCATATTTGTCGCTGAGCAGGCTCTGCACGGTGTTGCGGAGCAGGGTTTGCTCCTCGGTGAACGAAAAATCCATCTCTTCCGACCTTCCCTCGTGGTGATGTTTTTGAGTGCCCTTGCGACCCTTAAAGGCCGAGCACCATTTTTGCGATGATGTTGTGCTGGATCTCGTTCGATCCACCATAAATCGAGGTCTTGCGCATATTGAAATAATCCTGCGCGACGCCCTGCGAGCCTTCGGGTCCGGGCACGAATTCATTGCCCGTCACGTTGAGGCGCGGTGCTTCAACAAAGGCGTAATTGCCCACCGCTTCCAGCGCAAGCTCGGTGATACGCTGCTGGATTTCCGTGCCCTTGATCTTGAGAATGGAGGCTTCCGGGCCGGGGCCGCGTCCCTTGCTCTCGGCGGCAAGGGTGCGAAGCTCCGTCACCTCAAGCGCGGAAAGCTCAATCTCGACTTCCGCTACCTTGCGCGCGAACTCATCCGTCTTGATGAGCGGCGTGCCATCCACAAGTTCTGCACCGGCGAGCTTCTTCAGGCGTTCAATCGCCTTCTTGGAGCGCGCCACGCCCGCGATGCCCGACCGCTCATTGCCGAGCAAGAACTTCGCATAGGTCCAGCCCTTGTTTTCCTCGCCGATCAGGTTTTCGGCAGGAACCTTCACATCTTCAAGGAAGACTTCGTTTACCTCATGCGAGCCG
>Ga0182792_1002138_pt1 | contig 14588 bp, 8 predicted proteins | sample Passage237B_FD_130497 | JGI IMG/M metagenome (GOLD analysis project Ga0182792, IMG submission 130497) | Cellulose adapted compost microbial communities from Newby Island Compost Facility, Milpitas, CA, USA - Passage2 37B (version 2) (version 2) ...
ATATAAGCTATCCTAAAAATCCAACAACAAAACTCTCGACAAAAACAAACCTCGCTTAAAACGGCTTAAACGAGGTCGGGTATTTTTGTTTTCACTGAAATTTTAGAGTTGTGCAACAGTTACGGATGTTATGGGTTGGCTTCTTTTTCATCAGTTTGTGTGTAGATAGTTTTTAGTAGTGTGAGGATGAACATTGTTATTATCTAAATCCATATTTCTCTACTGTCTTTAAGTTTAGTCTTGCTAAATATTTGTTCCTATCGGTTAGGGCTTTCCTACCTTCTAAAAGATCTACCATAAACCTGTATTTATATGCGTCAAGTCTTTTATTTTTTTTATCCCATTGTACAATTCTCTCGATGAGGTCTAGTGTTATTTCTACTTCTTCAACTTTTTTACTATTGTCCTCTTCAAAAAAATCTTCCATGTCAAAAAATAATTCTGGATTTACTTCTGCAACTTTATTAAGAATTGCTTCTCCTTGATTCCTTTCTATTTCCGTAATTGTTCTATTATTTCTTATTTTGCTACTCAATGTGAAAGCCATATCGCATTGATATAAAGTAAGATGTTGGGTTTCTCGTCCCCAGTCTTCTATTTTTTGCCAAGTTTTAGGATGTATAGATCTAAGTCGATTTAATGAAGCTTCAATTTCAACTTTGTTAGTTTCATCGTCTGTAAGTTTTTTCCTTTTTTCTGTCGATTTATCTTCCAAGTCAGTATTTAATATTTCGAGATCAATATCAAAACTTTCATTCTTAATTGCATTCCAGCATTCTTCTTTTTTTGCCCACTCTCCATATAGAGAGCCTGGAGCATTTGTTTTGATATATTCCTCTACTTTAGACATTACTTCATATAATTTGGATTTTAAATTTTCACTCAGCGATTGATTTTTCCATATTTTGTATAAATCAAGTTTGTAGTTTAGTCTATAACCTAGCCAAGCAATTGAATAAGGGACTGTGATATAACGCATATCACCAATTGCATTGGGCTTAACTCCATATATCTTTTCAGCAGAGGAAAATAGAATAGCCTTTGCTATTGCATCTTCAAACCAAATATTATCTGGCTTAAAATTGAAATTATAATTTAGAAATTGAGCGTAATTTTTCTGACTTCCTCTCACAACAATGTGTGGTCCAACTACTAGCTTTTTTCCGCTATATACTTCCTTATATGAATTAATAAATTTTGCCAAAGATTCTTTAGTGAACATTTGACTTCTTGGATTCTGCTTATCAAATTGTTTTCGTTTGGAAGGCGTAATTCCAAATCTTATCCTTTCATTTTTATACTGCCCTCTTGAGCGTTCGTAAAACCATCGTGTTTGAATTGTTTCCCCGTGAATTGGTGGTGCCCAAATTGTTCTAGAAAGCTTTTCTATAATTACGTGATTTTCTTTGTTTGAGCTTAAATCAGAAGCAGAAACCTTATTTTGAGTGTTAGCATATTCTGCTATAAGTCCAACTATTTCAGAAAAATTATTCCTATTTTTTACAATAGTAAGTTTAACAGGAACAAAGACATTTGAAATATCAACTTTATCTTTTTTCCATGTATGATATATAGATGCAGTTGTTTGGCCTCCATTAACTATTTGAAAATCTTTTACTTTAGCAATTGTTTTACCTTGATTGTTGGGCAAATCAGTAATGGTAATTTCTTCAGCGGTAGCAGCTATACCATTATTAAATGCCATAAACATATGTGGCTCTTTTAATATTGTATTTCGGATTCCTTTATTAATCTTTCCAGTAAATTGTAAAAATGAACGAACATTTTGCTCCAGAAGTCTTGCTCCATATTGCTCATATATATCTGCAAGTGCTATACCTGGGATTATTGCAAGCCATGATTGATACTCCGTATTTTCAATTTCATTAACTATACAAGGTACCTTGTACCCAGCTTGTTCAAAATCGATTTCAATAGGAACTCTAGATTTATCTGAGAGATTGAAAAGATAGTTGATATCAATTATTCTGTAAAATATTGTATAACCTGCAATGGTATCAGAAATTTTTACATCTGATTTTACCTCACCATTTGTTAATAAAAAAATATTTACCCTAGTTAGATATTCTTTGACTTCAGGAACATTTGCTAAAGTTTGAGCAAGATCAAATATTTCAGAACTTTCCTCTATTTCGTTCACATAATCCTTATAAATAACATTTCTGAAGAATTTTACAGCTCTTTCTATTGTTTTGTTTACATCACCCTTTTGAATACTTTGAATAGTAGAGTCCCCATTGTATATAGTCACAAACAAATCAAGTGTTTCGTAATTTTCATAAAGTGAGTATCCATTAATCTTATGTTCGACACCTCTTTTACTAATCTTTTCATCGAAACAAACTCGATAGTTTTCAGTCTCACCTGCTTCGGACAAATAAGTTAGTGCAAGCTCTGTAAAAATTTGTTCCGGATTTGTACCTTCTTCCTCAGAAATATAGGTTGAATTTATTTCTTCTTGAAGGTCTATATAGAACTTTTGTAATTCTTTGTTTTCCATAAATTGTTATATTATTTCTGCTATAAGAGTTTCATTACTAATTCTCCATTCCTCAGATTCCGATAAAACAATAGAATATCTCACATCACCAACACCGATAGGGATTTGATTTTCGGTTATTCTTGGAAAGTTACCTGTAACTCGGTATATATTTTCTTGACGAATATTGTAACCTTTCTCTTCATAAAGGGGTCTGTGTATATCAAAATAGCCAGATTCCAATAATTTTAACTTAAATAAGTTGGAAGCAATTGTGTTATCTTTCAATAATTCCGAAACTTCATCAATCAGACTATTTAATGACTCGCCATTTCCTACTCTTATATCTAGCGATAGATGAAATAAAAATATTTTTTCAATGATGGAATCGTCTAATTGTCGTTCACTTGTGATGTGAATTTTTTGATGATTATTGCCGTGTGTCGTTTTTACTTCAACTGCCCAGTTTGTGTATTGAAAATCTTGAATAGAATTTTCTGGGCCAAGCCAAGATTTAACACAGTAATTTTTATCAGAATTATTTTTTAAAAAAAATCGCAGAAAATAAATTTCTCCGTAAAGCCCTCTTTGTGCTTCGTCTGATAAACCTTGTCTACCAACTTTTTCAAACAAAGATTGCCATTTAGCCAAACGCTCCAATAGTTTTTCAACTAAGTTTTGTTCCGTGGACACGTTTGAAACTCCAAATATCAAATCTTCGCAAAGGGTAGAGAAAATATCTTTATGCTGTTTGTTTAGTAAAAGAATTAGTAAAAATCGTTTCGATAGGTCTCTTTCATCAGGAAGCGTTTCAATCTTGATGTCTTTGAATATATTCCATTGACTTTCATTAAATGGAAATGCAGCACTTATTCTAAATGCAATACACCTTAATTTTTCTGGATTTTTTAATGCAATAAAAACATCAGGCAATACATCTGCTGAATACCTTTTATAAAGTAAACCAGAATGATTGGAAATTTCATTTTCTAGTCCCAGCCAAATATTTTCAATTTTCATCATCTCCATAATCTTCGAAGTCTTCAACAATATCAAATTTGTCAAGAAACTCTTCATTTACAGCATAAGATACTGGTGCGCTAAAATTACTTTTCGGAAAACTTATTGCATAGCCAACAAAAGGGTTGGTTCCTTTTGGTAGGGGATATTTTTCAAGACTTTCTTCAGGGTCCAATAAATAGATTAATAATAGTGGCTTTTTAGGATCTCTTAACTCATTTCTAACTAATTGTCCATTTGGATACTTTGCTTCTCCAACCTTCTTTCTGTGTTGGTTAGTTAGAGACATAGCTCTTTCGTACTCTTCTTCTGTAAAATCAATAAATTCATCTAACGGACTTATAATATGCGATTTTCGAAGATAATATATATGTTCACTAGAGTTATTATCGTCTTCAGTTCTTTTCCATTGTCCGATTGAAACGGTAGTTTTGTTAATTTCAAAAAGCGAGTTGTTTTTAGCATTTGGTTTAGACATTAAGGCGACTCTCCAATCTGTTAATTCTCCATTTCTCAATTGAGTAGAAATGAATTGAATAATTTTTCTAGGTTCTGCCCTTTTGAGGTTTTCAACGGCCTGAATTCCCTCAAAAAAATCAATAACTTGCTCAGCCGGGATATCATACCAAACGAAAGCATTGTTTTTTTTAATAGACTTAGCTGGCAACCCTGATATAAATTTTTGAGTGTTTTTTAGGTTATTATCTATAGTCGAAATATCCTTTTTAAATTCGTAAGATTCTACTAATCTACCTGCCCAAGAAATCTGAATGGGGACTGCAGATTTCATTTTATTTGTAGCCGTTATTTGTAGTACACCGGGATGTGTTCTAACTTTTAAAGCGTATTGTTCTGGCGTTGAACCTGCCACATCAGACATATAATCAAACTCTTCTCTTAGTTCTTCGGAAGCTTGTGTTATATGACAGAACCACTCATTTAGCTCTCTACTTGTAAAAAGCCTGCATAAGTCAACATATCCTCCTCTATAACCAAACCAACGCCCCATTTGCATAAGCGTATCATACATTCTAGAGGCTCTTAAGTAGTAACTAATAGAAAGACCTTCTAAAGTCAAACCTCTTGAAAGTTTATTGCCACCAACGGCAATTACTGAAAGTCCATTTTTGTGGTCGAAATAGTCTAATGCTTCCCTTGAACCTCCGTGAATAGATTTTACTTCGATGCGAGATGCAGCATCATTCAAATGTTGTAAAACGTCACTCCATTTATGAACCTGAATTTGTGAATCTAAATTTTTGAGGTTAGAATTTAAAATTTGTTGAGAAACCGTAACAAATGATTTATATCCATTTTCATCCACTTCAAATGTAGAGCGAAACTCTTCTAAAATAGCTGGATCATTCTGCTCGATTCCTCTTCTGTAGTATAAAAATTGATTGGATACTAATTCTGCAATATGATCCTGCCAACGCATAAAACGTGAAACGTGAATCAACATTGAGTTATGAACTGTTGTCTGACCTCTTAATCTTCTAATAGCACAAGTGATTATAAAACAACGTATTGCCCTTTTCAAAGACTCAGGTAAAGTTGATGGTAATTGATCATCTTTTTTATGTCTATCAGGTACAAATTCGCTATAGTCATTTATTCTATTTACTATTGGTAAAACAGTGTCAGAAGCCTCATCTTCTTCTAACGGACTAAATCCAAATACTTTTTCTGGTCCAATATAGTTTGATGGCGCAGGTATATTAATTATAAAGTTCCTTGGGAATAAATTTTGGTCATCCATAGGAATAAAAATATTTGCAAAAGGAGTAGCTGTATAGCCTACATAGGCATTTTTTCCAAATAGGTTTAAAATTTGAGTAATCCAACTATTAATTGAACTTAGTCTTTGGGGGTCATTTGAAATGTTAATAGAGGCATTATCAGCTTCGTCATCAATTAACAATAAAGCTTTGTTACGTATTACGCGACCTAGTTCGGCGCCTTCATCAGCTTGTGCGGCTAGCCATTGATATATTCTTCTAAGTACGTGAGGATTCTTTTTTATAACAGCAATTATTGGTTCTTTTGTGTCAAAGTTTAAGCCAAGGGCATTTGCAGCACCTTGGGTAAAATCTCCTTTTTCTATACTTGATGTAAGCGAATGTGCAATTTTAGATTTACCAAATCCTGGTTTTCCAACTCCAATTTTTATACTCTGTTGATTAAAGGCTCTAGTGTGTTGTGTGTCAAATCCAAGAAAGCTTTCATCAATTCGCAGTTGGGTTTGACTTCTCAAGTTATTATGAATACCAGCCATTACTATAATTAAGCCAAAACCTGCATCTGCGGCCTTGCAAATTAACCCTGTATAATTTGCAGTTTTTCCTGATTGTACTTGACCAACTACAAGACCTTTTTTGTTTACTATTATTTTTTCTGTTGGGTCAAATAAATTATCAAGGATTCTATCCGTGAGCCTATCGAGTTTATTCACCACATCAGGACCAAAGTTTTTTTCTTCTTCAAGATACTGTCTGTAATTGCCCCAAAAACCATTTGCAAAATCTATTGATGCTCTTTTTTCACTTAACCAAGGATTATTTTCGTCTGCTTTTTCAATAACTCTAAATTCGTCTTGCCTTATCGTAAAAAGTTCCTCTACTTTTCTAATTAACATCTCCCTTGTTTCCACAATTGGCAGACCCATTTTCATAAAATTATCAACTGCCGTTTCCACTTCATGAACGGTAACGGAAGATTTTCCGAAAAGGAGTTGTCTAATTATTTTTATTGGATCTATGTGATTCATACAGTAATAAATTCAATATATTCTGGATAAAAATTAAATGGTTCAGTATTCAGAATTCTAGCTTTTGCTTTTTCAATTGATAATCCATTTTCAATATATATATTAAAGAGCTTTTGCATGGTTTCCTTTATTGCATTGTGGTCAAGGCCTTCAAATGGTTGCCCATGCGGTTTCTCATTTTCGCTTTCTTGAAGTGTTATTAAAGGCACTGGTATTGTTTCTTCAATAAACTGAATCACTTTTTCAATATCCTTCTTTAGTTCTCCTGATTTTGAAAGCAATTCATTTAATAGAGGATGTTTGCGATTAATCTTATAAAATCGTTTGCCGTGTCTGGCTCTTTCTTCCCAAAACGGGAAAAATTCGTCCGACGCCAATTTCCGCTTAATTACTTTTCCCTTGTGTCTATAAACTTCTACTGCTTGATTTCTAACTTCTTTTGCTAATGCAAGTAAATGTTGACGATACATCGAAGGTGGTCTGGCTAAAGATTTTTTTATATCTATTTGCCAGTCGTCATCAAAATTATTTGGTAAGTCAATTTGAATTCTACAAAGGTCATAATGAACTTCTCTTTTAAAAAGACCAAGCCAATCTCCAGCAACTAGCAACCTTCGATTTCTATAAATATAAAAGCCTTGGTGAGCAGTCCAGCTATCTTTTGGCCCTTTGCCATAATTGTATTGTTCTACTGTAAGTTTTGAACGATGTGGTAAAACAAAACCTTTAATTTTAATAGAACCACCTGCTAGTTTTGTTTCTGGTTTTGTTTGTAAACCCTCCACTCCAATCATAAATGGGTCCCAAGGCTTTATTTCTCTATCTCTTAAATAGATTTTTATACCATCATCCATATATCTATGAAAAACCATAGATAAGTGAGATTTTACAGAGTCCATTATCGCCAAAAACTTACTTTTTGCTTCTTCATTTTCTTCTGAAGTATCCTTAGTAAGTCTGTCTAAATCCCACCATATGACACAAGTACCAGTCTCAACACTATTAATTTTTTCTATCCAGTGTTCTTCATTAGGAACATATTTGATCAACTTCCAAGCCTTTTCCTGGTTCACGAAATCTAAATCCCAAGTCCAATAAACGGGCATATAATCTTTAGCTTTTGCGAATACAGTAAATTTTCGTGATTGGGAAAATGAGGCGGTTTTTAAACCTAAACCAAAACGACCTAAATCATCTTGATTTCTCTCCTCTAATGGATTTTTACTTCCAGGACGCATAGCTTGAATGAGTTGTTCATTATTCATCCCAGTGCCATCATCTAAAATAGACAATGTTGTGTTTGAACCTTTCCAATCGTAATCAATCCATATATTTTTCGCTCCAGCAGTAATCGAATTATCAATAATATCAGCGATTGCAGTTTCAATAGAATAACCAATCGCTCGAAAGGTTTCTATCATAGAACTTGCTTCAGGTTCTGCAGATGTTGATGGTATTTTATTGTAATCAATCATATATTTCTTGCAAATCTTTGTTGGACACACTCCACTGAACTTGTACTGTTTGAATTATTTTTTTATTTAGTTATAAAAGATGTCTGAAACATCTTCAAAAGTTTCATTCCCATTTTTTGTCCTAATTTTTTTTAAGCTTCATAACTGAAGTGAGATAGAGATAGAAAGTAATAGGCAGCATTAGTTAGTTCACGATTTATCATTCTTCAATACTTTATATAATTCTTCGGCAATTTTTTTTGCCATTAATGGTGGTACAGCATTTCCTATTTGTTTAAAAGCAGCAGTTCTATTTACACCTTCTCTCTCTCCTTCAAAATAATAGTCATCAGGAAAAGATTGAAGTCGAGCAGCTTCTCTTACACTTAGGGATCTATTTTGCTTGATGTCAGGATGTATATAATAGTGACCATCTTTGGCTATATGCGCTACTACAGTTTGCGAATAAGGTAAGTCTGCTGCAACAACTTTAAACCTATCGAAAAAAGAACTACGATTTTGATGGGTCTTTAATCTTTCCGGTAAATCATTATAGTTTAAGCGTTCCTGTTTTTTATTCCATTTTTGCACTGCGAATTTGTATATTTCCTTGTCCAGCTCTCGATGCGGTCTTGCAATATGTTGCGTTAAAACATCAATGCCATTACGGATAGCGTAAGTTTTTAGGTACTCAGTTGTTTCTGATTTGTACTTTAAATATCTGTCAACTCCTTCACCCGCTTTTATTTCTGGCAAATCGATCAATAAATCCTTAACTAAAAAGTTGCTTTCGATCTGAATATCCTCCAAATTGGGTATACGGAACTTTTTATCTTTCTGCCAACCAAGAATAATAATTCGTTTTCTATTTTGGAGTACTCCAAAATTTCTTGCTTCAAGCGTAAATAACTTTATTTGATACCCCTTTTTATTGAAAATCTTTTCCATCTCTTCGAGATAGTGACCACCTTTAGCAGATTTTAACCCCAATACATTTTCAAAAACGAACATTTTGGGTTGATATCTCTCTAAATATTCAGCATATTGAATAAATAGATAATTTCTTGGATCTCCCTCCATTTTTGTTTTAGACCGAGATCGACCAACCAATGAATAGGCTTGACATGGTGGCCCGCCAATAATCAAATCAACTTTTCGCTTCCCTAAACTTTTATTTATTTGCTGATTTATGGTTTCATTGTGTTCATCTCCAATTGGAAGGTTAATAACCGCATCCATAATATCAATTGGTACATATGAATATAATTGCTCACGAGTTATCTCTCCTTTTAGGTATGATATGTATATTTCGAATTTGTTGTTCGTTTTTAAGTAATGGTAAGCGGTTCTTGTTCTTAGAGTATTACAAGCAGAATTTTCAATTTCAACGTGAGCAATTGGCTCAAAACCAGCTTGGATAAATCCTTCTGAAAGTCCTCCTGCTCCTGCAAATAAGTCTATGAAATTGTAAGTCATTATAATATTTTTCTTTGGTTCAAATTTACTTGTTTATTCTGTGCGTTGGCAAAAATTCAGTCTCTTTTGCTTGCGAAGCGGTCGCCCGTGTGTTGGGGCAAGCAAATGTGCCTGAATGTACGGTTGGCATTTTATTTCTGTCGTTTATTTTGTTCACCGTCGTTGTCTTTTTTACACTGAGCGATAACGGTTCGCAGCTATACGCAGGCAGGGCATTTTACCACTGAACTTCATACGAAGAACCGAACTTTAAATTTACCACTTTCCTGTCCTACGAAGCACGAACCCCTGCTTGCGTATAGGTGATGTTGTGCCTTCGTTGTTCTTTTTCGTCCGTTTGTTTGTCGGTCGTTTTGGTCGTGGGTTGGGACAGAAACACTCTTTGCCAAGCTTGGGTTTTAGCTTAGGCTTGAGCGGTTTGGCAATGTGTGTGGCTGTGAGGGTTGGCTATTTGATTTCTATTGCTTTCCATCCCCATTCATTTTTCTTTTTATTGAATGATAGTATCGCTCTTCCCTTTACCTGTTGACCTTCAGTTAGCTTATTCTTTTCTATAATTTTGGGTTCAATAAAGATGTCCTCTATAAATCCAAAGTTCTGTGGAGAAACCACCTTTATTGTTCCTTCAAAATCTTTAATTGCATCAGAAGATACATTAGAGTCAGCTTTTTTAGCAGATAAGATTTTATAAAAACCATCTTGTCCGTCACCATTAAATCGAACCTTTAGAAGGTCACCAATTTGTGGTTTTGTCAAATTGCCTGAGTAATTGAAGAATCCAAATTTCCGCTTATCCTTCACAAAATTCAGCATACTCTTGTTTTCGTTCACAAACTCAACTGCAATTATTTCTTCCGGTATGTCCTGAAACAATATTTCCTCTGCTTGCTTGATGTGGCTTGAATACAAATCTTGGTTATCCTTTTTAGCTATGGCAGATTTATACCACTCTTGTTCTGTCCATTGCACTATTTGATTCGGCAACTTCCATTCGTGTTTCTCTCTTGTTGCTATAACTTTTTGTATCTCCGTTTTGGCTTCATTGTACATTTTTTTTTCAATGAGCATTTCAGAAAAAGTCTGTCTTAACTTAACTAAAAAGTCTTCGGGGGTTTTTAAGCTCAGGGCTTTGCAATAACAAGCAAACTGAATGTCTTTATCTTCTGAAAATATTTCTGCCATCAGTTCCCACACCCAAAAGTCATTTCTTTTTTGCTTGGCAAAAGGTATAAATGCAGATAGAACATTTTCATCACTACCTGATGCCAAAAGGAGCTTTGCCTTGAAATAAGGCGGATATTGATAGTCAGGATGTTTATCTATCAAAGAGTCCAGTTTTGGCAAGAATGATTGGATCTTTTCCTTGTCAATGACTCTTTGCTGTCCAAAAGGATCTAAAGGTTCTCCTTCCAAAAGCTTCTTGGAATAAGCAATGTATGCTTGTTCAGCAATAGACATCATCTTTTTGCCTTTGAACTCCTCTTTTAAATAGTCTTCGGAACGAAGATTATCAAAATTCCACCAGTCGGCAAAAGTTAGATAGTTTGACCAGTTTTGATAGCCTTTGTGAAAGGCTTTGTAAATAAAAGAATACGCCTCAGATGGCTTGGTGAAATGAAAGTCTCTGATAATTTCAAATAACTCATTGATTTTGAAATAATCAATATGTTCTGTTTTCTGTAATGCAAAAACCAAAATGCCGATTTGCCATGCACAATTGTCAAACACCATTTTTTCATCTTCGGGTAATTGCAGGTCTTTAATCCTAATTAGATTTTCCTTGAAGGCTTCATATAATTCAGGTTGAGCGTTCTTCTTGAGATGATCATAATACACCCATGCAGCAGCCCGCTTGTTCCAAATGTTTTCGGGTTCTGTTTCCAAAGCCTGATTTGCCATTTGCAAAGCTTCATCAAGCTTACCTGCTTGTCTAAGTTCTTTGATTTCTTTAAATGACATAATTAGCTTCTTTTAGGTTGTTTACAATGGATTTGATTCTGCCTAGAATTTCGGGGCAGTCACATTTCTTTTCCAATGGAAGCACTCGACCGAAAAAACCTGCTTTATCATATTCAAAGTCAATTATGCAAGACCGTCCATTATTATCTATGGTATATCTTTCACGGTATTCGAGATGCTGAATGTTGGAAATGATTTCACCTTTTGTTAAACCTTTACTGATAAAATCGAATAGATTTTTCAAGAATGGCTTCTCTTCTTCAATTGCTACATCAAATTCAATTTGGGTCAGAATACCTTCAATGTTGTTCCTGTTTACTACAATCGGAGTAGCACACTCTAGTATTTTTGTGATGGTTTCAAATAACTCATCAGAATTGGTTTGTGCAGGTAACTTTTGAAAATTGCTTTTAAAAACATTCTGACCATTAACCCAGTGTTTGAATGCTGCTGTTTGGGCTTCTCTTTTGAAGATATATCGTATTTCATACCCAACTTTCTGCCAAGCTTCAATATCTATGTAATGTTTTCGGAGATTATACCACCTATGAATAAAATGATCTTGGATAGTCAATGGTGCATCAATTAAACCAAATTTTTCCAATTCCGGCAAAACTTCATTGATATTGATTTCAGTTGTCGGATTTGATTCTCCTGTCAACTCATTGAAGGCTTGTTGAACATTCACGTCAATAAAATTCATGCCTGAAAAGGATGAAAAATACGGTGGATTGATGCAAAACAGTTTCTTGGATGCTCTGGTAACTGCTGTATATGCCCAACGGTAAAATTCTGAATTCGTCTTACCTGAGCGGTTATGTTCCGATTCATAAAAGTTGAAGTTGGCTTGCGTTCCTCTGTCCCAAAATACAAAGGCATTTGACCATTCACCGCCCTGGGCTTTATGGCAGGTTACGGCATAACCATATTTCAGAAGTATGCAGTTAAAATACTTATCATTGATAATGGCTTCCTTAAATTCCTCTGTTCCTTTCTTGAGTTTGGGATGCCTGTTTTTAAAATCCACATAAAGGGCTCTTTGCTCTTCGGGTTTTAAGTAGTCATCACCGTATAGATAGTTTTCTAAAATAAATCCGTTTATGGTTTTGGGCTGATTGTTTTCATCAGGTAAAACAAGGCTAATTCCTCTCCAAGTTAATCTTACAGTTTTTGTTTTTCCTTTTTCAATGTAAAAACTAACTTCTCTGCTTTCAACTTGCGGACTGGCTTCTGAAACAATCGCAAATTCACCGTTCATGATACCTAAACGGTAATTGTTGCCACCAATGATAACGGTATCGGATGCCTGAATAGGTAAATCATCTCCAAATTTTTCTCTTCGGATAGCTCGGTTCAAATCAAGTGCTGTTTTGTTTTTGTAGCAGATGATTATTTTTTGGTCTTGTTGTGCCTTGTAGGTTTCTAAGTAATCTTGATAAGCTGGATTGAAAATGTCTCGTCCATTTTCTCTCAAATCAAAATCATTGAAGTAGCCAGAAGTAAGGCACTGCCTTATTTTAGTGGCTGAAATCAAAATGCCATTATTGGCATCCTGACGTTTCACTTCCTTCATTTCAGCTTGCGAAACAGAAACCTTGTAAGTCTCACTTAGATAATTTGGATCAAGTGCGGGGGAGAAGTTCATTCCAATTGGTGTCAACTGTGCAGGGTCACCAATGAATATGATTTTACTGCTTGTGGTAGCTTCTTGAATTCTTCCATAAGTCATTAGGTCTCGCAACAAATGCCCACTTCCAAAGCGGAAAAACTCGCCTTGGCTCAAAATATCGCTGACCATAGACGCTTCATCCACTATCAGAACCGAATCATGAACTTCCGGATTGTTTCTGATTTTGTATTGGTACAAAAACGAAACATCGTTTTCATCTTCACCTTGTTTGATTTCCTGCAACTCTTCAAAGCTGTATATGCCTTTGTGAATGGTGCTAGATTCAAAGCCTGTTTTTTGATTGATGACTTTTGCAGCTCTGCCTGTTGGTGCCATCAATTGATATTTCTTTTTTAGAGATTCCAAATACTCGACAAAACCCTTTAATAAAGTTGTTTTACCACTACCTGCATATCCCTGAAGGATAAATATCCGCTCATCACTTTCCAAAAAAGCGTGAAGCTTTTCCAACGCATTGTGTTGGTCGTTGGTTAGATTGATATGTTGGAAATGGTCAAAAATATTCATGGCTGTTATTCTTTCATGCAAAGTTTGTTTTTAACTGTGCGGTGTATCTGCACTATTTATTTCCTTTTAATTTTTCCTTTAATTTCTCCAGCTCAGGATTCAGTTTTTCTATTTGTCTTTGTTTGATACATCTGTAATTGCAAAGTCTTTATATGAACCAACAATTTCTAAGTTCTTTTTTCTCACAAGTCCTGCAATCCAATTCAAGTTACTCATAAACTTATGAATGTCATTTGCTAGTTTATATTCGTCTGTATTTACTTTGATAATGTCACCTAGATATTTTTTGGCTTCTTCTTTGTCTATAACAAAACTGTGGTCTTTATATTCGTAAACAAAAGCGTGGGCTATTTCTTGAATTTCTTTTGGTGTCTCTTTATCTTCTAATAGTCTTTGAGCATATTGTTTTGCAGATTCAGAAACACGCTCAAAATATCCAAGTATTCTTAGGTTTAATTGTTTGTTTAAGTATTCCGCAAACATATCTCCTGACTTAGGAAAGCGAGATACAACTTTTGCAATAGTCTCAAGTGAACTGCTTAAACCCAAAGCGGGCAAGTTTCCAAACTGAGGGTCTATGGGACCTAATTCACTCATCGAACCCATATGAATTTCTTTTGCCCCAAGCGAGATTAGCGTTGCTGCTGATTTTGCCCGTCTTGGTATCGCTACAACAAAATTGTCTGTATTTTCTTTACAGGTTTTGCTTATCAAATAAGCGGGTTCAACTTCTCCACCTTTACTATGAAGTATAAGTAGAATAGGTTTTGTGTTGTCTTCTGGAATTGCAGCATAAATTTTGTCAGTCATTTTTTCATTTATACTGTTGTTTCCATCGTAAAGAAATAGAACAAGATATTTCTTTGAAACCGGGTGCCGAGTTAATATTTTTCTAATGTGATTGTAAAAAAAGTCACGAAGTTTTGAAATGTCTTGCTCACTAAACACTAAGTCAATTAGTTCCTTAAAGTTGTCAAGATTTATTTCTTTCTCTTTTTTCGTCTCGGAACTTTCACTTGTTTCAGGAGTTTCAACTGTTTCAGCAGCTTGCTTTGTTTCTCCTTTTTCAATTTCTTCTGCCTTTGGTTCTGTTTTTTTTGCCATTGTTGTCTATTTTAAAATTGTGCATAACGTTGGACGGCTTTGCGATGTGGCGGCAATAGCATTCCGTCAGTTTGATTAAAGATATGCAGCCCAATTGAAAAACAAATGACG
>Ga0182792_1002140_pt1 | contig 14585 bp, 12 predicted proteins | sample Passage237B_FD_130497 | JGI IMG/M metagenome (GOLD analysis project Ga0182792, IMG submission 130497) | Cellulose adapted compost microbial communities from Newby Island Compost Facility, Milpitas, CA, USA - Passage2 37B (version 2) (version 2) ...
CTCTTGGAGTAGATTTTCTCTCTGTCTTCCACTTAAATTTAAATTTGATGTAAATGCTTTTCTGCACGCTAATTTAGAGAAGTTTATGAAATGCAAAAAATTTATTGGAGAAATAGATCATTTATTTGGATCCAAATCGTTAAACTCGGGTAAAGCCAAAGCACTTATAGGTGTCTTAACCAGAAACTTTCAATATATTTGCCCGGTCTTCTGCATGCGAAGGTAGCCCTGTAGGAGAAATGGGAAGAATTTGAAAATGTATGATTCATTCGACTATTCTCTTTGGTCTTACCACCTTACTGACTTTTTTCAGCCGTCCTGAAACTCCTGTAACTGAGGAGGTTTTTTCCGGCAAGGCTTCCTTCTATTCCAAACGTTTTGAAGGGAAAAAGACTGCTTTCGGGGAGGTTTTCACCAACAGCGAATTCACTGCGGCACACCGAACACTTCCGCACAATACCCTGTTGGAACTCACCAATCCGAAAAATGGCAACAATGTAGTGGTTAGGGTCAACGACCGCGGTCCGTGGGTTAAACACCATATGATCGACATATCCCAGGCAGCAGCTAAGGAACTGGGAATCATCCAGCATGGTGTGGCTGTTGTGGAAGCACGTGTAGTGGGGAGCGACGGCAAACTTTATGAACATGAAGAGCCGAGGCTTTCCGAAGTATTTCGGCGTAACCGCCGCTGATCCCGTTTAACATGGCAAAAACCAGTCTGGATCTGGCCGCCGTAAAGGCCTACGGAAATATTGAGTTTCTCGCCAGGCAGTTGGTGGAGGGATTCATCACAGGCCTTCACAAATCGCCATTTCACGGTTTTTCGGTGGAATTTGCCGAGCACAGGCTCTATAATACCGGCGAGAGTACCCGTCATATCGACTGGAAAGTATACGGTAAAACCGACAAGCTATTTGTCAAGCGTTACGAGGAGGAAACCAACCTGCGCTGTCATCTGCTCATCGATACGTCCTCTTCGATGTATTATCCGGAGCCCGGCCATGGCAAAATAACCTTCTCGGTACTGGCCGCCGCGTCACTGGCCATGCTGCTTCAAAGACAGAAGGATGCCGTGAGTCTCTGCCTGTTTTCCGACCATGTGGAAAAGCAGACACCGGTGAAATCCACACCTTCCCATGTGCACAAGATCATGCTCGACCTGAATGAGCTGCTGCAGCGGCCGCGCTCCGGCAGTAAAACGGCTGTAGCCGACGTACTGCACGAAATCGCACAGAAAATTCACAAGCGCTCGCTGGTTGTCATTTTCAGTGACATGTTTGAAAACATGGAAAATGCCGCTGCGCTGTTCCCGGCATTGCAGCATTTGCGGCACAACATGCACGAGGTTCTTCTCTTTCATGTAACCGACCGCAAGACTGAACTGGAATTTAATTTTGAAGACCGCCCCTACGAGTTTATCGATATCGAGTCGGGTGAAAGCATAAGGGTGCAGCCCAACCAGGTCCGTTCCTATTACCGCGAGCGCATGGAGAAATATTACGCGGACCTGAAACTGAAATGCGGGCAGTATAAAATCGATTTCGTAGAGGCCGACATATCCGAAGGCCTCGAATCGATACTCATGACCTACCTTGTAAAGCGCACGAAAATGCGGTAAAACAATCCTATTTGCGCGCTACTTTCCGTTTGTAGAAATTCAGGAAATCGCCCAGCTGTTCTACAGGCATTTTGCGGGCAATGATTCGTTTTTCCTTGTCCAGTATGTAAATCGTTGGGGTAGCGAGTACATCGAATTGCTCCCGGTAGTCGATCTGGCCGCTGAAATCATAGCCGTTGATCATCCCCCCGATTTTTTGTTCGCTGATGAATTTTTTCCACTCCTCTTCCGAACTTTCGGTGGCGATGGCTGCGACTTTTACTCCCTGTGATTTAAACTGTTCATAGAATTCGACCAGTTTGGGGGCCGACTCCTTGCAGTGCCCGCAGGTGGGTGAATAAAAGAATACAACCAGGTATTCGGCAGGTATTTTACTCAGGTTAAAAGGTTGTTTCTGCTCGTTCCAGAGGGCGGCGTCGGGAAATTTCCGGTTAACCAGCAGAGGTTTGAGAACCCTTACCCGATCGGCTATGCGGCATTTACCATCTTCCGAAAGACTAATTTCTCCTCCCAGGTAATACTTTTCCGCCATGTGTACGAATACCCCCTCGGTACCCACGGTTTTCGGATTTTCATACTCTGTCGCGAAGTAGCGGATCAGAAAATGCCGGAATTCCTTGTTTTGGGAACGGGCAATAAGGGCATCGGCCTCGCGGATCAGTGAATCGGGATGCTGCACGATGAGATTCTTGACATACTGCTCCATTTTGTTCTGCATGATGGGGGTCCGGAGCAGACGGTCGTCGTTAAAATCGATATTGTCCCAGTAATGGGTTTTGTAATAATTAAACACCCATACCGAATCCTCCCTGCCGTTGGGTAATTTGGGAGCGGGAGGGATTTCCGGAACCTGAATGGCCTTCAGGAATTTGGAAACCAGCAGATCAGGGTTTTGGGCAATAGCATTTTTACGGTACTCCTCGGTTTCTTTCCGCAGTTTCTCTATGGCCGGATCCTGAGGATTTGCCTTGCTCAGGCGGGCAATTTCGCCCATATTCCTTTCCATGGTTTGCTGGAAATCGTAGAAAAACTGGTTTTCCCGGGAGCCGCTTACGACCATATTCCGGATGATGTCGGTAGTATCAGAGCTAAGGGAAAAGCGCTTTTCCTTACCGGAATAAATGAGTTCGGCCCATTTGGCGTTCCCCGGAAGTACGACGAGGTATATTCCCCCGGGCAGGGAATCGCCCCGGAAGACCATTCTGCCCTCTGCGTCAGCCCGGGCAGTATCCCTGGCAATGAAGGCGCTGCGGCTGTAATTGTAATGTCCCAGAATGCAGGAAGTGTCCCGAAGCCCTTTCAACGTTACCTCGATCTCATAGCCTGTCTGAGCAAAGGCGGAAAGGCCCGAAAATAGGAATAGAGTGAATATCAATTTCACCATGTGTTTTCTATTTTTGGCGAACGCATTCCGTCGGAAGAAGTCACAGACCCTTGCTTTTTCTGAGTTAAGCATTTGTTCTTTAGTGTTTTACAATTCAGTTCCAACCTTACTTCCCCTGGTCTTTGAACAGGGCTGCCGGAAGTATCATCAGAAACGGGTATGTTTTATTATCTCTCAAAATTATTGGATTTCCTGATAATGCCCTACAACGTTATGTTAATCGGGCTTATTGTGGTTTGTATTTGGGCTAAGCAGAGACGGGTGAAAGTAGGTTTAGCCCTCATTTTTCTGGGTTTATATCTCCAGTCGAACGGCTATCTGGTAGGTCGGTTGTACGAGCTTTGGGAAGTCCCATTTCAGGAGGATAAACTTGCCGGACGGCAGTATGATTTCGGGATTGTGCTGTCGGGCGGACTGGTTAATAGTTGTACTTCGGCCAGGGAGTTCATCGATCTGGAGAGAGGCTCAGACCGTTTGCTTACCGCCTATTTCCTGTACAGGAAAGGGGTCTGCAGGAAACTGCTGATCTCAGGAACGGACGATGACGATCTGCTGGCGGAAAACAGGGGTGAGGTGCAGCTGGCCAGGGCGCTGCTGGTTGAATGGGGGGTTCCCGAGGAAGACATACTACTGGAGACTGAGGCCCGGAATACGTATGAAAATGCCCTGTTCGTAGCCCGTTTTCTCAAAGAAACGCCTCTGCCCCGGCAGAACCTTCTGCTGATCACTTCAGCCTACCATATGCGCCGTGCATTGGGATGCTTTGAAAAGGCAGGTCTCCGGGTGGAAGCTTTTCCGGCCGATTTCCATCCCGGGAAAGACTGCCTCCCCTTCCGAAGACAAATGACTCCCAGTCCCAAAGCTTCAGAATCATTTCAGAAGCTCTGGCGGGAGTGGGTTGGTATGCTGATGTATAAGATGGTGGGGTACTGCTAGGTACTGAGAATCTGCACCATCCGGAGCAGGTCTTCGTTGATCGGCTTCGGCAGACGGATGGTATCTTCGAAAGGTGTGTAAACCAGTTCATTGTTGATGATACCCGCCATTACGTTTTTCTGCCCGGTAAGAAGTCCTTCCACAGCACCCAGACCAAGCCGGCTGGCCAGGATACGGTCGTAAGCGGTTGGTGCCCCTCCGCGCTGGATATGACCCAGTGTCGTAACGCGCAGATCCAGTTCTTCGGAGTTAATCATGGTTTTGATTTTTTCTCCGATCTGAATAGCGCTACCTTCCTCATCGCCTTCGGCAACGATGACGATAGACGAAGATTTGGACCGGTTCCAGCCTTCCTTCAGGGTTTTGACTACTTCCGATACGGGGGTAAGCACTTCGGGTACCATAACCATTTCAGCACCCCCTCCGATAGCCGCCTGAACGGCGATGTAACCTGCATCGCGTCCCATTACTTCGACAAGAAACACACGGTCATGTGATCCGGCCGTATCCCTGATACGGTCGATCGCATCGAGAGCCGTGTTTACGGCCGTATCAAATCCTATCGTATAGTCGGTGCCATAAAGGTCATTGTCGATGGTTCCGGGGGCGCCCACGGTAGGCACGCCGAATTCTTCAAAAAATTTGAGGGCTCCTGTGAAAGTTCCGTTTCCTCCGATCGCTACAAGTCCTTCTATACCATGGGCCTGCAACTGCTCGTAAGCACGCTTGCGGCCTTCATAGGTCATGAAGTCTTTACTTCTGGCCGATTTGAGAATGGTACCTCCCCTTTGGATGATATTACTAACCGAGTGCGAATTCATCTGAAAAAAATCGCCAGATATCATTCCGCTGTACCCCCTTCTGATACCTAACACTTCAACTCCATGATAAAGAGCCCCCCGTACAACGGCCCGGATACAGGCATTCATGCCCGGGGCATCCCCTCCAGATGTAAACACGCCAATTCTTTTCATAAAACAGATCGTTATTGAACAACTCGCATTGATGAGGCAAATGGGGAAAGTTTTTCTAGCCTAAGTCCCGCGCAAATTTATTAGGTTATTCGGTTTATAGGCAAAGTAACTTTTGCAATTGATAAAATATTCACAATTGTTTATCGAAAATTAATACAATATACAATAGCCAATACTTTTATCTTTGTGGGCACCGCCGAAAATTTCCCGGATTTTCGCATCTGGGAAGTGATTTTCAAAAAATTGGCTCATGCAAAGCCACAGATTCAGAGCGGATTTCAACTGATCGACCGAAATTATAAGCGAACAATAATTTATATGAATACTTTTTTTTCGTGGAAAGGCTTCCGCCCACACCTGTTTGCCATCCTGGGCTTTGTTATACTCACGTTAGGGTATTTTTCACCCCTCCTGGAAGGGAAAAAATTACCAATGCACGATATCACCCAGGCGGAAGCAGGCTCCAGAGAACTGAAGGAATACCATGAGAAAACCGGAACCTGGGCTAACTGGACCAACAGTATGTTCAGCGGGATGCCGGCCTATATGATCGCGACCGACTATCCCGGCAGCATATCCACCAAAATCGGTAGGGCCATTTACCTTGCGCTGCCCGTCCCAGCCTGTATACTGCTTCTCAGTCTGATCAGTGCCTATGTGCTTCTATGGACCCTGACAGGCTCTTCAGGCTTGTCGTTCACGGGGGCCGTGGCTTTTGCCTTTGCTACCTTCAATCTCATCAGTATCGAAGCCGGGCACCTTTCCAAAGTCATGGCTATCGGCTATGCGCCGGGTGTTATGGCTGGAGTGATTATGGCTTACCGGAAAAACTGGCTGAGCGGTGCAGCCGTAACCGGGCTGTTTTTATCGCTGGAGCTCTATGCCAATCACGTACAAATCACCTATTACATCGGTCTGGCTTTATTGGTTTATGCGGTGCTGGAAAGTGTGGCACTGCTGAAAGAGAGGAAAATATCGGATTTAATCAAAATTAGTCTCGGTCTGGCCGTGGCAGCCCTGCTGGCCGTGGGAACCCACACGACGCGCCTTTGGAATGCGTATGATTATGCGAAGGCTACCATCAGGGGAACTTCCGAGCTTACACCCCTGGCTGGTACCGAGGCCGCTGCATCAAAGGACGGACTGGACAAAGAGTATGCCTTTGCCTGGAGTTATGGCATCGGAGAAACGTTCAACCTGCTGATCCCCAATGCCTACGGAGGAGGGTCATCCAACAACAGTCTGAACGATCAGTCTGAAACCTATAAAGTACTTACCCGTCGCGGGGTCGATGGGGGGACGGCTGCCAGTTTCGTGCGGACCCTGCCCGTTCCACTCTACTGGGGTGACCAGCCCGGCACCGGAGGACCGGCCTATGCAGGAGCCATCGTCTGCTTCCTGTTTGTATTGGGTTTGTTCCTGGTCAAAGGCCGGCTGAAATGGTGGCTGGCCGTATTTACCGCGATTTACATCATGTGGGCCTGGGGCAAAAACTTTGCCGCAATCAATTACCTCTTCTTCGATTACTTCCCCATGTTTAACAAATTCAGGGCCGTTACCATGACCATGGCTTTTTCACAACTGTTCATGGTGGTGCTGGGGATCCTCGCTCTGAATCAGATCATCCAGCGGAAAATTACCTGGAATGAACTGCAGAAACCTCTTCTGATCAGCCTTGGACTAACCGGTGGGCTTGCACTGGTTTTCGGGCTTATGCCGCAGGTATTCTTCGGGTTTCGCGGTCCATATGACACCCAGCTAATCGATAACCTGACTCAGAGTGTTCAGGACCGCTCCTTTGCGGAAGAGATAGTGCGGGGAATCGCCAGTGACAGGGCTTCGCTTTTCAGAACCGACGCCTTCCGCACGCTCTTCCTGATTTTGTTCACGGCCGGTTTGATATGGCTGTGGATGAAGGATAAGATCAAATCACCCGTTTTCTACAGCATACTTGTCCTGCTTGTGGTAGTTGATATGTTCGGTATCGGAAAACGCTATCTGAATAACGATGATTTCGTGACCCGTCAGCAGGCAGAAATCGTCCGTCAGCCCACGCCCGCCGATCAGGAAATCCTCAGGGATACCGATCCGCATTTCCGGGTATTTGACCTTACCCGAAGCCCGTTCCAGAGCGCGGAAGCTTCTTTCTTTCATAAATCGATCGGAGGGTACCACGGTGCCAAACTGAGAAGATATCAGGAACTTATCGAACGTCAGATCGCAAAGGCAGGAGCCAATCCCGGTATTCTGAATATGCTCAATACCAAGTATATTCTGACAGTGGGTGATAATGGAGCTCCGCTGGCACAGCTCAATCCCGAAGCCCTTGGAAATGCCTGGTTTGTCGATTCCTTCAAAGTAGCCGCCAATGCCGATGAGGAAATGGCAGCGCTGGATTCGCTGAAACCCGAAACCGAAGCGGTTCTCGACCAGAAATTTGCGGCTTCTCTCGGTGATCTGCGGATTACTCCTGACAGCAGCCGGTCCATTCGCTTGATCAGCTATGCGCCCGACCAGCTGGTGTATGAAAGCAGTGCTGCTTCCGATCAGCTGGCTGTATTTTCAGAGATCTACTACAATGTTCGGGATGAATGGAAAGTGGATATAGACGGACAGCCTGCGGATCTTCTCCGGGCGAACTACGTACTGCGTGCACTGAAAGTTCCGGCCGGAAAACATACGATTACCTTCCGGTTTGAGCCCGTTTCGGTAGCAGCAGGAAGCAAGATTGATCTGGTGAGCTCTGTTTTACTGATCCTGTTGCTCGCGGGGGCTGTTTTTGCGGGTTACCGCAACCGAAAACCGGCAGCGGCCTAGGATTCGCCTTGGAAGTAGGAATTGCAGCTTTCCGCCAGAATTTCCACATCTTCCGGTGTATGGGCTGCGGTAATGACAAGGCGTGTCAGAGCAGGGTCCGAAGGTGAAGGATAGGCAAAACGTGAGGCCAGGATGTTTCGGGAAAGAAGGTAGGCAAAGAGGCCATCGTCTGTCGTGGTATATACCGGGTAGCCCGGTATAAAGGTGAAATGTTTTCTGACGGTCAGTCTTTCCAGAAATAAGTTGTTTCGGCTTTGCATCGTCGCATGAGCACGTTCGTACTCCCCCTTGATGATCATCTCCGTGAGTGCAAGGGCATAAACGGGTGGAAACGGTGAAGCACCGGAAAACTGGGCCGACTGTCTGATATTTCGCAGCAGTTGGTGTGGACCAAGCAGTACTCCTCCCGGTATGCCCATCGCTTTGTTGAGGGATGCAATTACCAGTATTTCTCCTGTTTCACGAAGCTTCAAAAAAGAACCTCTTCCCCCCTCTCCCAGCACACCTATTCCATGAGAATCATCGGCTACCAGGAGCGTATTTGGAAGGCTCTTTAAAAGCTCAAAATTGAACAATACAGGCTGGGGACTTCCAATCGAATCGCAGTACACAAGCCGGAACTCGGTTCCCTGCCCCTGTCGGAGCTGCGAAGCTGCTGAATTGGCCCATTCGTCCCAATCCACCCCCTTTACCGGGACTCTTGAAAGTGCCGGATGAAGGTTGGGAGCTTCCAGTTCCCTAACCAGACAAGCCGGATATATTTCTGAAATAGTCTGCGGTAGTACTGAACGTGTGAGAAAACCCGCCAGCATCCCCGAGCTTACGAGCAGGGCATCTTCTGCTCCGGTAAAACGGGCGAGCGTTTGTTCGGCTTCATGATAAACTTCCAGCTGCAGACTGTTATTGCGGGAGCTCCCGAAATGGGTACCCCACTCTTGAAAGCCTTTTGATAAAAGGCTCAGTAGTAAGGGATTGTATCCCATGCCGAGATAATCCGTTCCGCTGAACCACAAATATTCTTTCCCGTCGGTCTTAACGGTTCTGGAGGGGAGTTGAGCGGTTACGAAAGGTTGAGACATGGTGTCAGCAAATGACCGTCAGGCTGGCAGGTATGCAACGGATATCAACGTCCCCTTCAACCGTAAAGGGTTCGCCGTCATAATGAGCAGGCAGGGGTATCGCTGTACTCAGTCTGATCGACTGGAATTTCCGGTAACTTACATACTGCGACTGGTCGAGGGTTTTTCCGAAAAGTCTGGCGCCTAGTATCATGCTGTACCAGTCGGGAAAAGGCAGTACGTGGCATAAATCAAGCGAACCGTCGGTAACACTGGCCTTGGGTGCAATCCAGGCATTGTTGCCGTACTGCCCGGCATTGGCAAAGGTGATCAGGAAGGCCGTTGTTTCCTCGCCGTCGAGGGCCACCTTAACCGGTGAATAATCCTTGTAGGCTTCCAGAGAGAAGCGGATATATCCCCTGAGTCCGCGGGTTTCGGAAGATGCGAAATAATGGCTGACCGAAGCGTCAAAACCTATTCCTGAGGTACAGAAGAAAGGCGTGTCGTTAATCAGTCCCGAATCGATCTTAACCGGGGTTCCCTCCACGAGGCGCTGAATGGCCGGAGTTGTATTGATCGGAATATGGAGATGACGCGCCAGGCCGTTGCCCGATCCTGCCGGAATGATGCCCATCGGCGTGTCCTGATAGAGCATGGCACGGGCCACTTCATTGATGGTGCCGTCCCCTCCTACCGCTACCACGGCACTCCAGGCACCCGAACGTGCAGCCGTAGTTGCCAGCTGGGTAGCATGCCCCTTGTATTCCGTTACAACAAGTTGTGAAACCTTCCCCAGCTCCTGCATCTTGTTTTCAATAAACTGAAGCAGGGACGGCAGATCAGTTCCGTTTCCTCCCGATTTGGGATTGACAATAAATAAATAAGGTTTCGCCACAACTATTTGATAATGAGGACGCCCAGTATCAACACAATTATCATTATCAGATAGTAGATACCGTCAATAAAGGGATACTGTTGCCTGTTAAGTTTCCCTAATATGCGTTTAAACATTTTAAACGGAATAATAGAATGATTGATTACAGAGTTTTCTGTGTTTCGAGAAAAAACCGGGTGTAAATTTATTAAAATACCAGGCTTATTCTAAATCATTTTTTGCCATCGCCGACATTAAGTGCTGAAATAGTGAAAATTAAGGTTGCCTCCGCTCTTTTGCTGTACAGCATGCGTCGGGGAAAATCCCTGTTTAATCTTTGCATTGTGATGGAAGTTGGGGGCATACTGGCATATCCCATTCATATTGAGTAACTTCGGTTAACCTTTAACCTTAAGCTACAGTATCCGATATGAAAGGCATTATGTTAGGACTGCTGCTGTTTGCAGGTGGTGCCGGAGCCGGATTCGCCAATAAACTACTTATTCCGATGGACATGAGCCAGGCCAACCACCTGAAGGCCTATGGCATCGCCTACCAGGTGTTGCTGGCAGATCTGGATGTAGATTGGTTGCTCAACTACCGGGGAGGAAGTTTTGCCCTCGATTATCAGAAAAAATGGGAAACGGAATGCGTTCTTCGGGGGGTCAGTTACGAGGTGGTTTCAGAATCGCAGTACAGCCAGATTCAGGCGGAAATCATGCGGGAAGAAGTGAATATGAATACGGTGAAACTGCACAAGGCTGCCCGTATTGCCGTGTATTCCCCTATCAATATCAGTCCTGCCCAGTTTGAAGATACCGACGCGGTACTCCTGGTTTTACGTTTCGCCGAAATCCCGTTTACGGTGATATATGACGAAGAAATCCTGAACGGGGAACTCTCCCGTTACGATTGGCTACACCTGCATCACGAGGATTTTACCGGTCAGTTTGGCCGGAGTCTTCGCCGTACTTCGATGGAAGACATCCGGGCACAGGAAGCCATTGCCCACCGTCACGGATACGCCAAGGTATCGCAGATGAAGCTGGCGGTAGCCCGTGCCATCAAGGAATATTGTTTGGGCGGCGGGTTCCTGTTTGCCATGTGTTCGGGAGCGGAGACCTTTGACATTGCCCTGGCGGCCGATGGCATCGATATCGTGGAAGCTATGTACGATGGAGACGGAGTAGACCCCAAAGCCCAATCGAAACTTGATTTCGATAAGTCATTTGCTTTCCACAATTTCAAGCTCGACCTCGACGGTTACGGCGGAATGGGGTTTTCCAATATCAATTCAACCACGATGATGGGCTGGAGCGGCGGAGAAAGTTATTTCTCCCTGTTTGATTTTTCGGCCAAGTGGGATATAGTGCCGTCGATGCTGGTTCAGAACCATGAATTTCAGATTCGCGAGTTTTTCGGGCAAACCACCGCCTTTAACCCCCGGACCGTAAAACCCGAGGTCCTCGTAATGGGTAAGGGGGAATATTCCGACCGATACATTTACGGTGAGATTGGGCGCGGCCAGTGGACGTTTTACGGCGGTCATGATCCGGAAGGCAGACGTGGCGGCCGAGGAAGCGGCTGGCAGCGCACCGATCTGAACCTCTTTCCCAATTCCCCGGGCTACCGGCTGATCCTTAACAACGTCCTTTTCCCCTCTGCCCGGAAAAAACGCAAAAAGACCTGATCCTTTGTGGGGTATGACAGCCGTCCGTTTGGCGCTAATCCCGAATTGGGTTTGGAGTTGTTGCCTCAGTCCAGTAACTTTTGAGCAGAATAAGTCAAAAGATGGATTTGAGAACTAGATCAATAGCAAATTACCTGGCCGGAGCGATTCTGATGGCCGGATGTGCCACCGGAACCAGCGAACATGGTGGTACTGATCACGAAAATCAGATGGTGGCCGCCACCGAATTTGACACTACGGGGATGGTGCTTATACCCGGGGGTACTTTCCTGATGGGGAACGACGAATATCCCGATTCCAGACCTATACACGAAGTAACCGTATCGTCCTTCTACATCGACCGGACAGAGGTCACCAATGCCCAGTTTGCCCGGTTTGTAGCGGAGACGGGTTACAAAACCGTAGCGGAGCAGCCTCTGGACCCGAAGGACTTTCCCGGGGTTCCTGCAGACAAACTGGTGCCTGGGTCAGCTGTTTTCTCTCCCCCATCGCAACCGGTATCCCTGGATAATCCCCTTCAGTGGTGGACTTACGTGCCTGGAGCTACCTGGAAAACCCCCGAAGGACCCGGTAGCACGATCGAAGGCCGCGAAAACCACCCGGTGGTCCACATCAGCTATGTCGATGCGGAAGCCTACGCCCGATGGGCCGGTAAACGTTTGCCTACTGAAGCCGAATGGGAATGGGCAGCGCAGGGTGGAAAAGGACATACCCAGTCGTACTACTGGGGTACCGAATTAAAGCCCGATGGAAAATGGCCGGCGAATATATTCCAGGGCGATTTTCCGCATGGGAATACCGAAGAGGATGGTTTTGCGGCCACGGCACCGGTAGGAACCTTCCGACCCAATGGATACGGTCTCTATGACATGGAAGGCAATGTCTGGGAATGGTGTTCTGATTTTTACCGGCCCGATTATTACCAAAAAAGCGAAAAGGTGAATCCCCGCGGGCCTGCCGACAGTTTCGATCCTCAGGAACCGGGCGTAGTCAAGCGGGTGCAGCGGGGCGGTTCTTTCCTCTGCAGCGACCAGTACTGTATCCGTTACAAGGCCGGCAGCCGCGGCAAAGGCGAAGTCAAGAGCGCCAGCAACAATCTGGGCTTCCGTTGTGTGGCCGATGTAAGGTGACGATCCGTTAGTTTATTTTCCCGAGTATAAAACCGAGTTGCACACCCGTCATCAGGCTGGGATAAGGACCGTATTGCCCAATTCTCCGGCTTCTGCCAAACCATGCCTTTTCGTCCAGTCGGATATCCTCGAGCTGTTCTGTCGTCAGACCCTGGGTAAGCGAACGGTTTTCGGTGGCTTTTAGCCCGAATCCAAAATGAAAATCGATGGTCAAACGATTGGAGAAATAGCCCTGCCAGCCCATGATCGCATACATGGCATGAGAGGTACGACGCAGCTCCAGCGGTTTCAGTTCTGGCCGGGTTCCCCCGTTGAAGATCTCAAGGTGCTGGTTAAAATCGCTCTGCATATAGGAGTATTCTCCTCCGTAGTAGCCTCTGAAGACGCCTCCATCCTTGAAATAGGCCCTGAACTGCAGTTTGGTCCGGTAATTGGTCTTGTCCGGGTAAGTGTTGTCAAACCACCATTCATACCAGACATTGCTCTGAGGCGGGCCGTAGCCAAACTCGGGCTGCAGGCTGAACCGGCCATTTCCCAGGGGTATTTCTGCTCCCACTACAAAGGCATTGTCGATATGGAACATCGGCAGAAAACTGAATTTGAGAATAGGATGATTCCTGGCTAGTTCGGGGACCGTTTGGGCCTGGGCGGAGGATAGGAAAAGTCCCATCAGTAAAAGTAGAAGTCCTTTCTTTTTCATTGCGTACTGCTTAGCATTTACATTCGTGCCGAAATATAGCCGGTTAAGCTCCCGCAGGAGTTCACATTTTTATGAACGGTCAACCGTCTGTATGTTCAGTAATAACGATTCGTGCCCTCGGTTGCTTGTATTGGACGCCGGTATTCAATTATCGTCACTCGAAAGGTGCTGATATTCAGAATGATAAAAGTTGAAGAGCGATAATTGAAGAGAACTGCGTAGTTTTATCGCTCCTAACAGAATGTTGAAACCGAATCGGATACAGAAATGACTTATTTGATACTGAACTGCAACCTTGTAAACGAAGGGCAAACCCGACAGGCAGACGTGTTGGTTAAAAACGGGCGTATCGAGAAAATTGGTCCGGATTTGCAGGGTGAGCAGGCCGATCGCATCGTAGACGCCAGGGGAAAATTTCTCATTCCCGGGATGATCGACGACCAGGTGCATTTCCGGGAGCCCGGACTCACCCACAAGGCTACCATTGCCACCGAGTCAAGGGCAGCCGTCAAAGGCGGGACGACCTCTTTTATGGAAATGCCCAATACCGTACCCAATACGCTGTCGCTCGAACTTCTTGAAGCTAAGTACCGGATCGCAGCCGAAACCTCGCTGGCCAACTATTCCTTCTACATGGGGGCATCCAACGACAACCTAGAGGAGGTTCTGAAGACCCCGACGGAATCGGTTTGCGGTATCAAGGTCTTCATGGGTTCTTCTACCGGCAATATGCTGGTCGACTCGCCCGAGGTGCTTGAAAAACTGTTCCGCGAAGCACCCATGCTGATCGCTACCCACTGTGAAGACGAAGCCACCGTACGCACCCGCATGGAACATTTCCGGGAGCTTTATGGCGAAAATGTGCCGTATGACATACACGCCCTCATTCGGAATGAAGAAGCCTGTTATAAATCCTCTTCGTTTGCAGTAGATCTGGCTCGCAAGGCAGGCACCCGACTGCATATTCTCCACATTTCTACGGGCATTGAAACAGGTCTTTTCGAAATAGGCCATCGTCAAAACGGGAGGATAGTACTCGATAATGGTAAGGAAAAGCGGATTACAGCTGAAGCCTGCGTCCACCACCTCTGGTTCGACAGCGACGATTACCGGAATCTCGGCACAAAGATCAAATGCAATCCGGCTATAAAGGCCCTGCCCAACAAAAATCTCATTCTGGAGGCAGTTCTGGACGACCGTATCGACGTTATCGCCACGGATCATGCTCCGCATACCATCGAAGAAAAAGACGCATCTTACTGGAAAGCTCCCTCAGGCCTGCCGCTTACCCAGCATGCATTGTCTGTCATGTTTGAGCTCGTCAAAAAAGGTGAAATATCCATGGAGAAGGTGGTGGAGAAAACCAGCCATGCGGTAGCCGACTGTTTTCAGATTCGCGAC
>Ga0182792_1002144_pt1 | contig 14535 bp, 15 predicted proteins | sample Passage237B_FD_130497 | JGI IMG/M metagenome (GOLD analysis project Ga0182792, IMG submission 130497) | Cellulose adapted compost microbial communities from Newby Island Compost Facility, Milpitas, CA, USA - Passage2 37B (version 2) (version 2) ...
CGCTTCATCTGCTACGGCCCGGCCGGCGGCGGCTACGGCAATCCGCTCGAGCGCGATCCCGCCAAGGGCGCCGACGACGTGCTGGACGGCGTGATGTCGGTTGAGACCGCGCTCAGGGATTACGGCGTCGTCGTCTCGGCGAAGGGCATCGTCGATCAGGCGGCGACGGCCCAGGCACGCGCCGGGCGCGCCGCGTAGCGGCCGCACGCCCTCGATCACCCGTGCGTGCGGATGAGATGGCGTGGAAACGCTAAAGCATGATGAGTCCGGCTGGAATCAGCCGGACTCATCATGCCCTGTCGAGCCGTGATCACCTTTGCGCGCGAATGAGATGAGGTGCGAGCGCACCTCATCTCATTCCGCTCTAGCGGCGACGCAGAAGGGTGCCGCGCTCTTGCGTGAGGAGCCTGAGCTTCTCTTCGTGCTCGGTGATGCGCTGGGACATCAACTCCTCGCTGGCGGCCCCTGCAGATGATGCCGCCTGCTCGACGAGGTCACGCAGGTTGGCACGCAGGATGGCGATGCGATTGTCGATCTCCAGAACCGGCGCCGGCGACAGCCTTCGAGGTGCAGCCGAAGACTTCTTCTTCTTCTTCGCGGCGGCCTGACGCTTGCCGGCCGGTGCCGGCTTCCGCTTCGCCGCCGCCTTCGCCTTTGGCGCCCTGGCGATCTTCTTCACCACCTTCTTCGCCGCCTTCCGAGGCACCTTCTTCTCCGCAGCCTTCCGGACCACGCTCTTCTTCGCAGCCTTCCGAGCCACCTTCTTCGGCATCTTCTTGGATTTCGGTGCCTTCTTGGACTTTGCCGAAACCGACTTCCTTGCAGCCATGACTGTCTCCTTCTTGACCTGAGACCTCGTTACGGTACGGATCCAATGGAGCATGATGAGCCTGGCTTGAAGCAGCTGGACCCGCGTGCCCCGTGGAACCGCGATCATCCGTGCGTGCGGATGACATCGATGGAAGCGCATGCACTTCCATCTCATCACGCTCTACTGCCTCCCGGTTGGCAAGTCTTCATCAATCGTTCATCAAGTGCGACATGGATTTCGAGCTCACCGGACGGTCCTGTCTCGTCACCGGCGCCAGCGCAGGCATCGGCACCGGCATCATCCATCTTCTCGCCGAACAAGGCGCACGCGTCGTTGCAACGGCACGACGCGTGGAGAAGATCGAACGGCACGCCAACATCGTGGCGGTCCCCGGCGACGTCACGGACTCGGCAGACCTGTCGCGCATCGCCGCGGAGGCGATCCGTGCGGCCGGCCGGATCGACATACTGGTCAACTGCGCCGGCGGCTCGCGGCCGACGACGACCGATGCCGGCGAAGATTTCTGGGAGGAGGCCTTCGCGCTCAACTTCACCGCGGCGCGGCGCCTGACGACGGCGCTTCTGCCCGGAATGCGCAGCCGGCGCTGGGGGCGCATCATCAACATCAGTGGCACCATGGAGCCGCGCGGCCTCAACGCCGCCGTCGCCGCCAAGGCGGCGCTGCATCTGTGGGCCAAGGGGCTGGCCTGCGATGTCGCCGCCGAGGGCGTCACCGTCAACACCATCCAGCCCGGCCGTATCAACAGCGAGCAGATCCTGGAGAAGCTGCATCCCACCGAGGAGAGCCGCCGCACCTTCATCGAGCGCAACATCCCGGCTGGCCATTTCGGCGAACCGGAAGACATCGCCCATCTCGTGGCGTTCCTGGCCTCGCCGGCTGCACGCTACATCACGGGCACGGTGATCCCCGTCGACGGCGGCATGCGCCACTTCGCACACTGACACCGATCGCGGCGTGTCACCGCCGCGATCGGATCAGCACACGACTACTTCTTCATTTTCACGCCGGTCACGCGTGCCAGGCCATCCGGCACCACCTTGAAGCCCTCGAGCTTCGGCGACAGGCCGTAGATCAGCGTGGGATGCCAGAGATAAATGTAGGGCCGGTCGGCCAGATACAGCGCCGCCGCCTTGTCGTAGGCCGCACGGCGCGTCGCGACGTCATTGCTGGTGCGACCGGCATTCAGGAAAGCGTCGACCTCCTTGTTGCAGTACTTGCCGCCATTCAGCGTGCCGTCGCAGGCGTTGAAGGCATACAGGTTGCCGTCGATATCGGTGCGACCGCTCCAGAGGATCAGCAGCGTCTCGAAATTGCCGTTGGTCCATTCCTTCAACAGCGTCGTCGTCTCCATGACCACGAGCTGAAGGTCGATGTCGGCTTCAGCCACCATCGCCTGCAGGATCTGGGCGGGGCCCGTGAAGGCGCTGGAATTGGGCACCAGCATCTCGACCTTCAGACGCTGCAGGCCGGCCTCCTTGATCAAGGCCTTCGCCCTGGCGACATCGCGCCCCGGCACAGGTATCGACTTGGTGTAATAAGGGCTGCCGGGCGGGACGGACTGGTTGCCCGGCGTGTTCACACCTTCGAAGGCCGCCTGGTTGAGGACATTGCGATCAATGGCCAGCTCCAGCGCCTCGCGCAGCTTCGGATTGGTCATGATCGGCGTCTTCGGCCGCTTCGTGTCGCCCACGTTGATCGCGATGTAGGTGGAAGCGAGTCCCTGCCCCTTGGCCACGGTCAGCTTGCTCTGCTGCAGCACCGGTATGTCGGTTGCCGGCACGGCCTCGATCAGGTCGAGGCTGCCCGAACGCAGGTTGGCGACGCGCACCGGCGCATCCGGGATCGGCAGATAGGTGACCTTGTCGAAGAAGACGTTCTTCGCGTCCCAGTATTCGGGGAAGCGTTCCAGCACGATGCGCTCCTGCGCCACGCGCTCGACGAACTTGAACGGACCGGCGCAGACCGGCTTGTTGGAGAAGGTGCCCGAGGCGATCGCCTTGGGCGACATCATCATGCCGGCACGATCCGAGAGCGCGGCGATCAGCGGCGCGAAGGGACTGCTCAGCTTCAGCGCGATGGTGCTGTCGTCGACGACCTCGACCGAACTGAGCGGCCCGAGTTCGTTCTTCCGGTTCGAGCCCGGCATGCCGAAATGCCGGTCGAGGCTGGCCTTCGCCGCCGCGGCGTCGAAAGCTTCGCCATCATGGAACTTCACGCCCTGGCGCAGCTTCATGGTCAGCGTCTTGCCGTCGGGCGACCATTCCCAGGACGTGGCGAGCTGCGGCACGTAGTTCAGCTTCTCGTCGATGTCGATCAGCTTGTCGCACAGGCTCGCGAAGACGACGCGGCCGGCGACCGTGCGCGACAGGGTGGGATCGAGAGCATCGGGATCGCTGCCCAGGCCGATGCGCAGGTTCTGTGCCATCGCCTGTGCCGAAAGCAATGTCATGCAGCCCAGCGCCACGGCAATCCATCGGCCGGTCTGCCGCGCTCTTGAAGAACCCATCATCAAAACATCTCCTCGCTACGACGGTCAGGATATATGATACATCGATCGGCACATATGATGCATGCAACGTGCCACGCATTCCGTGGAAACGCATGCGTCGAGTGTGCTTCTTGCTAACGATGCCGGTCCTGCGGGCGACGTGTCGAGGTCATCTCGACCACACCTTCGAGATCGCCTGAGGAGTATCTGGTTGGAACCGATCTTCACCACCCGTCCCGAAATCCAGGGCACTTTCGGCGTCGTCTCGTCCACGCACTGGATCGGCTCCGCGGCGGGCATGAGCGTTCTGGAACGCGGCGGCAACGCCTTCGATGCCGCGGTCGCCGTCGGCTTCTGCCTGCACGTGCTGGAGCCACATCAGAACGGTCCGGGCGGCGACATGCCGGTGCTGTTCTGGAGCGCGAAAGAGCAGAAGGTGAATCTTCTCTGCGGCCAGGGTGTTGCGCCCCGCGCCGCCACCATCACCGCCTTCCGCGACCTCGGTCTCGACCTGGTCCCCGGCACCGGCCCTCTGGCCGCCTGCGTTCCCGGTTCCTTCGATGCCTGGATGACCTTGCTGCGCGATCACGGCACGATGGAGCCCGAGGCCATCCTGTCCTACGCCATCGACTACGCCGAGCGCGGGCACCCGGCCTCCTGGCAGTTCGCCAGGGTTGTCGACATGATGCGCGAACAGTTCACCGCGGACTGGCCGACCTCGGCCGCCACCTACCTGCCGGGCGGCGAGGGCCCGAAGCGCGGCATGCTGTTCCGCAACCCTGTTCTCGCCGCGACCTATCGCCGGCTCGTGGCGGCCGGCAACGCCGTCTCCGGCACCCGCGAGCAGCGCATCGATGCCGTGCGCGACGCCTGGTACCGCGGCTTCGTGGCCGAAGCGATCGACCGCTTCTGCAAGGGCGAGCCGGTGCGCGACAGTTCCGGACGGCGCCACCGGGGGTTGCTCACCGCCGACGACATGGCGGCCTGGCAGAGCCACTACGAGACGCCGTGCTCGATCGACTATCACGGCTACACCGTCCACAAGTGCGGTCCGTGGAGCCAGGGCCCGACCTTCCTGCAGCAACTGGCCCTCCTGAAGGGCTACGACCTCTCGGCGATGGACCCCCTGGGCGACGCGTTCGTCCATCTCGTCACCGAATGCGGCAAGCTCGCCTATGCCGACCGCGAAGCCTGGTACGGCGATCCGAACGTCGTCGATGTTCCGATGGGCGATCTCCTGAGCGAGGCCTACGCCGCCGAACGGCGCAAGCAGATCGGCGACCGCGCGTCACTCGAGATTCGCCCCGGCGCCCCCGGCGGACGGCAGCCGAAGATGCCGGCGATCCGGCAACAGGCGTTCAAGGCGGCCGGTGCCGGAGAACCGTCGCGGGCGCTCGCCGGCGCCGGCGAGCCGAATGCGTCCAGCCATGGACCGACGGGTGGCGATCCCTGCCATATCGCGGTCATGGACCGGTGGGGCAACGTCGTTTCCGCCATGCCGTCCGGCGGCTGGCTGCAGAGCTCGCCCGTCATTCCGGAGCTCGGCTTCTGCCTGGGCACGCGCGCGCAGATGTTCTGGCTGGAGGAAGGACTTGCCAGCAGCCTCGTTCCCGGCCGCCGTCCGCGCACCACGCTGTCGCCCTCCTTCGTCACGCGCGACGGCCTGCCCTACATGGCCTTCGGCACGCCGGGCGGCGACCAGCAGGACATGTGGTCGATCAGCTTCTTCCTGCGCCATGTCCATCATGGCATGAACCTGCAGGAGGCGATCGACGCCCCCAACTTCCACAACGACCATACGCGAAGCTCCTTCTATCCCCGCCAGGCGAAGCCGGGCTCGCTGTCGGCCGAGGAACGTTTTCCGGCCGCCACGCTGGAGGCGCTGCGCCAGCGCGGACACGACGTGCAGGTGACGAAGCCCTGGTCGAACGGCCGGCTGATCGCCGCGACCTGCGATCGCAGCCAGGATCCCGTCGTGCTGCGCGCCGCCGGCAATCCACGCGCCCTGCAAGGCTATGCGATAGGGCGTTGACCGGATGCTGAAGTTCCTCTTCGGCCGGCTCGCGATCATGGTGCCGACACTCCTCCTCGTGACCGTGATCGTGTTCCTGCTGCAGAACCTGCTGCCCGGCGATCCGGTGATCGCGATGGCAGGAGAGAACCGCGATCCCGCAGTGATCGCCCATCTCCGCGCCAAGTACCATCTCGACGAACCCCTTCCCGTCCAGTACGGCATCTGGCTCGGCGGCGTGCTGCAGGGCGATTTCGGCCAGTCGTTGCATATCGAACGCCCCGTGCTGGAGCTCGCACTGGAGAAGCTGCCCGTCACTCTCCAGCTTGCCGGGATGGCGATGGTGATCGCGCTCGTCATCGGCATCACGGCGGGCACCCTGGCGGCCGTGAAGCACAACACCTGGATCGACTATGCCGTCAGGATCGCCGGACTCTGCGGCCTCTCGACGCCGAATTTCTGGCTCGGCATCCTGCTGATCCTGCTGTTCTCGGTCGAACTCGGCTGGCTGCCGGCCTCGGGCTATGTCAGCCCGACGGAGGACCTCTGGGCCAACCTGAAAGCGATGATCATGCCGGCCTTCGTGCTCGGCAACGCCGTGGCGGCGATCCTGATGCGGCATACCCGCAGCGCCGTGCTGCAGGAGATGCGGGAAGACTACGTGCGCACGGCGATTGCGAAGGGGCTCCCCCGGCGCAAGGTCATCGTGCGCCATGTCCTCTATAATGCCCTGGTGCCGATCATCACGCTGGCTGCGCTCGAATTCGGCCTGCTGCTGTCGGGCGCCATCCTCACCGAGCAGGTCTTCACCATTCCCGGCTTCGGCAAGCTCATCGTCGACGCCGTGTTCAACCGCGACTACGCCGTCGTCCAGGGCGTGGTGCTCTGCACCGCCACCATCTACATGGTCCTGAACCTGGCGGCCGACCTCGCCTACTTCATGGTGAATCCGAGGATGCGTCGATGACGTCCATGGCCGGTCCCGGGCCGCTCGCCCGACGCCAGATGCTGCGCCGGGCCTTCGCCAACCGCGAACTGGTGATCGGCGGCACCATCGTGCTGCTCTTCGTCCTCGTCGCCTGTCTCGCACCGCTCCTGGCGCCCTACGATCCGCTGCAGGCGAACTTCCTCACCATCCGCAAGGCGCCGAGCTGGTCCCATCCGCTGGGCACCGACGAGGTAGGACGCGACGTGCTGTCCCGTGTCATCTACGGCGCCCGCACGTCGCTTCTGGCCGGCGTCGTCTCGGTTTCCATCGCGGTCGCCATCGGCGTGCTGTTCGGCCTGGCGGCGGGCTATGTCGGCGGCATCTTCGACCTGCTGGCGATGCGCCTGATCGATGCCATGCTGGCCATTCCCTCGCTGGTCCTGGCCATCGCCCTGGCGGCCTTCCTGGGGCCGAACCTCACCAACGCGATGATCGCCATCGGCATCACCGCGACGCCGGCCTTCGTGCGGGTCACGCGCGCCCAGGTGATGGCGGTGAAGATCGAGACCTACGTGGAAGGAGCGATCTCGGTCGGCGACACGCACCTGCAGCTCCTGACCCGTCACATCCTGCCCAACGCCATCAATCCGATCATCGTGCAGGCGACGCTCGCGATATCGACCGCGATCATCGCCGAGGCCTCGCTCTCCTTCCTCGGGCTTGGCCAGCAGCCGCCGGCACCTTCCTGGGGCAGCATGCTGAACGCCGCCCGCGGCTTCCTCAGCCAGGCGCCGTGGATGGCGATCTGGCCGGGGGCGGCAATCTTCATCGTGGTCATCTCCTTCAACCTGCTGGGTGACGGCTTGCGCGATCTGCTCGATCCGCGCGAGACGTTCTCGGAACGAAGCTGAACGGGCCTTTCCGGCGTCCAGCCGAAGCGGCCGCAACGATCAATGGAGCCGTCCGGATGCCTCCTCGGTCTCGGGTGCCAGCTTGAGGCCGGCGTGTCCGAGGGAGACGGCGAAGGTCGTCAGCCGGGCAGCGGCAGCGCGCGAGGCGGTGGGCGCCATCAGGTGATCGAGTGACGCCGTCAGCGATCCGTCGAAGCGGCCCTGCGCCAGACCGCACAGGGCGACGAACGTCGCCTCGTCGCGGCTGACGCCGGGACAGCTCGGCTCGTTGATCTTGATGGCGCGCCGCGCGCCGAACAGGAAGGCATCCATGGCGATCGCGAAGTCCGGCAGAAGCGCGGCAAGCCCTGCCTGCTGGAAACCGCGATGGAGCAGCGACCCCTCGCCCGGCAGCGCTCGCTCGCAGTGCCACTGGCGCACCGCCCACAACACGAATCGCTCGCCTACGGGCAACTCGCCCTGCTCGATCGACTTATCCATGGCCTGGCCCATCGTGAGAGTTCTCTCCCGGAATGCATTGACAGGATCGTATATGCGAATAATTATCACTAGCAATATTAAACAGGAGTGAGAGGCCATGGAGCTTTCGTCGCAATCCGCCGCCACCGCCGCGACCACCGCCAGCAGGAACGGTGCCGAGATTCCGATCGCGGACAGCGCGACCCTGTTGCGCGGCCACCGCGAGCTGCTCATCAGTCATGGCAGCCAGACCTATCGCCTGCGCATCACGGCCAGCGGCAAACTGATCCTCACCAAATAAAGCGGCCGCGACCGCCATTGCTGCCGTTTCGCGTCGTGCCGCCCGCAATTGACAGGCTCCGCGAAAATTCCAACCGGTGAGGCTCCGTGAGACACTGGCTTGAGCATCACCGGCAGCGGTCGCTGCTCGGCGCCGCGACGGTGGCGACCGCGGCCCTGGTCCTTCAAACCAGTGCCGTGCAGGCGCAGGAGATGCCGTGGCGCGTCGAATGCGGCAGCGATGGCGAAGTGCTGAACTGCAGCGCCATACAGGAGGCCACACGCGCAAACGAGCGCCGGCCTTTTGCGGCCGTGGCCGTCCGCAAGGATCCGGACAACAAGACATTCTCGATGCTGATACAGGTCCCCCTCGGGGTGAACCTGCTGGAGCCGATGCAGTTCAGGGTCGACAACGGCCCCACGGAGAAGCGACCGTTCGAGACATGCACGTCCGCCGGCTGCTTCGCCAGCCTTCGGGTGGGGACCGAGCTGATGGCGGCCATGCGCCGGGGCGCCGTGCTCAAGCTCATGGTTGAGGATGCCGGCAAGCGGCCGATCACCGTCGACGTGTCGCTGACGGGCTTCAGCCAGGCCGTCGACAAGACCAGATAGCCGCGCGCCCCCGACACCTGTCTCCGGACGCAGACGGTGCAGGAGTGAAACCGCCTTCTGTTTCAGGGACTTGCACCTGGCAGGAAATGTCCACCGCCGGCCTTGCGCTGGACGGTACGACTCCTGATATAACGACCTCGAGGGGTCGGTGTGGGCGGAGCAGTCGCCAACCCGGTCAGATCCGGAAGGAAGCAGCCGTAACGAATTCGCTTCGGGTCATGCCGGTCCCTCACCGGTTTCGTCGCGCGCGCCGCCGCGGCCACCGGTAGGCCGGGCGCGACGACCGCCGGGTTCGAGGGGCCGCGGCATCGAGCGGGATCTCGCCATGCCGGAAGCCGTCGAATCGCTTCCCTATCGGGTATTGGCCCGCAAATACCGCCCCGTCGATTTCACCACGCTGGTCGGACAGGAGGCGATGGTGCGCACGCTGCGCAACGCCATCGCGACCGGCCGCATCGCCCATGCCTTCATGCTCACCGGCGTCCGCGGCGTCGGCAAGACGACGACGGCCCGTATCATCGCCCGCGCCCTGAACTGCGTCGGTGCCGACGGCAAGGGCGGGCCGACCGTCGATCCGTGCGGCGTCTGCGAGAACTGCACGGCGATCAGCGAGGACCGCCATGTCGACGTGATCGAGATGGACGCCGCCTCGCGCACCGGCATCGACGACGTGCGCGAGTTGATCGAAGGCGTGCGCTACCGGCCCGTTTCCGCGCGCTACAAGGTCTACATCATCGACGAAGTCCACATGCTGTCGGACAAGGCCTTCAACGCCCTGCTCAAGACGCTGGAAGAGCCGCCGCCGCATGTGAAATTCCTGTTCGCCACCACCGAGATCCGCAAGGTGCCGGTGACGGTGCTCAGCCGCTGCCAGCGCTTCGACCTGAAACGCGTGCCGCAGCAGACGCTGATCGAGCACTTCGGCCGCATCGCCGAGGCCGAGAAGGTCGAGATCTCGCCCGAGGCGCTGACCCTGCTGGCGCGCGCGGCGGATGGCTCCGTGCGCGACGGCCTCTCGATGCTCGACCAGGCGATCGCCCATGGTGCCGGCGTCGTGGACGCCGCCCAGGTGCGCGACATGCTGGGTCTGGCCGACCGCAGCCGCGTGCTCGACCTGTTCGAGAAGACGATGCACGGCGACGCGGCGGCCGTCGTCGCGGCGCTGGGCGAGATGCACGATTCGGGCGCCGACCCGGCGGTCGTGCTGCAGGACCTGCTCGAGCTCACTCATTGGGTGACGCGCCTCAAGGTCTCCCCGGAGGCCGCGGCGACGACGGCCGACAGCGAACGCGCAAGCGGGCTTGCGATGGCCGGCAAGCTGTCCATGGCCTCGCTGACGCGCGCCTGGACCCTGTTGCTCAAGGGCCTGCAGGAGACGCTCGCCGCTCCGTCGCCGATGCGCGCCGCCGAGATGGCGCTCATCCGGCTGTGCTACGCTGCCGATCTGCCGCCGCCGTCGGACGTCATCAAGGCGCTGCAGAATGGCGCGACGCCCGCCGCGTCCCCGTCCGCACCGCCTTTGCCGCGCGGTGGCGGCAGCAGCGGCGGCGGTGCACGGCTAGCCGCCCAGCCGGCGGTCGCGACCCAGCCAGTCGCGGCGCCCCCCGCCCCCCGCAGCTTCACTGATGTCGTCGCCCTGTTCGAGGCCCGTCGCGAGGCACGCCTGGTGCATCACCTGATGCACCACGTGCATGAGGTGCGCTGCGAGCCCGGCCTGATCGAGTTCCGCCCTGAACCGCGGGCACCGACCGATCTCGCCTCGAAGCTCAGCGATCTGCTGTCGCAATGGACCGGTCGGCGCTGGATCGCCTCGGTTACGTCCGACCCCGGCAAGCCCACGCTGGCCGAGCAGAAGGTCGCGAAGGGCGACGAGCTTCGCCTGCAGGCCGAGAACCATCCGCTGGTGCAGGCGATCCTCAAGACCTTCCCCGGGGCGAAGATCGACAATGTCCGGCGCAAGGGCGAGCAGACATCCCTGGTTGCCGGGCTCGACGGCCTCCTCGAAGAGCCACCCACGACCGACGACTATCCCGTGGACGATGACATCCCGGAAAGCGAGTACTGATGTTCGACAAGCTCAAGGATCTCGGCGGCCTGATGCAGCAGGCCCAGGCGGTGCAGCAGAAGATGCAGGAGCTGCAGGTATCGCTCGAGCGCATGGAGATCGTCGGCTCGTCCGGCGCCGGCCTCGTCAAGGTCACGGTCAACGGCAAGAACGAGACCCGCAAGGTCGAGATCGACGCCTCGCTGTTCGTTCCCGCCGACAAGGGCGTCGTCGAGGACCTGATCGTGGCCGCGGCCAACGACGCCCGCGCCAAGGTCGAGCAGACCGTCCAGGAGCAGATGCGCTCCATCACCGGCGGCCTGCCACTGCCTCCAGGATTCAAGCTGTGAGTGAGCGTTCCTCGCCGGCCGCACCGGGGAGGAAGCGCATTTCGCCATGAACGGACCTGAGATCGAGCGCCTGATCCAGTTGCTCGGACGCCTGCCCGGCTTGGGGCCGCGATCGGCGCGGCGGGCGACTTTGCATCTGCGGAAGCGGCGCGAGACGCTGATGCAGCCCCTCGCGGCCGCGCTGGCCGATGCCGCCCGTGCCATCCGGCCATGCTCGACCTGCGGCAACCTCGACACGGTCGACCCCTGCTCCATCTGCTCGGATCCCGGTCGAGACCGCGGCCTCATCTGTGTCGTCGAGGACGTCGGCGATCTGTGGGCTATGGAGCGCGGACGGATCTTCGGCGGCTGCTACCACGTGCTCGGCGGCTCACTGTCTGCGCTCGACGGCATCGGCCCCGACGAACTCAATATTGCGGGCCTCGTGAAGCGGCTGGGTGCGGGAGACGTGCGCGAGGTCATCCTCGCGACCAATGCCACGGTGGACGGGCAAACCACGGCGCACTACCTGGCCGACCGGCTGGCCGAACTGGGCGTGCCGCTCACGCGCCTCGCCCACGGCGTGCCGGTCGGCGGCGAACTCGACTGGCTGGACGAAGGCACGCTCGCAACCGCGCTCAAGGCGCGGCGCGCCCTGTAGGGGCGGTCGTGGGCGCCGAAACGCTCGCCGCCATCGCCGTCGCCCTCGGCGCAGGATGGGCGAGCGGCTTCAATGCCTATGCTGCCGTCCTGGTCCTAGGCGGCGCCCAGAGGCTCGGCCTCGTCTCCCTGTCCCCCGACCTCCAGGTCCTGTCGTCGTCCTGGGTGATGGGCGTGGCGGCGACGCTGTTCCTCCTGAACTTCCTGGCCGACAAGATCGCCTTCATCGACAGCATCAACGACATGCTGCAGACCTTCGTGCGCATCCCGGCCGGTGCCCTGCTGGCCTATGGCGCAGCGGCCGGCGTCAGCCCCGAGGTCGCCGCCATCGCAGGCCTCCTGGGCGGCACGCTGGCGGCCGGCACCCATGTCGCCAAGACCGGCTCGCGGGCACTGATCAACACCTCGCCGGAGCCGTTCAGCAACGTGGCGGCATCGCTGGCCGAGGATGTCGGCGTCGTCGGCGGCCTCGCCCTGGCGATCGCCCATCCGATCACATTTCTGTGCCTGCTGGCGGTGTTCGTCGGCCTGCTCGTCTGGCTGCTGCCGAAACTCGTTCGGCTGGCGCTCCTGCCGTTTCGCCGTGTGGTCGGCGCCCGACAAAAGCCCTGATTCCAATGTCGTATATCGACCTTCGTCGTACCGAGAGGTGCTTTCCTTCGCCGGCCGAAGGGGTACACTGACCTTGAACCAATGTTCATCCGCCAGAATATCCAGACCCTGCGGTTCTTCCGCACGACGCCGGCAATGCGCTGCCCGTACCTGCCGCACCGCCTGGAGACGAAGCTCGTCACCGAACTGAGCGGACCCGACGCGATCTCCCAGCATGACACGCTGACGGATGCCGGTTTCCGGCGATCGCATCACTTCGTGTACAAACCGCTCTGCGACGGCTGCCGAGCCTGCGTGCCGGTGCGGATCCGGGTACGCGACTTCGAGCCCAGCCGCGCCCAGCGCCGCATCATGCGACGGAACGAGCACGTCCACGCCGTGGAGACCCAGGCGCTGGCGACCGGCGAGCAGTACGCCCTCTTCTCCCGGTATGTGCTGGCCCGTCATCGCGACGGCGACATGGCCGACATGGACTTCGACGACTACCGGGCGATGGTCGAAGAAAGTCCTGTCGACACGGCGATCATCGAATTCAGGGATGATTCGCCGGACGGGCGGCTCGTCGGCGCCTGTCTCGTGGATTGGCTGTCGAGCGGCATTTCCGCCGTCTACAGCTTCTTCGATCCGCAAGACCCACGCCGCGGCCTGGGCACCCACATCATCGGCTGGCTGGCCGCCGCCGCGGCCAAGCGGGGGCTGCCGTACGTCTACCTCGGCTACTGGATCGCCGATTCGAGCAAGATGGCCTACAAGCGCGCCTTCAGACCGCTCGAATTCTTCGGCCCCGAAGGCTGGATGGAACTGCCCTCCCTCTAGGATTCTCCACCACGCGCCCCGACCGGGAAAAGTGACATCACCGGTCGCGCGACGGTAGCGGGACGATCCCGCACACATCCCATGAAGACGCGTCCTTTTCGAAGGACAACCAATGAGAAGGGTCTCCACGGGAGGCCGGATGCATTCGTCGCTGTGGATCAGTAGCGTCGTCGACAAGCTCGACGGGAAGATTGGAGACGTGTGCAACTGGCTGGTCCTGCTTCCCTGCGTCGTCGGTGACGGCAATGCGATGATCCGCTCCCCCTACGACACCAGCTCGAATGCCCGGCTCGATGTGCAGCGGCGCATGTTCGCCGTCATCGCGATGTTCGGCGCGTCCTACACGCCGAAGAGCACGCCGATCCTCCCCAACCGGGATTCACGCGCGAGAATGGGGAATTGTCTCCTTGCGGAATGCCCGTTCCCTGTTTGCGTTTTTCTGATACATGGGAAGGAATGCGAACGGCTTGCTGGGCACGACAGCGCCACGGCAACGAACCAAGAACGCGCACAGGGAGGAATGAAGTCAGTGACCGGACTTCTTAAGTTGAGTTCCATGATCGACCGGATGACCGAGACGGTCGGCCGGTCGCTGTACTGGCTGATCCTCGTGACGGTGCTCATCAGCACGCTGAACGCGATATCCCGCAAGTTCTTCAACGCCAGCTCCAACGCCTGGCTCGAGATGCAGTGGTACCTGTTCAGCGCGATCTTCCTGGGATGCGCCGGGTATGCGCTGCTCCGCAAGGAGCACATCCGCATCGACATCGTCGCCGGACACCTTTCCGAACGGGCCAACCAGCGCATCGCCCTGTTCGGTCACATCTTCTTTCTCGTCCCGCTTTGCCTGATCACGCTCTACGAGTCGTGGCCGTACTTCATCGAATCCTACAGGATCGGCGAGGTCTCGAGCAACGCCGGTGGCCTGATCCGCTGGCCTGCCAAGCTGATGATCATCATCGGATTCGGCCTGCTTCTCCTGCAGGCGATATCCGAGATCATCAAGCAGATCGGCGTCATGCGCGGTGTCTACGTCGACCCGCGCACCCAGCCCAAGACGCACTAGGGTCCAAGTTATGAAAGTGCTTCGCGGGTTCTTCTACGCGTTCATTGTCGCGCTCGTCGCCATCGTGGCGATCTCCTTCTTCGCGCCGCAGAGCGTGCCGGCCGCCTGGATCAAGGCGGAGATGGCGCCCATCATGTTCGCGTCGCTCGTCTTCTTCCTGCTGATGGGCTATCCGGTCGCGTTCTCGCTTGCCGCGCTAGGCCTGCTCTACGCCATCGTCGGCATCGAGCTCGGGCTCTTCACGCCCAACCTTCTCCAGGCCATGCCGAATCGCCTGTTCGGTGTCATGGAGAACGACACGCTGCTCGCCATCCCGTTCTTCACGTTCATGGGCCTCATCCTGGAACGGTCCGGCATGGCCGAGGATCTGCTCGACACGATCGGACAGCTCTTCGGGCCGCTTCCGGGGGGCCTAGCCTATGCGGTCGTCCTCGTCGGCGCGCTGTTGGCTGCCACGACGGGCGTGGTGGCGGCCTCCGTGATCTCGA
>Ga0182792_1002146_pt1 | contig 14528 bp, 16 predicted proteins | sample Passage237B_FD_130497 | JGI IMG/M metagenome (GOLD analysis project Ga0182792, IMG submission 130497) | Cellulose adapted compost microbial communities from Newby Island Compost Facility, Milpitas, CA, USA - Passage2 37B (version 2) (version 2) ...
GGCGGCGGCCGCACCGGCTCGCTCAACGGAGCCTTCTTCTCGTCGCCCGGTGATCCCGCAGCCTATCAGGCCGGCACCTTCTCGATCGGCGGCAGCCAGTACAAGGCCTCGGGCGTATTCGCCGGCCAGCGCTGATCGGAAGCCGCCGTCCTCACCGCCGACCTTCGGGTCATGCCAAGACTCTGCTTGCACTCGACCGCAAGTCGCGTGCCGAATGCCTCCAGTCGGGAGGACATATCGATGGCAACAGCAGTGGAGACGGCCATGGCGAACCGGCGGGAAATCTGTTACCCGCTCACCCTGTCGCGCCCGTTCTCGGCACGAGGCTGATCATGGCGCCCCAGCTCGACCCAATGGTCGGCCGCTACCTGCGGCTCGCGATCGACGGCGTCGATCACCGCCTGTATTTCGAGGAGGCTGGACCCGAGGACGGAAGCGGAATCCCGCTCGTCTGCCTGCACACCGCCGGTGCCGACGGCCGGCAGTTCCGGCACCTGCTGGCCGATCCCGAGATCACGTCGCGCTTCCGCGTGCTCGCCTTCGACATGCCTTGGCACGGCAAGTCGACCCCGCCCGACGGCTGGGAGAAGACCGAGTATCGTCTCACGACCGCGTCCTACACAGCCGCCATCCGCGCCTTCTGCCAGGCGATGGAGCTCGACAGGCCCGTCGTGATGGGCTGCTCGATCGGCGGCCGTATCGTGCTCAACCTTGCGATGGCCCATGCCGCCGAGTTCCGTGCGCTGATCGCGCTGGAGGCGGCCGACTTCCAGCAGCCTTGGTACGATACGACCTGGCTGCATCGGCCGGACGTGCATGGTGGCGAGGTCTGCGCGGCGCTGATCTCCGGCCTGATCGCGCCCCAGAGCCCCCCGGCGTCACGCCACGAGACCTTGTGGATGTACATGCAGGGCGGTCCCGGCGTCTTCAAAGGCGACCTCTACTTCTACCGGGTAGACGGCGACCTGCGCGAGAAGGTCCGCACGATCGACACGACGGCCTGTCCGCTCTACCTGCTGACGGGTGAGTACGACTTCTCCTGCACACCGGAGGACACGCAGCGCACCGCTTCCCATATCCCGGGCGTACATGTCGAGATCATGAAGGAGCTGGGCCACTTCCCCATGAGCGAGAACCCGGGGAAGTTCCGCGAATACATCCTGCCCGTGCTGGCGAAGATCGCGTGGAGGGGCTGCACATAGAGCCGGTGAGGAACCGCTTCGGCGGCAGCGCGTTTGTCCTCCGTCACAGGGGAGGTTCCGCGATGATGAGGGTCCTGTCACACGGCTTCATGCTTGCGATGGCGATGACGGCGTCGGCATGCGTCTCGTATTCCAGCACGACGAGAACCGCGCCGGCTCCCGAACCTGCGCCGGTCGTGGCTCCGCCGCCGGGGTCGACGGTGGTCACGACGACCACGCCGGCGAGCACGACGACCGTTCGGTAGGAGACTCCGGCTACAGGATCTGGAACACGTCGTAGACCGGACCCGCCGGGTCCCGACGGCCGGTCGCAACGCAGACGATCCGATTGAGGAAGCGGTACTTCTCGGACGAGGTCTCGAACCAGGGCGTCGTGCGGAAGTAGTACTGGCCGGGATCGACCTTCTCGCCCTTGTTGAGCTGCTCGATCACCCAGGCCGGGCCGTGCCGCATGCCGCGGTAGCTCATATAGACGAGATGGCCGTCGTCGGTCTTGAGCGTGATGCGCACGTCGAGCTGCAGGATGCCGTCGCGGCGCTGAAGCAGCCAATCGCCACCCGGCGACGGCAGAACGGTCCCGCGCAGCTCCTCGCCTTCGAAGGTGCCGCCGGTGACCGTGGCGATGCGGCGCCGTCCGTACGGTGTCTCGCCGACATCCGTCATGGCGGCGTCGACCGTCAGGCTCAGCGTGAAGAGATGCGCGGAGCGCAATGTCGGTTCGGTCATGTCTTCCTCAGATCCTCGCGCTGCGGCCGGCCCAGTAGGGCTCGCGCAGCTCGCGTTTCATGATCTTGCCGATGGTGCTGCGCGGCAGCGATTCCCGGAATTCCACCGCCGCCAGGCGCTGCGTCTTGCCGAGCTGGCCGTTCGCCCAGGCGAGGACGTCCTGCTCGCCTGTCGTGGCGCCCGTCCGTTGCACGCAAAGCGCCAGGGGCGATTCGCCCCATTGCTCGCTCGGCACGCCGATGACCGCCACGTCGACGATGTCCGGGTGCTTCAGGAGCAGCGCTTCGATGTCGGCGGCATAGACGTTGAAGCCGCCCGAGATGATCATGTCCTTCTTTCGATCGAGCAGGATGACGAAGCCGTCCTCGTCGATGCGCCCCATGTCACCCGACTTGAAGAACAGCCTGCCCTCCGTGTCATGCCAGAACAGGTCGCGCGTCTTGTCGGCCTGCTTGTAGTAGCCCTTCATCATCGCCTGGGCCCGCCCGGCCAGCTCGCCCACCTCGCCCCGCGGCAGCAAGTTGCCCTGCTCGTCCAGGACGACGATCTCGCTGCCCAGCCCCGGCTTGCCGACCGTGTGGAGCTTGTCGGGATGGAGATTGGCTTCCAGCATGCAGGAGGCCCCGCCCTCGGTCAGGCCGTAGATCTCGATCAGCCGCACGGGCCAGCGCTTCAGGCAGTCGGCTTTGATGTGCGCCCGCAGCGGCGCGCTGGTTGAGAGCTTTGCCTTGAAGGCGCCGAGGTCGTACTTGTCGAAATCGGGATGGGCCAGGATGCGCTGGTACTGCACCGGCACCAGCATGGCGTGGGTAACGCGTTCGCGCTGGGCGATCTCCAGGAACTTCACCACGTCAGACCGTGGCATCAGGATGGTCGTGCCGCCGACGCCCAACGTCGCCAGCACCGAGACGAGGGTGGTGTTCGAGTAGAGCGGCGTCGACGCCAGCGATACCGTGTCGGGCCCATAATCGAATGCCGTGAAGCGCACGGACAGCAGATCACGCATGATGTGGCTGTGCAGGATGCCCTTGGGCAGGCCCGTCGTGCCCGAGCTGTAGATGATGTTGAAATCGTCCAGCGGCTGCGGCGCGGCTTCGACCGGCGCATCGCCCGCCGGTGCCAGCCATGTCTCGAAGTCCTGCCAGCCGTCCTTCCGGAAGTCGTACGCGATCCGGCCGCCTTCGATCAGCTTGCCCAGGCGATCTTCGTAGGGTTCGACCAAGGGGCGATACTGCTCCGACAGGAACAGCACCTTCGCATCGCAATCGTCGAGCATCTTCTCGAGCGCGTCGGCGGCGGCCATGGTCGACAGCGGCACGACGCAGGCGCCGGCGCGCAGTCCGCCCATGAAGGTCTCAAGGTACTCGATCGAATTCGCCGCAAGGATGGCGATCTTGTCGCCGCGGCCTATTCCCATGCCGGAGAGAGCGCGTGCGATCCGGTTCATGCGGCGATCGAAGGCGCCCCAGGTACGGGTCTTCTCATCGCAGACCACCGCCGGCTTGTCGGGGAAGGCGCGCGCATGCTGCGCGATGCGCACCGGAATGGAGACGAACTCCGGGAACTCCTCCCGCGTCGGCTGCGGCACCAGGACGGTGTCGGCACTCATGCGCGCCGGCTATTTCTTGGGTTCGACCTTCTGGACCGGACCGCCCGCCTTCTTCCATGCCGAGAAACCGCCATCGAGATGGGCCACCGGCGTCAGGCCCATGTCCTGTGCCGTCTTGGTCGCCAGTGCCGACCGCCAAGCGCCGGCACAGAAGAAGACGAACTTGTTGCCCGACTGGAAGTAGTCCTTGGCATAGGGACTCTGCGGATCGATCCACATTTCCAGCATGCCGCGCGTCACGTTGATGGCCCCGGGGATGGTGCCGTCGCGCCACAGTTCGCGCGGATCGCGGATGTCGATGAAGGTGATGCCGGGCTGGCCGTGCAGCTTCAGCGCCTCCTCCAGCGGCACGGTCTGGATTTGGGCGTTGGCCTCATCGACCATCTGCTGGACGGTCTTCTTGATCTCGAGCGGCATCGCAATTCCTCCGATGCCCATTTGTACGTGCAGACGCCCGCGGGCGGAAGCCCTTCGCGGCTTCCTCAGAGGCGGTTGACTTCGAACTCCTCGCAGGAGAATCCCAGCTGCGCCAGCCCCTCCTCGAGGTAGTCGCTCGCCATCGGCTGGCCCAACACATAGTCCGCCGTGCGGTCGACATACTGACGCAGCGCCTCGTTGCGCACCGCCTCCCATTCGGCAAGCGCGGCATCGCCACGACCGACGTGCAGCAGTGTCACCAGGTCCGCTCTTTCCTCCTCGTTCAGCGCATCGACGAAGGACCTGATCTCGAAAGCGACGGGATTGTCGGCATGATCCTCGAGCACGGAGATTTCGCGATCATCGGAAGGGTTCGAGGATGAACCCGGATCGGTCTCGACGTCCTGCACGTCGAACTCCCGCATCTTGATGACGAGAAAGCAGACGTTCTCGGTGGAAATCGACAGTGTCGGCATGGCAGCCCTCCCGCCGACAAACGCCACAGCGGGCCCAAGGCTGCATCACATCGCCCCCTTCTTCAGTCCCTGGGCACGGCGGCGAGCTCGGCCAGCCAGGCGTCCGGGCTGCCGTCCGACGGCGCACGCCAGTCGCCGCGCGGCGACAGCGAGCCTCCGGACGAGATCTTGGGGCCGTTGGGCAGAGCCGACCGCTTGAACTGGTTGGTGAAGAAGCGCCGCAGGAAGAGCTGCAGCCAGTGCCGAATCTCAGACAGCTCGAAGGCGCGCCGCGTCCCCGCGGGCAGATTCGCGGGCCAGGCTCCCTTCTCGATGTCATGCCAGGCATGCCAGGCCATGAAGGCGATCTTGGACGGGCGATAGCCGAGCCGCGTCAGGTAGAACAGGTTGAAGTCCTGCAGCGCGTAGGGACCGACCGACTGCTCTGTCGACTGGATGGCGCCGCTCGCCCCCGCCGGAATCAGCTCGGGCGAGATCTCCGTCTCGAGGATGTCGTGCAGGACCGCGGCCGTCTCCCCGCTCACGTCGCCTGAGGCGGCGACGAAGCGGATGAGATGCTGGATCAGGGTCTTGGAGACCGAGCCGTTGGGGTTGTAGTGCGACATGTGATCGCCCACCCCGTAGGTGCACCAGCCCAGGCCCAGCTCGGAGAGGTCGCCCGTGCCCACCACCATGCCGCCCTGCTGGTTGGCCAGCCGGAACAGGTAATCGGTGCGCAGGCCGGCCTGCACGTTCTCGAAAGTGACGTCGTAGACCGGCTCGCCCTTGGCATAGGGGTGGCCGATGTCCGCCAGCATCTGGCGCGCCGCCGGCCGGATGTCGATCTCGGCCGCCGTCACGTCAAGGGCGCGCATGAGGCGCCAGGCGTTCTTGTGCGTCTTGTCCGAAGTACCGAAGCCGGGAAGCGTGTAGGCGAAGACGTTCCGGCGCGGCAGGCCGAGCTGATCCATGGCCCGGCAGGTGACGATCAGCGCCTGCGTCGAATCCAGGCCGCCCGAGATGCCGATGATGGCGCGTTCCAGCCGGCTGGAGTGCAGGCGCTGCGCCAGCCCCTGCACCTGGATGTTGTAGGCCTCGTAGCAGTTGTCGCGCAACTTGGCAGGATCCGACGGGACGTAGGGAAAGCGCTCGATGGCGCGGTCGAGCGCCACGGTTTCTTCCGGGGCGTCGAGGCCGAACTCGACCTTGCGGAAGCGCCGCACCCTCTCGCCTTCGATGAGGCCGCAATCGGCGAAGCCGTTGTTGCGCAGCCTCTCCTGCCGGATGCGGCCGAGATCGACGTCGGCGGTGACGACGGTGGAGTCCTTCTCGAAGCGTGTCGTTTCCGCGAGGCTGTCGCCGCACTCGTAGATCGCGGCATGGCCGTCCCAGGCGAGGTCCGTGGTCGATTCCCCAGGCCCGGCGGCCGAGTAGGCATAGGCTGCGTTGGACCGCATCGACTGGCTTGCGCACAGCAGGCGGCGCGCTTCGGCCTTGCCGATCGTGATGTTGCTGGCCGACAGGTTGACGAGCACCTCGGCGCCGGCCAGCGCCGCGTGGCTCGAGGGCGGCACCGGCACCCACACGTCTTCGCAGATCTCGACGTGGAAGGTCACGTCGATGCTGCCCATCGAGCGGAACAGCATGTCGGTGCCGAACGGCACTTCCTGTCCGGCGAGCCGGATCCGGGGCTCGACGACGTTCGCGCCCGACACGAAATGGCGCTTCTCGTAGAACTCGCGGTAGTTCGGCAGGAAGGTCTTGGGCACCACGCCGAGGATCGCGCCCCGGTGGATGACGATGGCGGCGTTGTAGAGCCGGCCGGCGACGCGCAGCGGCGCGCCGACGATCAGGACCGGGAACAGCGCCTTAGAGGCCGAGACCACGCGGGCGAGCGACGCCTCGACCTCGTCGAGCAGCGCGTCCTGCAGCAGCAGGTCGTCGATGGCGTAGGACGACAGGCCGAGTTCGGGGAACACCATGATGGCGGTGCGGGCCTTGTCGCCCGCCTCCGCCAGCCGGAGCGTTTCCGCCAGATTGAAGCCTGGGTCGGCGACCCGGGTGCGCGGCACGCAGCATGCGATTCGCACGAAATCGTGTGAATAGAGGGAGAAGAAGTCGGACAAGGTATTGTGGTGGGCGGTGATGGGCGCGACAGGGATTGAACCCGCGCCCTCCGCGATGTCAAGCGACGGACATCATGCCCCTTGGATCGGCGGCCGTGCAGCAGCAAGTCTGGCAGGCTCTGCCGTGCCGATGCCGCCGGCGGGGCCGGGCTTGTTCAGCGGCATGGTCACGTTCCCGGCGCCCTGCCGCCGTTTCCTGTTCCGTTGCGCCTTGGCCAGACGGCGCAAGGCGACGAGTTCCGTCGCCACCACTTCGCGAATGAGCTGTGTGCGCATGCAGAAGGGCATGTGGAGCCAAGACCGCGCCGTCGGGATTGTTGCCCGCCGTGATCGAAATACTCCACTTTTACTCTGCGAGACCCGACGGCGATGGTGGGCGCGACAGGGATTGAACCTGTGACCCCTGCCATGTCAAGACAGTGCTCTACCGCTGAGCTACGCGCCCATCGCCGTAAGGAGGCGTCGTCTACATCGCGAACTCCGGGTTGGCAAGCCTGCAGGCGCCCGGGGCCGCCGGCGAGAGTGACGAGGCATGATCCGCGCGCTATGAAAGTCTCCATGGAGTTCCCGTCCGGCGTGTCCGATCACGAAGCTCTCGACTGCCGGCTGCCACAGCGCCAGACCGTTCCCGTCGTCGTCGCCTCTCCGCACAGCGGCTCCACCTACCCGGCGGCCTTTCTCGCCCAGACCGCCGTGCCCCTGGCAGCGCTGCGCCGGGCCGAGGACGCCTTCGTCGACGAGCTGTTCGCCGCCGCGCCCAGCCTCGGCATGCCGCTGATCGCCGCCCGGTTTCCGCGATCCTATGTCGACGTCAACCGCGAGCCCTACGAGCTCGACCCGGGCATGTTCGAGGGGCCCCTGCCGCGATCGCTGAACCACCGCACGACGCGGGTCGCGGCCGGGCTCGGCATGATCCCGCGCGTCGCGGCCAGCGGGGAGCCCATCTATCGCGGCCGCGTGTCCTCCGAGGAGATCGAGCAGCGGCTGGCGACCTGCTGGCGCCCCTATCACACCGCCCTGACCACCCTGGTCGAGCAGACCCATCGGGCCTTCGGCGGCGTGCTGCTGATCGACGCGCATTCCATGCCGTCCTCCGCGTCGGGCGCCGGGGTGCGGGACCGCGACCACCGCGTCGACATCGTCCTGGGGGACAATCACGGCGAGGCCTGCAGCCCCGACCTCGTCGCCTGCGCTGAGCGCTGGTTCGTCCGGCACGGACTGAGAGTGCGGCGCAACCAGCCCTACGCGGGCGGCTTCACCACCCAGCGCTACGGCCGGCCGGCCCTCGCGCGGCATGCCCTGCAGATCGAGATCAACCGAAGCCTCTACATGGACGAGGCCCGGCACCAGAGGCTGCCGACCGCCGGCGCGATGGAGCGGCTGATGGCCGGCCTTCTCGAGGAGATCGCGGCCGACGCATCGGCCCTCCTGCTGCCCCGGCCGCTGGCCGCGGAGTAGTCCAGACTTCCTGGCCGCCTCAGCGACATCAGGCAAAAAAAGGGGCCGTGACAAGCACGGCCCGAGTTTAGGGAGGAAACGCCCAAGACGGGCATACAGCAAACACAGAGGTCGCTGACGCGACGTTTGCTGCACCCGAAGAATGGTGCACCTGCGAAGGAAATTCAAGAGGGAAAAAAGCGGGCGATTTCACTGCTTTAAGAGAGTTTCGAACACCGAACCGGTGTGGCTTTTCTGCAACGCACAAGAATTGTGCGAGGCAGGGTTGCAACGACTGCAATACTGTTGCAGCGTACGCAGACCCGGATTTGATAAGCTATTCAAGGACTTGGCTCAGACGGAGGGCAATGTGGCGAAAAAGTTTGTAGTGGCGATGATGATGCACGAGACCAATACCTTCTCGCCCCTTCCCACCCCGATCGAGTCCTTCGCCCGCTGGGGTGCGTTAAACGGTCCCAATGCCATCAAGGACGCTGAGGGGACCAACACCTCCCTGGGCGGCTTCATCGAGGTGGCCCGCAAGGCGGGCGCGGAGTTCACGGTGCCGATGGCGGCCTCGGCGCATCCCTCCGGGCTGGTCACGAAGGAAGCCTACGAGCAGATGACGACGGCGATCGTCGACGAGGTCAGGAAGGGCTGCGACGCCGTCCTGCTGGCCCTGCACGGCGCCATGGTGGCCGAGCACTACGACGACGGCGAGGGCGAGCTGCTGAACCGCCTGCGCAGGATCGCCCCCGACGTGCCGATCGCCGTCGCCCTCGATTTCCACACCCAGATGACCGACGCGATGGTCAAGGGTGCCACGATCATGACCGGCTACCGCACCTATCCGCACATCGACATGGCCGACACGGCCCGCCGGGCCGGCCGCACGCTCATGCGCACGCTGGCCGGCGAGGTCGAGCCCAAGATGGTGTGGGGCAACCGGCCGATCATGAGCAGCTCGCTGGTGCATACGCCGTCGCGCGAGCCGATGAAGACCCTGATGGGCATGGCCAACCAGGCGGAGGACGGCGGCGAGGTGCTGAACGCCTCGGTGTTCGGCGGCTTCCCGCAGGCCGACATCCCCCACCTCGCCCTGTCCTCGGTCATCGTCTGCGACAAGCGCACCGCCGAGGGCGAGATCCTGCTCAATCGCATCCTCGACACCGCCTGGGAGAAGCGCGAGGGCTTCCTGTTCCATCCCGAGCCGCTGTCGGTGCAGGTCGCGCGCGCCAAGTCGCTGGACGGCGGGCCGGTCGTCATGGCCGACCACGGTGACAACACCGCCTCGGGCGGTACGCAGGACGTCATGAGCGTCATCGAGGAGGCCATGAAGCAGGACCTCGAGGACGCCTGCGCCGGACCGATCTGCGATCCGGCCTGCGTCGAGCAGATGATCAAGGCCGGCGTCGGCGCGGAGGTCACGCTGGAGCTCGGCGGCAAGATCGACATGCCGGCCATGGGCCTCAAGGGCAAGCCGCTCAAGGTCACCGGCCGGGTCAAGGCGATCACCGACGGCAGCTTCGTCGTCACCGGCCCGATGGCCACCGGCACGGTGATCCGCATGGGCCGCACGGCGGTGCTCGACACCGGCAAGATGCAGATCGTCGTCTCCGAGAAGCGCGCCGAGCCGTTCGACCTCGGCGTCTTCACCCATTGCGGCATCGATCCGCGGCGCAAGAAGTACGTGCTCATCAAGTCGCGCCAGCATTTCCGCGCCGGCTTCGAACCGATCGCCAAGCACATCGTGATGTGCGACGGTGACGGCTGCACCGCCTCGGACCTGAGGCTCTTCAAGTACACCAAGGTCAAGCGCCCGCTCTACCCGTTCGACCTGGACATGCGGCTCGGCCGCAACGAGGCGTGATCCATGAGCAGCTACGACATCGTCATCCGCAACGGCCAGGTCGCCGACGGCACCGGCAGGAAGCTCTTCGCCGCCGACGTGGCGGTGAAGGGCGACCGCATCGTCGCCGTCGAGGCGTCGGGCACGCTGCGCAGCGACAACGAGATCGATGCCGCCGGCCGCGTGGTGGCACCGGGCTTCATCGACGTCCACACCCATGACGACACCGCCCTGATCGACAACCCGACCATGGCAATGAAGGCGAGCCAGGGCGTGACCACGGTCGTGTGCGGCAACTGCGGCGCCTCGGCGGCGCCCTTCGTGCGCGACGGCATCGGCCATTTCCTGAGCCTGATCGTGAAGCGCCAGGAGAACATCTCGAAGAGCTTTGCCGAGTTCGCCGGCAAGGTCGATGCGGCGAAGCCCGCCATCAATGGCGCCTTCCTGATCGGCCACTCCACCCTGCGCATGAACGCGCTGGGCGACGATCTCGCGCGCCAGGCGACGGCGTCGGAGATCGGCATGATGCGCGACCTGCTCGACCAGAGCCTCGAGCAGGGGGCGATCGGCATGTCGAGCGGCCTCTTCTATCCGCCGGCCATGGCCGCCACGACCGACGAGGTGGCCGAGGTCGCCGCACCGCTCGGCAAGTGGGGCGGCGTCTACACCGCCCACATGCGCGACGAGGGCGAGGACATCCTGAAATCGATGGACGAGACCTTCGAGATCGGCCGCCGCGCCGGCGCGCCGGTCATCGTCTCGCACCACAAGTGCTCGGGGCGCACCAACTTCGGCCGCATGGCCGAGACGCTGCCCAAGTTCGAGGAGGCGATGAAGCGGCAGGACATCGCCTTCGACGTCTATCCCTACGTCGCGGGGTCGACGATCCTGCGCAAGGAGATGCTCGACCGTGCCGACAAGGTGCTGATCACCTGGTCCGACACGGTGCAGGGCGTGAGCGGCCGCGACCTCAAGGAGATCGCCGCCGAGATGGGCTGTTCCATCCATGAAGCGGCCGACCGGCTGCAGCCGGCGGGCGCGATCTACTTCATGATGGACGAGAACGACGTGCAGCGCGCCATGGCCCATCCCGGCGCCATGATCGGCTCGGACGGCATCCCGTTCGACACCCATCCGCATCCCCGCCTGTGGGGCACCTTCCCGCGCGTGCTCGGCCACTATTCGCGCGAGCTCAAGCTGTTCCCGCTCGAAGACGCGGTGCGCCGCATGACCTCGTACTCGGCGCAGCGCTTCAAGCTCGCCAAGCGCGGCGAGGTCAAGCCCGGCTACTATGCCGACATCTGCGTGTTCGACCCGGCGACGGTGATCGACACCGCGACCTTCGAGAAGCCGATCGCGCCCGCCAAGGGCATCGACGTGGTCGTGTGCAACGGTGCGATCGTGTGGAAGGACGGCCAGCCCGGCGGCGGCCGTGCGGGCCGCGCTCTGCGACGCCAGGACCTGCAGGCGGAAGCGAAGAAGTAGAAGAAGGGCGCGCGCCGCGCGCCCGCCGCTCAGTCGGCGCCTTCGTCGCGGCGCGTGCGCTCCATGCGCTCGTGGCGCTCCTGCGCCTCGACCGACAGCGTGGCGATCGGCCGGGCCTCCAGGCGCTTCAGGGAGATCGGCTCGCCGGTCTCCTCGCAGTAGCCGTAGGTGCCCTCGTCGATCGAGCGCAGCGCCTGGTCGATCTTGGCGATCAGCTTGCGGAAGCGGTCGCGGGTGCGCAACTCCAGCGAGCGGTCGGTCTCGGCGGTCGCGCGGTCGGCGAGGTCGGGTTGCGCGAGGCTCTCTTCCTGCATGTTCTGCAATGTCTGGTTCGATTCCTCGATGAGCTCGCCCTTCCACTTCAGCAGCTTCTGCCGGAAGTATTCCTGCTGCATGGCATTCATGAAGGGTTCGCGGTCCGTCGGCCGGTAATTCTGCGGCAACGTGATCGACATCGTCGGCAACTCCACTCGCAGCAACCATATGTCCGCCCTCGGGAGAAGGGCGGTCCTGAAGGGCGCGCGGAGTATAGGGACGGTCGGTCCCGCCGCAAGATTGTTCACGTCCGTCGAACACGACTTGTCGTGCAGTGCAGCATGGACGGCAGGCCAAAATCCTCACCTGCCACGCGTAATTATGGCAAGCCCGTGACATTCCTTATTGCACTGCAGCAAACGCCTGCAGTGCCAGCAGCCGCGCAAAGGTGGTTGCGAGGTCGAAACCTGCCCCGTCCCGCCCAGCCGCTTCCGCCGCCTCACCCAGGGTGATTCCGGCGAGCAGAGCCGCAACCATCGCTTTCTCGCCCGACGAGAGCACCGCAAAGCCCGCATCGTCTGGTTGCCGCAGGACCAGAAGCGCGACACCACCACTCTCCAGCTTGACGCCCTCTTCCGCTGCCGCCGCACTCGGCTGCGACGCCCGCCAGATGCGATCGATCGGCCAGGGCGAGACCAGCAAGGCCGTGCCCGGCGCCGGCGCCAGACGAAGCGCCGGCAGCTCGGCCATCGGCACGCCGGCGAGATCGGCCGCCGACAATCGCGGTCCGGCCGGCGCATGAAAGGCCAGGTTCAGCGCCCAGTCGAGCCGGGCGACGTCGGCCAGATACGGCAGGCTCTGCGCCGCCGGCCAGGCCGCGACGAAGGCCGGGAAGTCCGCGCCGTACTCCGACAGGACCGGCCCCTGCGGCGGCGATTCGGCGATGAAGGCATGGGCAAGACCGCGGAAGAAATCCTCGCCGACCAGCGCCTGCACCGTCGGGAAGGTCGCCGCCAGCACGGCGGCCAGGCTCTGGCGGACGTGATTCCGATGGACCCGCAGCCGCGCCGCAGCACCGATGCGGTCGCCCACCACTGCGCCTTCCAGGTCGGGACGGTCGTGGCCCCGCAGATAGGCGGCGAAGGCCCTCTGCAGGTCAGGCAGCGCGAGCGGCATGCCCTTCCCTCCGCGCCAGCGCCTGTCCTGCCTTCTCCGCCTCGGCCAGCAGCACCTCGAGCGGCGGCAGGTCGGTATCCCATTCGACCAGCGCGGGCCGCGGCCCGAAGCGCAACAGCGCCGCGTCGAACAGCGCCCAGGCCTCCTCGCCCACCGGCGAGCCGTGGTCGTCGATCAGGATGGTCTCGCCGTCGGCATCGTTCACGGCATGGCCGGCCAGGTGGTACTGCACGATGGCCTCGCCGGGCAGCCCGTCGAGCCAGGCCTGCGGATCGAGGCCGAGATTGTGCGCCGTCACGACGATATTGTTGATGTCGAGCAGCAGCCGACAGCCGGTGCGCCGCACCAGTTCGGACAGGAACTCGGGCTCGCTCAGCGTCGGGCCGGCGAAGGCCAGGTAGCAGGCGGGATTCTCGATCGCCAGCGGCCGGCCGAACGCCTCCTGCGCCTGGTGCAGGTTGCGGGCGACCACGGCCAGCGCCTCCTCGGTATAGGGCAGCGGCAGCAGGTCGTTGAAGTAGCGGCCGCCCTGCACGCTCCACGACAGATGGTCCGACAGCAGCGCCGGCTCCAGCCGCCGCACGAGGGCGGCGACGCGGGCGAGATGCACGCCGTCCAGCCCGTCGGCCGAGCCCAGCGACAGGCCGACGGCATGCACCGAGAGGGCATAGTCGTCGCGCAGCCGCCCGAGGGCGTCAGCGGCCGGCGAGGCGGCGAGATGGTTCTCGGCGTGGATCTCGAGGAAGCCGGTCGCCGGCCGGTCGCGCGCGATCGCCGCCAGATGCGGCGCGCGCAGGCCGATGCCGGCGACGGCGCGCACGATCAGCCGGCCGAGAGCTTGCCGCCGACGATCTTGTCGCAGGTGCCCTTGGGCACGGCGATCCAGGCGTCGGCCTGCTTGTCGGCCTTGGACGTGCCGGCGCAGGACGACTTCGCGGTCTGGCAGTCGTTCTTGCCGGCCTTGGCGATGCCATAGCACTTCTCCACGTTGCCCTGGGCCTGTGCCGCCGCCGGCAGGGCCAGGGCTGCGGCGAGCGCCGATGCAACGGCCAGGCGGGATGCGGTGTTCATGGCTCTCTCTCCTGCTGAGTGACGTGTGGGAACATATAGGCCAGATTGGCCGCGCCGCCGCTCACACGGCGGCTACCGAGTCCATGGCCGAGGATAACAAAGACTTGTTCGAAAAGCCCGGTAACGCCCTGCTCTCGCCCGGCGACTTCGTGCGCCATCCGGCGCGCCCGGACTGGGGGCTAGGCCAGATCCAGTCGATGATCGGCCACCGCATCACCGTCAACTTCGAGAACGCCGGCAAGCTGGTCATCGACGGGAACGTGGTGGAGCTGGCGCCGGCGTCCGATGCGCCAGGCGGCTCGCGGCGAGGCTGAGCTCTGCCGGCGTATTGACGTTCAGGAAGGGCGTGGCGTCGCCCGGCCAGGCCAGCTCGTGGAAGGCGTGGCGCCGCGCGAATTCCTCCACCCGCCGCAGGCCCTCCTCCAGCAGCGCCCGCCGCAGGTCGCCGGCCAGCCCGACCGACCATACGCCGATCGTGTGCTCGCGCCGTCCGCCATGGCGCACCATCAGCACGTCGGGCTCCGGCACGTGCATCAGGCCGCACAGCCGGACGGAGAGGTCCAGCGGCAGGAAGGGCGTATCGGCGGGCGCCGTCAGGATCCAGCCGGCATGCGGATGGTGGGCGCGCGCCCATTCCATGCCGGCCAGGATGCCGGCCAGCGGTCCCAGCCGCCGCCCCTCGCGCGCCGCCGTCTCGCGCACATCGGCGGGATCGGGCAC
>Ga0182792_1002154_pt1 | contig 14468 bp, 11 predicted proteins | sample Passage237B_FD_130497 | JGI IMG/M metagenome (GOLD analysis project Ga0182792, IMG submission 130497) | Cellulose adapted compost microbial communities from Newby Island Compost Facility, Milpitas, CA, USA - Passage2 37B (version 2) (version 2) ...
CGGTCTGGTCGGGGGTGGCAGCCCGCCTCGACCGGGGGAGATCACGCTCGCGCATCGCGGTGTCCTCTTTCTCGATGAACTCTGCGAGTTCAGTCGGCCCGCCCTGGAAGCTCTGCGTGAACCGCTCGAGTTCGGCTCGGTGACGATCTCCCGGGCCAACGGGCGGCAGACCCTGCCAAGTCGGTTCACCCTGGTTGCGGCGGCCAATCCGTGTCCCTGCGGACGGGGTGAGGACGATCCCCGCTGTCGTTGCAGCGAGGTCTCGGCCCGTCGCTACCGCGCCGCTCTGAGCGGGGCCCTGGTCGACCGGATCGACCTGGTCGTGGCGGTCACCCAACCCTCAGCGGAGGCGCTCGCCGGCCCAGGGGGTGAGGAGTCCGCGGCAGTACGGAAGCGGGTGATCCTGGCCAGGGAGATCATGTCCGAGCGGCTCGGCGAGGGACGAACAAACGCCGAGGCCGAACCGGAGGAGGTCGCGGAGTTCAAGGTGAGTCCGGTGGCGGCCGGTCTGCTGGCCGAGGCGCATAACTCCTGGCAGCTGAGCGGCCGCGCCCACGGGAGGATCCTGCGGGTGGCCCGCACCGTGGCGGACCTCGCCGGTTCGACCGCGATCGGGGAAGAGCACATGGCGACGGCGATCCAGTTCCGAAGGAGGACGGCACAGTGAGCACCGAACGGGCCAAGAACGGCGTCGGCGTCGATTCCGAAGCGGCCTGTCCCGAATGCCTCCGGCGGAGTTGGTTGCTGGCGCGGCTAGGAGGCTGGATCCAGAACGTCGTCGATGACCGCGACGGGCACCGAACTCCGGAGCTGCTCCGACTGTCCACGCCCGATCTGGTTCGGGCGGTGGCCGCGAATCAGGAAGATGAAATCCTCGACTGGAATCAGTCACTGACCGAGGGGGAGATGCAGGCCGCACTGATCGGTGCGGGCTGCTGGGCTTGCTGCCGGCACCATGAGGACTTCCCCGAAGGATTCGGGGATGGCGCCGACGCGCCTTGGGTGGTGATCGGGCGCGGGGAAGGGATCCGGCTGGCCGAGATTTGCCTCGACAATTCGGTGACCGTGGTCGGGGCACGGAAGGCGACCGGTTACGGGCTCGAAGTCGCCGCGTCGATCGGCCGCGAGGTGTCAGCGGCGGGGCTCAACGTGATCAGCGGTATGGCGTTGGGGATCGACGGAGCAGTCCATCGCGGAACCTTGGAACGCGGCCCGTCCGTGGCGGTGCTCGGCTGCGGCCCGGACCGTCCCTACCCGGCCAGCCACACGCGGCTCTACCAGCAGATCCTCGAGCGGGGACTGGTCATCTCCGAGGTCCCTCCCGGAGCCGATGCATGGCGCTGGAGCTTCCCGGCCCGGAACCGGATCATGGCCGCCCTTTCGGGCATGACGATCGTGGTCGAGGCGGCCTGGCGGTCAGGGTCGCTGATCACCGCCGAGATGGCTTCGGACGCGGGGCGGGACGTCGGGGCGGTTCCCGGCCCGGTGACCACCGGCGCCGCGGCCGGTACCAACGACCTGATTGCCAGCGGAGCCGCCCTGATCCGAGGCGGCCAGGATGTGCTGGACCGGATGCTGGGAGCGGGAGCGGGCAAGCGATTGTTCGGTCCGGAACTGGAACCGGGGGAGCGGGACGTGCTGGAAGCAGTCGAGGCGGGTTGCCGCACCGTAGATGAAGTCGCCGCACACCTCGAGATCGGATCGGGCGGGACGGCGATGAAGCTGGCCCGGCTCGAAGTTCGCGGTTATCTAAGGGGCAACGCGGTAGGCACCTGGACTCGTACCTCGCTCGCCGCCTATCCTTCGCGCGGTGAACGCTGAACGGCCCATTCCGACCGTGCTATCGATCGCGGGCTCCGACTCTGGCGGCGGGGCCGGGATTCAGGCCGACCTCAAGGCCTTCGCCGCCTGCGGCGTCCACGGCATGACCGCGATCACCGCGATAACCGCCCAGAACACGGTCGGCGTGGACCTGATCGAAGCGGTCAGCCCGGAAATGATCGTCGCGCAGATCAAGGCGGTCGTCGACGATATCGGCGTCGACGCGGTCAAGATCGGCATGCTCGGCGACAGTCCCACGATCTTGGCGGTGGCGAGCGGCCTGGATCTGATCGGTGATGCGCCGGTGGTTCTCGACCCGGTGATGGTCTCCGAAACCGGCGCCGATCTGCTCGCCGTCGAGGCCCGGGAGGCGCTGATCTCTCAGATCCTGCCCCGCGCAACCGTGGTCACCCCGAACATTCCCGAAGCGCGGGTGATCAGCGGCGAGTCCGAAGACTCGAGGCAGCCCCAACTAGCACACGCAATCGTCGCTCTAGGTGCCCAGGTGGCGGTTGTGACCGGCGGTCACAGCGAACAGATGATCGATCTCTTCTTCGACGGCCAACGGGAGGTCGAGATAGGCGGGGAGGTACACCCGGGCCGCTCGGCCCACGGGTCGGGCTGCACCCACTCCTCGGCTCTGGCCTCTTATCTGGCTCTCGGCCTCGACCCGCTCGAAGCGGCACGCGAGGCGCGCGAGCTTGCATCCCGCGCGGTGGCTGAGAGTCTCGAGGGCATCGGTGCCGGCCCCGGCCCGGTCAACGCCCTCGGCCTGAAACTTTGAGCCCGACCTCGTCCCGCTTAGGAGGTTGAATCCGTCAGCGATATTTGCTGACAGATTCAATGTTTGGGAAGGGCAGCCGTAGGATGGAGGCATGACCGGGAACGATGACTCACAGAGTGCTTCCAGTTCACCCCTGAATCTGCCCCGTCCTCGTTCGGCCGCTGTTTTCGACGGTCCCGACCGGGCTGCTGCCCGCGCCTACATGAAGGGCATCGGCCTGAGCGACGCGGACCTGAAGAAGCCGACCATCGGCATCGCCAATACCTGGACCGACGCGATGCCCTGCAACTACGGGTTGCGCGACCTGGCCGGGTATGTCAAGGAAGGCGTGCGCGCAGCCGGTGGCACTCCGATGGAGTTCAACACAGTCGCTGTCTCGGATGGGATCACGATGGGCACGCAGGGGATGAAGAGCTCGCTGGTCAGCCGCGAGATGGTCGCCGACTCGATCGAGTTGATGGCCCGCGGCTACCAGTTCGATGCGATCATCGCCCTGGCCGCCTGTGACAAGACCATCCCTGGCGCCGTGATGGGCGTGGCGCGGATCGACATCCCTTCGATCGTGCTCTACGGCGGCTCGGTCAAACCAGGTAAGTACAAAGGCAAGGACGTCAGCATCCTCGAGGTGTTCGAGGCGGTCGGTGCCCACATCGCGGGCAAGATCACGGACGAAGAACTGACCGAAATCGAAGATGTGGCCAGTCCGGGGTATGGAGCCTGCGGCGGCCAGTTCACCGCCAACACCATGGCCTGTGCCTTCGAGGCGCTGGGGATCTCACCTGCTTTCTCGGCCATGGTCCCGGCCGAGGACGAGCAGAAGACGGTGGTCGCGGAAAAGATCGGCGAGCTGATCCTCCAGGTGCTCGCCGAAGATCTCAGGCCGAGCCGGATCATCACCCGCAAATCACTCGAGAACGCGATCGCAGCCGTATGCGCATCCGGTGGCTCGACCAACGGCGTGCTGCACCTGCTGGCGGTGGCCCGGGAAGCCGGAGTCGAACTCGACATTGACGCTTTCGAAGAAGTCTCTCGGCGCACCCCGCTGCTCGCCGACCTCAAGCCAGGAGGTCGTTACGTCGCCACCGACCTATACCGGGCCGGTGGTGTGCCGCTGATTTTGCGGAACCTGAAACGGGGTGGTTTGCTCCACGAAGATGAGATCACGGTCACCGGCCGCACGATCGGGGTGGAAGTGGAAGGGGCGGGGGAGGAGCCCGGGCAGGACGTGGTTCTACCGGTCGAAGCGCCGCTCAAGCCGCAGGGCGGCCTGGCGATCCTGCGCGGAAACATCTGCCCCGATGGCGCCGTGGTCAAGGTTGCCGGCACCGAGCGCCGCAAGCACGTCGGCCCGGCCCGGGTCTTCGAGCGGGAGGAGGACTGCTTCGCGGCTGTCAAGCGCGGCGAGATCGAGAAAGGCGACGTGATCGTGATCCGAAATGAAGGACCGGCCGGCGGGCCAGGCATGCGCGAGATGCTTCAGGTAACCGCCGCCCTGGTCGGTGAGGGGATGGGCGAACACGTCGCCTTGCTGACCGACGGACGATTCTCGGGTGCAACTCGCGGTCTGATGATCGGCCATGTCGCACCGGAAGCGGTCAAGGGCGGGCCGATCGGGGCGATCCGCGACGGCGACGAGATCACCGTCGACATCGACGAGCGCCGCCTCGAGGTCGACCTGACACCAGAGCAAGTCGACGAGCGGCTGGCGGGGTATACCGCTCCGCCGCCGCTCTATGATCGCGGTGTAATGGCAAAGTACGCGGCGACCGTGAGTTCGGCCTCGAGAGGGGCCGTCACCTAGCAGCGGATCGCCGCCGTGGAGAGACCAGACGAGAGGGAGTCAGACGTGAGCGACTGGAGCAGGGCAGGGAAGGTGATCGTCGCGGTGCTCGTGGCCGGAGTGCTGGCGGGGTTGACCGGTTCGGGCGCCGGGGCGGCGGAGTCCCAGTTCACCTGGCTCTGCAAGCCAGGGCGGGCCGATGATCCCTGCCAAGGCAGCCTGTTGACCGAGAAGGTGACCGCCACCGGTGCGAATGGTCAATCGACCCCGAATATCCTTCCGCGTCTGAAGCACAAGGTCGACTGCTTCTACGTCTACCCGACCGTCAGCAAGCAGGAAGGACCCAACGCCGATCTGACCGAAGATCCGCAGCTCGACGCGATCGCCGAACAGCAGGTAAACCGGTTCGCTCCGGGCTGTCGCATCTTCGCCCCAATCTACCCGCAGTTCACCGTTTCGGCCATCCTCGGCTCAACCATCACAGATCAGGTCGCGGCAACCGCATACGGCGGCGTGAAGGCAGCCTGGAACGAGTACTTGAAGAAATACAACAAGGGCCGCGGCATCGTTCTGATCGGCCATTCACAGGGCACCGGCCACCTCAAGCGGCTGATCGCCGAGACCTTCGATCGCAAGCCGAGGCTGCGCAAGCGGCTGGTCTCGGCGCTGCTGATCGGAGGCAATGTGACCGTGAGGAAGGGCAGCCGGACCGGCGGAAGCTTCCGCAAGGTCCCGGCCTGCGTCAAGACGGGCGAGCTCGGTTGCGTGATCGCCTACTCGAGCTTCCTCGAAGACCCGCCGCCGGAAGATTCGCTGTTCGGCCGGGTCGGTGGTGCCCTCTCGGAGAACCTCGACCCGTCGACCCACCAGGTTCTCTGCGTCAACCCTGCTCGCCTTGACGGATCGAAGGGCCAGTTGAAGCCGCTCTTCAACACTGCGACCTTCCCCGGCGTCTACGCGACCCTGCTGCCGAACCTGACCCAGTACGAAACACCCTGGGTGAGCTTTCCTGGCCTCTACAGAGCCTCCTGCGAGAACACCGACGGAGCCAGTTGGCTGAAGATCCACGACATCTCGAACGACGCCGACCCCCGGCCGCGGGTCGGTGAGAAGCTCGGCCGCACCTGGGGCACCCACCTGACCGATGTGAACCTGGCCGCCGGCAACCTGATCAGCGTGGTGACGAGGCAGGAGAAGGCGTATCTGAAGAAGCTGGCGAAAGCCAAGAGGGCCAAGGCGAAGGCAAAGAAGGCCAAGAAAGCGAAGGCCAAGGTCAAGAAAAACAAGAAGAAGAACCGGCGTTGACCGGTGGCATACCGCAGCCGCGGATAAGCCCAGGTGTTCCGGATCGTGGATGATGAAGAAGTCAATTTCTGTGGGAGGAGTCTGATCGTGTCGAGAGTTAGTGGTCGTTTCACCTGGCTGGCCCTGGCCTGCCTGACGATGTTCATGGGGTTCGTGGCGGCTGCCGCGACCTCGACGGCCCAAGCCGAGGAGACCGTTTGGATCTGCCGTCCGGGCGAGGCACATGACCTCTGCGCCGGCACGATCGCTGGTTCGACCATGCCACCTCCGGGCGAGCCGTCGGTGCCGCTTCAGTACACCCGCCCGGTGAACCCGCCGATCGACTGTTTCTACCTCTACCCGACCCAGAGTGAGCAGCCGACCCCGAACTCGAACTTGGACAAGGACCCGCCGATCAAGCGGGTCGTGGTCCAGCAGGCCCGGATGTTCTCCTCCGTCTGCAAGGTCTACGCGCCGATGTACCACCAGGTCACCTACAGCGGCAACCAGCAGTTCTACAACCCTGACGTCGAGACTGCGTACCAGAGCGCCAAGGCCGCTTTCGAGGATTACCTCGCCAATTACAACGAGGGCCGCGGCTTCATCATCCTCGGCCACTCCCAGGGTTCGGCCCACTCGATTCGGCTGATCGACGAGATGATCGACAACGACGCGAAGCTGCGCAAGCGCTTCCTCGGGGCGATCACCCCGGGCGGCAACGTCTACGTGCCGGTCGGCCAGAACGTGGGCGGCATGTACGACAACGTGCCGGCCTGCACGAATCTCGGTCAGTTGGGATGCATGGTCGCGTACTCGATGTACACCGACAACCCGGGCCCGTCCGGGGAGTTCTCGCGACTTGATTACGGTTACTGGATCTATCCTCAGGACCGCCCGGATAGCAGCCGGTACGAGGTCATGTGCGTAAACCCGGCCGAGCTTGACGGCAGCGACGGCACCCTCTTGCCACTGGCCAACTTCGACTACCTGACGTCGGTGCCCGCTGAGGAAACGGCGACACCCTGGAAGTCCGAACCGGACTACTACCACGCCGAGTGCAAGCGGCAGGATGGCGCCCACTGGCTCAACGTGAGCCAGATCGGCCTACCGGGAGAGACCAGGCCCAACCTGGGTTCTCTGGTCGGTTCCGGCATCAATTGGCATGTGCCCGAGGTGAACCTCGCCGAGGGGAACCTGCTCAAGATCACCGGCGCCTGGTCGGCCGATTACACCGCCGCCCAAGAGCGGGTCGCCAAGGCAAAGGCCAAGCTGAAGAAGCTGCAACGCAACCTGGCCAAGTCCAACAAGCGCCTCAAGCAGAAGATCAAGTCCGCGAAGAAGCTGGACCGGAAAGCGCGCAAGGCGAAGGGTAAGCGCAAGCGGACCCTGAAACGCAAGGCGAAGGGCGCCCACAAAAAGGCGACGGCCGAACGCAAGCGGATCAAGACATTGAAGAAACAGATCAGTCAGGTGAAGAAGGAGATCGCGTAGCGCCCGATCATCCGGTTTTCGTTGAAAACCGGGCCGGATAAAGGTGTCCAGATCATCCGGTTTTCGTTGAAAACCGGATGATCTCTGAATTGAAGCGGGCCGGTCGTTCGAGCTGGACCATGTGACCGCAATCATCGACCAGGGAGAGTTCCGCGTCGGGGATACGCCGTTCGTAGGAGTAGGCGGCCCCGACCGGGACCAGCCGGTCCTGCTGTCCCCAGACGAGCTGGACCGGGATCTCGATCTGATTCAGGCTTTCGCGATTGTCGTAACCGCCGAGCGCGTAGGCAGCCTCGTAAAGCGCCGGGGAGTGAAGGGTCGCGTAGCTCCCGAGCTCCCAGAGAATCTCCGGGCCGATCATGCTCGGGTGGGCGATCACCCCGGCGAAAGATGCGGTCCGGAGTCGCTTGCGCCCCATATTGCGTCGCATCCGGGCGGCGGCGATCGGGATCATCATCTTGACCACGGCCGCGGTCACCGACTTGCGGTAACCGGAAATCGTCGCGAAGCTGATCCCCGCGGCCGAGACCAGGCTCACTCGAGAAAAACGGTGAGGTGAGGTGGTTACCGCTTCGGTGGAAATGAAACCACCCATCGAGTGGCCGATCAGGTAAGTCTCGGGGCCGAGTCCGACCGCGTCGGCGAAGTTCAGCACCAGATCACCGTAGGCGGCCATCGAGATCGGCTCCTCTGGCATCGGGCTCAGGCCGAAGCCGGGGAGGTCGAGCGCCACGACGCGGTGCGAGTCGGACAGGAAGGGGATGTTCTCGAGCCAGTTGCGCCAACTGCCACCCAGCCCGTGGACCAGCAGGATCGGCGGCCCTTCCCCTTGGTCGACGTAACTCACCCGGTTCTCCCCGAGGGCAGAGTGAACCGTGACCTCGTGGAGACGCTCGCGCCAGTCGATCTTCAACCAGCGGCCGTCCGAGACGCCGTAGTCGTCATGGACCGGAGCTGGGGGTGCAGCCTCGGTAAGCAGACCGTCGTTTTCGGACGTTTCCGTGGTCACTGAAACGACTCTATACACCCGTGATCCCGCCTCCGCCTGAAACAATGCGCTCGATGGCGGACGACCTCAAAGGTGCGCGCCGGGTGCTCGTGGCAGGACTCTCGACCTACTGGGGTGGGCGATTGGCCGCTGCCCTGGAAAGCAATTCGGAGATCGAGGTAATCATCGGGGTCGACTCGCGTGAACCGACCCGGGAACTGACCCGGACCGAGTACGTGAAGGTAGGGGAGGAGCATCGTCCGATCGAGAAGATCGTGCGGGCGGCCCGGATCGACACCGTGGTCGACGCGCGCCTGATGGTCGACTCGGTTCGCGGGCCGGACGGCCGCCGACCCCATCAAATTCACGAGAACAACGTGATCGGCACGCTCAACATCCTCGCTGCCTGCGCGGCGGCGGGGTCACCGGTGCGGAAGCTGGTGTTCAAGAGTTCGGCCCACTGGTACGGCTGCGCCCAGGACGACCCGGCCTACTTCACGGAAGACATGTCCCGGCGTTACGAACCGGAGACCAGAGTCGAGCGGGACGTGGTTGAGGCGGAGGCCGCGGTGGCCGAGTTCCGGGACCAGCGACCGAACGTGACCGTGACGACGCTGCGCTTCGCCAACGTGCTCGGGGCGGAGGTCGACACCTCACATGTCCAGCTCTTCGCCCTGCCGGCGGTGCCGATGATCGCTGGGTTCGACCCTCGCTACCAGTTCGTCGATGAGGTCGACGTCGTCCATGCGCTCGAGCATGTCGTGGTCCGCGACGTGCCCGGCATCTACAACGTCGCGGGCGACGGGGTCCTGACCCTGTCCGAGGTGATCTCGCTGCTCGGGAAGCGGCCGATGCCGGTGATCCCGCCCTGGGGCACTTCGCTGGCGACCGCCACCCTCCGCCGGCTCGGTCTGGCTTTGCCGGCGGAAATGGTCAGGCAACTCCGCTTCGGCCGGGGGATCGACAACCGGGCCTTCAAAGCCACCGGGTTCCACCTTCGCTACACATCGAGGGAAACGGTGCTCCACCTGCGGGACCGGTTACGACTCGACCCGATAGCGGAAACGCGCCGGCAGGAGTACAGCTACGAGCCCGCGATCGAGGATTTCCTCCGCCACAGCCCTCATGTGGACCGCTCCGGGCGGGATCTAGGCCGGGAAGACGCAGCCCTCTTCGATCCCTCGCCGCCGGTTCAGGAGTAGAGCCGCGGCAACGTGCAATGGCGATTTCTACCCGGTTAAAGGGTTTCGCCTGTCGGTCGTGGTATCTACAATCCGTAGAGGTATTTCCCCGGATCAAGAGAGCGGATTGAAGTGGGACGCAAGACTCAGATAGCGATTGTCGCGGTAGTGGTCCTCTTGCTGGGTGGGGCGGTCGCAGCCTATGCCTACGATGGCGCCCAGAAAGACACGATCGCCGACGGCGTGACCGTTGCCGGGGTCGACCTCGGTGGCATGACCCGTGACCAGGCCGAAGAAGCGCTGGCCAACCAGGTGCTGGCCCCACAGCGCAAACCGGTCACAGTCACCTTCAAGAAGCAAAAGTTCAAGTTGCCGGCTAAACAGTTGAAGATCCACGCCAACATCGAGGCCGCGGTCGACCAGGCGTTCGAGGAAAGCCGCGATGGTTCGCTCCCGTCACGTGTCTTCCGTGAGATCACCGGGGGCGAGGTTCAGGCCAGCGTCCCGGTCAATGTCGGTTACTCGCAAAAGGCCGTCAACCAGTTCGTCAAGAAGGTGGCCGACGGAATCCTTCAGGAACCGGTTGATGCCTCGGTCTCGGCAGGACCGGATTCGCTGACCGTGGTCAAGGCCCAGAATGGCTACAAGCTCCGTGACAATCTTCTAACCCGCCAGTTGACCGGCCTGCTCGACAGCGGCCGCGGGTCGAGAACCCTGGTCGCCAAGGTCAACGTGACCAAACCGACGGTCACTACCGCCGAGGTCGCCGAGAAATACCCGACTTATTTGACGCTCGACCGCAGCAACTTCACCCTCACCCTGTGGAAGAACCTGAAAAAGGTCAAGAGCTACACGGTGGCGGTCGGTCAGGTCGGCCTGGAGACGCCGGCTGGCACCTACGCGATCCAAGACAAGCAAGTCGATCCCGTCTGGACCGTGCCGAATTCGGCCTGGGCCGGCGACATGGCCGGCGAAGTGGTGCCTGGCGGCGTGCCCGAGAATCCGCTCAAGGCCCGCTGGATGGGCATCTTTGACGGAGCGGGCATCCACGGAACCGATGAGACTTCCTCGTTGGGTTCGGCCGCCTCGCACGGATGCGTGCGAATGGCGATTCCGGACGTGATCGACCTCTACGACCGGGTCGATGTCGGAACCCCGATCTACATCGGTTAGCGGTCCCGTCCGGCCTGACGTGGCGGCGAAGGCTGCCGGCCAGGCCTGCCCGGACTGGCCCGAGGCTCTGCGGCTGTTTCAGCGTGACTTGACCGCCGCTGGTGCATCCCCCCGGACCATGGCCGCCTATGAGCGCGATCTGGGACAGCTCGAGGCCTGGGCGCGCGGTCTCGGGATGCACCCCGATCAGTTGGGGCATAAGCAGCTCCGACGGTACGCGGCTTCACTCTCGGCCGCGGGGCGCGCCCCAGCGACCGTTGCCCGGAAGCTGGCCGCGATTCGCGGCTTCTACGGCTTCCTGCTGCGGACCGGGCGGGTCGGCCAGAACCCAGCCGACCTGGTTTCGGCCCCACGCCGCAAGGCGAAGCTGCCCCAAGTGCTCACGGCCGAGCAGATGTCATCGCTTCTCGACGCGGTTCCATCCGGCAGCCCACTCGAAATCCGCGACCGCGCGGTGTTCGAGCTGGCCTATTCCTGTGGGTTGCGGAGCGAAGAAGTCTTGACCCTCACGGTCGATTCGATCGATTTCGACGACGAGTTGATCCGGGTGTTCGGCAAAGGATCCAAACACCGGCTGGTCCCGGTCGGCGAGCCGGCCCGCCAGTCGGTGGAGCTCTACCTGTCGAAGTCCCGGCCCGGATTGGTCGAAAGTCCGTCCGAGCGGACCTTGTTTCTTTCCCGCAACGGCCGGCCCCTTTCCGCTTCGGACCTGACTCGGCGTCTCGCGATCCGCATGCGTGAGGCGGCCGCAGCCGGAGGGGTCTCGCCCCATGCTCTTCGCCACTCCTTCGCGACTCATCTGCTGGAAGGCGGGGCGGATCTGCGCACGATTCAGGAGCTGCTCGGCCACGCCTCGATCTCGACCACGCAGGTCTACACGCATCTAGACGCCGCCCGTCTACGCGACGCCTACGCCGGCAGTCATCCCCGTGCCTGAGAGCTGCCCGCCGGGAAGGAGCGGCTTCCTCCGGCCGGATAGATTGGCGAGCATGAAAATGATCGTCAACGTCGACGGCGGTGCCAGGGGCAACCCGGGCCCGGCCGCAATCGGAATCGTGATCCGCGACGGTGAAGGCAATGTGCTTCAGGATCTGGGCGAGACGATCGGTGAAGCGACCAACAACGTCGCCGAGTACAAAGCCCTGATCCGCGGTATCGAGATGGCCAAGGAGCTGGGAGCCGATGAACTTCAGATCCACGGTGATTCGGAGCTGGTGGTCAAGCAGATGCTCGGCCAGTACAAGGTCAAGCACCCGGACATGAAGCCGCTCCACGCCCAGGCCAGAGAAGCTTTGGGCGGGGTGGAGTGGACGATCAGCCACGTGCGCCGCGAACAGAACGCCGACGCCGATGCGTTGGTGAATCAGGCCCTGGACGCCCTCTCCTAGCGCCAAAACCTGCAGCAGCGACCCGATGGGGAGGTTTCTGCGCATTACGCGCCCAGGCCCGGCGCGGGAGGCGGTTTCCGCTCAAGCCCGGAGCAAAGAGGCGCCTACCGGAGTCGAACCGGTGTAAACGGCTTTGCAGGCCGCTGCGTAGCCACTCCGCCAAGGCGCCGAATGGGACAGCCCCGGTTGAGGCGTCCCGAAAGCGGCTGAAGGGATTCGAACCCTCGACCTTCTGCATGGCAAGCAGACGCTCTAGCCAACTGAGCTACAGCCGCGAAGTCGGCGCAGTATATCCGGGGGAGCGGTTGCGGCGTCACCCGGGCAGATCAACAGCCGGCACGGCGCCGCAGACGGTCCCGGTGCTGCGCTAGGCTCTCCGTCCCCGGGGCGCATAGCTCAGTTGGTAGAGCGCCACCTCGACACGGTGGAGGTCACTGGTTCGAGCCCAGTTGTGCCCACTCGAAAAGCAAGAAACCCGGCTTCTGGCCGGGTTTCGCGCTTAACCGAAGTTTCGGTGGAGATTTCAGTGGCGATGCTTCTTGCGCTTCGGCTTCTTCGGCTTCTTCTTGATCGGCTTGACCTTGAAGTTGGTCGAAGTCGAGGCGACGTCGCCCCAGCCGGTCGCCTTGAAGGTCAGCTTGCCTGACCCCTTCGCCTTGCGTCGGGCCTTGACCTTCAGCTTGATGGTCTTGCTCTGGCCTTGGGCGAGCGCGAAGCGACGGCATCCGGGCTTGATCGCGAGGCGCGCCGGAACCGCGACGCAGAGCTTCACGACGGCTGCGTCTTCCTCACCGGAATTCGTGAGCGTGACCGCGAAAGTCGCCTTACGACCCGCCTTGACGACACGCTTGGCCGGTCGCTTGAGCGAAAGCTCGGGCCGTGTCAGCCCGTTCAGCTCACGTACCGCGGTGATCAGGTCACCATCACCGAAATCATCGACGGCGACGATGTTCGGCAGCTTGCCCCGGCGTGTTTCGCAAGCCCGGGCCCGGTTCACGAGCACGTCCCGCTGGTTGATGATCTGAGCCACCGCGGGATCCGGGGTGACGGCATCGCCACCGGCCAGGATGCCATTGATGAAGTGGTTCATCAGGAAGAGCGGTCCGATTTCACCACCTCGGTTGGGCCGGCAGCTCTCGTTCAACTGGTCTGCTTCGGTCAGCCGCGGGATCACCTGATTGGCGGCCTCCGACGGCGCTTCGCGGAAGTCGTACGGTGTTTCCTGCATCGGGCCGTCGTAGCCGTTGTGGTACCAGGGAACGTCACCGGTGTTGCCCTCGGAGAGCATCACCACCCGCTGACCAGATTCGATCATCTGGGCGAGCGTGGGGTACTGGCTGGTCGAGCCTGTGTACACGTAATCGATCAGGCCGCTCTCGGTGACAGCGGTAGCCAGATCCTCCGGCACCAGCGAGTCCTGAACCACGAAGACCAGCACCTCACGAGGGTTCGCGGCCAGAAAACCGGCCACCTTGGCGAGCTCCGGGATCAACTCGGAGGACCCGAGCTGGCAGTACTCGTGACAGAGGTACATCTTCACGCCCGGATCGTTGCGATGGGCACTCGACTGGTTCGCTACCACGCCGTTGCCGTTCGCCAGGCCGTAGTGGGTGTCGATCAGGAAAGCCCGGATCCCTTTGTCGAGCTGGGTCGGGATGGAGTAGTGCTGGTTCGGCAACTTCCAGCCGTACTCCTCGTTTGACATCGAGTTGTGGGTGCCGGGCAAGACCACCTGGTCAAGCGTCCGGCCGCACAACTCGACCGCGCCGTTGCATGGTTCCTCGGCGGATGCCGACGTGGCAACGGTCGCGAAGGTCAGGACACTGATTGCCGTGGCGAGCCACAGCGCACTCTTTCTCCCAAGCATTGATTTCATCATCTCAGGAAACCGCCGTATAAGGCGAGGTTGCGGCGAATACGATGCATCTCGTGGATTCGAGGAGGGGTTTGGGAATGCTCCAGGGCCTGCTGGCCCTGGTGGTCAGGGCGCTGATGGCAATGCCCGACGACTTGATGCGTCGGCTCTTCGGGAGTCCTCCCGAGGAAGCGTCCGAACTCAGGCCCGACCAGTGGGCGATCAGCCGGGCGACGGCTCCGATCGAGAACGGCGCCCCAGCCCGCTCTCCGGAAGCGGGGCGGCGGCGAACCGAGTTTCTGGCCGCGGTGGCAAGCCGGCCGGTCAGTGGTGTGATCACCCAGGACTGGATGCTCGAAGGGGATGGGCCACCGCTCAAGGCGAGGCAGTTCACGCCCGAAGCGAGTCCGCTCGCCGGACCGATGCTGCTCCATTTCCACGGTGGAGGATGGGTGCAGGGATCGATTGAGTCGCACCGTCACGCGTGCGCGCGGCTGGCGAAGAATGCGCTGGTAAGGGTGCTCTCGGTCGAGTATCGACTCGCTCCCGAGCATCCGTTGCCGGCCCCGGCGGAGGACGCCCTACTCGCCTGGCGCTCGGTGATGGCGGACCCGGCCCGCTTCGGGGCCGACCCTTCCAAGGTCGGCGTGATCGGCGACAGCGCCGGGGCGCAGGTCGTCGCCGTGCTCTGCCTGGATTTGAAAGCGGCCGGGGAGATGCAGC
>Ga0182792_1002157_pt1 | contig 14455 bp, 13 predicted proteins | sample Passage237B_FD_130497 | JGI IMG/M metagenome (GOLD analysis project Ga0182792, IMG submission 130497) | Cellulose adapted compost microbial communities from Newby Island Compost Facility, Milpitas, CA, USA - Passage2 37B (version 2) (version 2) ...
CGCCGGCTGTGCGTGCCCTTCAATCCCAGCCGCTGACGCAGGACGCGCGGCACCGGCGGGCTGGGCCCATAGGTGAACTGCACCAGCCCGGCGCCGCGCGGCAACGCCTCGAACACGCCCGTGACGATGCCCTGCACGGCCTCGGCCGGAAGCGACAGCAGCGGCAGGCTGGACACGACGGCCCCGACCGGCGCTATGCCGTGCGCCGCCAGCAGCCGCGGCAGATGCGCGGCGTCGCCCTCCAGGATACGCGGTCCGTCGAAATGGCGGCGCAGGAAGGCGGCGAATTCAGGATCGCGCTCGACCAGCACGAGGCGATCGGGCGGGACACCCTGCGCCAGCAAGGCCTTGGTAACCTCGCCCGTGCCGGCGCCCAGCTCGATCACGTGGCCGTCGCGCCCCTGCATCTCCTTTCGCGCGGCACGCGCCATGGCCTCCGCCAGCAGCCGTCCGCTGGGCATGACGGCGCCCGTGGAGAACGGGCGGCGCAACCAGCGCTTGAGGAACAGGGCCGTGCCGGCAGGCTCAACCGTGGGCATGGCCGGACGCTAGAGCGGAATCCGGCGGGATGGAACCACAAGGTTCCATTCGGCCGGATTCGTGCGCATCGACGATGTTCTCTTCACGGGGCACAATGGCATATGGCGGATCGATAGGGGAAGACGCCGGGCTGCTACTGTGCCGGCTGCATCGCCGCGCCGCCGGACACGGCAGGAGAGGCCGGCGTTTCGAAGACCGCCCGCGCCTGCCGCATCTGCTCCAGCGCATTCACCATCGAGACGTAGACGGCGGCGGCATAGGGCAGCGACTGCACGACCATGAAGAGGGACCACAGCCGGGCTTCCGGATTGACGGCGCCCGTGGTCGACCACAGCACGACCGCGCCGAGCCAGAGCAGAACCGTCAGGACCGCTTCGCCGCGCGCCATGCCGAGCGCCATGCCCAGCGTCGGACGCTCGTCCATCTTGGGCGTGCGCATGAATGGCAGTCGGCTGGTGCACAGGCCATAGATCACCGCGCGCCCGACCGTGTAGGTCAGCGCCAGCCCGGCCAGCGACGCACCGACGCTCTGCCGGAAGGTGCAGCGCACGCGGTCGAAATAGAGGCCGAAGGAATAGAGCAGCTTGAAGACGAAGATGCCGATCGTGGGCACGATGAACTCGGCCGGCGGCAGGCCGACCGGCTTGATGCCGAACAGCGGCGGCACGACGACCGCCAGAAACCAGGCGAGCCCGGCCCAGGTGAAGACGAGGTTCAGCGCATCGGCGAACCAGGGCAGCCAGCCGGCCACGAAATGGTACTTCTGCCAGAAGGTGAGCCTGGTGCTGTTGCCCAGCATCTTGCCGACATGCGCCTTCATGATCTGCATGGCGCCGTAGGCCCAGCGGAACCGCTGCTTCTTGTAGCCGGCGAAGTGGTCGGGCGTGAGGCCATGGCCGAAGCGCTCGCGGCTGTACATGGCGCCGTAGCCCTTCTCCATCAGGCGCAGCCCGAGCTCCGTGTCCTCGGTGATGCACCAGGTCGCCCAGCCGTCCATTTCCTCCATGCGGTCGCGGCGCACCAGGGTCATCGTGCCGTGCTGGATGATGGCGTCGTACTCGTTGCGCAGGCACATGCCGATGTCGAAGAAGCCGGCATACTCCCAGTTCAGCATCTCCTTGAAGCGGTCGCCGCGCCAGTCGCGATGGTCCTGCGGCGCCTGCACGTAGGCGATCCTGCCGTCGTCGAAATAGGGCACCAGCGCCTTCAGCCAATCGGACCGCACGACGTAGTCGCTGTCGATCACGCCGATGATCTTCGCGTCGGGTGCGGTCTGGCTGAGCACGTAGTTCAGCGCGCCGGCCTTGAAGCCCTTCATGACGTCGAAGTGGAAGAAGCGGAACCGTTCGCCGAGCTGGGCGCAATAGTCCTGCACCGGCCGCCACACCGCGGGATCCTTGGTGTTGTTGTCGATGACGATGACCTCGAAGTCCGGATAGTCGAGCGCCGCCAGGGAATCGAGGGTCTGGATCACCATCGCCGGCGGCTCGTTGCAGATCGCGAGATGCAGCGACACCTTGGGCCATGCCCGATCCGCCGGCTGGCGGGCGATCATCTCGGCCGCCGGCAACGCCTCGCGCCGCCAGCGCCGCCGCCCGATCGTCTCCGCCATCTCGAGCGGCTGGACCAGCGCCATGGCGAGGCTGAGCGTCAGGAAGAAGGCGAGTGCCGCCCAGCCGATCATCTCGGACACCAGCATGTAGGTGCCGGCCGCCGAATAGGCGCCGTAGACCAGCGCGCTCGCGGACAGGGCGACGAGACCGCAGAAGCCCACCTGCCCCGCCATGCCGAGATCGGGCCAGCGCCACAGGAACAGCAGGATCAGCGGCAGCGCCAGAACCATCGACCACGCGGCAGCGGCTGGCCACTGCGGGAACGTCTCGATCGACCCGGTCCAGGCGAACTTGGGCTGGCGGTCGGCGTTCCACAGCCCCCAGTAGCCGCCCGCCTTGCCTTCGAGGTCGTAGGACTTCCACGGCTGGTCGACCGCCTCGACCACGAAGTGATCGATGTTCTGGCTGCGCAGCCAGGCGATGGCGTCGCGGATGTTCTTGGCCTGGTCGGCCGGCGTGGCATGCTTGACCAAGCCGCTGCCCGGGCTGCGCCGCGAGGCGCCGTTGGAGGGCCAGCCGATCTCGGTGACGATGATGTTCTTGTTCGGATAGGCCTGCTTCAGCATGCCGATCCGGTTCTTCAGATAGTCGAGCGGCGCCTCGTCCGACATCTCGTCCCAGTAGGGCAGGATATGGACAGCGAGGTAGTCGACCTCACGCGCCAGCTCGGGATAGTGCAGCCAGACGTGCCAGGGCTCGGCGGTGCTCACCGGCACCTTCACGTTGCGCTTGACGTTGCGGATCTCGCGGATGAGCTGGGCCGGGCTGGTCGCGTTGGGATCGCGCAGGTCCTTCTGGCCATCCCAGCGCAGGATGTTCTCGTTGCCGACCAGCACGCGCTCGATATTGGGGTTCTGGTTGGCCATGCGGATCAGCGCCCGGGTCTCCTCGGCATTGACCTCGCTGGCCTCGCGCCCGAACTGCTGGCGCGCCTCGTTCGGGCTGTAGATCCAGGCGCCGGGCACCAGCTTCAGGCCGTGGCGCGCGGCGATCTCGGGCATGACGTCGCCGCCGTCGGACGCGCGGTAGGTCCGGACGTAGTTGACCTTGCCCGCCAGCATGGCGAAGTCGCGCTCGATCTGTTCCTTGCGGGGCTTGATGACGGGCGGCGCTGCGTCGCCGAAGGCGGTGCGCAGGAAGCTGAAGACGCCGCTCGCCTTGGAATCCAGGGGGTCCTGATCCTTGGCCCATGGCGCATAGGTGACGCCGTGCAGCGGAAGCTCGATGTCCGCGGCGGTAAGACGACCATCCAGCGAACGCCATCCCAGGAACGTCGTCGCCGCAACTACCAGAAGCACCAATCCGTGACGGATCATAGAAACGCGATCACTCCGGCGAGCCGCCGGTGGCCCATGCAGACGTCGGTAAGGCGGTCGCATGTCTCCTGCGGACGTTTCCCGTCGGCGCAAGGACCGTGCCGGATCGACTCACCCGACGAGCCGATAACCACGCAGTGCGGCTGACCTCTTGGAGGTTTCCTCGCGCCCGATTTCCTCGCATGCGACCCTTCGCAAGCGATGCGGCGACCGAGACGATCTATAGCCGCGCCCCCGGAAAGGGTAAAGGGAGCGCCTTCGATGATGGCCAAAATGCCCAAATCCCCTAGCCTCGCCGCCGTCCCTTCGCCACAACAACCGTCGGCATGATCGAACAGGACCCGACTGCGGCCCCCGCCAGCATACCAAACGAACTGGACCACACCCATGTTCCGGCCGACCGCTACGGCTTCCTGGCCGCCGCCGGCGCCCGCCTGCGCCACGCCCGCTGGAGCGCCCCGCGGACGCCCGCCGGCAGCGTCGTCCTGCTGACCGGCCGCGGCGAGTTCATCGAAAAGTACGCCACGGAGATCGTGGGCGAGCTGCTCGATCGTGACCTTTCGGTGTTTGCGATGGATTGGCGCGGCCAAGGCCTGTCCGACCGGCCGTTGCCCGATCGCCAGAAAGGCCACATCGACCGGTTCGAGACCTACATCGGCGACCTGCAGCTCTTCCTGGAACAGGTCGTGGTTCCGACGGCACCGCGTCCCGTCATCGTGCTGTGCCACTCCATGGGGGCGCATATCGTCATGCGCTATCTCGCCGAGCAGGGATCGGGACCGTTTGCCGCGGGCGTGCTGACGGCGCCCATGACCGGGTTGCGGCGCGAGAGGATGCTGCGGTCGGTTCTGATGCTGATGCCCGAGGTGCCGGCCGTCGAGGAACGATACCTGTTCGGCACCGGACCGTTCGTCGGGTTGGAGCGCGAATTCAACAGCAACTTCGTGACGCACGACGAGCGGCGCTACCGCTTCACCGAGCAGTGGTTCGATGCCGACCCGCGGCTTTCGCTGGGCGGCCCGACGCTCGGCTGGGCGCGCCAGGCCGTCCGCTCGATGACGGCGGCGGTGGCGCCCGGCTATCTCGAGCGCATCGACCTGCCGCTGGTGCTGATCAGTGCCGGCCAGGATCGACTGGTCGATACGCGCACCCACGCCCCGGTCGCCGCCCGCCTGCGCCACGGTGAGCACTTCACCATCGCAGACGCCAAGCATGAGGTGATGATGGAGACGGACGGGCTGCGAGCGCTCTTCTGGGAGGCGTTCGATCGCCTGGCGAGAGGCGTGCTCGGCCGATGACGGGTCTCCAGATCGCGGTGGTGGCCGGCGCTTTCATCGTGGCCGGCATGGCCAAGGGAGCCGTCGGCATGGGACTGCCGCCGGTCGCCCTGGCCCTGATGAGCTTCTCGGTACCGCTCGCCGACATTCTGGCCATGATGGTGGTGCCGACGATCGCCACGAACGTCTGGCAGGCGGTCGCAGGACATGGCCTCGCCCGTCTCGGGCGCCGCTTCGCCAGCATGGCGGTGGCCGCGATCGTGGCGCTGCTGCTCGTCGCCGCGGCCTTCGGCAAGCTCGGCACGCCGAAGGCGACGGCATGGGTGGGCATCATCCTGGCGGTGTATGCGGCCTTGGCATTGACCGCCTGGCGGCCGCGCGTGCCGCGGGCGGTGGAGCGCTGGGCCAATCCTCTTGCCGGTATCGCCAGCGGCGCCGTGGCGGGAGTCACGGGTGTCGCTGCCGTACCCTTCCTGCCCTACATGCAGTCGCTGGAGATCGACCGGAACGACCTGGTCCAGGCGCTGGGCATCATGTTCGTGGCCATCACAGGCGCCCTCACCCTGGCTTTGGCCTTGCAGGGCAGCTTCACCCCGGCCAACGTCGCCGGCGGCTTCGGCGCCCTGGTCCCGACCTTTCTCGGCGTCTGGATCGGCCAGCGCGTTCGCCGTGCAATCTCGCCCGAGACGTTCCGCCGCGCCTTCCTGATCGGCATGCTCGCCATCGGGCTGCAAATGGCATCGCGCTTGCTGTAGGGTCGCGCCAACATGCCTCTGCCAAGCCACAAGGTCACGATCTGCGGCATCCCCGAGTTGCCGCAGCACTGCTCGGTCGGCGTCAGTCACGTCCTGTCGATCATTGACACCCATGAGCCGCGCCCGGCCGCTCTCGACGACTATTTCGACATCGACCACGAGCTGGTCCGTTTCGACGACGTCGTGGCGGAGTATCCCGGCTTCGAGGCCTGCACCACGGCCCATATCGAGAAGGTCCTGGCCTTCGGCGAGCGGGTGCATGCGCGACCCGGCAGCCACGTCCTGGTGCATTGCCATGCCGGCGTGTCGCGCTCGACGGCGGCGGCGGCCATCCTGATGTGCCAGCACGCGCCCGGCCATGAAGAGGAAGCCTTCCTGAAGCTGCTCGGCCTGCGCAAGCACGGCTGGCCCAACACGCGCATGGTCGAGTTCGCCGACGCCCTGCTCGGCCGCGACGGCGCCATGCTGCGCGGCCTGATCGCCTATCGCCGCGCCCTCCTGCTCGAGAAGCCGCATCTTCGCGAGATCATCCGGAACATCGGCCGAGGCCACGAGCTGCCGGACTGACCTCCGTCCGCCGGAATCTTACCGGTGGAACACCAGCGTACGGACCTCGATGCTCTCGCGCGGCGGCGCGTCGGGCGGCGTCGTCGGATCGACGAAGGCGGAGTGCGGCGTGAAGCGCGCCGGAACGTCCGTCGCGGTGTCGCAGCACTTGATCAGCAGTGCCTCGTCGACTCGCATCTGCGGGACATAGAACCAGCGGTGAGCCGGGTTGTACCTGACCGAGTACGTCTCGCCGACGCGATTCGGATAGACCAGGTCGGACGGCACGAGGTCGGCCAGGTCGATCGTTGTCGCGTCGCAAACGGCGAGCGGCGAATCCTGCAGCGGCCCGCGGATCGGGCGCCACAGGTTGACCACCTGCACCCGTCCCTTCAGCAATTCCTCCGCGTCGTCCGGCAACAGGTCGCGCACGCGCTGCGGCCCCGAGCGTGCCGTGTGGTCGATATGCACGCGCTGGACGGGCTGGCGCGGTGCATCGCCGCGATCCTGGGCTCCCGGCACGCGGCGCCGCGTCGTGTGGTCGAAGACGTGGACGCGGTCGGCGCCGGTGGTGTTGCGGATGACCCGCTCGACTTCCGGGTAGTAGACGCGCTGCACCTCCTCGTCGTCGAAGAAATCACGGACGGCGCTGTGATGGTTCACCACCGCGAAGCCGTTGGCGTCGAGCGACACCAGGCCGGCGACGGCACGGGCGTCATGGATGGCGACGCGCCGCGTCTCGTTCTGCACGTTGCTGCGCGGCACACCCGCCGGCGGCTCGAAAGTGTAGTTGCGCGGACGCTCCAGCATCGGCGCGATGTAGTTCAGGTCGGCCTGGACGGCGGCCAGGTTGGCGATGACGTTCGATTGCAGGCTCATGGGCGTCTCCACTCCTGTTGCCTGCAATCTCGGAGCGCAGCCGCCCGACCGCCATGGAGAAGATGTGCCCTCCTCCATGAGCGGACTTCATGCGAAATGAAAAAGCGTTCTCCGGCTGCTCTGGCCGAAGAAAAGACTTCCTCCAAAGCGAGGATCAGCGCGGCTTGAGCGGCAATCCACCGAGATGCTGGCCGGCATCGACGATCAGGAACTCACCCGTGATATTCGACGCGCTGGTCAGGAAGAACAGCGCCGCCTCGGCCATCTGCTCGGGCGTACCGGCCTGGCGCAGCGGCGTCGTCTGCTCCTGGTTCTGCTTCAGCTTGTTGTAGTTCTCTTCGCCCAGGCCGCCCAGCAGCCAGCGGGTCTGGATGAAGCCGGGGCACACGGTGTTGACGCGCGCGGCCGGCGACAGCCAGCGCGCCAGCGTCAGCGTCAAGGTGTTGAGGGCCCCCTTGGAGCAGGCGTAGGGCACCGAGCTGCCTACGCCCATGACGCCGGCGATCGAGGAGATGTTCACGATCGAGCCGCGCTCCTGCTTCTCTTCCCACTGCTTCTTCATCGCCGGGAAGACGGCCCGGCTCATCATGTAGGGACCCGTCACGTTGACGCGCAGGATGCGGTCGAAGTCCTCCGGCGTCACGCCGTCGAGGTCGCCCTGGTTCTGGAACTTGGTCGTGCCGGCATTGTTGATCAGCCCGTCGATGCGGCCCCACTTCTGGAGCGTCTCGGCGGCGAGCCGGCGGCAGTCAGCCTCCTGGCTCATGTCGGCCTGCACCAGGATCGCCTCGACCCCCTTGGCCGTTACCGCCTGGTAGGTCTCGTCGGCTTCCTTCTTGCTCTTCGTGTAGTTGATGGCGACGTTCCACCCGCGTCCCGCCAGATCGATCGCACAGGAGGCACCGAGCCCCGTCGCCGAGCCTGTCACGATCGCCACCTTGCCCGATTTCGCCATGCATGCCTCCCCGGTACCTCGAGGCGCCCTTCATAGGCTAGGATCGGTCTCCAAGGCAAAACGGGGACGCGAAGGCAAGCGCATGGCCGATCTGTTTTCGATGAAGGGACGCGTGGCGCTGCTCACGGGGGCATCCCGCGGGCTCGGGCGCGACATGGCGCTGACGCTGGCGGCCGCGGGTGCCAAGGTCCTGTGCGCCGGCCGGACGGTCAAGGAGCTCGAGGCGACGGCGCGTGCCATCGCCCGCAAGGGCGGCAAGGCCGAGGTCGTGGCGCTCGACATCAATGACGAGGCCGCGGTGCGCGAACAGGTCGCCTCGATCGTGCGCCGGCACCGGCGCATCGACGTGCTGGTCAACAATGCCGGCATCGTCCATCGCGAGGTCATCGTCGACACGCCGACCGCCGATTTCCGCAAGGTGGTGGAGACCGACCTGGTCGCGCAATTCGTCGTGGCGCGTGAGGTCGGCCGTCACATGCTGGCGCGGCGATACGGCCGCATCGTCAACATCTCCTCGGTGATGGGCCTCCTCGGCCGCAACACGGTGGCCGGCTATGTCTCCGCCAAGCATGGCCTGATCGGCCTCACCAAGAACCTCGCCGCCGAGTTCGGCCCGCACGTGACCGCCAACGCCATCGCCCCCGGCTACATCCGCACCGAGCTCAACATCGCCCTGCAGCGCGACAAGGCCTTCAACGCCATGCTGGAGCAACGCACGGCGGCGCATCGCTGGGGCAAGCCCGAAGACCTGCGCGGCCCGCTGCTGCTGCTGGCCTCGGATGCCGGCGCCTACATGACGGGGCACACGCTGGTGGTCGACGGCGGCCTCACCACCATCCTGGCCTGACGCCATGCCGTCGATCCCGCGCTGGGCGATGCTGGTGCTGGGCGCGGCCATCGTGCTGCTCGGCATCGCCGCCCATATGGGCTGGCTGCGCGATCCCGCGTTGGCGAAGGGAGACTATATCGGCACGGTCGAGGTCTCGATCGAGGATGCGAAGCTCTATCGCGCGGTGCCGTTCGAATGGCGCGTGACCAGCGCCGCCGGATCGTTTACCGGCAGCGATACCGCCCATGTCCGGATCGATTCGTCGGGCGAACGCACGATCGTCTGCGGCTGGGTGCGCCTCGACAAGGGCGGCAACTCGATCCGGGCCACGCGCTGGTTGACCGAAGCGCGTCTCCTGGCCGGCGACATGAAGATCACCGCCCTGTTCATCGCGCCCGTCGAGAAGGCGCCAGGCGACGGCCTGAACGCCGGTTGCTTCAGGCTCGACGAGGCCGTGCCGCCCAAACCCGATGCGCCGCTGCGCCTCGAGGGCGGACCGGTGCGCGAATGAGGCGAACAAGGACAAGAAACACGGAGGAAGGACCATGCCGAGCTTTCGCGAGTCCCGCGATTTCCTGCTGACCCATCGCACCGACTACGACAAGGCGGTCGCGGGCTTCCGGTGGCCCGATCCGGTCGCCTTCAACTGGGCGATCGACTGGTTCGACGCCGAGCTGGCGGCCACGCCGGAGAGCCGCGAGCGCTGTGCCCTCTGGATCGTCGACGTGGCGAGCGGCGGCGAGACACGGCTCACCTTCTCCGATCTTCGCAAGCGCTCCAACCAGATCGCCAACTGGCTGCAGCGGCGAGGCCTGAAGCGCGGCGATCACCTGCTGCTGGTGCTGAACAACGTCGCCCCGCTATGGGAGATCATGCTGGCGGCCATGAAGGTCGGCATCGTCGTCATCCCGGCCACGACGCTGCTCACCACCGAGGAACTCGCCGACCGGGTCGAACGCGGCCGCGCGAAGATGATCCTCACCGACGACGACCAGGTGGCGAAGTGCGCCGGCCTGCCGCGCGACGGCGTCACGTTCGTCACCATCGGCACATCACCGCAGACCGGCTGGCTGTCGCTCGCCGACGCCTACGACTGCCCGGATACATTCACGCCGGACGGGCCGACCAACGCCGACGATCCGCTGCTGCTCTATTTCACGTCCGGCACCACGGCCAAGCCCAAGCTGGTACGGCACAGCCATCGTTCCTATCCCGTCGGCGCGCTGTCCACCATGTACTGGCTGGGCCTCCAGCCGGGCGACGTGCATCTCAACATCTCCTCGCCGGGCTGGGCCAAGCATGCCTGGAGCACGTTCTTCGCACCATGGAACGCCGGCGCGACCGTGCTGATCGTCAACCAGGCGCCATTCAACGCCAAGGCGCTACTCGACGTGCTGCAGCGCTGCAAGGTCACCACCTTCTGCGCGCCGCCCACGGTCTGGCGGCTGCTGATCCAGGAGGACCTTGCCGCCTGCAAGGTCGCCCTGCGCGAAGTGTGTGGCGCGGGCGAGCCTCTCAACCCTGAGGTCATCAACAAGGTCGAGGAGGCCTGGGGCCTCACCATCCGCGACGGCTACGGCCAGACCGAGACCACCGCGCAGATCGCCAATTCGCCGGGACAGAAGGTCAAGCCCGGCGCGATGGGCCGGCCGATGCCCGGCTATCGCGTGCGCGTGCTCGATGCCGACGGCATGCCGACAGACGAAGGCGAGATCTGCCTCGACCTCAACGAGGAGAAGCCGGCCGGCCTGATGCAGGGCTACGCCGACGCCTCCGGCCGCCTCACCGGTGCCAACGACAAGATCTATCGCACCGGCGACGTGGCCAGCCTCGACGAGGACGGCTATCTCACCTTCGTCGGGCGCGCCGACGACGTCTTCAAGTCGTCTGACTACCGTATCAGCCCTTTCGAGCTGGAGAGCGTGCTGATCGAGCACGAATCCGTCGCCGAGGCGGCCATCGTGCCGACGCCGGACGACATCCGGCTGAGTGTGCCCAAGGCCTACATCCTGCTGACGGCCGGGACGCCCGCCAACCGTGAGACGGCGCGGTCCATCCTCGAATACACGCACCAGCGTCTTGCCCCTTTCAAGCGCATCCGGCGCCTCGAGTTCGTCCAGGAGCTGCCCAAGACCATCTCCGGAAAGATCCGCCGCGCCCAGCTGCGCAAGGTCGAGTATGACGGCACCGCTGCCGACGTCGTGCGCGGCGAAGAGTTCAACGAGAAGGATGTACTGCGTTGACCGAACTTCCCAGATCAGGCGTCACGGATACGCTCGCCCGCTTCGTCGCCGACACGCGGCCTGAAGACATACCGCCGTCAGTGCAGCACGAAGCCAAGCGGGCGCTGCTGAACTTCTTCGCCGTGGCGCTCGCCGGCTGCCGCACGGAGCCGATTGAGCTGGCGCTCGCGACGCTGGCAGACTTCTCGGGCGGCAGGCAGGTGACCGTCATCGGCCGCAGCGAGCGCATCGATGCACTCAACGCAGCCTTCCTCAACGGCGCCGGGGCGAACGTCTTCGACTACTGCGACACCCACCTGCCGACGGTCGTGCATCCGACCGCGCCGCTCGCGCCCGCGTTGCTGGCGCTGGCCGAGCTGCGCCGCGTGACGGGGCCGCAGCTCCTGGCGGCCTTCGCCCTGGGCTTCGAGATCGAGTGCCGTGTCGGCGCAGCGGTCTCGCCGGGCCACTATCCGAAGGGCTGGCACATCACCTCGACCTGCGGAGTCTTCGGTTCCACGGCCGGTGCAGGCAAGCTGCTGGGGCTGGATGTCCAACACCTCGTATGGGCGCTCGGCTCTGCCGCGACCCAGTCGGCCGGTCTTTGCGAATGCCTGGGCTGGCCGGCCAAGAGCGTCAGCGTGGGCAACGCGGCACGCAACGGCCTGTTTTCGGCCTTGTTGGCCGAACGAGGATTTTCAGGCCCCGCCGAACCCATTGCCGGCGCGCAGGGCTTCCTCGCCGCCATGGGCGAGCCGCCGAACTGGGCCGGACTTCTGGACGGCCTGGGCAGGACCTGGGAGGTCGCGAACAATTCGATCAAGCCCTACCCGGCGGGCTTCGTCATCCATCCGCTGCTCGACTGTGCCCTCGACTGGCGCAGCGCACATCCTGACGCGGCAGTCGAGCGAGTCGCCGTGCGCGGCAATCCCCTCCTGCTGCAGCGCACCGACCGGCCCGAGGTCGCGACCGGCCGCGAATCGCAGGTAAGCCTGCAGCACGCCGTGGCGGCAGCGCTGGTGACCGGCAAGGCCGGCCTGGGCCAGTTCACCGACGCCTGCGTCAACGACCCGACGGTGCAGGCGCTGCGGCGCAAGGTCGAGGTCGCGAGCGATCCGTCGATCTCGACCATCGCGATCGAGGTCGACTTCTGGACCTCCGACGGCCGCAAGCACCACGTCTCCACCCAGGCGGCACGCGGCAGTTCGGCCAATCCCCTGAAGGACGCCGAGATCGAGCGGAAACTGATCGACGAAGCGAAGAGCTGGCGGCCGGATCATGACATCCGGCCGCTGATCGAGGCGGTCTGGTCGCTGGACCGGAGCGACGACGTGTCGGCGCTCGCCCGCATGACCGTGCCCGGCTGAGGCCGGAGCGACGGGCGGCCGCTACTCCACCTTGACGTTCGCCGCCGCCGCGACGGCCTTCCAGGTTGCAAGGTCCTTGCCGATGAAGGCGGCGAAGGCCTCGGGCGTGTTGCCGACCGGCTGCATGGCCTGCTTGGCCAGCAGCTCGCGGGTGGCCGGGTCGGCCAGCGCCTTCACGAATTCCTCGTTGAGCTTCTTGATCACCGCCGGCGGTGTCTTGGCCGGCGCCAGGATGCCATGCCAGGCGAGCGCCTCGAAGCCGGGATAGCCGCTCTCCGCCACGGTCGGTATCTCGGGCGCGACCGGCGAGCGGTCGAGGCTGGTGACGGCGAGGGCGCGCAGCTTGCCCGACTTGATGTGCGGCAAGGCGCTCACCGGATCTGCGAACACGACGGAGAGCTGGCCTCCGACGAGATCCGCCACCGCCGGCGCCGTACCGCGATAGGGGACGTGAGTCATCTGAATGCCCGCCTTGCTGTTGAACAGCTCGGCGACGAGATGATTGGCCGCCCCGACCCCCGTCGAGCCGTAGTTCAGCGCGCCGGGCTTGCTCTTCGCCAGAACGACGAACTCCTCGAGAGTCTTCGCCGGCAGCTCGGCGTTGACCACCATCACGTAGGGATAGCCCGTGGTCATGGTGATCGGTACGAAGTCCCTGACCGGATCGTACGGCAGGTCCTTGTAGACCGCGGGGTTGATGGAGATCGGCCCCGACTGACCGAGCAGCAGCGTGTAGCCGTCAGGCTCCGCCTTGGCGACCTGCTCGGTGCCCAGGATCGCGCCCGCCCCGCCCTTGTTCTCGATCACGATGCCCTGTCCCAGACCTTCGCTCGCCTTCTTGGCGACGATCCGCGCCACCGAATCGGCGCCGCCGCCGGGCGCGTAGGGGACGACCATCTTGATCGGCTTGCTGGGATAGTCTGCCGCCTGGGCCATCGGACCCAGGCACAACGCTGCGACTGCCGCCGCGATGGCGGCGCGCCTGCTCGTCTTCATTTTGTTTCCTCCCTTTGTTCCGGACGCAGCGACGTCAGGCGTTCATGCGTTCCGCCGCCTTGATGTTGGATCGCTTGATGCGATCGAGATTGGCACCTTCGATGCGCACCAGCCGGGTCAGGCCATCGCGCTTGGGCGAGTGGACGACACCGACATCGTAGAAATGCGCATCGCCAGGCCTGAGCACGTAGGCTTTCTCCGGCTCGACCAGGGTCGGCGTCGTGCCGTCGCCCTGGCGGACAACGCGCCAGTCGGTCATCTCGGTATCGCCCTCGGCGAGACCATAGATCGCCCAGCTCGAACCGTGGTCGTGCGGTTCGCCATGCGCGGGCTTCTCATAGACATGACCGCAGATGCAGAAACCCAGCTCCGGATCTTCGTACAGCACCTTGCGCGGCTTGCACTGGTCCGCCGTGAGGTGCTTGGCAACGAACTCCTTGTCCAGCAGGACCTTGGAAACCAGGCCGCAGACGGCCTGCTTGCCCCCGATGCCGGGATCTGCCTTCAGGGCGCCGCGAATATCGGCGGCGAGCTGCTCCAGCGTATAACCCATGGGTGTCCTTCCTTTCCCTTTGAAGGGAGCTGTTGCAGGCGAAATCCTACTGGACAAAGGCGACGACTTCGAGCGTCCAGCGCCACAGGCGGCGCGGCACCTTGCAGTCGGCGATGACGATGTTGTCGCAGGTGCCGGCCGGCGGCTCGGTCTCGAGGTTGTAGACGACCGTCTGCGTGCCCTTGGTGAAGCCCTTGACCGTGCCGAACGGACCATCGGCATCGTAGTCCGGAACGTGCTTCCATCCCGCGAGAGAGTGATCGATCTTGTTCTCGGCCTCGGCGAATCCGATCGTCAGACCCGTCGCCTTGCCCGAGAGCAGGCAGGCATCGCCGGCCACCCCCTGGACGAACTCGGACTTTCCGACCCTCGCGGCGAGCGGAATGCCCGCCGCCTTGCCGATCGTGTCGCCGACCGCCTTGCAGGCCTCCGGCGGCAAGGGTCTGATCTTCCTGTCCGATGCGACGGCCGGGACCGCCAGCATCACGGCGGCGAAGATCCAAAGCAGTCTCTTCATGCGTGGCTCCATGTTCATATGAAAGACAGGCCACCGCTCAGCGCGACCGTCTGTCCCGTCATGTAGGCGTTGCCGATCAGCATCATCACG
>Ga0182792_1002158_pt1 | contig 14451 bp, 15 predicted proteins | sample Passage237B_FD_130497 | JGI IMG/M metagenome (GOLD analysis project Ga0182792, IMG submission 130497) | Cellulose adapted compost microbial communities from Newby Island Compost Facility, Milpitas, CA, USA - Passage2 37B (version 2) (version 2) ...
ACGTGTTCATTCATCCGCCCGATGATCTGCGAGCGCATGAGCACCAATTCGCTCTTGATGACCGATGACTCCACCTTGACGAATAATTTCTTGTCGCGGATATAAAGCTGCTTGGTGCGGTTGGCGATGGCCTGTCCCATCAGTTGAGGCCATGCGGCAATCAATGCGGTTTCGTCGAACTTGCGGCGCAGGCGGTACACATCGAGCATCTTCTCGATGGCTTCCTTGATGGTCATATCCTTGCCCCTGCTGCTCATGCCATTTCCGGTTGGTTTACCGTGCCGTGGCTGATTTCGAAAATCGCCACTTTCCGGTCTATCTCGTCAAAGATACGGTTTATCCGCGCGGCATCGGTATCGGTGAGGAATATTTGCCCGAAGTCATCGGCAGACACCATCTGCATCAGCTTGTGCGTACGCTTTTCATCCAGCTTGTCGAAGATGTCGTCTAGTAGGAGCAACGGCTTGAAGCCCTTCTTTCGGTGCAAGAAGCTGTATTGCGCCAGTTTGAGGGCAATCAGGAACGACTTCTGCTGTCCCTGCGAGCCGAATTTTTTCAGCGGCATATCGCGGTGGATGGAAAACAGCAGGTCATCTTTGTGGATGCCCACCGTGGTGCGTTCGAGCGTACGGTCGCGTTCCAGTTGCTGGGCCAGCAGGTCGGCGAATGCGCCCGCGGTGAGCTGCGACTCGTATACCAGCGACACGCTTTCCGCCGTGTCGGTGAGAAACCGGTAGTGCCTGTCGAACTCCGGGATGAACTCGGCCATGAATGCCCGCCGCTTTTCGAAGATCGGTGTCCCCAGGTCAACCAATTGGCTATCCAGCACGTCGAGCAGCCCCCGGTCCAACGCACCGTTTCTGGCCGACTGCTTCAACAGGCTGTTGCGTTGCACCAAGCAGCGGTTGTAGGCAATCAAGCTATCCAAGTAGCGAAGGTCGGTCTGCGAGATGACGTTGTCGATGAAGCGGCGGCGCTCCTCGCTGCCGTCGGTCACGATGGCCACATCGTTGGGCGACACCATGACCAAGGGAAACAAACCGATATGGTCGGCCAGCCGCGTATATTCCTTCTTGTTTTTCTTGAATTGCTTCTTTTGGTTGCGTTTGAGACTGCACGCCACCGTATCGGGATGGCCATCCTTGTCAAACTCGCCCTGCACCATGAACCAATCCTCGCCCTGCTTAATCTGTTGCGAATCCACGGGATTGAAATAGCTTTTGCACAACGAAAGGTAGTGTATGGCATCCAGTAGGTTGGTTTTCCCCGCACCGTTGCTGCCCGTGAATGCATTCACTTCGGGAGCGAAATGGAGCGTAGCTTCGGTATAGTTCCTGAATTGGAGGACAGCGAGTTGTTTCAGCCACATACCTACAAAGGTAGGAATGATTTACGATTTATGATTTAAGGTTTTAGATTTACCTGCCGGTTATTCGGCGGACGACTTGATCTCTTCGAATTCCACGAATTCGCCCGCGGTCTTTGCACCCCGTTTGGCTTTGTCCTGAGGGGGTACATAATCGATCCGTATCTTGCCATCCGGCCGCTGCTGCTGGGTACCGGCACCGCGATACTGGTCATTCGGGTATTGGTATTGCCGTTGTTGGGCGTTGCCCATCACCTTCTGGGCCATCTTGCGCATCGCCCATGGGAAAAGGAGCCGCGCTACCACACGTATCAACCACAGGATGGCAATCGCAACCAATAGAAACTTCAATAATCCCATATCCTACAAACATAAGTAAAAAAGGGGAAAGTTGTATTTCATCGGCTACAATTTCATCAATTTAACGAACACCTGACAAACGGCTATGCTTTGGTCTTGGCCTTCAGGATGGCTTGCTGGAGTTCGACCTGCCGTTGCGTACCGATGATGTACACCAGCCCGTCGCGATCGGTGAGCCATACCGCATCCTTGCCGCCCGCATAAAACTTGATCCGGCCCCGCTGGTGGAGGTTGTATACCGGGTTGTTGATGAAAAACTTGCTGTACGGCTTGCACTCCACCTTCACGATGCTGTTGAGGTCGATTTTCACCAGACGGGTGGTCCAGAGGCCGCTCAGCTTCACGCTGCCCTCCTCCACGGTGATGCGGTAGTGGAGCATGTACATCATCACGATGGACACGAAGATGATGGCGCTCCCTACGATGAGGAACAGCTGGCTTTCGTTTTCGCGCTCGATGTTGATGTAGTAAGCCACGAAGCAGAACAGTGCCAGCACCAGCCGTACGCTTACCCAGCCGCGGTCGCGCCCCATGTATTGGTTTTCCAGGTATATCGGTTTCTCTCCCATGCGTCTAAAAGCATGCTAATGTAAACACTTTTTTTGTTTTGCCCGTAATTTTATAGCGGTCGTCCATCCGGTAAGGAGCCACCCACAGGATATCGCCGTTGCCGTTGACCACCACGGGTACCTCGCGCTTCCGATACACCGGGATCTTGAGCGCCACGAAAAAGTCACTCAGCTTCTTGCGCCCGCCCATGCCGAGCGGATGGAAGCTGTCGCCTTCGCGCCAGGCCCTCACCTGGATGGGAAACACGATGCGGTCGGCGTCGAACTGCGCCGTGCCGGGGGCCTTGCTGATGGCCGTATCGTCCGACTCACCCGACTCGAAGCGGTAGTCCCCCCACCGGACGATATCCCCCGGCTTTCCGATGGCAACTGCATCGAAGACCTTCGCCATCGCGATGGGTCTCAGCACCAGCCTTCCGCGGTCGATGTAGAGCACGTGCGAAGCCGAAGCAAACCACATGCCCGGCGTGCCTGGCAATGCCATCGCCAAATCGCTGGCTACCGCTTCGGAAAACCCAAAGGGTCGGAGCAGCTCATGCACCAGGAATTGCCGCGGGTGCAGCGCCATCACCCCATCGATGGGCAGGCGCCATTCGGCGTCGCCGTGTTGCACCACCAGTTGGCTGCGCAATGCATCGATATGGGCTTGCAGCACCGTGTGGGCATCCGCGAATCGGGCCATGCTCGTGGTGATGGTATGCTCCAGGTCGGGGTTGATTTCCTTCAGCTTGGGGATGACCTCCAGCCGGATCTTGTTGCGGGCATACTTGGTGGAAAAGTTGGATGCATCGTCGCGGTACGCCAGTCCGCGCTCCTGCACACAGGCGTGTACCTCCGCCGCGCCCAGGAACAGCAGCGGACGGATGATACGACCCCGCTTGGGCTGGATGCCGCGCAGGCCCGCCAAGCCCGTCCCGCGCACAAGGTTGAGCAGCAACGTCTCCACGTGGTCGCTGCGGTGCTGGCCCACCGCTATGCAGTCATAGCCCTGCGTGGCGCGTATGGCCTCGAACCAAGTGTAGCGCAGCTCGCGCGCGGCCATCTGGATGGAGATACCGTGTTCCCGCGCATGCGCCTCGGTATCGAACGCCGTCGTGTAAAACGGCACATCCAGCATCTTCGCCAGCCCGTATACCAAGGCTTCGTCGGCATCCGACGCCGCGCCGCGTAGCCGGAAGTTGCAGTGCGCGATGCCGATGGCATAGCCCGCCTCGACGAAAAGGTGGGCCATCAGCACCGAGTCCTTGCCGCCGCTCACCGCAAGGAGGATGCGATCCTGCTTTTGGCACAGCGCTTGCTCGTCGAGGTACTGGACAAATCGCTCGGTTACGCTCATACGCCCAAAGGTACGGGATATTTGTGTATCGGTGCCAGTTGTCTGCGACAAAATGCGCGGGCGTTGGCTAATGCCGCGCATTTTAGGTAAGTTTGCGCCTGTGAAGAAAAGCCTGCTGCTCATATGCGTCACTGCACTGATGGCCTCGTTGCTGCATGCGCAGCAGCGCGATGAGCTCCGGCTTATCTCCTCCTCCCACAGCCGGCTCAACGCCTCCACGGGCAACATGATGAACTATCGGCCGGTGTACGAGCACCACGGCTCCACGCTCTCGGCCGACAGCGGTTACATCTACAACGACGACGAGGGGCGGCAGTACTTCGATGCCTTCGGCAAGGTCATCATCACCCAGCCCAACGGCACGGTCATCTATGCGGACAAGCTGCACTACGTAGCCGAGACCCAACTGGCTACGCTCACCAACAACGTGCGCATGGTAGACGGCAATTCGGTACTGACCACCAATTACCTCACCTACAACATGAAAAGCAGCGTGGGTACGTATACCGGCGGCGGCCGGATCGTCAACACCACGGATACCATCACCAGCAAGAACGCGTACTACTTCGACAATACCAAGGACGCCTACTTCCGCTACGATGTCATCGTGCGTACGCCCGACGTCAAGATCTTTACCGACACGATGCGCTACAACTCGGGTACGAAGATGACCTATTTCTATGGTCCCACCAACATCAAGGGCAACGACGGCGAGAACCTCTATACCGAGCGCGGCGAGTACAATACCGACACGGAGCAGGCCTGGTTTGACCGCAACAACCTGTATACGGAAGGCAGCCGCTTCCTGCGCGGCGACAGCCTCTTCTACGACGGCCAGTCCGGCAACGGGCGTGCCGTGCAAAACGTGGTGTTCATCGATACGGCCGACCAGTTCTTCGCCTACGGCGGCGTTGGCCTATACCACCGCGTCGACGAATCCATCACCATGACGGAAAACCCGCTGGTGATGACCGTCACCCGCAGCGACAGCACGAAAGCGGACAGTTTAGCGGCAGACACGGCTGCCCTCCCGCCGGATAGTCTCGCCTTTCCCCCGGATAGCCTTGCTCCCCCACCCTCCAGCAAGCCCGCGGTCGATACCATCTACATGACTGCCGATACGCTCTTTTCGCAGCTCATCCCCTTAAGGGATTACATACCCAAGGTCTTCGAGCTCGACCGCGAAGGCGGCAACATCGACGACTATGAAGACGAGGATTTTGGGGAAGATTTCGGCGGCACGGATGACTTCGGTGTCCCCGGCGACCCGGATCAGTCGTTACTGGACTCATTGCCGCCACGTACCGCCCCCGATAGCCTGCAACGACAACCCGTGGACACGCTGCAAACACCACCTGATTCGCTGGCCGATACGTTGAAAATACCGCCCGACACCCTTGCCGCGGCCAAGGTCGATTCCGTCGCTGCCGACACCATACCGCAGACAGACGCCGCCTTGCTGAAGACCCACCTCAAGCGGGTCGAAGCTGCTCCCTTGTCGACGCAACTGGGCCACGATGCGCTGGCGCGCAGCCTTGCCGCGGACAGCGTGATGCGTGCGCATGCGGTGATACCCACGGGTGGCGAAGCAGACAGCCTGATGGCCGGGGCAGTGGCCGCGCTTTCGCGCCCACCTGCCGATACCATCCCGAAGGACTCGTTGGCCAGTGACACGGCCAAAACACGCATCATCAAGGCCTATTACAACGTGCGGCTGTTCAAGTCCGACCTCCAGGCCGTCGCCGATTCGGTTTACTACGGCTACCCCGATTCCATGATGCGCTTTTTCGGCAAGCCCATGATCTGGGCGCAGGGCTCGCAGATGACCTCCGATACCATCTTCATGCAGATCCGCAGCGAACAGCTGGACAATATGTTGCTGGTGGGAAACGCCTTTATGGTGAATACGCAGCTCGACTCGACCAAGTACAACCAGGTCAAGGGCCGACGGATTACCGGATTCTTCACCGACAACGCCCTGGAGCGGATGTTTGTCGACGGCAACGCCGAGAGCATCTACTACACGGTGGACGAGCAGCGGAAGGTCTACACCAATATGTACCACAGCCGGAGCAGCCGGATCAAGATATTGGTGGATAGCAACGAGATTGTCCAGTTCAATCCCATCCGGCGGGTAGATGGCAAGGTCTACCCCATGCATCTCGTGCCGCAGGATGCGGAGATATTGGAAGGGTTTGTCTGGAAGCCAGGGGACCGGCCAACGTCCAAGGAAGACCTGCTTGCGCGCCGCCGCCCACCGGCAGATGCCGCACTGGTAGTGCCTATCGATTCCACGGCCGCTCCAGCCACGTCCGAGGGCGGACGTCCGGTAGCTACCGACACGCTACGCACGCCGCCGATCGCGGTACCGGATAGTACCGCCAAGGACAGCACCGCTGTGGATAGCCTGCCTAGGCAAACTGTCCCCGTTGACAGCCTTTCGGAGAACGATTCAGCTATTGCCTTTCAACCATCGCCCAATCCACGCATCCGCGCTGTACCGGCCGGGGCCGAGCAGCAGTATGGCCAGATACCCCGTCAGGAAGACAGGGGCCAGTTCGTGCTTGTCAAACAGGTTCCAATCGTGTACCGATATGACCACCAGCATCGTGACGATCAGCGGAATGGCCGCCAATCGGGTAAATAGCCCTGCAATCAGCAAGGCGGAGCAGAACAGCTCCGCGAAGATGGCCAGCCCCATGGAGAAAGGACCGCCAAGGCCGAGGAAATCGTAAAAATCTGCCTTCTTGGCTTCGAAATTCAACCATTTGCCGTAGCCATACGTCGGAATCATCAGCACGCCGAGGCCCACCCGCAAAATCAACGTAGCCAAATGGAAAGCACCGGTGGTGTATCCAGTAGAAAATATGCGCTTCATGCCGCAAAGGTAATACTATTTAGCAATCAGAGCCGCTCAAGCAGCCAACGGGGAGCCCAACGGTAGGTGCAGGCCACCAGCCGCCAGCGCTTGGTCACGTATACAACGCGTCTCCGGCGCATCATACCCCGGTATATCTGCCGTGCTGCGCGCTGTACATCGGCTTCCCAGAAACGGCTTGGTACGCCGGCCACCAGCTTGGTCTTTACGAATCCCGGCCGGATGTCCGTCACGTATACTTTCGCACGTTGTTTGCGGCCCTTTTGCTGCAGCCCCTCCAAATAGGCAATCTGGAAAGCCTTGGTAGCGCTGTATGCCGGTGCCTGGCGGCTACCGCGGGTGCCCGCCACGGAACTTATCGCCGCGAGGTGCCCCCCGCCCTGGTTGGCCAGCTTATGGAACGCCCATACGGCCATGCGCGTGAATGCGCGGACGTTGAGGTCTACGGTCTTCCGCTCGGGTTCGAAATCCAAGGGGTCGTTTACCGCACCGCCGCCCGCACTGATGACGATGGTGCCCACGCCGCCCATGGCATCGACCAATGCCTCCAGGTGGGCGATGCACGTTGCCTCGTCGGTGACGTCGAATGCACGGAAGGATACCCTTCCGGGATATGCCGATGCCAGCTCGGCCAGAAGGTGTTCCCGGCGGCCGGTAATACCGACCGAGTAACCCGCATGCAGGTAAACTTCCGCCAGCGCCCGGCCGATGCCCGACGAGGCGCCAATGATCATGATTTTTGGATGGTCCATCTTCGGGTCAAAGGTACGAAGAAAAACCCACCGACCGCGCCAGGCATGGCTGCCGGCTTTCCCGGTCGGACTTCAGCGTGAAACAGAAAGACGCGCCTTTGTTCAACCCATCGCTTTCCGCCCATATTTGTCCGCCTTCGGCCTGCACAAGATTCGCCGCTTTGAACAGCCCGATTCCCAGCCCTTTCTGCCAGGCCAGGTCGTTTTTCGATGACTTGTAATATTTCCTGAAAATCCGGATATGCTCGTCCTTGCTGAGGCCCACGCCCTTGTCCGCGACCGTGAATTTCACGATGTCTTCATTCAGGTAATAGGCGACCACGGAGACCGAATTGTCCCGGGGTGAAAACCGGACCGCATTCTCGATCAAGGATTTGAGTATCTCCTTGGTGTTGGAAAAGCTCGCATGCACCCCTACATCCAGCTGGATATCGACCTGCACACGGCCCGCCAATGCCATTTCATGGAGCACCTCATCGACCACGTGCATGCAGGAAAAGCTGCTTTGCGCAGCTGGGCTCAGCCGTTCGAAGGAAGCGACCCCGAGCAGGTTGTCGACCAGCCCGGCGAGCCTGCGCATCCCGTCGTTCATCTTGTAGACCAGTCGCTGGCATTTCCCGTAGTTTTCGGAGAGCAGCTCCCGCTCGACTAGCTGCCCGCAGGCGATTGCCGCGGTAAGCGGGGTATTGAACTCGTGGCTGAGCACCGACAGGAAGCGGTCGCGCGACTGCCGGACGATGACCTGTGCGGTCACATCATGCGAAACCACCACGATACCCTTTACACGGCCGCCCTCGATCAAGGGCGTGTAGGAAAAGTCGTAATACGAAGTCACCAACTCGCCATCCACCATATGCTGCGCCTTTGCGGCATCGCCGCACATGGGGATGCCCGTGTCGAAGACCATGCGCAGCATCGCTGGGAAAGGCTGGTCTTCCATCTCCGGCAGTACTTCCTCGAACGTCCTGCCGATGGCAGTTTTGTCCTTCCCCCACGTAGCCAGCATGGCCGGATTGGCCACCTCTATGCGCAACTCGCTCCCGCTGAAAAAACACATGGGGGTCGGTACCGCCTCAATCATCGCAACATAGCTATCGGTCATCTTGAATGCGTATCTGGAACCCACAAACTAAACTATACGTTATAACAACGGGGGACCGGTTATGTTGCAAAAAAACTGAAATAATTTCGGCGGCTCAGTTCGTCGCGGCCTCCGGCTCGTCCACGGCAACTTCCGTGACCGAAAACGGCTGGCGGACGGCAGCATGGGCAGCCCTTCGCGCCACCTCTGCCGCAGCTTCGGATACCTGTTCGGGGCGATAGCGATCCACCGGGGCCTGCTTGCCGTATAGCGACTCAAACCACGTGCAAGCCGCGATAAACCGCCCGATATGCAGGTCTAGATGGAATCCATCGCGCGTGAGGTCGTCGCCGACGAAACTGGTACGTGCGTTCTGGATGGCCGTACCGCAGGGAATGAGCAAATCGATGGGCACCAGTTTTTGCGCCTTGGCCGAGGCTTCCATGATGGCGCGGTACATGGTCTGCTGGTCGCGGTTGTAATTCGAAAAGCCCTCATGCGTCGAGGTAGGTGCATAGGCCCAGGTCTGGTGCCAGATGTACTTGATATCCCCAGCGGTTACGCTGTCTATGTACCGATACAGCGCCGGGAGCGGTACGATGTAGCTATCGAACCGGCCGGACAGCGGACTGGCTTGCTGGAGGGACACGTAGTCCCACGGCTCGTCGTGCAGTGCCGCAAGGATACTGACGTGTTCGTGCGTCGCCTTGCTCCCGTCCACGTCGATTTTCCGGAAGCGGTAGGCGGCCTTGTCGCCCTGCGCGTTCTCCCAATGCAGCGAAAGGGGAGCCCCACCGATATATAGGTTGCCGATGACCATGGGTTTACCGGCCGCGTCGGCCAATTCATGCAGGTATTGCTCGACGGCATCCTCCGAGAAACTATTGCCGATGGCCAGTACCCGCAGCGTATCCGGTTGGCTTTGCGCCCGCACATTGCAGATGCATGCGAACCCCGCGCATGCGATCAGTAAAAAACAGCTCCGTCGAAACATGCCCAATTATAGTAAAAAAAACAAAACAATGGTATAACACCCAGACCAAAGCCTTACTTTTGCGTGCCACCATGATTTCGAAACCCAGGCAGCCAGCCTCAATTGGCCAGTATATTTTCCTATTGGGCATCGTCTTGATTGCCGCCAACCTGCGGGCGCCCATCACGAGCGTAGGGCCCGTGATTCCCGCTATCCAGTCGGCATTGGCCCTTTCCAATGCCGCCGCAGGCATGGTCACTACGATTCCCCTGCTTGCTTTCGCCCTTTTCTCGCCCATTGCAGCCGGGTCGGCCAACCGCTGGCCCATCGAAATGGTCCTTTGGGCAGCCCTGTGGACCATCGGCTTGGGGCTATTGATCCGCATACTGCCGCACCCTGCCTGGCTGTTCCTCGGTGCCGCCCTGATCGGATGCGGCATCGCCTTCGGCAATGTGCTGATGCCGCCGCTGATCAAGCAGCGGTTCCCGGCCCATATCGGGCTGGTCACCGGTATCTACAGCATTGCCATGAGCATCACCGCTACGCTGGCTTCGGGCTTCAGCATCGCCATCGCCGCATGGACCGGCCGGGGGTGGCAGGGCGCCATCGGCATCTGGCTGGTATTTGCTGTCGTGGCCATCGCCGTATGGGCGCCCCGGGCGTTTGCCAGCCGCCGCGCAAGCCGGACGGCGGCCACCGCAACCGCGCAACCCACGCGTTCGCTGCTGCGGTTTCGCAAGGCCTGGTATGTCACCATTTTTATGGGACTGCAGTCCCTGCTCTTCTACTGTGCCGTTGCTTGGCTGCCCATGGTGCTCCAAGATTGGGGTATGGCAGCAGAACGGTCGGGTTGGATGCTCTCCCTAATCCAGTTCACCCAGCTTCCCATCATGTTCATCGGGCCGATCCTCATCGGCAGGCTACAGCGCCATCACGGGTTGTTATGGTTCATCCTTGGTACGTTGGTCGCCAGCGTGGTACTTGTCATGGGCTGGAAGACCACGTGGGTCGTTCCGGCGGCCGTCTTGTTTGGCTTGGGTACGGGGCTGGCCTTCAGCTTGGTCATGATGTGGTTTGTGCTGCGTACGGAAGGCACTGCCGATGCCGCACGGCTTTCGGGCATGGCCCAGACATTCGGGTACCTGATGGCCGCGGCAGGCCCGCCACTCTTCGGCGCGATACACGACTGGACCGGTCGTTGGGAGGCGCCCTTTTTGCTCCTGCTTGCCGCTTCGGTTGTCCTATTTGCTGTGGGGATGCCCCTGGCTGCCCCGGGGGCGGTCAACAAGCAGCAATAAAAACCGATGTACCATACCGCAATTTTGGCTATGTTTGCTAAGACAACGAACGACATGAAATCACTCGTCCTGTATCTATTCTTTTCACTTGTCCTGACGGGCGCAGCCCGTAGCGATACCGCCCGCGATCAAGACCTTGCCCAGCAAAACCTGCTTCGCGCCATGGAACTCCTGGATGGGGCTGTCGCGCATTATTTTACCGGGGAAGACCTGGCCATGGCCCGGTTCTACAATCCCTATACCGGCGTCCGCTCGGAAGAAAAGGGAAGCGTGTGGATGTACACCGCTGCCATCGAGGCCGTCAATGCCATCCTGCATGCCCTCCAATCGCATCAAGCGCAGGGGCAGCCTGCCTTGCATGATGCCCACTTCGGGCGCTACCGCGATTTGCTGGCACGGCTGTACGACAACCTGGAATACTACCGGGGTACATTCGAGCTTACGTCCCACACGCAAACCCGCGAGTGGTCGGTCTACGGCGTGCATCGCGCGTCCAGCAAAGGCACCGCCAAGGTAGCGGGCCGGGAGAATGTGTACGACGACCAGCAATGGCTTATCCGGGAGTTGCTGCATTCCTATAAGCTAACGGGAAACCCGCGCTACCTGGAAGAGGCGGAATACCTGACCGAATACGTGCTGGACGGGTGGGACTGTACGCTGGATGCCTCCGGCAAGGAGCATGGCGGCATCCCTTGGGGACCAGGCTATGCCACCAAGCATGCCTGCAGCAACGGGCCCTTCATCAGCTCGCTGGTTTGGCTGCACGAACACTATGCCAACAGCGACGAAGCGACCACCCATCGGTACATCGGCCCCGGCAACCGACGCGAGACCACCCGCATGAAGAAAAGCGATTACTACCTGCGCTTCGCCGAATCGGTATACGCCTGGCAGAAGGAACACCTCCTGCGTGACGATGGCGTATACGACGATTTCGTGGGTACGGATGGTCGGAGGGCGGGGCCGCCCTACTCCTACAACTCCGGCTCCATGCTTTCCGGCGCGGTCGATCTGTACCGGGTCACGGGCAAGGCCGCCTACCTCGATGAACTGAAAAAACTGTCGGACGATAGCTTCCGGTATTTCGCCAAACCCAGCGAACACCTGCCCGGCTACCACGAATACACCGTGCGCGGTTTCAACAACTGGTTCAACGGCGTGCTTATGCGCGGGTATGTCGAGGCCTACCCTATTTATGGTCAGGTCCGCCAATACATCCACACGTTCCAGCAAAACCTGGATTATGGGTATGGCAACTTCCTGCATGGCGGCATCCTACCCCACGACCTGCTGCGCGGATGGGGCGGCAACCGCGACGTCGAAGGCATGTTTGCGTTTACGTTTGCGGCGGAGTACGCCCTGCTGTCGGATTATGCGTTGGGCAAGCAGTAATGGAAACGCCGTATTCAGCACTTCTTAAGCTGGAATTCGGTTAACCGATTATTTTGTTGACTTAGTCCTCGCAAGACGGCGACCATGGCACTGCTACTCTTTCTTTCTGCTATCCCGTTGTCCGATATCTGTATTGGCCCCGCCCGGTCAGCCTTGATCCGGCTTTCAATATAACCGTGAGAAATCCCCGGCCCGTTCCGGCCGGGGATATTCCATCAAGGGACTTTTCATACATCCCCATGCTAGCGCCTCCTGACCCACCGTTGCAGCATGGCGCTCACCGCGAAGCTCACCGCCGCGCCGACGGCGGCCAGCAAGGCGGTTTTCAGCACATCGTGCATGCCCAACTGGCCCACGATGCTCAGGAGCGTTCCGCCCCCCGTACCGATGCCCAGCCGGTAGTCAGCCTTCATCATCATCCGCTCCTTTCTTCGCGCCGCTCTCCACCGCTTCCAGCACGCCCAGCGCCAGCGCCACGTACTTGGCCACGGCCACCACCTTCGGCGGCAGCTTCAGCGGCGAGGCGATGATGAGCTGGCTGGCGACGGCCAGCCCTTCCTTGATCCTTTCGTAAACCGTCGGCTTCTCCACCATGGGAAGCTCCACGCGCTTTGTGTTCTTTCGCATTGTCGTTGTATTGAATTGCTGTTTCCACAGGCTGGAAATCATCGGTGATCACCAGCCTGTCATTGCCCCGTCCGATCTGCTCTACCAGCAGCGGATACACCTGTTTGTACGCCGCTGCCGAGTGCAGCACGCGGTAGTCGCCGTCGATCAGCTGCCAGTAGGAGCCCGTGAGCAAGCAACCGGCCGTGTCGGTGTGGTAGTTGCCCACGTGGAAGAATACCAGCGAAAAACCCGGTATCCCCCGCACTTCCACCATACCCCGGTGCATTGCCGCGTAGCGGCCGCCGTAGCGCGCATTCGTTCCGGCCATGGTATTGAGCCCCAGCGTGTACGCACCGGCCGGTATGGCCGTCCGTCCGGGAATTTTATGTGCCCGCACCGTATCTTCCAAGATGTAGCAGCAAAAACGCTCGCCGATGTACAGGTGGCCCAGGGTACTGTGCTTCCCCGCAGCCACTCGGATGATCTTGGTTTCCATGCTAAAACTCCCCCAGATACTTGCTGTTGGACCACCTCCGCTCCGCGCGGTCGTGCACCATCAGGTACAGGTGTACCGGCTTATCCTCCAGCAGCGGCGGCAGTTGCAGCGACACCACGCCGTCTTCACGCGTGCGGGGTTCTTCGTTGATGCCCGCTACACGCAACGCCGGGTGATAAGCGCAGAGGACAAGCCGGTCGTCCCAAGCTTGGTTCACTCCCTCCAGGCCATTCCCTATCGACACTACCTCGACGGTAATCGACCGTCCTCGGCGCGTCACTTCACCTCGGGCAGGATTCAGCAGTACCCCCTCGCTCAGGCGCACCGCAGCGGGGTCGATGTACTGGTTGGGATAGTCCCCCGCCACCGCCCGCAGCAGCACGTACGACATCGCCCTGCCGAAGGCCGTCTTGCCCTTCCGTCTGGTTGCAAAGCCGCGATAGATCAGCCTGCGCACCGGCATCAGGAATTCGCTGGCCAGTTTGAACCGCTGGCGTACGGCCAAGCGGCCATCGGCCTCGCTGCTTCTCTTCCGTTCGATATTGGATATAATGTTCATGGTAGCTTCTCCTTTACCTTGTTTTGTGGTTGCGATAGCGGGAGCCCCCACCCTCCGCGGCGGGCGGGGGCTCCCGTTTACCGGATTACGCCAGCGCTACCTCCCCGAGATATACGCTCCGCGACACGTTTTGCCGCTTGCGGTCGGCCGTAAAGAGCCACACGTGGCCCTCGCCCGTCCGAAAATGGTTGGGCAGCGCGATGCCCACCGCGCCATCCGCACGCTGGGGCGGCGTGGGCGCGGTGAGGAACTGGTCGATGCCGGGGTGGTACAGCACGACGTATACCCGATCGTCGTCCTGTTGCTCATACATCGTGTTCAGCACCGTATCCCACGTCACTGTCAGCACCCCTTCATCCGCGCTGGCCGATTCGGTACCGCCGCCGCTGTACCCTTCCGCGATGCGGACCTGGCTGTAGTCCAGCACGTAGTCCGGATAGTCACCCACGATCGCGCGGTTGAAGTTGTCCTGGAACGCCGCGTTCATCGGCGTGTGCGTCTCCGTCTTGCGCTGGCCGTAGCCGATGCGGACAAACACCTTCAGCGGCAGCAGGAAACGCATCAGCAGCGTAAATTTGGCCTGCTGCATCAACTGCTCTTCCGTGGCGGGTTTGGTGCGTTTCTTGTACAGCCCCTTGATGTAGTCGATGCTCTTCCAACTGCTGCCGATCACGCTACCCGCTTTTCCTTTGAAGCCTCCATTGGCTCCCCTTCTGATTACTCCCATTTCTGGTCTCCTTTTACTTTTAATTTTTTTGTTTTACTTTATTTACACTCCATCC
>Ga0182792_1002161_pt1 | contig 14441 bp, 12 predicted proteins | sample Passage237B_FD_130497 | JGI IMG/M metagenome (GOLD analysis project Ga0182792, IMG submission 130497) | Cellulose adapted compost microbial communities from Newby Island Compost Facility, Milpitas, CA, USA - Passage2 37B (version 2) (version 2) ...
CTTCCAATAAGATTCCGAATATTTTGGTTTTCTTCAGCTGTGGCCGGGCTATAGGATTGGGTTTGTACCCTACTTTTCGGGCATAATTCTTTACCTTACGGATAGTAGCAGCACCTATATGACCCTCGCCCTTGCCATTCAGCACCAAAGACACTGTCGTCACCGAAACACCGGTCGCACGGGCAACATCTGTTATGGTCAATTTTTTCTTCTGTGTCATACAACTGCACTAAGTAATAGGTAATAATACAACAGCTAAGATAAAAAATTCGTAATTCGTAATTCGTAATTCGTAATTCGTAATTCGTAATTCGTAATTTAATCATTCACTGTCAATTCGCCCCGAATATCTTTCTCCACCCAAAAGGCTACTAATTCCTGGTCTTCAAACTCACCTTGCAGGTACATAAGCTTGGTAATAGCAGCCTCAAACGTCATGTCATATCCATTGAGCACGCCGATCTGTTTGAGCCCCTGACTAGTTTCGTACCTTCCCAATTCGACGGAACCAACCTTACACTGCGAAATATTCAAGATATTTTTGCCTTGCCCAATAGCTTCTTTCAACAAATCTAAAAAAGCCGGATCGGTAGTCGTATTGCCCGAGCCAAAGGTTTCCATCACAATGGAACGCACATCGGATTGTAGAACAGCCCTGATTGTTTCGAGACGAATGCCCGGAAACAGTTTCAACACCCCTACCCTGTTGTCGAGCTTATCGTGGAATACCAGTTCCTTGTCTCCATTGTACAACAGGGCTTCGAAATTATACTTCAAATGAATGCCCGCTTCGACAAGCACAGGATAGTTTGGTGAGCGAAAAGCCTCAAATTTTGCTGAATTATACTTGAAAGAGCGATTGCCACGGAACAATTTATTGTCAAACAAGATACAAACCTCTTGTATGACGGATATACCATTATGCTTGGTCGAGGCTATTTCAAGAGCCGTCATCATATTTTCACGCGCATCTGTACGTATCTCACCGATAGGGAGCTGCGACCCCGAAAGAATAACCGGTTTTTGCAGACCTTCCAGCAAGAAGCTCAAAACAGAAGCCGTAAATGCCATCGTGTCCGACCCATGCAGAATGACAAAACCATCATATTGCTCATAGTTGTCCCGGATAAGACGGGCCATCTCCAGCCAAATATCCGGTGTCATATTGGACGAGTCGATAATCGGATCAAAAGAATGTACTGTCAACTTGTAATCTAAGCGGCTTAAGTCCGGTAGATTCTTCTTGATAAGCTCAAAATCGAAAGGAACAAAAATACCATTTTCGTCTTGCACCATCCCGATTGTGCCACCTGTGTATATGATAAAGATATGTCTCATGTGCTAAATACCAAATATATCGATAGAGTTTTGCGTCGTGATCTCAGCGACTTTTTCTATTCCGATCTGATGGAGATCCGCCACCTTTTGAGCGACATAGTACAAATAGGCACTTTCGTTTTCCTTTCCCCGAAAAGGTGAAGGAGCAAGATAAGGAGCGTCGGTTTCCAACACGATATGCTTCACATCAATCTGCCGCACGACTTCATCCAAACCAGCCTTTTTAAATGTAACGACCCCGCCTATACCCAATTTGAAACCGAGATCAATAGCTCTACTCGCCTGTTCCAGATTTCCCGTGAAACAGTGGAAGATACCAAACAGCTTGTCGTCATTCAGTTCCTCCAATAATTCAAAGATTTCGTCAAATGCCTCTCTGCAATGAATGTCAATGGGTAATCCTAATTGTTTTGCCCAGCCCACTTGTGTACGGAAAGCATCTTTCTGCCACTCCAAGGTACTTTTGTCCCAGTACAGATCAATCCCTATCTCCCCAATAGCATACACGCTATAGCCAGCAATAGCTTTTTCGATCTGAGCAAGTTCCTGCTTATAACCTTCCTTGACACTGCAAGGGTGCAAACCCAGCATAGGGAAACAATTTTCGGGATAGGTAGCCACCGTATCCAATACAGGCTGTATCGACCCGCTGTCTACATTCGGAAGAAACAATCGATAAATATGATTGTCCCGACAACGTTGCATTTGTTCGTTTATCTTTTCCGTATGGACATTGTAATAGAAATGTGTATGCGTATCTGTCAGTATGTAGGGTGGAGCCATAGACAAAAATAGAGAAGATTTATGTAGGGGCGAAACATTTTTCGCCCTTTATGATGCATTTTGGGCAAAATATCTTTTGCCCCTACATTGAATATAAAAAAACGCGACTCTTTTTGGGAGCCGCGTTTTTTATATTAAACCGTTTTTTATTGTTCAGGTTGAGGCAAAGACGGTACAGAATCTGTAGCAACCGGAGCCTTCACAATATCAACCAACTCTACGTCAAATATCAATGGCGCATAAGGAGGGATTTTATTTCCTGCCGGACGATCTCCATATCCCAAAGAAGAAGGAATGATGAAGGTTGCTTTGCCACCTTTGTTCAACAATTGGAGACCTTCTGTCCATCCCTGAATAACCGGATCGTTACCAATACTGAAACGGATAGGCTCATACGTACGCATTGGATTCGCCAAATTATGCTTTTTGGCCAATTCTTCATTATTTGTATCGAAGACCGTTCCGTTGGTCAATTTACCAGTGTAGTTGACGACTACAGTATCTCCGACAGCAGGTTTGTCACCGCTTCCTTCTTCGGAAATAATATATTGCAAACCACTATTTGTTTTCTTAGGCTCTAACTTGTTTGAAGAAACATAGCCGGTAATCTTACCTTCTTCTGCATTTTTCAAGTTCTCCAATTCACCTTTGAAATAATTGTCTACTTCTGCATAAAGTGCAGAATCAGTCAATTCGCCTTTTTTGAAGTGCTTTCTTACTTTGATACGGAAAGTCACATATTTATCACCGATCTCCGGTTTTGGTTGCCCTGTTTTGGCTGCCATCGTATCCAGGTTAAGGCGAAATATAGCACTATCTCCTTCACCCAATTTTGTGAACATAGAGTTGTAATCTCCTGGATAAAGTCCAGGCAATGAGTCAGGAGCGATATTGACGATTTGGGGCAGTCCCAGATCATATGTACTGTTCAACAATGAATCTTTACGATCCGACAGGATCATCATATCTACAGACAATAAATCACCGGCTACGGCCTTTTCGGCACCTGCATCCTTCACGATTTTGTACTCCAGACCACCTTCACCTTTTTTAAAGCTCTGGCATGATGCAGCCACCAATAACACAGCTGCAGATAGAAATAGAATTGATTTCTTCATTTAATTTGTTTACTACTTTTTTACTTTGTTAATAGCTCTTTATATTCCGGCAATACCGATTTCAATTTGTTGACAACCGTACTCAAATCTTCGGATGAACTTCCACCCGAGGCATTCAAGTGTCCTCCACCATTGAAATATTTTTTACATATCTCATTACAAGGGATTTCGCCGATCGAACGCAAAGATAACTTAATTAATTCGGTTCTGTCAACAATTAATGCAGCTAATCTTATACCTTTTATCGAAAGCGCATAGTTTACCAAGCCCTCCGTATCACCGGTGGTCACTTCAAATTGTGCCAAATCCTCTTTGCTGACTGCAAAAAGGGCTGTATTGTAGTCTGAAATGACTTCTAGACAGTTCAATAAGCAATACCCTAAAAATTTTAATCTTTTTTCGGTAGAACTGTTGTACACATGCTCGTGTATCTCCCAATTACGGGCTCCTGCGTCAATCAGGCTCGCAATAATGTGGTGTACGGCAGACGTCGTAGAACGAAAGCGAAAAGATCCTGTATCCGTCATGATACCTGCATAAAGACAGGTGGCAATATCGGCATTGATACCGTCAACATCCTGCATGATATCTGCGATAAACGTGTACACCAACTGGGCCGTAGCAGCGGCCTTAGCATCCCAATAAGACAGATCTGCAAAATCTTCTGGATCCAAATGATGGTCGATCATCCACTTTTGACCATTGGCTTGAGCAATGATCTCTTCCAATATGTTGGCACGAGATAAAGCACTGTAATCCAAACAGAAAATAATATCTGCCCGCTCCAATAAGGTCTGACATTTTTCTGGTTGATCGGGATAGATCAGCACTTCCTGACGCCCAGGCATCCAATCCAAAAATGTAGGAAAATCAGAAGACACGACTACTTCTACATCGTGACCATACTTCTTTAACCAATGGTATAGACCTAAGGACGAACCCAAAGCATCTCCGTCGGGTTTATGATGCGTCGTGATGACTATACGTCGGGGGTGATTCAGTAACTGTAAATTCTTCTCTCCTTTAAGCATAAAATATCTAAGGACACAAACCTACAAATTATTTTTAAAAAGAGACATCCGAAGTTTAATTTTGATTTTTTCATATTTTAACGGTAAAGTTGGGGACGGGGGCACAGGACAAATCATCTTATTTTTTGATAGTATAAAGGGAGGATTTTGTTATACAACTTTTCTTTGTGCTCAAGCCGCATGGGCTCTTCTTTATTTCTTGATAAATAAAGAAGCAAACAAATCAAGACTGTTCATCCTCTCATCGATCCGGCTCGCTACACTACGGAAGCGCATTTTGATGTCTCCACTGCTCAATCCCCACCACAAGGACTTAAAATGCTTGCATTGCGCTAGATGTAAGCCAGTAAGACCGTAGCTCCACGGCCTTGATCTCGATATGCTGAAAGGTCGTTCTTTGGGAAAGTGCTTTCTATCCAACAATCTGCAAATACCGTATTGATGTGCAGGCAAAGCAGTCCCGTATTGGACAGCACTCGTCCATTTCATCAGCATCGGCAGGAATAGCCCTGCAACGGGAGGCTGTGCGGTGGGGTGCCCCTAGCTTCGTTCAGTTTTGTTGATGGATGGTGCGCAAAGGCTCTAGGGAGACAAAACCAAGGGCAGCAGTTGCAGGGCTATTGAGCGTGGGGTTGTGGGACAAGATGCCTTGAAATGGACAAAAGGTTTTGGTCCTTTTGCCTTACAAAAGGACTAGGCCCGTCTGGCCATGAAGACGGAGAGGCAGTGGGGTGGAAAAAGCAGAATCTAAGCGCATAAATTAACCCTCCTTTTTAACTTAACACCATTACATGGCAATAAAAAACAATTTTGAGACGTTTGCCCTACAAAAAGCATTCCTAAGTGTACTTTTTTTACTTCTGATGCTTAAAAGCATATAATCTACGGTCTCGGCGCATCGTCAACAAATACGTATCACTGTTATAATTGATCCGGCCATAGTAGAACAAAGGCAGTCCTTCTACAGGAAAACCCTCCATGACGTTTCCATTTGCCTCAAACAGATAGAGAAGATTGGTCGGTCGGGAAGCAATGCCCAACAAATATTGTCCCCGATTCGAAACCGATTCGAAATACTGAGGACGATTTACAATATCTTTTGTAAAATTATAATCAAACAACAACCGTGCGCTGTCCGCAATATCGTACACCCGCAGATGTCCCTTGTCCACCAATATCAATTCCGGTATAGAAGTAGCATTGATATTCACAAAATCCGAAAAATGTTTGGGAAGACCTTCATCCACGCGATGACGTACGGCATTTCCATTCAAAGCAAGCTTATTGAGATAACCCATGTTGTCTGTCCACCATGCCAGCTGTCCCGATACCGTCAATGGATTTTGAATCTCTACCTCCTCAGGACTGCTGTATGTCTGCACCAAATGGCCTCTCTCGTCCAAGAAGTAAACCTTGCCCATATCGGTAGCCAGCACAAAACGGTCATTTATACGCTGTATCGGCCCCGTCACATTCCCTTGTAACTCGGTATCGTGCCAATCGGTATAATTATTACCGTTCAAGTCATAGGCGTACACGGTTTTTTGTCCCGTTATCAGCATCACTTTGGAATTATTAATCGTCACGATCGTAGGAGCAGCAATAGGTTCTTCGGGTAGCGGTACTGAAAAACCAGGCAAAACTTTTCCGTCGGTATTAAATCTATACAGCCTGTTCTTGTCCGTCACCAAAACGACAGTTCGGTCTTCAAGTTGTTGTATCTCTCCGATCACACGACCCGAAAATACAGTAGACCACAATTTATGACCTGTAGGGTGGATAGCGTGAATAGTATGATCCAGTTCTTGGATAAGGATAAATTTGGAGGTGTCCGAATGCTCAAAAACATAAGGCTGTGTAATGGCACTGTTTTCAAAACTATACGTCCACTCCGGTGTGACACCAAGAGCCGATTTGCTCTGATAGACCGCATAAACCTGTGAACTTATCTTGCCATTATTGCCCGATAGCTGTACAGACCAAGCATGAAAATCCTGAAAACCAAAATTCTCGGTATCCTTGAAATTATCCTGAAAAGGCTGGGTCAATGAGTTCGTAATTTTTTGCCGTGCATTCCCTGTATGGACAAAAAGCGTCACATTGGCTTCATAACTCTGTAGCTTCTCAAAGCTCTTAAAACCTAACGTCCCTGTCAACAGGTTTCTACTACGCCAGTCCTCACGATATGCCCGTAGAGTATGGCTGCTATTGGCCAATATGAGGACATCTTTGACAAAGGTGACATATGGTCTAGCCAAAAGCTTGAAAGGATCTCCAAATTTTCTATAGAGTACGTTCGGAGTTTTGAATCGAAAAATTGAATCGGTGGTCTTTTCGAAGTGTAAATCTTGGATTTCCTTCCAGGCTGTTGTATCGTGGAGCCGGACGAAAGCCATATAATTTTGATTGGCAGTCTCTATACAGGCAAACTCATTGCCCAGTACCTGCTCAAGTCGCTCACCAAGGTTTGTTGTATCAATTTCCTGAGCAACACTTTCTTTCCTCCTTTTGAACAGATCTTTTAGATCTTTTTGAAATTTGGAACGATCACTGATACTGTATTCCATGTATAAGGCTGTATTTGCTGGAAAGAAACCATAAAGGCTCTGTACTTTTTTTTGTTGATTTTTGAAGAGGGAAACATAGTTTTCCGAATACTGATCCAATTCACTTTCACCGGTCAACATGAGGGCATCCTGCCTAAAATTGATATTCCATGCCGATTGCCCTTGTAGATTTTTGAACAAATCCAGAAATGGGCCTCCATCTCTACGCTGATAGAGATGAACGATGCTGTCATACTGTTGATGGGGAAAGTATATGCTCAGTGGGGTATTTCGAGAACTATTCTTGAGGAAAAAATCGATCTGCTCATCAGGTAGATGTCGGGTTACCTTATCCACGATTCGCGACAAAAGTGGTATAGAATGAGAGGCAAAGAATATATTTTGATGATAGAGTATATGTAAAACCGAATCCTTACTACCATAAGCAAGTGCGTAGATCCTGTGCCCCAATGTATCCGTTTCGGAAACCTTATATCGGGTATCCATTTTGTGTAAAAGATTTGGTAGTTGATTTTCGGGGATCATGGTTGTCGTCGGAATAGTGAGCAGCATATCTGTCCCTTTCTGTGCCGGATGAAACGAGATATAGATTTCTGCATCCTGTACGAAGGCGCCGATTTCCTCGTGTCGCAAAATCTGGTTTTTGAACTGTGCTAGCAGATTAACTTCCTCTCTGCCCAACAGTGCTTCGAAAACATCAAAATCCTTAAAAATATTATCCGATACCTCATTGTTGCGCAGCGATACGATAAGCATCGTATTGCCGGGAAGATGTCTCAACGGTCTAGCCGCATGATTTTGTTCTTTATCGAGGTTTCGAAAATAAAAGACAGAAGCAACAATAACTGCTACGAATAAAACGGCTGAAAATATTATCGTATTGCGCATGATACAAACCTAGGAATTTCAATCCTAATATAAAAAAAGATAAAAAAACCTGTTCTTTACAGGATATTTTTTACATTTATAAACGATTTTTGACTTATATTTTTTATATACAGCTATATGAATAAGCAGATCATTTTAACAGCCTCTTTTTTTGGACTATTAGGCGTTGTGCTCGGTGCCTTTGGTGCGCATGGATTGGAGGGAAAAATAAGTGATTATCATCTGGGTACCTGGAAGACAGCCAACCAATACCATTTTTACCATACCTTTGCATTGCTGTTTATTTCTACTTTTTCAAGGGCCAAAAGCCAGTCCATTCGGGTGTCATTTATTGCCTTTACACTAGGGATACTCCTCTTTTCGGGCTCTTTGTACCTTTTGAGCGTACGCGATCTAATAGGCTTGGATAGCTTTACGGCTATACTAGGACCTATCACACCCCTTGGTGGGCTCAGTTTTATGGTCGGCTGGATTGGACTATTTGTCGCCGCTGTCAAGCATAGGGCGTAATTATCTCTTCCGTGCTTGCACAGGATATTCTTTCATAATACCTGTGACGACCTTCGGAAGATCATTGATAGCTTTCTCAGGAATATTGACCTGTCCTGTACCACGCGCTTGCCATATTACAGCATTGGTAGTGCGATCGATTGCTTCCAGGATAATATGCCCGTACCGCACCCGTTCTTTCCCTACGGGATAAGAACCACCATAATAACCGTAAAATCCCCACGGCCTGTACCAGCCCCAAGGTCCACCCCATCCCCATCCGCCATAATAAGGCGAACTGTAGATCAGTCGGCTCTTGTTATTCACAATAGCTACGTAACGAAACAGGATATCGGGGTTCTCTTTGGTATAGGTTAGGCCACGGGCCTCCAATTCTTTATTGGCCGTGCCAATGATATTACTCTTTGCGATATCGTTGTTAAAATAATCTTTTGAAAGCGAATCGATAGGTGGCAGCCAACCATACGTTTTGTATTGATAAAAATCGATAGATTGCTGACGTGTGGTATGGTAGTTATAGGTCGCACATGAACCCATAATCAGTAGAACCGTAGCCGATAGAAAAAATAGTGCCTTGTTCATGACAGCTCCTTAATTTAGTACGTATTGGACTACAAAGGTAAGGGATGGTTTAAATTGGGCAAAAGATTTTTTGCCTATCGGGCACAAGTCGACCCGCACACGATCTATCCCTCTAAGACTTGCAGCAGCTAGCGACTTTTACGTTGTGATTAGTTTATCGTCATTTCGAACGAAGAGAGAAATCTATGGATAAGCAGATTACATTACCAATCTCTTATATCTTCCCATAAGTTTCTCCAATTTGGATTCATTGCATTTATCAATCTTTCCTTCTTCTCTCTCCGCCATTTCTTGATTTCTTTTTCCCTATCTATTGCTTCCTCAATAGAAGAAAAGAGTTCATAATATACACATATAGAAAGATTATATTTAGCAGTGAATGATTTGGGGTATTTCTTTTCTCGATGTTCTCTCAATCGCCAGAGCAGATCCGAGGTGACACCAATATATAAAGTTGTTCTAGTAACATTTGTCAAAATATATACCGCACCACCTCTTTCCATACTTTAAAAGATTGCTTTTTTTTTACAAATATACCGTCATATGGACAAAGCATGAGGAGATATCTATGGATAAATAAGGGATTATTTTCCTACCTAACCATAGATTTCTCTTCGTCGTACCTCCTCATCGAAATGACGATTTTCATAACGAATCTCTTTGTCAGAATGTCCATTTTAACCTAAATGTGACCATAAAATTCAAATATAGATATTTTAAAAAGGAAACCTCGCCACCAGTGGAATGGACCTTCCAGGGCCAAATGCTTTAGGGCTTACGCGCAGAATGGGTGGAGCTTGAAAACGTTTGAATTCAGCATTATTGACCAGTCTTGCAACACGTTGCACCAGCTGCTCGTCAAATCCTAAGTGAACGATTTCCGATCCGGATTTTTCCAGCTCAATGAGCTGATACAATACCGAATCCAGAATTTCGTAAGGAGGCAATGAGTCTGAATCCTTCTGATCGGGACGCAACTCTGCCGAAGGTGGTTTGGTGATAGTATTCTCCGGAATGATTTCCCTGTCGCGATTGATGTATTCGGCCAATTTAAAGACCTGCGTCTTGTACACATCACCGATGACGCTCAGTGATCCTGCCATATCCCCATATAGAGTCCCATACCCGACAGCCGCTTCGCTCTTGTTGGAGGTATTGAGCAAAATATGACCAAATTTATTGGAAATAGCCATCAAGAGTGTACCCCTGATCCGGGCTTGTATATTTTCTTCGGTCGTATCTGGATTCCGTCCTTCGAAGGCTTTATGCAACGTATTTTCGAAAGTGAAGGCAATGTCTTGGATCGGCAGAAGCAAATGTCCACAACCCGTATTTTGAACCAGATCAAGTGCATCTTTCAGCGAATGATCCGACGAATATCGGGAAGGCATGAGTACGGCCAATACATTTTCAGCACCCAACGCTTCGATGGCCAAAGCAGCAACCACCGCTGAATCTATTCCACCGGACAGCCCCAATACAGCTTTTTTAAAACCCGATTTTGAAAAGTAATCTTTCAGTCCCAGAATAAGCGCTTCGTAGATCAGCGCGATATCGGTATCCTTTGCCACATCGACTGAGGGGGGTGGCAAGGCCGTGATGTGGCTATTCAAAACCTCTACGTATTGCAGGTCTTCGGCAAATTTATGCAGTTCGGCAACGATATTGCCCGATTTGTCCAAAGCCAGCGACCGGCCATCAAAAATAATATCGGTGTGGGCACCGACATGATTGACATAGACCAAAGGTGCATTGGCTTTTAGCACATTTCTTTTTAGGACATTGACCCTGTTTTGAAAATGGGAATATGAAAATGGCGAAGCAGCAATATTAATGATCAGATCCGGCTTTTCCAAAGCAAGTTCCTGCATCAAATCCCCTACATACGAGTTTTGCTGATCATCATCCCAAAGGTCTTCGCAAATGGTAAGGGCAACTTTCATCCCCCGGATATTGATGCAATGCGTATTTCTATTGGGTTCAAAATAACGGTATTCGTCAAAGACATCATAATCGGGAAGCAAGGATTTGGCTATCACGGAGACCACCTCGCCTTTGGAGATATACGCGGCCGCATTGACCAAGGACTTCCCCTCCGGGGAAGTATTGGGGAGGGGAGCTCCTATAATGCAGTCTATACCATCACAATGGGCCGCAATTTCTTTTACGGCCCGTTGACATTGTTCGATAAAAACAGCATTTCGCAATAGATCTTTGGCAGGATAGCCTCCAATGGCCAACTCCGCAAAAACAATCAAATCAGCTTTTTCCAGAACGGCCTGTTGTATGGCCGTGATTATTTTTTTCTGATTAGCCTCAAAGTTTCCGATATGATAGTTTAATTGTGCTAAAGCTATTTTCATAGAATGATTTATTTACCAGCGTTTATTTGCATCCTGAGGCCTACCGACTGCAAAGCAGGCATCAGGGACGTGTTGGCGGTTCTGGGGCTGATGCAACATTGGATCTTTAACTATATAGTCTTTAGATCCTTCCTATCGTCAGGATGACAAAAGGAAACGTCGAGCCCTCAACTCAAGGGTTTTGCGTTTGCATCAGAGAATTTCCTTTAAAAAAACAATCCCAAATTAAGCGCTACAAAAGAAGTTTTCGGTTTTCCGTCGTTATTGATCGCTCTGGTGAAACCATTATTGAACGATAATCCGGTCAACAGCGCCAGGTTGTCGTTCAGTTTCCATTCTGCACCTCCACCCAATTGAAGGCCAAGACGGAACAAATCGTCTTTGTCGATACCTCTTTTCTTGGTTTCTCCTGCCAATTTTTCTTTACCCGAAACCTTAAAACCTGCCGTAAAACCAAACTGGCCATAGAAACGACCAAGCTCGTTTTCATTGCTTTTCAGCTTCACGGTCAAAGGTACATCTACATACTGTAAACGTATCAAGTCTCTTTTTGCATTATCTGCTGCCGAAGCTGGCGGCTCTACACTCGATGCAATAGAATTGATCAGCAAACCTGTCGAGAAATAATAGTTTTTGGCAAATCCCAAATCGGCAATCAAACCATATGAAAAACCCATTTTTGAACCGGATTTATAATCATCGTCATTATATCTGTACCAACCAATATTAGGATTGATCGACAATCCCAAACGGAAATTTTTCTCATCAAGACTACTGCTGTTTTGATTGGTATAGTAATCTTGTGCCGATACAGCATTGCCACATAGGACAGCACCTACCAGTGCTAGCGAAGCGAATAGTTTTTTGGTAAAGTTGGTCATAATCATTATTGTTTATTTAAATTAATATTTTTGTACCGATAATCGAAAATAAGTATTATGCAGTATTCTTCCGTACAAAAGTATCTCTTTTTTTTAATACCCACGATAATATCTTGTCAGCAATCGGCTACAATTTCAAGACCCGATATATCAAACATGGATATTGAGGTCAAAATCGAACGTTTTGACCAGGAAATGGCAGCCTTGCAACCGAAAGATATTCTGCTAAAAAACACGGAGTGGCAGCAGCAATACGGCTACTTTTATCACGATTACATGACTGAAATCCTGGAAATAGGCCCTCCACAAGACAGCTTACGAGTCCAACAGTTGCTCACACAAGTGCTTCAAAAAAAAGACTTCAAGGATTTATCCGCTTCGGTGACACAACGATTTCCCCATTTGAAAAAACAGGAAAAAGATCTGGCAAAAGCACTGAAATATCTCAAATATGAATTTCCGGAGTATGAAACTCCACGCTTTATCTCCTTTGTCGGTGGGTTTTCTTTTCAGACGCCCATAGGCAACGATTATGTAGGCATAGGATTGGATATGTTCCTAGGGGCAGATTCGGAGTTTTATCCCGCCTTGGTACAATCCATCCCGCTGTATATTTCAAGAAAATTTACACCCGAAAATATTGTGCCTCGAGTCATCGAGACCATCCTGCGAGAAGACATTTACCCGCAGACGCACGGTGATGTCAATACCTTGTCCCATATGGTCTACAACGGAAAGATCCTCTATGCGATGGATTACCTGTTGGAAAATGTACCGGACACGGACAAGATCGGCTATACGGAGGCACAATTGAAATGGGCCAGACGGTATCAACAGGATGTATGGGCTTGGTTCGTACAGGAAAATCTATTGTACAATACAGATTACCTACGTATCCAAAAATATTTTACCGAAGCCCCTTTTACACCGGAACTCGGTCAAAATAACGAATCAGCTCCAAAATTAGGATCGTATATAGGCTGGATGATGGTGCGCAAATACATGATCAAGCATCCAGAGATGGGATTGAAAGAATTGTTTGCGATCGAGAATGCACAGGAGATATTGGAAGACTCGAAATTCAAAGGGAAATAAAACACGTAGAGACGCAATCCCTCGCGTCTCTACAAAAAAATATAAAAATATTGTATTGATAATTAGTCGCCGATCTGCAACACTTCAAATTCGTACACCAAAGGTGAATTTGCTGGAATATCTTCCACACCGCCTGTCTTTACAACAGAACCGTAAGCTAAATAAGAAGGTACGACAACAACAAATTTACTGCCTACTTTCAATCCATCTTCAGTTAGGCCACTAATCACTCTATCCTCACTATTTATTCGGATAGAGTAAGGAAAAAATGAATAAAGCCACGCATAATTAATAACAGCTGATTGTGATCCAAAATCATAATTCTCGCCTTCGGCAGATTCAACCAAGGTTCCATCCAATAGTTTTGCAGTATAATTCAATTTAACCTTTGGATACGTCAAATAGCCTGATCCACTTATTTTATATTCATAACTATCATCTGTAGGGGGAGTAATGACCTTATACCACATCCCTCTCGTAACCTCATCATTTATGAATTGGAGAGGTACGAGTACTGTATCTTCTTCTGCTTCATAAAGAGCATCTTCTTCTGTCAAATTAGCCAAATAATTCTCTATTTTAACCTTCTCAGCAGCTAGAGCAGCTACAAACTTCCTTTCTTCCTCCTCATACTGTCCCAAATCGATATCAGTTTTATCATTACAGGATGCCAATACAAAAGAGCCTAGTGCCAGGATTACAAATGTTTTAAATAATTTTTTCATAAAATAATAAATAATATCTACTGTGAACGTCCAAAAAGTCGAACTCGCTACAGCTATACGTGCAAAGTTACAATATTTTTACCAAATCTTTGATGCTAAGGCAATTATTCTTTCACCTCTTCGATTGCCTCCAGCAATTTTTCCAATTGCCTGGAAGATAATACTCCTTGATAACGAAACAATACTTGGTATTCTTTGTCCAACAATATCCATGTCGGAAAGCTGAGTTGACCGGGACCGTTCAAGGCTAGGGCGAGCTCGTGTACGCCGCTCGATGTATTTGTAGCCTTAAACACATAATCCTGACCGTGAAAACGAACTTTTCCCTTGCTTTCGGCATCGAATTCCACATAATAGAACAGATCCACCTTTGTCTGGAAGTCTTTGTTTTTGAGCAGGTGGCTTTTCTGCATTTGGCAATATTTGCACCAATCGGTAGCAAGAAGGATCAATATAGGCTTGGCTTCCTGCACCATACAGCTGTCCACCTGTGCTATAGGCATGGGAGTAGTCTGTGCATGACATACGGGAGCCAGAAATAATCCCAGGATTGCCCAAAG
>Ga0182792_1002162_pt1 | contig 14440 bp, 14 predicted proteins | sample Passage237B_FD_130497 | JGI IMG/M metagenome (GOLD analysis project Ga0182792, IMG submission 130497) | Cellulose adapted compost microbial communities from Newby Island Compost Facility, Milpitas, CA, USA - Passage2 37B (version 2) (version 2) ...
AGTGATGAAACGGGAAATGAATCCCACCCTGTTGGTCTTCCGGTTTTCTGCCATGGGCGATGTGGCCATGGCAGCGACCCTATTGCGTGAAGTGGCGGTCCAACAACCTGATCTTACCTTGGTAGTAGTAAGCCGGGAAGTATTTAAGCCTTTTTTTCTGAATATCCCTGGTCTCATCTTTCATCCATTTTATCCCCAAGGTATACACAAAGGGATACGCGGGATTTATCGACTCTTCAAAGAACTGCAGCAGTATACTCCCCGGGCGGTAGCAGATTTGCACTATAACCTTCGTAGTAGGTTGCTAACTATACTGTTTCGGTTAAAAGGAATTCCGGTAAGCCAACTGGATAAGGGTAGAAAAGAAAAAAAGGCACTTACAAGACCGTACAATAAGATACGGAAACAACTGAAGCCCACGGTAGAGCGGTATGCGGATGTCTTTCGGAAGTTAGGCTATCCCATTACCCTGAGCCATACGTTGCGGCCGTTGCCGTTGTCTCTCCCTGAAGTAGCTGTGCCCTTATTTTCAGGCATCCAGTCCGTTAAGGTCGGTATCGCTCCTTTCGCACAGCATTTTCCCAAGGTCTACCCGCTTGAGCGTATGGAGGTAGTGATTGATTATCTTGACCGGCAGGGACATGCTGTTTTCATTTTCGGCGGCGGCACAGCGGAGCAACGCGTAGCTGACAACTGGCAGGAGCGGTTTAGAAACGTGCGCAGCCTGGTTGGCCGATTTACTTTACAGCAGGAGCTGGCTATCATTTCCCATTTGGATGTCATGCTCAGTATGGATTCAGCAAATATGCACATGGCATCGCTCATGGGCGTGCGCGTGCTGTCGATCTGGGGAGCTACACATCCGTATGCGGGGTTTTTGGGCTATGGACAGCAACTGGAAGATTGCATTCAGGTGGACCATCCTTCCCGGCCGAGTTCGATCTATGGCAACAAACCCTGCCTGTGTGACGGTGTAGACAGCATGGAGCTCATTGCACCTGAAATGGTTATTGATAAACTTCGGGAAATTGGATTATGAACATCGGTTACGAGGCCAAGCGTATATTTCATAACCGTACAGGATTGGGTAATTACGGGCGTGATCTTGTACGGATGCTGAGCAAATACCACCCTGAAAATACCTATTACCTGTATAATCCGAAACCCGCCGTGCACCGGCTATTTCAATCCGGAACCGCAACAGTGGTTGAGCGACTGCCGCGGTCGCAGTTCGACCGATTGTTTTATAATCTGTGGCGGCAACGTAATGTCATACACGATCTTCCGGACGATGGTATTCAACTGTTTCATGGCCTTTCGGGTGAACTGCCAATCGGACTCTCGACACGAGGTATCAAAAGTGTGGTCACCATCCATGACTTGATTTTTTTACGGTATCCCGAATTGTATTCCAAGATTGACCGGACCATTTATTTTCATAAGTTTAAGTATGCTGCCCATCACGCAGACCGGGTAATAGCTATCAGCGAACAGACCAAGCGTGATGTCGTCGACTTTCTGAAAGTTGACGCCAACAAAGTAACCGTGGTTTACCAGGGCTGTCATCCAGCATTCAAGCGGCAGTATTCAGTAATCGACAAACAGGCTATTCGTGACAAATACGGGCTGCCTCCCGATTTTATACTCAACGTGGGAACCATCGAAACCCGCAAAAATGCCCTGCTCATTGTCAAAGCCATTGAGCATCTGGATATACATTTGGTAATTGCTGGAAAAGCAACGCCATATGTAAAGGAACTTGTCGACTACATGGAGAAAAGACAGTTCACTTCTAAGGTGACGTTTATCCATGGAACCACCATCGATGAGTTGGCAGTGCTCTATCAATCCGCACTTCTTTTTGTTTACCCTTCTTTATTCGAAGGTTTTGGCATACCAATTATCGAAGCGTTGTACTCGGGGGTACCCGTTATCACTTCAAATACCGGATGTTTTCACGAAGCTGGAGGTCCCCATAGCTGTTATGTGTCTCCTGGGGATGCCGAGGAACTTTCGGATGCGCTTCGTACGGTGCTGACCGATTCCAAGCTGCGTCAACGAATGATCGAAGGCGGATTTACTTATAGCCAGCACTTTGATGATGACCGTATTGCGGACCAATTGATGCGGTTGTACCGAGGGTTAGTTCCGACCGATTAATTCGCTTGCTGATGGTGTTGGTTGCGATGGCTAGTAAGCAATAGGATGATTGACATTGTTGAAACGGTCGATCGACAAGATATAATTGAAATCCGAAAGGGTAAAGGTTTCTTCGTCTTTACTCCTAATGAATTTTAGGGGAACTTTCCCGATGAAGGATGCCCACTGGGAAAATGTGCTGGGCGGACCGATGAGGAAATCACAGCATGAAAGTGCATGCAATTCCATCATAGGATCATTTGTGGGTATTCGGATAACCGGATAATTCAGTAGTAAGGTTTCGGAAATAGGCTCGTTGGAGCAGAGCAGAAAGCTGACTTTTTTGTCCTGTGAAGATAGGATTGATTGAAGTTGGTCCATATAATGAGCATATACATCGTCGCTATAATAGTAGATTCCATTCTTATAGTTTTTGTAGTCGCCACGTCTTATATGCACGCCAATTAGTACCGTATCTTCGCTCAAAGGCAAGGCGCTGTTTACCATTGTTTTGACATGAATGGTTGGCTCGAATAAGGTTTGGATCGCTTCGTGATGTTTTGCGAGGTAGGATGGCGCGTACCGATCTTTCCAGCCCCTTACAAAAAGGAGCCGGGTCCTGTTGCGGGATACATCCAGAAAAGAGAATTCTTTGCGCCCGAAAACTGCTGTCTTACCGATTCCTTTTGTGATCAGGTAAAGTGCCTTTAGCCATCCTTTGGGATAAACATCTTTACAAGACAGCGAGAATTTTATCAATCTGTGTTGGGCCAAATTCGGAAACAAGGATAGATACTTCTCCGAAAAAAATAGTACCAACATCTTTTCGTTGTTCTCCAATGCAAAAGCAATGGACGGTAGAAAAGCAAACAGGCGATTACAAAGTTGATTTTTTTGTTCGTTGAAAATGATCATTATTGGATTGGTGGTTCCATTGATTTACAATTAGTCGGACCAAAAATAGCAAAATAACCAAAATCTCAAACAAACGTTGATAATATCACCGGATCGGCTGATTCGCGCTTTTGTCTTTGTTCAATTTCGCTATCTTTGCGCAAATGGAGCAACCCAATTGGATGGCCAACGTTTATGTATGTCTGTTAAAACCAGTTTAATCATATCAGTATATAAAAATACGTTGTTCTTGAATGCAGTGCTTGCCAGTCTTCGCTATCAAACACGGAAGCCGGATGAGGTAATTGTTTCAGAAGATGGCGATAGCCGGGAAATGCAGGAATTCCTCGCAGGGTATGAAAGTGATCTGACGCTGATCCACCTTACCCAGAAAGACAGGGGATGGCGGAAAAATGAGGCCTTAAACCGGGCAATTGTTGCCGCTTCCGGCGATTACCTGATTTTTATCGATGGCGACTGTGTGCTCCATACGCATTTTATTGAAAATCATGTACGTTTAGCCTGTCAGAAAGATATCCTTGCCGGTAAACGTGTCAAGCTCGGCCCGCTTTTCAGCAGCGAGCTGCAAAAAACACCGGTGCCGTGTTTTCAGCGGAGCATATTGGGGCGTATCCGGCAATTACGGAAAGATGGGGCGCAGTTTGTGGAAGAAGCCCTGTATATACCGCTTAATTCGCTTTCCAACGCTATTATCCGTATGCTCGGCATTAGTTCGATAAAAGGGTGTAATTTTTCCTGTTATAAGGAGGCTATGTTGGCCATCAATGGATTTGACGAAGACTATACCCGGCCCGCGGTTGGTGAAGACATCGATTTGATATGGCGTTTCAAGGGAATGGGCTATCGGATTGTATCAGTCAAGCACTTTGCGGTACAGTACCATTTGTATCATGTGGAAAGCTGGAGTTCGCAGGAAGAAAATATGACATTGCTCCGCCAAAAGCAAGCCTCACGGCAGTACCGGTGTCTAAACGGAATTGAAAAGCTGTCACTTGTTGGATGAGCCAAAAAGTTATATACACAGCCATATTTGGAAACTATGAGGGATTATTGCCCCAAAAGGAAATAGCCGGATGGGATTTCGTATGTTTCACCGATAATCCGTTCCTGAAGGCTTCGCCCTGGCAAATCCGGCTGATTGAACCACCGGTTCCAGGAGATTACACGCGGAGCAACCGGTTCATAAAAATTAATCCTCATTTATTTTTTCCCGATTATGAGATCAGTATCTTTATAGACGGTAATATGCTTGTTATCGGCAATCCGGATAGATTGGTTGAGACGGTATTGGCTGATTACGCAATGGCTTGTTTTGACCACGAGCAGGCTAAACGTGACCCGCGCAATTGCATTTATAGCGAGTATAACTTTTTAAAACAGCTGGCAGAGCACCAAGGAATTTATAAAGATGATCCACAGGTAATGAAGCAACATATTGAATTTTTACGTGCCCACCAATATCCGGAACGTATGGGATTGATAGTCGGTACGGTCTTGGTTCGCAGGCATCGTGATCCACAGCTCATCCGGGTAATGGAAGATTGGTGGTACATGGTCAAAAACTATAGCAAACGGGATCAATTAAGCTTCAATTATGTTGCGTGGAAACATGGATTTACGTATCGGATAATTCCGGGGGATATCCGCAGAGGAAATGGTTATTTTTATATGTTAGGAAAACATCGGAAAGACTGGTCCGCCAAATTATGGAAATTTCGGTGGAAGGAACGGTTGGGACTCGTTAAAATTCATAAATAGGCAAATGGAATCCCCGGCTATCAGAGCAATTGTTGTTACTCCAGTCAAAGATGCCATCGAAAACACACTGGAAACCATACGTGCAGTCCACGCAAGTAAAACGACGGTCAAACACATCGTTTATAACGACTTCAGCCTTGCAGAAACGAAAGAAGTGCTTGAGCAGCAAAAGCAGTCATTCGGCTATCGGTTAATTCATCTTGAAGACCTGACCAGTCACCCTTCACCCAATTATAGGCGTGTCCTCCAGGATGCACAGCAGCAGGCGTTGAAGGAAAGTCTCCCTTTAATTATCGTAGAGTCTGATGTCATTGTCAAGCCGGATACGTTTGACCGGTTGCTTGAATTTTATAAGCAACATACGAATGCAGGCCTTATTGGCGCGGTTACGGTCGATGAAAAGGGAACGGTCAATTTTCCTTACCTACGTTTTAAAGACCAACCCATTGAATCCGGCAGTATTGAGACAAAAAAGAGCTTGAGTTTCTGTTGTACATTGATCTCGCTCGAGTTTCTCCAACAGTATGATTTTGTTCATCTCAATGAATCAAAAGATTGGTTTGATACCTTTATTTCCTACCAAGCAACGGATATGGGGTTTAAAAACTACCTGCTGTACGATGTTCCCGTTTGGCATAGGCCACATGGCAGCCGGCCCTGGAAACAACTGAAGTATACCAACCCGTTAAAATATTATCTACTTAAGTTTCTGAAAAGAAGGGACAAGATATGAACCCGTTGGTATCCATCGTCATTCCATTTTACAACATGGAAGAGTTTTTGGCTCAGACTATTGATTGGGCACTGGAATCTACATATCGGCCCATGGAAATCATTTTGGTTGACGATGGATCCACAGACGGCGGCGCCGCGATTGCCAAAGATTACGCTAGGCGTTTGGATCATATTTCCTTTTTGCAACAAGAAAACCAGGGTGTATCCGTAGCACGGAATTATGGTATCAGCGAAGCAAAAGGTACCTACATCTTGCCGTTGGACGGCGATGACCGGATCTGTCCGGGATTCATCGCCGAAGCGGTCCATGTATTGGAAGCCCATCCCCAGGTAAAAGTTGTAACGGCAGAAGGTGAATTTTTTGGCGACAAGAGCGGCCGCCGCAAGCTGCCGGAGTTTGATATCCGCTTGCTGGCGCGGAAAAATATTCTCCATGTCAGCGCACTCTACCGGAAGTCGGATTGGAAGCAAGCAGGAGGCTACTGCCCGGAAATGAAAGGGCGGGAAGACTGGGATTTTTGGATCTCCATGCTTAAAAACGGTGGGGAAGTGGTCCGGTTGCCGATGATCGGTTACCAATACCGCATTCGGCCCAATTCCAAACGGATACGGACCCGGAAGTTGAAAAAACAGATAAACGATTTGCTCAATGCCCGGCATACTGAATTTTTTAGGCGTGTATTGGGTGGTCCGTTACGCATCCACCGTACCTGGTCTAAGCCATACAATAAACTGTTGGCTTTTCTCGGACTGTTGAAATAAGGTAACCCGTGTATCGAAAACAATTTTTTGCTCGTTTAGTTAATTACCGGCAACGGTATGCAAGAAATGAGTGTAACCTTTAAAAGAAGATATGCCTACGGTTTCTGTGATTATCCCAAACTATAATCATGCAAAGTACTTGCGGAGGCGTATTGATAGTGTGCTTGCACAAACTTTCCAAGATTTTGAAATCATTCTGTTGGATGACTGTTCGACGGATGGTAGTCAGAATATCATTGAATCCTATCGTGGAAATACCAGTGTATCACATATTGTATATAATGAGGAGAATAGCGGGAGTCCATTTAAGCAATGGGAAAAAGGAATCATGCTTGCGAAAGGGAAATATATTTGGATTGCGGAAAGCGATGATTGGTGCGAGTGTAACCTCTTAGCATCGTTATTGCCGCCTTTGGAAGCAGATAGTCGTTGCGTAATCAGTTATTGCCAGTGTTATATGGTAGACGACGAAGGTCGCATCAAATCTCAGTCGCACTATCCCAGACTTCAGGAATCCCTGCGGGGAGACCGGTTTGTGCGGGAACACATGGTAAAGGGTAATGCCATCTGGAATGCGAGTATGGCCATTTGGCGGAGAGAGTTATATGCTGGCCTAAAAAAGGATTTTTTGGACTACCGGTTTTGTGGCGATTGGTTGTTTTGGATCCGGTTGGCGTTGACAGGCACGGTGAATATCGATGGAAGAGTGCTGAATTATTTTCGCAAACACGATGGCGATGTGAGCGGACCGGCATATAGCTCGGGCTATAATTTTGTCGAAGAACTACACCTGCTTAGCACAGTTTACAAGGAAGGAATCATTGGGGATGTAGAATATAAAGTAGGTTATAAAGCTAAATTTAGAGATTTTTGGAGAAGACGGCAAAGGTTTGATACGCAAGTTCAAAACACAATTATGTCGTATTTTCGTAAACCTGCTTCGAAAAAAATAAGTTATGTCAAAGTGCTGGGAAGTGCGATATGGGACAATTGGAAACATCCTTCCCGGAAACATTGAACGCAATTGTCATTCGGATCTCAAACATGGACTATAGTATCATTATATGCTCTTTCAATCCCGATGATCGCTTGCTGCTTCGGTGCTTGGAAGCTGTACGGCTATTGGACAAGCGTGGAATTGGCGTCGAAACGATTGTCGTTGACAACAACAGCGTTCCTCCATTAGCCGAACGTCCATATGTGCGGCATTTCTTGAACAATAGCCCTGATACCCGCCTTGTCCCGGCCAAGGAACAGGGGCTAGTGAATGCCCGGATCGCCGGCATAGGGGCTGCTCAGGGGCAATGGGCATTGTTTCTTGATGATGACAATGAAGTTGAACCAACTTACTTACAGGAACTGCATGAGCTTCGCAGAAGGCATCCATCCGTGGGGGCTTGGGGTCCCGGCCATGTGGAGGTTGAATTCACAGATGGGATAGCAAATGGTCTAGAGGGGCTTGCTTATCATATTTTTCAGGGAAAGAAGATCAGATTCACAGAATTTGCGTCCATCCGAAATTGGCAACCGTGTTATCCATTTGGAACAGGTTTAGCCATGTGCATGGATATTCTCAAACCATATGTTTCGTGGGTAAAAGGAGGTGAACTGTCGGCGACTGGTAGGAAGGGGGCAACATTGGCCAGTGGAGAAGACATCCAAATGGTCATGTTATGTGTACGGGAAGGTTTGGCCGCGGGGCAATCGCCCCGTCTCGGAGTTGCGCATCTTATCCCGGCAAAGCGAGCCAATTTGCAGTATATGGGGCGGTTGGCGTTCGGTAGCAATCTGGACTTTCATGCAGCTATTGCCGAACTGATTCCGGAATACCGGGAAGAATGGGCTCCCCAACCGCAGACAGCCTTTAAATTTGGATTTAAAGTTATCAAACGGTATGGTTCATGGTTATGGAATGCCACTCCCGCAAAAAAGATCAAGTTGGCAACTTATATCGGAAGCATGGCCAGTTTATATGGCATTCACCGAAAACAATTACCCAAATGCGTGAACTTTGTTATAGATCGATTGAAATTGCGTTGATTGAGTAAAAGTAGGATAGGTTGTGATAATGCAAAGCAAAAAAAATATTGATATTGTTATCCCCTCGTATCGGTTAGAGGAGAAGTATATCATCCCCCTGATTGACCTGCCAAAACCGGAAGGTTGGTCGTTTAATTATTTTATCGTTGTAGATAACCCTGCCGTAAAGATTTCGCCGCAAATCGAGTCATATGCTGCAACCGGTTTGGTTACCTTATTGATAAATCCCTATAACCTGGGTGCTTCTTTTAGCCGGAATAGGGGGATGGAGGCAGGTACAGGTCAATGGGTGTTATTTTTGGACGATGACATCCGGGCAAAAAATGAGCTTTTGTTTCACTATGTGAATGCGATAGACCGATATCCGGAAGAAATTGGTTTCATCGGTTTGGTTAAGCTGCCACCTCCGCCCACGGCCTTTGCAAAAGCACTGCTGATGAACGGATCGATGATGATTTTCGGTATCGCGGAAAAAACCCCGTCATTTTCGTGGGGAGCTACGGCTAACATGATGGTGAAGCGCAGTGCCGTGGGCGACATCAGGTTTTCGGAAAAATATCCGAAATTCGGGGGCGGGGAGGACGTGGATTTCTTTTTGAGCGTGCGTGATAAAAACCAATGCGGGGACTACAGGACATTGAAGGAAGCGGTGGTTTGCCACCCGTGGTGGAAAGAAGGTAAACCGGACTTTGTGCGTCATTTCCGATATGGCGAAGGGAACAGCTACCTGGCAGCGTTTAATCCCCAATATGCGTACTATGATTTTCCTAATACTCCGGAGACTTTATTTTTAATGGTTGTAGTGCTGCCCGTGGCTGCTATTGCTTCTTCTTCGGGGTTAGTTGTATGGATAACCGTGTTCGGTTGGGTTGTGGTTGCTGAGGCAATTGCAACATGGATACAGCTTGCTAAACGGCATGCATCTGTGACGGTTCCGATACTTTACTATGTCCTGCGGTTGAAATTTGCGTACTCCACCGGTATGCTTATGGCAAACCTTCGCAGAGGGCGCTTAAAAGGTATTGGCGAGCGATTCGAGTTCAAAGGGCAGCACCACAGAAATGGTTTTTTTCAGTTCAATACCTATAAAATCGTGAAATGGGTGTTGTACATTTTTGTGTTATTGCTTTTAGGTTACTTGTGTTTGCGTTAACCGTTAACCAGATTAACCAGTTTTTCACGCAAGAGATTTATTCGTTCCCAGATATGTGCGGCAGCCGCAGGTTTGAACTTTGGCTGTCTTAAAAATGCCCGGTACTTTTCCGGGTCCCGATGGAGTTCTTCCACCCGCCGGACAAGCCGGTTGAGGGAATGTTTCCCTTGATAGAAAAGCACGGCGTCGGGATTTACGATATCCGGTTCCGGCTCGTTACCACTGCCCCAATAGATGGGGACTGTACTGGCCCGGAAACATTGGAAGAGCTTCTCCGTCACGTATCCGGGGTAATCCGTGTTTTCCGGGCAGATATTAAAATTGAAAGCCCGGAGCATTTCTGTTTTGTCGTCGTTATACCGGGTTCGCAACACATCGGAATTGTTTAGCAATCGGCCTGCACTGGTTACCTGTTCGATGCGGCCCAATGCGTGGAAGAGTCCCGTCCGAATGCCGTTTTTATCATGGCTTGATACCAGCGAACAGAAGCCGCGTTCCGGTGGAGGGGGGAGCGAGAAGTTATCCAATACATCTTGGATTTCCTGCTGTGTCTGCGTAATACCGAAAAAATAAAATATCCAAATGGGAAAACGGACGTATTTGGGATGTTTATATCATCGAACCCAAGCGATATATCAACATCATTCAGGCAGTGGTCACGGTATTCGTGGAATCTTCTTACATTCTCGCCCGTAAAAAATACTTTTATGCGGCTCCTGCTTTCCTTGATGGCGTTCCTGGGACCGAATACGGAGCTCAACAAAACACCGTTATCCTTAGACAGCCTGGAGCCTATATGCTGCAGAATGAATTGATACAGCCATATTTCCTCGCGTGGCTGGGACGTCCAGAAATTAAGTAATTCGATGTGATTTTCGTCGGGTAGGTAGGTGTAATTAGCAGGCTCTCGATACCATCCAATTTTCTGGAGAAGACGCTTGACATGCATGGTCGTTGAAAATCATTGTGGTTGGTTCAGGGTTGAATTATAGCCATTGGTACATTGTTTGGTACCCGAGGAGAGCACCCGTTCGTATACCGCTTTGTTGGCCGATTCGTTTGCGCGGGAGTTGTGCGGGTGGTCGATGTGGAAGCAGACTGCAGCCCATTTCAGGTGACGTTTTCGGATACCGTTGTTCACGAACCGAGCAGCAAGTTCGATATCTTCATGACCCCATCCAGTCAGGTCATTGTTGTAGCCGTTGACCATGACAAAATCCGATTTCCAGTAGGCCATATTGCAACCCTTGACGTCAGCCGGATTGTATGGGTCCGTTCGAATAAGGGACGAAAGAGCGGGGATGTGCAGGGCATTTAGGCGGTGCTTCACTCCTTTTGAAAAAGGTCCGAAGTGCGTACGCCGCACTTGTAGGGCATGCCGCGTTGTGGAACTGTCGAGCATGGCACGGCTTCCCCGGATAAATTGTCCCTGTTTCGCCACGCTTAAGTGATCACGCACAAACTCGGGATGGACGATGATGTCTCCATCTATTTGTATGATGTACGCACCCTTTGCCTCCTTAACTGCTGTGTTCAGGATAATCGTCTTGCGGAAACCCTCGTCTGGATGCCACACATGTTTGATGGGTTTGGGTGAGTCGTTCTGATACCGTTGAATGAGCGCCCGGGTTTCGTCCCCCGAGCCATCATCCGCAATGATAATTTCATCGGGAAGCTGGCGTTGGTCCAGTACGCTTTTTAAACACAAATCAAGCGCTTCCGGCCAATTGTAAGTCGATATGATAAGTGACGAACTGATGTGCATATTGCGCTTAAACTTCGAATCTTGTAAACGATCTCATGGGCGTATTCCTGCAAAAATAACGAATTTTTGGTAAGAATCGTTAGCTCGTATCTGTATCTTCCTTATCATGGTTGCGATCTTTACATGGGTTAGTTATATTTGACTGCACTCGTCGCTTGTTTTTACGGGTGAGTAGCAATTGCTAACACCGGGACGTTATACAACTGTAATGGGTAAAACAACAAAAAAAATAAAACACTTTATACGCTATCAAATACAATACTATTATATCCACGCTTTTAATAAGCTGGTACGTATGCAACGGAAAAATCCCTTAACTATTCCGGTTATTATTATAAACTTTAATCAATTCGCCAACCTGAAGAATTTGGTAACATTTCTTCAGGCCAGAAAACTGAAAAACATTGTTATCATAGATAATAATTCAAGTTACCCTCCCCTTTTAGATTATTATGAAACGATAAAGGGAACCGTTACGGTAGAAATCATGCCGGATAATTATGGCCATATGGTTTTTTTCGAGCATGAACAGCTACAACAAAAATATGGACAGGGATATTATGTGATCACTGACCCGGATATTTTACCCAATCCGAAGCTTCCTTCCAATTTTATGGAAATTATGTTAAAGAAAATGGATAAATACCACTTCGGAATACAGAAAGTAGGATTTGCCCTGGAAATTGATACCATTCCGGACTATTTTCCGCTAAAAGAAAAAGTATTAAACTGGGAACGGCAGTATTGGACAGACGAATTGGAAAAGGACGTATTCCATGCAGACATTGATACGACCTTTGCGCTCTACAAGCCAAAGTATCCATCAAAATTTAACGCAAAAACGAGGCGGTTTTACGAGGCCATCCGGCTTGGTGGAAACTTTACCAGCAAACACATGGGTTGGTATCTCAATCCGAAAAATCTTTCAGAAGAACAGCGTTATTACATGCAAACATCCTCAGAATCCGCCTCGTGGAAATTTAACGGGGACGGTAATCTAGATAGTCCATCTCCCTATTAGTGATAACCGTTGCAAACGAAGAACAAATTGGAAACGAGCCATCAATTATCCATTATTACGGTCAATCTTAACAATAAAGAAGGGCTTTCAAAGACATTGGCATCCATTGCTAACCAATCTTGTCAAGACTTTGAATACATTGTAATAGATGGATCCTCTACCGACGGAAGTGTAGCGTTAATACAGGATACTTCTTTTATCGACAGGTGGATCTCGGAAAAGGACACGGGAGTATACGATGCAATGAACAAAGGCATCGCATTGGCAACAGGCAGTTATTTGCTTTTTCTCAACAGCGGCGATCAACTGTTCGATCATACGGTTATTGAAAATGCAATGCCGAAACTCACGGGGGAGGCCATTATTTACGGTAACCTACAACAAGCATGGACCGATACGTATAGGATCCATTATTTTCCTGAAAAATTGACATTTGGGCATTTTTTGAACCAAACAATCGGACACCTTTCTACCTTTATCCGCAGCGATTTATTTGAAAAATACGGGTTATATGAAACCGAATACAAGATTGTCGCTGACTGGGCCTTTTTTACCAAGGTTATCGTAAAGGAAAACGTGTCTGTTAAGTATATCCCCGACGTTGTTGGTACATTCGATATGAATGGGATGAGCTCCGATCCGGTAAATTTTGAGCAAATTAACCGCGAACGCAGGCAATTTCTGCGGAAGCATTTTGGGCGTTTTCTCGACGACTATGAACAGCACGAAAACACATTGCAAATCCTGAAAAGGATACAATCATCGAAAGGATTTCGTTGGTTGAAAGCGTTGGGTGTGAAAAAGTTTCAGTAGTTAAACCCGTTCAGAAAAGCAACGCCCGTTGGCGGGTGATTCATGTCCAAATGATTTGCTGTACGGACTCAATATTATGTAATTTTCGCGTTGCAAACCTTTCCTTTGGCCTGTTGTTTGTGCCCCTATTAAGCAGAATTCACCAAATTGCTTTTGTGAGGACGAGTATTGGAAGCGAAAAAAACAGTATTGGTGGGTATTTACTCCTTAGACCGCGTCGGCGGTGCGGAGTTGTATACCTGTGATCTCATCAAACAATTAAAACAGCGAGACGATGTAGATGTGGAGTTCTTTGCCATGGCACAAGGGAGGTTATCCGACTATGTCAGGAATGAACTTGGTGTACGCCATTTGAGCAAAGAACGTTACGACTTGATCCTTACCACGCACAATGTTACCGTAGACGCATTGCGTGGAAAAGGTCCGATTATCCAAATTTGTCATGGTGCGATCCTTGAGCTGGAATTTCCCTCGATATATGCAGATTATCACGTAGGAATTTCCAGAGAAATATGCGATAGTTTAGATAGCAAGGGCTTCCCAAACCGATTGGTGCTTAATGGGCTTGACCTGGAGCAAAAGCGGCCGATGACCCCTCCCAATGAACAGTTAAAGAAGGTGCTGTCGCTTTGTCAAAGTGAGGAGGGCAACGCAATGTTGCAAAATGTGTGCAACAAATTAGGATTGGAATTCGTGTCGTTCCACAAGCATATAAACCCGAATTTCACAATTGAACGGGAAATCAATAAAGCCGATATGGTGGTGGGGATTGGGCGTTCCATCTACGATGCAATGGCCTGCGGCCGTCCATGTGTCGTCTTTGACTATCGGGTGTACAACGGCAATAAAGGGGATGGGTACCTGTATCCGGACTTATTTAATTCGTTTGTGCAGGCTAATTGTTCCGGTCGTTTCCGGAATCATGTATATACGGAAAACGGGTTGGCAGCAGAATTTGAAAAGTATAATGCCTGTGACGGCGAACGCCTTCGAGAAATCGCTGAAGAGAAACTGGATGTTGTGGCATCTGCCGATGTCCTGCTGAATATACTCGACCGAATATCCCCTGAGGTAAAACAAAAGAAAAAACGTCGTATTTTCAAGGCGGAATTTAAACGCTTTCGCAAATCATTTAAGCGAGGCCTCAAGAAAATAGTAGGTATACGCACCGCTTAAGGGTGAACTTTGTAAATGTCCGATGGGCATGATTATTGTGACCATTTTCTCATGGCTAGGGATTTGTTCGTGATCAGACATGCAAAATCAGATTGGAGCTTCGACGTCAGCGACTTCGATCGGCCCCTTAACACACGCGGATTTACGGACGCCCCGAAAATAG